>Ga0209017_10000569_pt1 | contig 35425 bp, 36 predicted proteins | sample YNPBryunderm2012_FD_185812 | JGI IMG/M metagenome (GOLD analysis project Ga0209017, IMG submission 185812) | Anoxygenic and chlorotrophic microbial mat microbial communities from Yellowstone National Park, USA - YNP Bryant MS undermat 2012... ...
GCGCAGCCGGTAGATGCAGTTTTGCTCACCTTCGATCACCGGGGTGGCCCTGAGGCGGCACCGGTCCGCGATCGCCTGGCGCATGCCGCGCAACGGCAGGATCACCAGGTCAATATCGCCGACCTCGGGCTTCCCGCGCCGGATTGAGCCCGCGATCTCGATCCGTTCGCACATTGGCCGGAGCGCGTCCACGATTCGGCCGGCCAACTGTTTGGCTTCCTGCAGTTTCATTGGTCGAGTCAGAGTCCGGCGAGGATCGCCGCGGCGGCTGCGCCAGCGCCCATGATGATGAAATCCGCGATTTGGAATCGGCCGCCGCGGGTTGCGCAAATGCGAGCCGCCGCCGTGACCCCGGCCACGATGACCATGAGGGAAAGCGCGATTTTCATTTGGCCTCGACCGTCTCGCGGCTTTGGGTTGGTGTGAGTTTGGGTTCGACGAAGAACTCGTCTTCCTGCACGACCTGGCAATAGAGCGCCTTGAGGTTTTCAGCGTCTCGGGCGGCGAGCAGGGCCTCGCGGTTCACCTCCTCTTTGATCCGCACGAACTGCAGTTTGCCCATGTCTTTTAATCGCTGGAGAACAGCGGACCAGGTGAAGCCGCGGAGGGGCCGGAGCGCGGGCGGGGTCATGCGCCAGCCGATCAGGCCGTGAAGCATCTCCAGGGTCTTTTTCCCAGCAAACTCCTCAGGGTGCGCTTCAGCCCAGGCGCGGAGACTTTCGAGCATGCGCAGCAGCTGATCCTGCAGTTTGGCCAGCCGCGCCTCGTACTGCTTGCGCGTCCGCGTGAGCTGTTCGTCCATCTCGGCCTTCAGCGCCGTTTCCTCCAGTTTCACCTCGGCAATGCGGCGAAGCACCGCCTCGGCCTCGGCGCGGCCGGCCGGAATATCCACCGGAGCTTTGAGTTTGAGCCGGCTCATCGGAAAAGCAGGTAGAGGTTGATGCTTCCCAACAGCGCCGCCGCCAGCCATCCCCAGACGGCCCAGGCCACAGCCCGCTTCTTGGCCGCCAGCAGCTCCCGCCGCGACGGCTCCCGCCACCAGCGCGAGAGCGTGATAAACTCCGTGTCATTCATATGGTGTGTTTTCCAGGGTTTCAGTTTGCTGCAGCGCGCCGCTCGGCGCGCCAAATCCGTTGATACATCTTGAGATACTCCCGCCGATCCGCGCAGAAAGCGGCCAGCTCGGGCCGCCGCTTTCGGGCTCCGGGCTGATGGGGGAATTCCCCCGGGGCGGCCTTGAGACCGGCCGCGACCCAGGCATGGGCCTTGGCGCGGGCTTCCTCACACGAGGCGACCCCCCACTGGAGGGACCTCAACCCGTAGAAGACAGCCCCAATCCGCCGGTCCGCGACCGCGGCGATCTCCGCAAGGGTGGCGCCGCGACGCCGCAGAACGTCCCAGGCGCAGAATCGAGCCAGGGTGATCTCATGGCGCTTGCATCTGCCCAGAAGATCACGGGGCGAGAGCCCTGCCGCGCGCGCGACGGCGCGGACAATCCGTAACGCGTAGGCTTTTTGTTCAGCGGTAGCCCTCATTGGAGCTTTCCGGTCATGGTCCAAAAGCAGGCGCGGCAAATCCCGTGCGTGACGCGCCGCGCTAGCGGGTTGCCGCCGAGCCGTCGCCCGCACCAGGCGCAGACGCGTCTCCAGCGGAGCCAACGAGAAAATGAAGCACAGTGCATCATCTCGTGCGCATAGTGATGCACTGCGCTGCACCTGTCAACACTTTTTTTGACAGAGTTTTGCGGGGCGTGTTAGGTTCAAACCCGGGTGCGAAAAGAACCCACAATTACCGTGCGGATCCGGCGTTCCTTGGCCGACCGGATCGCGGCGATTGCCGAGCCGCTCAACTACAGCACCAATCGGTTCGCGGAAATTGCAATCGAGGAGATGCTGCTGCTCCTCGAAACGCCCCCGGACCAGCGGCGGATGCCGCGGTTGGTGGCAATGTTCGATGCCATCCGCGAGCTTGAGAGGAATCAATCGGCCTGGGAGCTGAACCAGTCGCCGCCTCCACCTCGTCCGCAGCCGGGTCGTCGTTGACGAACCCCTGGCTCATCAGCGTCATGCGCTGGCGTGGTGGGGGGGGGCGTGCTGGCCGCACAAAGAAGCGCGCGCATCGCCCGCCCCGTGCCGGTGGGTCAGCCCATCTGCAGTTCCCAAATCGGAGAACCTCATGCGAGCCTCGCCGCGCTGCCGCGCCTTACCGGGTAAGCTGCGGGGCCGAGCTTGTCCACATAGGCTCATGAATGATGAATGCTACGATGCAAAGCCTGATCCGCGCGGTCCTGAAGGTCGGCGGCGGATACTTGGTAGCCAAGGGCCTCGCCGATGAAAGCACCGCGGAGGTCATCGTGGCCGGCCTGGTGGCCCTCATCGGCGTGGTCTGGGGCGCGGTGGCAGCCAGGAAAACGGCAGTCGGATGACCGAGCGGTTGGTCATAGCCCTGGTCGCGGCCCTTTTGGCCTGGCTGGAAGCCAGGCTGGCAAAACCCAAGACGATCTCGAATGCTCAAACCCCCGAAGATGTCCGCCGCGCTTGGGCGGATTATCTTCGCCTCCGCCTGGCTGATCGGCTCGGCCGGCTGCGCGACCCGGACGGTGATCATTGACTCCACCCAGGATGTCGTGCGCCTCGGCGAAGATGTGCGGGGGCACGTCTATGTCTGGCGGCCAGGAGGCTGGGAGCGGGTGGGGCCGGTCAAATTGCCCCAGGGGTGGTGGGCCGGCCCCGGGCCGGATTGGCCAAAGAGGTGACCATGGACGGCATTCATGGCGTTCCGGGAAATTTCGTCAGGGACTACCTGACCCTCACGCTCGTCCTGGGGCTGGCCGTGCTCCAATTGCTCAACTTCGCGCGCGGCCGGCGCGCCCAGGTCAATATCGAGGGAGAAGTCATCACTCGGCCCACCGGACCGAAGTTTGTGGACGAAGCAGTCTTCCAGGCCCGCCAGGAGGCCGCCGAAGATAGACTGCGCCGGCTGGAGGCCTCCGAACAAACCATGCGCGCCGAGCTGGCGGCCATTCGGGCAGAAATGAAGGCTGACCGCGAAGCCCTCCAGCGGCTCCTGCGCGAGGAAATGGCCAAGGTCCATGGCCGCGTCAACGAGGTGCTCGTGGCAGTGGCCGAATTGCGCGGCCCACAAAGCCACATCACCCATCCGCACGGATAGATGCATATGGCGCCAGACGCCCCCATCCTGCAGTATCTGCTGCGCCAGCTCCATGACGGCGAGCCATGGCAGGAGGAAGTCATCGTGGCCGGGCTGCGCCTGGCATTCCGCCACAAGGCACTCACCCGCGCCGAGGCAATGCAAATCATCCAGGCGGCCGAGGATCATGGCTGGATCACGGGCCTGAACGATCCACTGCGCGGCCGGCTCTGGAGCATCACCGCCAAGGGGCGACTCAAGTTCCAGGAGGTATCGTGAGCCGCGGCGCTGAAATCCCAACACGACTTTGGCTCGATCGCCACGCGGAACTCATCGAGCGGCTCCGCGCGGAGGGAGCAACCCTGGCGCGCATCTCCGAGGAGCTGGCCAAACTCGGACGCCGCGTGCAACTCTCCCAGATCTCGGGATGGTTGAAGCGGCGCGAGGCGGAGGCCAGGCGGCGGACCTGGGAGGATCGGGTGATCGCGGCCCTCCGGGAGAATAATGAACGGCTGGCCGCCGTGGCAAAGAGCGGCGCAGAAGGCGGCCTGGCGGCCGTCATCATGGCGCTGGAAAAACTCGCCCTCCAGCTCAGCGTAACCCTAAGCGCAGACCAAACGGGCCTTGATCCTTCCGATCTGTCCGAGCTCAAAGAGCAGCTTTCTATGCTGACCACCGCCCTCAAGCCGCTCATGGAATACCGGCGCGTCCGCGTGGCCGAGCAGCAGAGCGAGCTGGATCGGCGGCGGCTCGAAGAGCAGACAGTGGAGAAATTCCTGGCCTGGTACGAGCGCGAGGCGGCCCGGCGCGTGGCGGACAGCTCGTTGCCGAGCGAAGAGAAGATTCGGCTGCTGCGGCGCGAGTTTTTCGCGGATGTGGATGCTGCAGAGAAGAAATTGGGCGCGATGATTCCGGGTGCGACCGATGCCAAATGAGTCCGCCAGTGTTGACCGGGGGCCAGCGGCAGCGGCCCGGCGCTCGCCCCGCCGGATTTATGAGCAGGCGGCGCTAATCGCGGCGCGCCGCAACCGCACCCTGGTCTTGTTTTGGGCTCGGCAGTGTCGGAAAAGCACCACCCTCGGGGCGATTGCGTTCGATGAGTTGAGCCGCGCCCCGGGACGCAATGTGATCGCCGCAAGCGCCTCCTTGCTCCTGGGCTCGGAGCTAGTGGCCAAGACTTTCAGCGCCGCCGAGCAGGCCGCCCTGGTAGCCCGCGAGGCCGCCGCAATGCGGGCAGCGCTGGAGGCCGGCGCCGGCGAGGCCAGCGCGGCGCTGCACCTGCGAGTCGCCGATCGGCAAAGCGGCAAGATTTACGACCGCCTGGCTGAGGAGGATTTTGCCGAACTTTACTCGCTGAGCAGACTGGAGCTGCGGCTTTACCATAGCCGCACCGCTTATTCCCGGCTCCAGGTGATCGCTCCGAACCCTGCGACCGCGCGGGGCTGGTCGGGGATGGTCCTGCGTGATGAGGCCGGGTTTACCCGGCCGGCGCTCGAGGTCGAGCTGCGCGTCGCCGTCAAACCGATCATTGATACCGATCCATCGTTCCGGCTAATCTATGCATCAAATTTGCCGCGCGATGATCGGCATCCATTCTGGGAAATGACTCTGCCGCCGCCCGACATGAAGTTCGAGCCAAGAGCGGAGGGCCATTTTTATGTCGGCCCAGACGGAACGCTGATCCATCGGGTGGCTCTGGCCGACGCCTATGCCGCGGGCCATAGGCTCTATGATTCGCGGACCGGACGGCCCTTGAGTTATGAAGAATTCTGCGCCGACCCGGCGAATCGGCTGGGGCTGAATGATAGCTACCGACTGATCCATGAAGCGGGTGGCAGCGCCGCGATTGATTTGACTGCGCTCATCACGGCTCAGATGCGGGGTGCCGGCGAGGGGCATTTTTTTTATGTGGGCTCGGATGCGGAATGGCAACGCGCTTGCCGGGCTTTGGAGGCTGTGATGAAAGATGGGCGCGTCGGAGTGGGCTTCGATGTCGCTACGACCACCGGGGATTCCTCGAATCCGTCTGCGCTGGTGGTGACCGAGCAAATCGGCAGCATGTACTATCAGCGATTTGTTGCGGTCTGGAAAGAGCGCGCCCCCCAGGTCGTCCGCGAGCGCCTCGGCCAGGCCCTGGCCGTGATACGGCGGCGCCCCCGCGGCGGCCCCGCCATCCGCTTGGCCGTGGATGCCACCAGCGAGCAACTCTTCGCCCGCGACCTGGCTGCCGCCCTGGCTCGCCAGGGCGAGGCCGTCGAACTGGTGGATGCGCGCAAGCTCATCGAGCCCTGCCCCAGCGGCTATGTCCGCCCGCCCACGACAAAAACCTTCCTGGGCGACCTCTATAGCGCCGCCATTAATCAGAATCTCTACTACATCCCCCCCAGCGACTACGTCCAATCCGACCACCGCTTGGTCATCAAGTCCGGCGGTTCCTACCAATGCGACCCCCAGTCCGACGGCCGTCATGGAGACACCTTCGACGCCGGTAAGCTGGCCCATTGGGCCCTGACCCCTCGCCTCGGGCCGGTTTCCCCGGGTCTCGTGCGCTTCGGCACGCCTGGCCGTCCCACCCTTTTTCACCCTCCTTCCAACCCTTTTTGACCACCCCGGAATTTCTGAAATTTTCAGAAATTCCAGCTGGACGCTTTCATTCCGCCTAACCTCCTAGCCCCAAGCCACTTACACCGCCGTTCCTCTCTTTTCACAAATTCCGCCCTCTCCCCGCGGCGGCAACCAGCAAAAGGTGGTGCTGGGCAAATGGCTGCTGGCGCAGCCACAGGTGCTCATCCTGGACGAGCCCACTCGGGGCATCGACGTGGGCGCCAAGTTCGAGATCTACCAGCTCATTGTGCAGCGAGCCGAGGCCGGCGCGGGCGTGCTGCTCATCTCCTCGGAGCTGGAGGAGTTGATCGGGCTGTGCGACCGCATTCTAGTGATGCGCCGGGGCGAGCTGGTGGACGAGCTGCGGCGAGCGGAGTTTGAGCGCGAGCGCATCCTACGCGCCGCCCTGCACGAAAGGAGTGCCCCATGACCCCGGCCCAACAACGTGCGGCTTTGCTGGCACTGAACAACGTGCCGCTGGCGTTGTTCGCGACGGCGCTGCTGGGTTTTGGCGCACTGGCGCCGTCGTTTCTCTCTCCGGCCAATCTGCTTAACCTGCTAGTGCAGGCATCGGCCACGGCCATCCTGGCCACGGGCGCAACCTTTGTTTTGCTAACGGCAGGAGTGGACCTCTCGGTGGGAGCGATCATGTTTGTGGCTGCGGCGCTGAGCGGCAAGCTGCTGCTGGCGCAGGGCTGGAGTCCGCCGCTGGTGTTGGCGGGCATGGTGCTGTTGGGCGGCCTGTATGGCGTGCTCAACGGCTTTCTGGTCGCGCGCCTGGGTCTGATTGCCTTCATTGCCACCCTGGGCACGCAGTATCTGGGCCGCGGGTTCGGGATGTGGTTGACCGAGACGCGCGCCATGAACTTGCCGGAGAGCTTTACCCAACTGGCCTCGGCCCGGTGTTTGGGTGTGCCCCTGCCGGTAGTCGTGGCAGTGGTGGTGATCGGGCTGGCGCACGGGTTGTTGATGCACACGCCTGTGGGCCGACAGATTTACGCGGTCGGCCAGGATGCCGGCGCCGCGCGCAAGGCGGCCATCAACGTGCCGCAGGTGCTCTGGCTGGTTTATGGGGTCTGCGGCCTGTGCGCGGGTCTGGGCGGCGCGGTCGCCCTGGCCCAAATTGGCTCGGTGGCGCCCACCTTCGGCATGAACCGCGAGTTTGGCGCCATTGCGGCAGCCGTGCTGGGCGGCACCAGTCTATTTGGCGGTCGCGGCCGGGTTTGGCCGGGCACGGCTTTTGGCGCGGTGTTGATCCAGGCGGTCGAAAACGGCCTGCACAATCTCAATGCCGATCCTTACCTTTACCCGCTGGTCACCGGCGGGATCATTTTCGTTGCCGTGCTGCTGGACAGTGTGCGCAGCCGGTTGCTGAGTGCACTGGGACGGCGGTGGATTCGACCCGATGAAACGAGCGTAGCAAGCCTATGAAAGTGAAATCTCAACTCCTCTGTCTCGCCGCAGCGTTGTTCTCCCTCAATGGGAACAGCGGCGACCTGCCCCGGCTCAAAATCTCTGACAACCGTCGCTTTCTGGTCACTGAAACCGGGCGGCCGTTCTTCTGGCTGGGCGACACGGCTTGGGAGCTTTTTCATCGGCTCGACCGTGCGGAGGCGGAACTTTACCTGAAAGACCGCGCAGCGTGCGGCTTCAACGTCATCCTGGCGGTCGCGCTGGCTGAACTTGACGGCCTCACCGTGCCCAACCGCCGGGGCCATCTGCCGCTGCTGGACCGGGACCCTGCCCGCCCCGACGTGAAGCCGGGACCGGCCAACGACTACTGGGACTTTGTGGACGAGGTCCTGGACCTCGCCGCCGCGCAGGGGTTGTATGTCGGCTTCCTGCCAACGTGGGGCAAATACGTCACCTCGTCGCCCTTCGACGGCAAAGTGGACGGGATTTTCAACGTGGCGAACGCGGAAGCGTACGGACGGTTTCTGGGCGAACGCCTGCGCAAGCGTTCGAACGTGATCTGGATACTCGGCGGGGACAAGGCACCCTCCACGCCCGAGGCGGTGGCCATCTGGCGGGCCATGGCCCGGGGCATCGCACTGGGCGTGGCGGGACGGGAGGATTACGACGCCGTGCTGATGACTTACCACACCTCCGGCCCGGGACATGTCTCGGACTACCTGCACGACGAGGCCTGGCTGGGCTTCACCTCAGTGCAGTCGAGCCACGGCGACCTAGTGGAGAGCTGGCGGTTCATCGAGAAACATTGGAACCGTCATCCGATCAAACCGGTGATCGACCTGGAATCCAGTTACCCTGGCCTGTTGATTCGTGCCGAGTGGTTGCCACCTGCTTTGCGCGCTCTGCACCGGTCCACCCGGCCGGCGACTGACGATCATGCGCGCCGGGCGGCATACTGGGCAGTGTTCGCCGGGGCCTTCGGCCACACCTACGGTCACAACTCCGTCTGGCAAATGTATGAGCCGCCGCGCGAGGCTGTCCTGGAGGCCAGGGTCTCCTGGCGCGAAGCCCTGGCCGCACCCAGCGCCATACAGATGGGCCACCTTCGCCACCTGATCGAATCCCGGCCGATGCTCGAGCGCGTGCCGGACCAATCCCTTTTGGTTGGCGGCGCGGGCGAAGGCCCGGCGCACCGTCGCGCCACCCGGGGCCGTAACTACGCCATGATCTATTCGCCAGACGGTGCTCCCTTCACCGTCCGGCTGGGCGTCATCACCGGCGCTCGCCTCCGCGCCAGCTGGTTCAATCCGCGCACGGGCGAAACCACTTTCTTGGAAGTGCTGGAAAACCGCGGCGAGCGCGCGTTTGACCCTCCGGGCGCACCAGCAGTGGGCAATGACTGGGTGTTGGTGCTGGAAGATGCGGGCGAGTCCGCCAACGCACGTCCGCGCCCGGTTTACGGCGATGCGTTTCAAGCGAGTCAATCCGGCGAACAGGTGCCGGCTGAAATCTCGATGAGTGGCTTCGAGCCGAACCGGGCAAAGGCCTTGCCAAGCGCTTTCGGATTCTCTGCCGGTGTTCAATCCGAAACCTCAACCATCCATCGCACACCATGAAAGACAAACGCACGCTCCTGACGACCTTGCTCGGGCTGGGCCTGCTGGCCGTTCCGGCCCACCTGTTCGCCGCGCCGCTGCCCAAGTTGAAAGTCAGCGACAACCGGCGGTTCCTCGTTACCGAAAGTGGCCAGCCGTTCTTCTGGCTGGCCGACACCGCCTGGGAACTGTTCCACCGCCTCAACCGTGAGGAAGCCATTCGGTACTTGGAGGACCGCGCCGCCAAGGGGTTTACCGTCATCCAGGCTGTGGCCCTGGCGGAGTTGGACGGTCTCAACACACCCAACCCCTACGGGCACCGCCCGCTCCTTGACAACGATCCCACCAAGCCCGATGTGAAAGACGGCCCCGACAATGACTACTGGGACCACGTGGACTTCATCGTGCGGGAGGCCAACCGGCGCGGCATGTACATCGGGTTGCTGCCCACCTGGGGCGACAAGTGGAACCGGAAATGGGGCGTGGGACCGGAAATTTTCACGCCGCAGAACGCAGAGGTTTACGGGCAGTGGCTGGGGCGACGTTATCGCGGGGCGGGCATTGTGTGGATTGTCGGTGGCGACCGGCCGATCGAGAACGATACCCATCGCGAAATCATCCGGGCCATGGCCCGGGGTCTGCGTGCAGGCGACGGCGGCGCCCATCTGATCACCTTCCATCCGATGGGCGGGCAGGGCTCGGCTCAATACTTCCATGAGGAGGACTGGCTGGACTTCAACATGCGCCAGAATGGTCACAACCTCGAGTTCACCGGCCGCTACGACCAGACGCGCAAGGATTACGACCGCACCCCGGTCAAGCCCGTGCTGGACGGCGAACCGGTTTACGAGGATCACCCGGTGGCCTTTGCGCCAGACCAGCAGGGCCACTCCGTGGCCGCCGATGTGCGCAGGCCGTTGTACTGGAACCTGTTCAGCGGTGCTTTTGGCCACACCTACGGCCACCACTCGGTCTGGCAAATGTGGGCTCCCGGCCGCGAGCCGATCAACCGCCCCCTGATGCCGTGGTACGAGGCCATCCGGCAACCCGGGGCGGGTCAGATGCAACACGCCAAACACCTGCTGCTATCGCGCCCGTTCCTGACCCGGGTGCCCGATGACTCCGTGATTGTGACCGACCGTGTCCCCAGCAGCGTGCCGGGCGCGGGCCGCTACCGCTTCGTGGCCACGCGCGATAGCGAAGGGACCTACGCCATGGTGTATGCGCCGGTGGGCCGGAGCTTCAAAGTCCGCATGGACATCATCCGCGGTGCCCCCGTGCGAGCCTGGTGGTTCAACCCGCGGGATGGCAAGGCCACTGCCATTGGCTCGTTCGAGAACCAAGGTGTGCGCGAGTTCACCCCACCCGACCCCGGCGAGCTGCTCGACTGGGTGCTGGTGCTCGACGATGCCGCACGCAACTACCCAACCCCCGGGCACAAACTATGAAAACACGTCTGAGCCTCCTGAGCCTGGTGCTATGCCTGGCTGCACCGCCACCGGCTGCGGCGGTGGTGCCGGCCTTCCGAGTCGAGAATGGCGCCGTGCACCTGCAAGGCGTCGGACCGGACAACCCAATCATCTACGACAATGACTGGTGGTTCGACGTGTTCGACAACAACTACCTCTGGGCGCAGGCTTCCCTGGGCCGAGTGAACCTGCGCGGCAACATCGTCAGCCGCGACATGTGGGACTGGGAGAGAGGCTATCTGTACACCTTCGAGCAGTGTTGGGAGGATGCTCAAAAGGCGTTGAAGCTGGCCCGGGATTCCGGCCTGAGGAACATTCCCGACCTCACCCGCGGCGCCGACGAGGTGCTCCGCCCGCCCGAGAGCAGGCGCATCGAGGACACCATTGCGAAGGATTCACCCGGCAGCCGGTTGATCATCGCCGAGGCACGCCGAGCCTCGCCCCAGAAACCGCTGCTTATCATTGCCGGTGGCCCCCTGACCACGGTGGCCAACGCACTGTTGCTGGCGCCGGACATCGCTTCGAATCTGGTCGTGTTTAATCTCACGGTCAGTTCCTACGGTTACAACGGCAAAGACGGTTGGAGCGCCTACATCGTGGCCAAGAAGACCCGGTATGTGGACTGGGGCGGCGGGGCCTTCTGGGACAAGAACTCCGTGTTCACTGCCGAGGATTTCGAGGCGCTGCCGCACAACCCATTCTGTGATGACATGCGCCGGCTCATTCGCTCGGAGCTGGGGCAGGCCAACCAATTGGGCGACGGGGCACCGCTGGTGTGGCTTTTCCAGCCCCGATGTTGGACGAATGCCGAGGTGCGCCGGGCTGAGTTCCGCGGCCCGGCGCTGGAGTTCGTACCAGTGCGGTCCGGGGAGGCAGGCGACGTTCTGGTGATCCCGAAAGCGGCCACCGACCTGAAGGCTTGCCGCGAGGAGTTCTTTCGAGTACTGAGAAATCCGGCCGTGTATCAGGGCAATCCCCCCAGCGAGGCGAGCTCCTGGCGGCGGGTGGATCTGACGCCTTGGCACGATGCGCAGCGTGTGCTGGTCAACCCGCACAAGGGCTGGTATCACCACTACCCGGACAACCACATCGACAAGTACGCAATCGCCCGCGACGCCGACCTGCTCGAGTTCCCAGGCATGGACCATCTCTACATCCGGCTGGCCTGGGCGTATCTGGAACCGCGCCAGGGCCAGTTCGATTGGGCGGTCATTGACCGGATCATTGAGAAGTGGACGTCGCACGGCTTGGGGATCGCGTTTCGCATCACCTGCAAGGAGACGAGCACCGACCGGCCCGAGCAGCAATTCGCGACGCCGCGTTGGGTCATGGAAGCCGGCGCACAAGGCGGTTATTATCGAATGGGGCAGCCTACGGGACCGGATGGGCCGTGGGAGCCAGTGTACGATGACCCAATCTTCCTGGCAGCGCTGGACCGTTTTCTAGAAGCTTTTGCCGCGCGGTACGACTCCCAACCCTGGCTGCGCTACGTGGACATCGGGAGCATTGGTGATTGGGGCGAAGGACACACTTGGGCCGGTAGCCGCAAGGCCGTCAGCTTCGCCGCGCGCAAACAGCACCTGGACCTGCACCTCAAGCACTTCAAACGCGCGCAGTTGGTGGTATCCGATGATTTCGTTTATGCCTTGAGTGATCCGGCCGAGCGGCAGGCGCTGCATCGTTACGTGCTGACCAACCGGATCAGTTACCGCGACGACAGCATCCTGGTCAACGGGTATCTGCCCAGCACCAGCGACCGGTTCACCGTCCGCAGCCCGGAGTTCTTCGCCGACGCCTATCTGCAAACGCCCACGGTGTTTGAATTGGAGCACTACGGCACCGTGAAACGCCTCGGCAACTGGGATGGCCGACCGGACTCACTGGTCGCAAAGTACGGCCAAGGCAAAAAAGGCCCGGACTATTTTCGCGGCGCGCTGGAACTACTGCACGCGACCTACATCGGCTACCACGGCTACGCACACGAATGGCTGGCGGACAACCCGGAGTTCACCCGCGAAATGCTCAACCGTTGCGGCTACTGGCTGTTTCCAGTTTCCGTCGAGTGGCCGGAGCCGGTCCGGGTGGCAGAACGCCTCCCGCTCGCCGTGACCTTGGAGAATCGCGGCGTCGCCCCGCCCTATCACCCTTACGAACTGCGCGTGAAACTCACCGGCGGCGGCACGAACTGGATCGGCGTCCTGGCCCACGCCGAGAAGGCGTGGCTGCCCGGCCGTCCAATTGAGGTGCGCGGACAACTTGTCCCGCCTGCCAACTTGCCGTCCGGTGAGTATGAGTTGGCCCTCGGCCTGTTTGACCGGACTCCTGCCAGGGAACGACCCGTCGAGTTCGCCCTCAAGGCTGAGCTGCGCGACCCGGCTGGCTACTATCGTGTCGGGACCATGAGGCTGTGGCGACCTTGAGGAGCCAACTGTGGACCTTGTGCTGGGAACACTTCAACCGTGCCCTTCTCGTTTCTGCATCACTCCAGCCGAGCCGAGTCGCTGCAGTGTCGCCACCTCCGGCAGCGTCAGGAGGGTCGGCTGGCGGCCGGCCAGTTGCCAACATGCCCGTGAACCTGTAACCGTGACCAGTATGAATACATGGATCGAACGTCGTTCCGTGCGAATCAACCAACGCAGCGCGCCCTTCATGGTGCTGCTGGTGCTGGCCCTGATGATCGGCGGCGTATCTTCATCCGCCGTCGAATCGCGCTGGCTGCCGGATCCAAAACCGCGCGTCCTAGTCCTCACGGACATCTCAAACGAACCCGACGACGAGCAGTCGATGGTGCGCTTCCTCGTCTATGCGAACGAGTACGACATCGAGGGCCTTGTGGCCACGACGTCCACCTGGCTGCGGAATACGACGCGCGTGGACCTGATCCTCCGCCAACTCGATGCCTACGCGCAGGTTCGCACCAACTTGCTGCGGCACGCGCCCGGTTTCCCCGAAGTCGAGGCCCTGCGCGCGGTGGTGGCTGCCGGCCAGCCCACGTACGGCCTGGCGGCGGTGGGTGAGGGCAAATCCACGCCCGGCTCACGACTGTTGTTGGCCGCGGCGGATAAACCGGACCCGCGCCCGCTCTGGGTCTGCGTCTGGGGCGGGGCCAACACGCTGGCGCAGGCTCTCTACGACGCGCGGAAGGAACGGTCGCCCCGCGATTTGGACCTGCTGCTGCAAAAACTGCGCGTTTACACCATCTCCGATCAGGATGACAGTGGCTACTGGCTGCGTCGGGAGTTCCGGGGGCTCTTCTACATCGTTTCGCCCAGCACCACCGATTGGAAGGAGTACTGGCGGGCCACCTGGACGGGCATCAGCGGCGATCGCCATTACAAGAACGGACCGGGGCACAAGTTCCATCTTGTGGACAATCCGTGGTTGGAAGAGAACATCATCCGCAACCACGGTCCGTTGGGAGCTCTTTATCCGCGATTGGAATACATCATGGAGGGCGATACTCCGTCCTTTCTCGGCTTGATTCAGAATGGCCTGGGTTGGCATCACAGCCCGGCTTGGGGCGGTTGGGGAGGCCGGTATGTCCTTTATCAACCCCACGGCGAGACCCGACCTATCTGGACCAACAACCACGACAGTCGGGACACCGTGACGGCGGACAACGGTCAGACCGAGTGCACGGACATGGCAACGATCTGGCGCTGGCGGGAACACTTCCAGCATGACTTTGCGGCGCGCATGGATTGGTGTGTGGCCGGCGACTACTCGCAGGCCAACCACAACCCCGTGGCGGTGCTCAATGGAGATGCAAGCAAACGCGTGCTGGAAATCACCGCCAAGCCGGGCGAAACCGTGGAGCTTTCCGCCGAGGGGACCCACGACCCGGACGGCCACGCGGTCGAGGTGCGGTGGTGGATCTACCCCGAAGCCAGTAGCCTGCGCGATGTCCGGGGCCGACGATTCCCGAGCGAGGTAGCCCTGAGCACCGAGCGCGGACTGAAGACTCGCCTTGTGGTTCCTGCGGTGCGCAGATCGGAAACCATCCATATCATCCTGGAAGTCCGCGACACCGGCACCCCGTGCCTCTGGTCCTATCGCCGAGTCATCGTTGAAGTTCAGCCCTGATGCGGTGAGCGCGGATTGAGAGTCCGGCGGCAAGGCGGACCGAAATCCTCGGCACGGCTTTGGGGGTGGTGCCTGCGATCCGTCCCATGGTCCGGTCCCGGCCCGCGATCCCCGGATCTTCAGGTTCGGTCTTCAGCGGGTGATGTGCTGCCAGATCCTGGTTCCAGCTCGTGCGTGGTGGTCGGCCGCAGGTTACTTTCAGTCGACTCCCCCCGAGGGCTGGTTGGATGGGCGAGAGCGAAGGTGACCGCTTTTCGGGCAGGTTCCGTACTTCCATCGGTCGCGCCCGCGCCGGCCCAGGCAAGCCGAGTGTTCATGGGAGGCGCGCGTGTGGCAGAGTGGGCCGATCTCCGTGCCGAGCTGAATTTCAGGAAAAAGTTGGGCTCCGAGGGATCTGAGCCGAGCATCTGGGGTTTCCACGCGTGGCTTTCCCGCCGGCGCGAAGGGACCCTCGGGGGATTCTAGGCAGCGCCCGCCGCACCGGCAGTTCCTCTCGCTTGCGTGAGGTTTCGATCCGCAGTGGCTCACGTTCGACATTCTGGCCGTGACAGCGAACCGCAGGGATTCTGTGCTTGCCTCGAGGCCCAGGGGCTTTGAGCATGGGCGGTAACCAGTGATAGGCATGGACCCATCCGCTCGAGATCGAATCGGCCCCCACGGCGTAGCCTGGCCAGCAACAGGGCGCGAACCCTTCTTTTCTGAGCTCCCTTTTTTCGGGAACGTGGCGAGCCAGCCGCGGGGTTTATGGTTGTGGGCGGTGCTCCTCGCCAGTGGGTGTTCGCATGGGCCCGTGCAGAAAGCCACAGACCCAGAAATCGAGCCTCCGCCCCCGGCCATGCGGCTGGTGTTTCCGGACGATCCCGCAGTGGTGAATGCCCAACGCGACTTCGGGGCCCGGGGTGATGGAAAGACCGATGACACGGTTGCCTTGCAGAAGGCCATAGACGCAAGTTCGGGGCAGGGTGGCGAGCAGGGCACGAAAATGCTGTTTCTACCCAATGGCGTTTACCGTTTGACCGACACTTTGGTGGTGCGAGCCGGTCTTGGGCCATGGGTGTACGGCGAGTCACGGGATGGAGTAATCCTGCGGTTGGACGACGGGGCGCCGCCGGGCGTTACTGCGGTGATACGCACCCATCCCAGTGACGTGCAGGCCACTTCCGCGGACTTTTTCATGCGTAACTTTTGCAACCTGACCATCGACGTGGGCAATAACCCGCACGTGGATGGAATTCGTTGGTATGGAAACAACAGCAGTCTGCTGAAACAGGTCCGTATCGTGGGCACGGGCAACATCGGGATCAACGCCGGTTTTTTGGGTCAAAACGGTCCCAGCCTGATTCAGGATGTGATCGTGGAAGGGTCTTTTGAGACCGGCGTGCGGTGTGCCTGGAGTTGGGGCCAGACGCTGTCGCGGGTCACGGTACGGAACGCCCGAAAATGGGGCGTGTATGTGAACGCCACCGCCGTGGGCATCGAGGATCTGGAAGTTGAGAACGCCCCGATTGCCCTGCACAACGAATATCCCAACGACTGGACCTGGTGGGGTGGGGTGGTGGCGTTGGTGGGCGGGCGGTTCAGGGGCAGTGATCCGGCCCAACCGGCCATCATCAACACCAGTGTGCTTTATGCGCGCAACGTCACGGCCACCGGCTTCAGGCAAGTGCTGCACAGCACCACCCCCGGCGGCAGCGTGTCCGGCAACATCTTGGACGAATATATTTCTCATCCGGTGAAGAAGCTTTTCGCCGATGCGCCCGACACCTCGTTTCAGTTGCCGATTGTGGCGGAACCGCGAATGTCGTGGGAAACCAACCTGGCTCGCTGGGTCTGTGTCAATGACTTCGGGGCGGTGGCGGGGGATAACATCGACGACACGGCGGCATTCCAGGCGGCCATCGATGCCGCCGCTCGCGAGGGCAAGACCACCGTGTACCTGCGAGGTATCGGCGGCCCTGATCCCAACTGGTACACGCTCGAGGGTGAGGTGCGCGTGCACGGGTCGGTCCGGCACATCTTGGCCCTGGGTTTCGGGCGGATTCTCTCTGCTGGCAAGGGGCGCTTTGTTGTGGACGACGACGCGGCGCCATGCGTCAAATTCCAACATCTCCACGCCTTTGGGGGACGGCCTCCCGAAGTGATCAACCGTTCGACCACTCGCACGCTGGTGGTGGAAAGCTGCGATCTGCGGGTGATCGGCGAAGGCCAGGGCCCCATTTTCGTGACGGATTGTCCGTCCGGCATCGAGCTGAGGTCGCCCGGTCAGAGTTTGTGGGCCCGTCAGCTTAATCCGGAGGGAGACTGTGATGTCGGTCTGGTGCGCAATCACGGGGGACGGCTTTGGGCACTGGGAGTCAAACATGAAGGGCGCGGCGTGCGTTTTCTTACGGACCGGGGTGGCTTTACTGAGGTGCTGGGTCTCTTTCATTATGCGCCGGACATGGCTACCAACGACTTCCGTCCTGCGTTCGATATTCAGAATGCGGCCTTCTGCGCGATGGGGGTGCGGGAGATTTCTTTTGGGAATTCGTACCCGGTGAAGGTGCGCGAGCGAAGGGGTCAGGAGGTGCGCGTGGAAGAGGGCGGCGGCTGGATCGGCTGGGCCCTCTTCAGTGGTTGGAGCCGGTCCATGAACCCCGCAGGCGCCCCGGTCGCCGTGGAGGGACAGTAACTATGCCCCGGACCGGGACGCGGGGGGTGGGCTCGCATTCCGCGCGGAGGGCTGCCTTTGCCGGACCACGGATCCATGACAGGGGATTTGCCGCACGGGGTCCGAGGCTGTGCTGGACAAGTGACCAGGAACCCGGCAGGAAAGATCGCATGAAAGGGAAAACCTGGTTGTGGGTCTTGGTGACCGGGATGGCTCTGCAAGGAGGTCTGAGTGGGGTCGAACCACCGCAACGCCGAACGGAGGTCACTATTCAGGGTCAGGCCTTTCTGATCAATGGCCGGCCCACGTACGAGGGCCGCTCCTATCGGGGGATGAAAATCGAGGGACTCTTGATGAACGCCCGTCTGGTGCAGGGGATTTTCGACGATCTGAATCCCGAGACACGCGGCCGGTGGGATTATCCGGACGGCCCGTGGGATCCGGAGCGCAACACCCGGGAGTTCATCGCGGCCATGCCGGCCTGGCGTGCTCACGGGCTCTTGGCTTTCACCCTCAACCTACAGGGCGGCAGCCCGGAGGGCTACAGCCGGGCGCAGCCCTGGCACAATTCCGCATTCACCCCTGAGGGTGACCTGCGGCCGGAATTCATGGCCCGGCTGGAGCGCATTCTCGATCGCGCGGACGAGCTGGGCATGGTGGTCATATTGGGGTTGTTTTATTTCGGGCAGGACGAACGTTTGGTGGACGAAGCTGCCGTGGTTCGGGGAGTGGATCGGGCGGTGACCTGGATTTTGGAGCGCGGCTATCGCCACGTCATGATCGAGATCAACAACGAAACCGGTTCGGGTTACGACCATGCGATCTTGCGTCCCGATCGCGTCCATGAGCTGATCGAGCGTGTACAATCGAGATCCCACGGGGGACGTCGGCTGCTGGTGAGCACCAGTTATCCCGGCGGTGTCCTTCCGGGCGAGAACGTTCTGCGGACTGCCGATTTTATCCTGCTGCACGGCAACGGAGTTGCGGAGCCTGACGGCATCCGCCGGCTGGTGGATCGGACACGCGCAAGACCCGGCTACCGCGGGCAACCGGTTCTTTTCAACGAAGACGATCACTATGACTTCGAGCATCCGGACAACAACCTGATTGCGGCGGTCAGTCGGTACGCGAGTTGGGGTTACTTTGATTACCGACGGCAGGGCGAAGGCTTCGACGAGGGCTACCAGAGTGTACCGGTGAACTGGGCCATCAGTTCGGCGCGGAAACGGGCGTTCTTTGACCTGCTTCGCCGGATGACCACTGAAACTGCAGACAGCCAGCCATGAAAAGGCTCCAGGGCGTATCAGGAGTGGTGCTGGTGTGCGGCTTGCTGGCGGCGCAGGCGCAGGAATCCAGCCGTGCGGGCATCGAATTCAGTTCGCCGCGGTTGTCCGTGGTCACATCCTGGCTGGGAAACACCTATCCGGGTGCCGAACGCTGGGTCCCGCAGGATATCGACGCGTTATGTGTGGCCCCGGACGGGCGGCTGTTTTCGAACGTGCATTGGGAGGAAGGTGGCGGCAATTGCACGGCGTTCCGAGATGGCGAGGTGCTGGGTCATGCCGGTTACACCCATGGGTGGGGACACCAGGGCGGTTATGCGGTGGCGGCCAACACGCGGTACCTGTTCATCAGCGGCCGGATGATCAACGAGGGCGGTCACTTGGTCGATCCCGAAACCTGGCCTCCCAAAGGTTACGATTGGATCGGAGTTTCGCGTCGCATGCTCAGCGACATCCGCCGTGCGGCGCCGTTTCCCGGCGCCAAGGGAGGCAAAGGAGGTACACTGAAGGGCGCATTTCTGGTGGTCGATGAGGTGCCAGTGGAACCTGGGGCGTTGGATCGCCGGCGGGCCAACATCACGGGCTTGTGCGCCACGTCAGAACGGCTCTGGGTCGCCTGTCCCTACGATGGGACGATCAAAGTCTATGACGCCGAGAACATGAGTCGGCTGGCCGTCTGGCCCTTCCCCACGGCCGACGCGCTGGCCCTTTCGCCCCGCGGCGAGCTTTGGGTTCTGCAGGGGGCGGACTCCGGGAGACCTGCGCGCGTGGTCGTACTGGATGAGGAGGGCCGGCCGGGACCGCGCGAGGTCCAATTTGACGGCGCCACCCAACCGGCGGCGATCTGCTTCACGCCGGAGGGTCGGCTGTTGGTGGCTGACGATGGGCCTCGTCAACAGATTTTGATTTTCGAACACCTCGATACAAAGCCGCGCGCCGCAGGAACGATCGGTCACCCGGGCGGGATTCACTCGGGCAGGGCCGGTTGGGTGGAGCCTCTGAAATTCAACCGGCCGCGCGCTCTAGCGTGCGACGCGCGAGGGATCCTGTATGTGGCGCACCAGGGCAGCACTGGGGGTGGCAGCACGGTGCTCGAGGCTTATGGACCCGACCTGAGACTGCTATGGCGGTTGCTGGGCTTAACGTTTGTGGATGTGGCTGATGTCGATCCGGCGGACGACACCCGCGTCTTCACCAAAGAGGAGCGCTTCGAGCTGGACTACAGACAACCGCGCGGTCGCGAAGCCACCTACCGCGCCTATACCGTGGACCGCTTTCGCTATCCGGACGACCCGCGCCTGCATATCTGGTCCGCGGGCGCCTGGGTGCGCCGCATCGCCGGACGCCCCTTCCTTTTTGTGACCGACATGAACAATCATCGCCTGCAAATTTACCGGTTCGGGGAAGGCGATACGGCCGAACTGGCCATTCCTTCCGGACTGTTTTCCGGCACAGGATCGCGGCGCGACCCCTGGCCACCGGGCCAGCCGGCTGCGGGGGAGTGGATTTGGCGGGACCTCAATGGCGATGGCGCGTTATCTGCAGACGAATTTGAGGCCGGGAATCGCGAAGCGCCGGAGGCCCAAGGACTTTGGGTGGACTCTGCCGGAGATGTATGGCGTGCCTCGGAAACAAAAGGTATCCGTCGCTTTGTCTGTCAGGGCGTGGACGCCCGGGGGAATCCGCGCTGGACTTTCGCGGCCGTACAGTTTTTCCCCCATCCGCCCCAGTTCCGGGAGGTGAAGCGGCTCCGCTACGACCCGGTCACCGACACGATGTTTCTTGGCGGGACCACGGACGAACACCGGAACCAGCATTGGAAGCCCATGGGACCGGTGTTGGCCCGGTACGATGGTTGGGTGCGTTCCAGTGGCACCAATCCTCCGCGATGGCTCATCGTGTTGCCTTATGAAAAGGGATCGCGAGGACACGAGAGCTGTGAACCCATGGGGTTTGACATCGCAGGTGAGTATGGCTTTGTGCCCTACACCGGCGCCTCCAAACGGCTCGGGGTAAGGACCGGACGTGTCGAGGTTATCCGTCTCGAGGACGGTCGTTCGGTGGGACACTTTGAGCCGCCCCCCGACATCGGCGAAATCGGTCTGCAAGACATCCGCGAAAGTCTCCGTGCCCATCGAAGGGCGGACGGCGAGTATCTGGTATTTCTGGAGGACGACTTCAAGGCCAAGATCCTGATGTATCGGTGGAGACCCTAGCAGGCTGTTGAAAAAGCGCCGGTTCGTGTAACCGATCCTCGGAAACATGGGGATTTTGTGACGCTTTTCCCTTCGCAAATGACTTATTTAACAGCCTGCTAGCGTGGCCAAGGTGCATGCCGGGGAAGTGGGACGGTCCCTCCGTGGGGATCCGGCCTCCCGCGGGCGGTCCGACATTTACGGCGGGTATGCCCCAGTTTTGGGGGCCTGTGAGATGCGCCGGTCCCAAGCGGTCCCGCAGCGGATGAACTCGAGCTCCGTAGCAAGGACGGTCTCTAAAAGAAACGATGATTTAGCTCGGCTGGTCTTGTTGTGGAGGCGCCTGCGTGGGAACACCGGCTGACCCGGCTGCCGCAGCGGGCCCTCGAGGTCAAGCGACGGATGCTCGCGGGTGAAGCTCCCGCGAACGAGCTGGCCGTCCGGGTGCACCGCTTGAGCGACAAGCTTCCTGCCCGCGTGCCGGATTACCTGCATCCACCGGCGCAGCAGCGGTTGCTGGGCACTGCTGATGATTGCTTGGCCATCCTCGAGCCGGCGGTCAACTGGGAAGCCGAAAAACTCTACGGCGTCGAAGCCCTGGGCCCGTTCGATGAGTTTTGAATCCGACAGATCGATCTTCCCACGGCGCGAGACGAGCGAGGGCGGCCGGGCTCTTTGCCTTATGGCGCCGGACGAGATTGAAGTTGTGGAGTCGGCCTCGAAACGGCCTGGTGCCCCAGCCAGCGTGCAGCGTTTAAGCATGCGGCAGTCTGCCTGCCACGCTCGGTCTCGATTCGGAGCGGGCCCATCGCCTCGGCGTCTTAAAGTCCCGAGTTTTCGAAGGCTATCGGTCAAAGAGGTTGACGGACCCGAACCAGTCTATACGCTGCAGTAGGATATGAGCCCACTGAACCGGTTAAAGCTGATTCAGGTTGGCCAGATCAGCCGTGCTGAAGTGCAATTTGGCGACCTCACGGTGTTGGTGGGCCCGCAAGCGACCGGCAAGAGCATCTTTCTCCAGTTTCTCAAGCTGGCCTTGGACACTGGCTACGTGCATGACCAGTTGCACAAGCACGGCATCGAATGGGAGCGCAGCGTTCCTGCCTTCTTGGATGTTTACCTGGGCGAAGGGATGCGCGGGGTGTGGCGGGAGGGCGCCGAGGGGAGCGCCGTCGAAGTGGACGGTCAGCCGGTTGACGTAGCGAAGTGGGTTGCCCCCCGGCGCCGCGCGACCAAGGCCACTGCGTTTTACATCCCGGCGCAGCGGGTCTTGTCGCTGGCCAACGGTTGGCCGCGTCCATTCCAGTCGTTTGCCAGCGAAGACCCGTTTGCCGTGCGCGATTTCAGCGAGACGTTCCGGCTGTTGATGGAGCAGGAGTTCACCCGCGCGGCGGCCTTGTTCCCTAAAACGAATCGTCTCAAGCGCGAGTATCGGGAGCTGCTGAACCGACACGTCTTTGGGGGGTTCGGTTTGCACGTGGACCGCCACGGGGCGCAGAAGCGGTTGGTGCTGCGCAGGGAGGAGGGAGCAGCAGCGATTCCCTTCATGGCCTGGTCCGCCGGCCAGCGGGAGTTTGTCCCGCTGCTGATGGGACTTTACTGGCTGATGCCTTCGGCAAAGGTGAAACGACGCAGCGATCTTTCCTGGGTTATCATCGAGGAGCCTGAGATGGGGCTGCACCCCAATGCGATTTCGGCGGTCGTGTTACTGGTGCTGGAACTGTTGTGGCGCGGGTATCGGGTCTGCCTCTCCACGCACTCACCGCATGTGCTGGACGTGGTGTGGGCCATTCGCACGATCCAGCAGCACCGCGCCGACTCCGGGCGGCTGTTGGAGGTGTTCGAGGTGCGTAAGACAGGGCCGATGAAAGAGGTCGCCGACACCGCGATTAAGAAGGAGGCCAAGGTCTATTACTTTGACCGTTCAGGCGAGGCGCGGGACATCTCGAATCTGGACCCGGGTTCGAACGACAGGCTCGAAGCCGGCTGGGGCGGCTTGAGCGAGTTCAGCGGGCGGGTGAATGAAATCGTCGCGAAGGTCGTAAACCAACGGCTTGGGCCGCCCGGGGAAGAGAAGGTTGAGCCCGCACATTCCCAGCCTGTGCACCCTGGGGAGGTCGCTGCAGAAGCCCAGCTGCCCAATCTCGGAGCATGACCTTTCGGCGAGCAGTGGCGGGGACCCCTTCCCTGAGGGATGCATATCAACCGGGCTTGCGGGCACTCAGCGCCCGGGATGCCGGCAGACTTCATGTAGAGGAGCCGCGCTGGCTGACGGGAAGTGTGAATCTGGACGAGGCTTTGCGGGCTGCGCAGCCCCGCGCACCTCGATGGGATTATGGCATCGGGTATCGCCACTCGCATCAGGAGGAGGCGCTTTGGGTGGAGGTGCATCCGGCATCATCGCTTCACATCGATGAAGTGCTCAAAAAGCTGCGCTGGCTCCAGGAGTGGTTGAAGAACGAAGCGCCCAATCTGCACAAGTTGACCCGCGCTGGATTTTACTGGATCGCCACGGACGGTCAGGTGGCCCTCAGTCCCCATTCGCCGCAGGCCCGCCGCCTGGCGAAAACGGGATTGCGTGGCCCCTTGCGGGTGCTGCCCATACCTCCGAGATGAGGAGGATTGGAGATGCTTTCCTTGGTCCTTGAGGTCTTGCACGCAATGACCGGGCCCGGGGTCGAACTTTCGGCGGTAAGAGGGATGGTCTCGGTTCCGGTCGCGTCCCGACTGGTTGGCCAGGGCTGGTGGTTAGGGTGATGGAGGCGGAATCGAGAGGCTGGGTTTGGTTCCGAGTTGAGGGCCTTGAAGTCCGTCGTGCCGTGATCGGGTTTCATGCGGCGGGGATGCTCCAAGGGGCCTACTGGGCGGCTCAAGAACCGCAGGCTCGCGATTTGTCCCGGTCGTCGTACCGCAGGACCGTTTTTCCGAGCGGGAGCAGAGTTGAGACTGCCGCCTTGTGAAGGAGAAGCCTCGGCTTCGTGGAAAAGCGGGCAGGCCATCCCCGGCGTGCCGGAGCACCGCGGAAGAGCGGGGTGGGAGGAATCCGACCCGGGGCCGAGGGCGGATGGCCACGAACATGGGCGGTGATTTCGTACATGAAATTCCGTGGATGAAAGGGCTTGACGGTGGGAGTTGTTGTGCTATGAGGGGGATGTCTGTTCGGTGGCCGAACAGAAGTCGGTGTCAGGTTCGACAGATTGTCCGCGTGTGAAGAAGGTGACATTCCGCAGGTCTGCCGGTGCAGTCCTCCCGCCTCCGTCCGGCTCGTCGCACAGACACAGTTCGTTGCCATGAATCCCACCAGACTGTTTGTTGGGAATCTCTCCTATCAGACGATGGAGAGTGACTTGCAGGACTACTTCTCCCAAGTGGGGGTGGTTACTTCGGTCAACGTCATGTACGACCGCGTGACGGGCAAGTCGCGCGGGTTTGCGTTCGTGGAGTTTGCAACGCCTGAAGAGGCAGCGCGGGCGGTGGAGCAACTGCACAATCGCGAATTTCAGGGGCGCACCCTGACGGTGAACATTGCGCGGCCGCGAGAGGAGCGAGCTCCGCGGTCAGGCGGGGCCCGATTCGAGCGGGGCGGTCGGGGGTCGCGCTGATCGAGCCGATGGAAACCGTGCGGGCCGGGGCACATGCTCCGGCCCGCGTCTTTTTGAGGACTGGGGAGTTTCGTGTGCGCCGTAGGCGGGGCAGTGGCAGGGTCGAGGTCACTGGATCGTGCCGGGCGGGAAAGGGCCAGGTTTCCATTGTCTGTCAGGCTGAGGCTGGGTAGAGCTGGCCGCGTGAAAGACGCGCTTTTTTGCGGCTGCGGCAAGCTCGGGGGCGATGGAGCTGACGAGCTGGGCCATGCCGCCGGGGCCGTAGGGCCGACGCCGACCGAACCTCGGCTGTACTGGCACGGAATGGCGTTCGATGGGTTCCTGCTTTTTGGCGTCCACAGGTTCACGGGCCGGGAGCGGGGCTATGGCGATGAGGACCCGGTGGTATTTCATCCGGGCGAGCTCGATGGGGAGCAAATTGTGCAGGGGATGTGGGCGGCGGAGATGCGAAGGTTGGTTCTGGCGGGAAGCGTCACGATGGTTTTTGTTTTTAGCTTTGGGTGTTCACGGAGCATTCGGTGAAGCGATCGTGCGCGCGAGAGGGCCGGGGCGCGCGGATGGCCTCGGCGGTGCGAGAGCCCGGGGTAGAATTTAACGGGAGCGGGTGTTGGACGGTCGGCGGCAAAGGGTCTGGTGCTTTGCTTGCCGGAGGAGGTGAGCTCGGCGTGGGTGGAGTTTCGGTGGCTGCGTCGGGTCCGCTTTCATGTTGTGGAGTAACCGGAGTTTCTGCCGCTGGGGCCACGCATCGAAGAGGTGGCATTGGGACGGTGAGGTGGAGACGGCCGGGTGGAGAGTGGGCGGACCAGTGGCAGGCTGTTGAAGAAGTGCTGGTTCGTGGAACCGACGCTCCGAAACATCCGGCTTTTTCGATGCTTTTCCCTTCGCAAATGAGTTTTTCAACAGCCTGCTAGTCTCGGTAACTGCCGGATGGCCGGCGGGTGAAGGGGGTGGAGACGGATCGGGTTCCTTTGCGGGTGGTTCAAGCGGCCACCTGCGCTGCGTTGTGGGGGTGAGTTGTGTCTGGAGTCCCGTGTGGATAGGCCGACCCGCTTTGGCGCGGCTATGCGGGTGGTTGGGGGGCGGGTGAGGGCCCGGCGGTCGGACGGAGATTGTGGGCGGCGGTCAGCCAGGGCCACAGGCCTCGCTTGGGTATGCAGTGGGACGGCTGGGGTAAGGTTTTGGGGTAGCTTGGGAAGGTTACGGGAAGTGCGCAGGGGGGTGAGGGTGGAAGAAAGTTGGCCAGCTTCCTGCTTAGCGGCATGCGGACGGCTCGAACGTGCCTTTGGGGCGACCTGAGTCGGGTCAAGTGCTGGGAGCCATGGGCACGAGGGGCCGGAGCGAGTAGGGAAGCTGGTCATGGGCGTTTGGAGTGATCGACTGCGTCGGTTGGCGCGGTTTGGGGATCTGTGGCTGGTCGTGGCCTTGTTTGGCACGATTCTGCTGCTGATCCTGCCGGTGGCGCCGGCGGTGCTGGACCTGCTCCTGACGGTGAGCATCAGCATTTCGCTGTTGACCTTGCTGGTCATTCTTTACCTGCGGCAGCCGGCAGATTTTACCGGTTTCCCCACGTTATTGCTGTTCATCACGTTGTATCGGTTGGCGCTGAATGTGGCGTCGACGCGGCTGATTTTGCTGGAGGGGTATGCCGGGCACATCATCGAGGCGTTCGGGAATTTCGTAGTGCGGGGCAATTACGTGGTGGGGTTGGTGGTGTTTTTCATTCTGGTTCTGATCAACTTCGTGGTGATCACCAAGGGGGCCGGCCGGATCGCGGAGGTGGCGGCGCGCTTCACGCTGGATGCCCTGCCGGGTAAGCAGATGGCGATCGATGCCGAGCTGAACGCGGGTTTGATCAACGAAGCCGAGGCGCGTCGGCGCCGGCGCCAAGTGGAGGAGGAGGCAGACTTTTATGGGGCGATGGATGGTGCCAGCAAGTTTGTGCGGGGCGATGCCATTGCGGCGGTGCTGATTACGTTGATCAACATTCTGGGCGGGTTTGCCATCGGGATTTTGCAGAAGGGCATGACGATGGCCGAGGCGCTGCAGCGGTACACGATCCTGTCCATTGGCGACGGGTTGGTATCGCAGGTGCCGGCCTTGGTGACGTCGACGGCGGCCGGGGTGTTGATTACGCGGGCGACCTCGCGCACCAGTCTGGGGCATGAGCTGGGTCGACAACTACTGTTCTATCCGCGGGCCCTGACGATTCTGGCGGTGATGCTGGGTTTCATGGCGCTGGTCCCGGGGTTACCGATGGTGCCGTTTTTGGCGATGTCCGCGCTGACGGGTTTCCTGGCCTATGTGCTGCATCGGCACGGGGGGCTGCAGCCGATGGCCGAGGAAGGTTCGGAGGCACCGGGCGGGCCGGGGTTGGCGGGCAAACCGGCTGCCGGAGCCGCCAGTGCTGCCGAGGTCAAGGCGCAGGAGAAGCTGGAAGATTTGTTGACGCTGGATCCGCTGCAGATCGAGCTGGGTTACGGGCTGGTCCCGTTGGCGGATCCGCGGAAAGGTGGGGATTTGCTGGAGCGGATCACGGGGGTGCGGCGGAATTTTGCTACGGAGATGGGCGTTGTGATTCCGCCGATTCGGCTGCGCGACAATCTGCAGCTCGGCACCCACGAGTATCGCTTCGTGCTCAAGGGCAACCCGGTTGCGCAGGGCCAATTGATGCCGGGGCACTGGCTGGCCATGAATGCCAGCAACAGCAAGGTGACGCTGAAGGGCATCCCGACGGTGGAACCGGTTTTTCAACTGCCGGCGACCTGGGTCCCAGAGGCCGAGCGCAAGACCGCAGAAGCGGCCGGTTACACGGTGGTGGACGCTGCGTCGGTGTTGATCACACATTTGTCGGAGACGCTGCGCAGGCATTGTCACGAGTTGCTGGGTCGGCAGGAGGTGCAACAACTGCTGGATCATCTGAAGCAGACCCATCCGGCCCTGGTGAACGAATTGGTGCCGGCGCAGTTGAGCCTGGGCCAGGTGCAACGGATTCTGCAGAACCTGCTGGCGGAGGGCATTTCGATCCGCAACTTGGCCGGGATCCTGGAGAAGGTCAGCGACTATGCCGCGGTGACCAAGAACCCGGACGAATTGTCCGAATACGCACGCCGGGCGCTGGGTCCGCAACTGGTCCGACCGTATCAGACCGAGCAGGGCACGTTGCGGGTGATTACGCTGGACCCGCGGTTGGAACAGCAACTGGCGCAGGGGGTACGCCAGACGCCCACGGAGATTGCGTTGGTAGTGGAGCCCCGGTTGGCGCGGCACTTGGTGGAGCGGCTGACGAAGTACATTCAGCAGATGTTGGCGGCGGGGCATCCCCCGGTGGTGTTGTGTGCGCCGCAACTGCGGCTGGCGTTCCGGAGGTTCTTCCAGCAGACCTTCTGCGATTTGGCGGTGCTTTCCTATGCGGAGATACCCCCGCGCGTCCAGGTGCAGAGCGCGGCAGTGATTCCTGCTCCCGAATGAACCGGTGCCGTTTACGAACCAGGGATGGGACAACGCCCGTACGTGGTGCCGCGGCGATAACACCGCAGCGATGGCCGATGGCTGGGGGGCTGCGGCGCTGTTTCCGGGGGCGTCTTCGTGCCGGTGGCGGACACGAAGCGCGGGGCACGGTTCGGGGTAAGGGGGGTCTGCCCGTGGGGCTCCGTTGGGGAAAGCCATGAAACTGGTGACGATCACAGCGGAAACTGCAGCGGAAGCGTTGACCCGGGTGCACGAGCAGTTGGGACCGGAGGCGGTCGTGGTCAATGTACGTCGGCTGCCGGTCCATGGGCTGGCGCGATTGTGGCAGAAGCAAGGGCCGATCGAGGTAGTGGCGTTTGCGCCGGATATGCGGGAGCGGCATCGGCAGGCCTTGTCGATTCAGGAGGATGCGTACGTGCCGTTTGGGGATCGGGTTCCGGTTCCGGGTGAACCGGGGCCGTCGAGCCCGGCGGGGCGGCTCTGGCGGAGCATTGGCTGGTTGGAATCGATGGGGTTGTGGCGCGAGTACGCGGATCGGTTGGAGGCGGCCGTCCAGGCGCGGCATGGTCCGGAGCCGCCGGCCATGCCGATCGCGGAATGGACGGCGGTGCGGGAGGTGCTGGCTAGTTTTTGGCGGCCTTGTCCGCCGGCGCACCGGCAGTTGCCCGGGCCGCATGTCTTTATTGGTCCGCCTGGGACGGGCAAGAGCACCGTGCTTTGCAAGTGGGTGACGCAGGCGGTGTTGGTGGAGGAACGGCGCGTGCAAGTGTGGCGGCTGGACGGACTGACCACAAACACGGCGGAGTTTCTGACCCTTCATTGCGAGATGCTGAACGTGCCGGTGAGCCGGTGCAGAGTGGAACCGGCGGAGGGAAGTGATCTGGTCTTTGTGGATTTGCCAGGGGTAGATCCGCACGATCCACCGGCATTGGCGGCGTTGCGGGAGCAGTTGGCCTCCCTGCCTTCGCCGTGTGTGCACCTCGTATTGAACGCGGCCTACGAGACGGCGTTGTTGTTCGACCAGTGGTCGGCCTTTTCTGTGTTTCGGCCGGCGGATTTGATTTTTACGCATCTGGATGAGGAGCGGCGGCGGGTCAAGCTGTGGAACTTCGTGTTGGGAACGGATTGCGCCATCAGCTTCCTGAGTGCCGGGCAAAAAATTCCGGGGGACTTTCGACCAGCGGAGTCCGAGTTGCTGTTTCCGCGCCCGGCAGGGGCTGGGTCGGAGCGTTTTTGAGGGGGGTGAAAGCGGATGAAGGGCCCTAGCGTAGCTGGCAAAGCTCCTGCTCCGTGCCGGGCGGGTGCTATGAAGGCGCTGACGATCCTAGGGGCCATGATTGGGTTGTTGACCGGCGTGGGGCTGGCACTGGCGGTGCAAAGCCCTTGGCCGGAGGCTTTCTGGCGGGGGGGTGTGGCAGCCCTGGGAGGCGGCCTGTTGTTGCGGTGGTGGGGGCGGCTGTGGGTGGAGGGATGGCAGCAAACCCTTCGGGCGCGCCAGCAGGCTCAGGGCAAGAACCCTGGTGAGGCCAAGTCGGTATGAACCGTGCCACTTGTAATGCTCCTGCGTCTCCGGAGCCGGCGCCCTTGGCGCGGCCCAGTCCCCAGGAGCTTTGGAAGCGTTACCACCGGCAGGCGGACAGCCAGACGGAAAACGCGCTGGTGGAGCAATACCTGCCGCTGGTGATGAACGTGTTGGGGCGTTTGGCCATGACGCTGCCCGAGCACGTGGATTTGGAGGATTTGAAGAGTGCCGGTCTGGTAGGGCTGTTGCAGGCGCTGCGGAACTACAATCCGGCCTGCGGGACCTCGTTTGAGAGCTACGCGCGTACGCGCATTCGCGGGGCCATGCTGGACGAGCTGCGGCGGATGGACTGGGTCCCGCGCACGGTGCATGAAAAGGCGCGTCGGGTTCAGGAGGCCATGGCGCGCCTGGAGCAGGAGCTGGGGGGACCACCCACGGAGAGCCAGGTGGCGCAAGCTCTGGGTATGACGGCCGAACAGTACGCACGGCTGTTGGACGAGATCCGGCCTGCGGCGTTTGTCTGTCTCGATGCAGCGGGTGGCGAAGACGAAACCGGGGCGTTGTATGACGTGGTGGCCGATCCGAATGGGGAGGGTCCGGATCAGGTGGCCGCCCGGCGGGAGCTGAAGCAGTTGATCTTGCAACGGTTGCGGGAGATGCCGGAGATCCAGCGCAAGGTGTTGGCGATGTATTACGTGGAGGATCTGCGGCTGCGGGAAATCGCCGAGGCTTTCGGGCTGACCGAGTCGCGCATTTGCCAGATTCATGCGCAGGCTATTCTGTCGCTGCGGGCGTACCTGCAGCGATACGAAGCGGGCCTGGTTCAACCCCTGCGTAGGCGATCGGGCACATGATCATCTTCATTGGTTCCATTGTGGTGACCGTCTGTGTGTTCGGGGGCTTCGTCATGGGTGGGGGCCACCTGGGCGCACTGTGGCACATCAACGAGTTGATCATCATCGGCGGCGGGGCACTGGGGGGACTGATCGTAATGTCACCCAGGAAGGTCTTGGTGGACATGGTGCGGGGTCTTTGGATCTGCCTGAAGGGTAGGCCCTACGATCGTGCGGCTTACGAGGAGCTGCTCAAGGTGTTGTACGAATTATTCCTGCTGGGCCGGCGCAACGGGATGATCGCTCTGGAGGAACATGTGTTGGAGCCGCAGAACAGCTCCATCTTCAAGCGGTACCCCCGGTTTGCTGCCAACCGCCATGCCGTGGAGTTTCTCTGCAACAGCCTGCGGCCGATCATCGACGGCAAGATCAAACCCGACCAGTTGCGACTGCTGCTGGACACGGAGCTGAACCGGCTGGAGCAGGAACATCATGCGCCCGTCCACGTGCTATCGAAGACGGGGGATGCCCTTCCGGGGTTCGGGATTGTGGCGGCGGTGTTGGGCATTGTGATCACCATGGCCTCCATTTCGGGACCCATCGAGAAGATCGGGGAGCATGTGGCCGCGGCGCTGGTGGGGACCTTTCTGGGGATTCTGTTGGCCTACGGGTTTGTCAATCCGCTGGCGATGAACCTGGAATTTAACGGGGAGGCCGAGCTGGATTATCTGCGATGTATCGCCGCCTGCGTGACGGGCTTTGCCAGTGGCATGGCGCCCATCACCGCGGTGGAACTGGGCCGGCGCGGCCTGAGCACAGAACTGCGGCCCAGTGCCGAGGAGCTGGAGGCCATGCTGAAGACGATCAAGGTGGGCGGCAAGTAATCCGCACGATTCATGGCAAAAAAGAAGGGCCATCATGGCGGTGCTTGGAAGGTTGCCTACGCGGACTTTACCACCGCGATGATGGCCTTGTTTCTGTGCCTTTGGTTAACGGCGCAGGACACGAAGATCAAGGAGGCCGTGGAACGGGCCTTTCGGAATCCGTTCTCCGCGGTGACCAAGGAATCGGTGGGCATCATCCCCAACAAGGACACCACAGCCACGTACCGCGCCCAGGGCGAGTTTCAATCCATTTCGGCGGTGGAGATCGAGACGATACGGCGCATCAGCGAGGAACTGGCCCGGATTCTTCAGCAAGAGGATGCCCTGGAGAACACGGTGCGTCTGGAGCTGACCCGCGACGGTCTGCGCATCAATGTGTTCGATCGGTCGCAAAAGCCGGTCTTCGAGCCTGGCACCGACCGGTTCACTCCCTACGGGGAGTGGGTGTTCAGTACGCTGGCCTGGGAGATCGCGCGCTATCAGTCCTTCAAAATTGAATTGGAAGGACACACCACGCGGGCAGCGCCCCAGGAACGAGAAACTCTGCGACAGTGGGAGCTTTCGACCGAGCGTGCCAACGCCGCCCGTCGCCAACTGGTCCAGCACGGGGTGCTGCCCACGCAGATTTGCAAGGTTTCGGGCTTTGCCGACACCATGCCGATGCCGGATCTCCCCCCGGACAGCGAAGCCAACCGGCGAGTGACCATCTTGTTGAGACTGAAGGAGACGGCCGAGGCCCTGTCGGCGGCCAACAGTTCCGCCTTGTCCCATGCCACACTTGTCCAATGAGGCTTTTGTGCCCTTGTTCCATCGCAACGGGACTCCCGCCGGTACCCGGCCAGTGCGCCTGCGATTGGGCGCAGCGGGGTTGCGGGTGCAATCCCTGCGCGAGTGGGGAGCTTCCGATCCGGCTCAGCCGAGTGGCTGCGTGAGCGAGGCGCCGGTTCCGGGTTCGCCGGGCTTTGCGGCCGGGCCGAATGATACCACGGGTGCGGCGGATCGGGGCGCGGTTGCGGACAACGGGCGTCCAATGATCACGTTGTGTCGCGATGGCGACCGGATCGTAGGAATCCGGGTGCGTTGTCGTTGCGGCGAAGTACTGGATTTGGCCTGCGTTTATGAGGAGTCGGGGACGGGAACGGCCGGGGCCGGTTCTGACCATGCGGCGAACGCCGGGGCGTGAGCGATGCGAACTTGCTGGCCCGCCACCGGCCGGCGACACCATTTCACCGAAGGGCTCCGGTTAGGTCGGACCTGAGCCCGAAGGTGTGGCTTCGCCCGGGGGCAGTGTCTCTTCCGGGGTGGTGAGCCGAGCAGGGCGCGGGAGGGCAAAGGACTTGGAACGCCGGGCCTGGATGGGCATGCGGCGCCGTCCCTGGCGAAACATTTCCCACCACAGCACAGCGGCTGCTCCGAGCACTGCCCCCAGCAGACTGGCGCAAAAATCCCAAACGCTGCATGTCCGCCCCCACCAGGGCTGTGTGAACTCGTCCAGCGCGGAGATGGTAGCCGCGGCCAGAACGACCCCGACGAGGGCCCGGCCGGGGTGCGGCCACCCGCGTCTTAACCCGGCCAGCAGCAGGGCGGACCAAACGCCATAGGCCAGTACGTGTCGTGCCTTGTCGTCTCCGAGGCTCAGAATCCAGGCAGGAGTGCGGTCGTTAGGGATGCGCGCCAGCACGAGCATGGCTGCGGTGACGGCCGTCAGAGCCATGAACCAGAGCACGGACATGCGCCTGCTCCGGCTAGATCCGGAGGACACGGCCTCGGGCGGCATGGCACAAGATCCTTTCACGCACACTCCAAACGATGGTCGACCGGCCAGACGCGAGCCTCAGGTAGTTGGCTGTGGCTGTCAACGCCAGGGCCAGGTGTAGGGGGAGTGGGGAAGGCGTTCGGCCGGGGAAGTGGCTGCACCTGCAATCGGTGCAGCAACTCTTCCCGGAGCCTGGACTCGGCCTCTTCCGGGTCGACCTCTCCCCACATCGCCAAAATCAACACGCGCTGGCCTTTCGTGCCGCGGCCCAGCCAGACACTGCTGAGCCGGCTCCAAGGCCCGGCCACTTCGCGGGCGAAACTCTGCTCTGTGGTTCCCTCGTCCCAACGAGAGTAAAGCACGTGCACGGGCCCTGTTTCGGTGCGGAAGCGGTAGAGCCGATAGGGAATTTGCAGGTCATGCTTTTGCAGGAAGCGTACCGGGGACACTGCGTCCACGGGATACCCGGCTGCGGGCATACAGACCAGCGGACTGTGGCTTTTGGCCAAGTAGCCGGCTGCGCGGCCGGGGCGCCAACGGATCAGGGACAACTGCCAGACCGAACCGTCCGGACGGGTCCAACGCACCTGTCGGGCCTCGTCGTATTGCAGCAGTTGACGAGCGGCGCGGGGCATTTCCAGTTCGGCCAGTCCGGGCTGATCCGTGGGCCAGAGCAGTTCCCAGTCCGGGCCCGGCTTCTGGCGGTGCTCCACCCACCGGTACCAGCCGGCTACGCCCACTTCCACCAGTCCCAGCCACAGTAGCCAAGCTAGAGTTACGGCTGTCCAAACGACGATAGCCCTCGCGCAAGTTGGGGGGCGAGGCGGTGGCAACTGTGGCTCCGGGGCCGAGGGCCAGGGATGGACCTGAGGAGGCTGCCTGTTTCTGGGAGGAAGGAGGCCGGAGGGCTTGGGACCGTTGGGCTCGTCCTTGGTGACGAGCAGCCCACCAGACGCCCACGCAGCAGACCAGCAGGACGGTCAGCCCGGCCGGGTCATGCCACGATGCAATGGCTTCCTCGCCCTGATGTGCAGCCACCAAAGTCAGCAAGAGGGTTCGTCCCAGGTTTCCGGCCAGGGCCAAGCCCACGCCCAGGATCACCAGGGCGACGCGTCGGGGCCTGCTGAGCGCGTAGAGTTCGCCAAAAAACAGGGACAACATGAGCGTGCCCTGGAGCGAGCGAATGCCGCTACAGGCTTCGTCTACCCCTACCTTGCCGCGCGCCAACTCGATCACGTTGCCGTGTTGAACTGCCGGGATTCCGATCCACGCAAGGACCTCCATGGTGAAGGCCGTGTTCCACCGCGAGAGTGCCGGAATGGTCGGCTCGGTCAGGGAATAGGGCCACGGTACGGCCACCAGGATAAATGCGACGGGGAACAAGAATTGCCGCCATGTCACACCGTCTGCGTTCGGGTCCTGAAGGCTTTTTCCCATATGAGACGCACCGGCAAGAAACCAGATGGTGGTTCCCACCACGGTCAGCGCCAGCCACCAATGCGCCAGCGACCACCAGGGGTTGGCCTCTTGCAGCAATCGGGCTCCTGCATACGACACGGCCAAAAGAAGGGCCACGCCGGGTGTCCTGCCGTGGGGCCATGGACGGGGGCTGGAGAGGGACCGGGAAGGCTTGCCCTCCGTGGTGGGAGGTGTGCCCTGGTGCAGGTGCGGGAGCGTCCTCTGCTGTTTGGCCTGCTTGGCTTGGTCCCATCGCAACCAAGCCAGATAGACACACAGCGCCGGCACAGCCCAGCCATAGGCGTACTGGGGGTTGAGCGACCAAACCAATCCCAAGCCTTCCACCAGCCGCCCCCATAGCCAGGCCAGTACTAAGACCGCCGGAAGCCACCGCGCGACCGTTTGCCATCGGACGGAGGTTTCTGCGCGGTGAGGGCGTTGAGCTTCGATCGCCCGGGCCATCTCGCCGCCTGCATCGCTGGGCACGGCCGCCTCTCCGAGCAGGCTGGCTGGGCCGCCGGAGGTCGGCCTTTCTGCGGGCGTATCGCCCGTGTGTCCTGGAGACGGTTTCTGCACGGGCCTGACTATGAAGAATCCGGGCTGCTCACGCCAAGCCGAAGGCTGCACTCTGCGGGAGTTGTGTCGGCGCCGCTTGGGCGGAGCGAGTGGTGGGTCTGGTGAAATGGCGGGGCGAAACTGGACTGATCGAATTCATTATGAAGCTTGACAGCTCGATCTGCCGCGATAAAATCTGACTAGCTATGAATACAATGACCATGTTCGGGCGGGGTCAGTGGAGTCGCTGGATTCATTGGGTGATGGGGCTCGGGGTAGCGGTACTTCTGGCTGTGCCTCTGACGGTTTCTGGGCAAAATGCTTCCTGCGTGCCGCCTCCGCCAGGGTTGGTGGCCTGGTGGCCGCTGGACGATGCGACCAATCAGACCACCGTTGCAGACCTGGCCGGGGGCAACCACGGCACGCCCAAAAACAGTGCCGGCGCTACGATTCCCGTGGGGATTCCGACCCTTTGGCAATTGCCGGATCCTGGGGTGTTTGGGGGAAGTCTCTTGCCGGTGGTGGTGGATCCCAGCACCAGTCCGCCACGGGGTGCGTTTTTCTTCTCGGACACTTACGTGGAGGTTCCGCATCATTCCAGCCTGAACATCGGGTCCAATGGGTTGACGATCATGCTCTGGGTCTGGCCCACGGGGGGCACTGGGGGGCCGCAGCCGTTGGTCGAGAAGTTCGATCTGGCCTCGATGAACGGCTACTCGCTGTATTTGCAGCCGTCGGGTCCAAGTGTGTTCGTGCTGACGCTGAACTTGAACGGGACGGTGCTGACGGGGCCGGTGCTCAGCACGAGCATGACGCCCTCGGACTGGCACTTTGTGGTGGTGCGGGTGAACGCCTCGGGGCAAGTGATCCTGGGGGCCTGCGACATGTTCAGCAACTGCACCAAC
>Ga0209017_10000570_pt1 | contig 35415 bp, 29 predicted proteins | sample YNPBryunderm2012_FD_185812 | JGI IMG/M metagenome (GOLD analysis project Ga0209017, IMG submission 185812) | Anoxygenic and chlorotrophic microbial mat microbial communities from Yellowstone National Park, USA - YNP Bryant MS undermat 2012... ...
CACACGAACAAACGGGAGCAGACAAGCAGGTTGTTTTCATGTCGTCGTTCTACCACCCACCCCCACTTTCGTCCGCTCAAAAACTGAAATGCGCCGTCCTTCTGCCAATCGTGTCGAATACCGTTGCCATTGGGCGCGGCAGCAGGTAGATGTGGGCTGGTGGCCCGGCCGTGCTGCGGGGCGCCCAAAACCATTGCAACGGAGCCCGAAGCCATGATGAAACTGGGATTCGTCTCTGCCATCCTGCCGGAAATGACCCTCAACGAAGTGTTGGCCTTCGCGGCCGCGGAGGGGTTTCACTGTGTGGAGGTGATGTGTTGGCCCCCTGGCAAGGCCGAACGCCGTTTTGCCGGCGTGACGCACTTGAACGTGCTGACTTTCACGCAGGCCCAGGCAGACGACATCAATGCCCTCTGTTCCCAGCACGGCGTCGGATTGAGCGGCCTGGGCTACTATCCCAATCCCTTGGATCCCAATCCGGCGGTGGCCCGGGCTGCGGTGGAGCACCTCAAGCGGGTCATCCGTGCCGCCAGCCTTCTGGGAGTGCGGCAGGTCAACACCTTTGTGGGGCGGGACTGGACCCGGACGGTAGACGACAACTGGCCGCGGTTTCTGAAGACGTGGAAGCCGCTGGTGGCCTTTGCGGAGGACCACAACGTGCGGATTGGCATTGAGAATTGTCCCATGCTCTTCACCCGGGACGAATGGCCCGGGGGTAAGAACCTGGCCACCACCCCGGCGATTTGGCGGCGCATGTTCAGCGACATCACGTCGGACCATTTCGGCCTGAATTACGATCCTTCCCATCTGGTGTTGCAGCGCATGGACCCCATCCGGCCCTTGGAGGAATTCAAAGACAAGCTATTTCACATTCACGCCAAGGACATGCAGGTGCGTGCGGACCGGCTCAACGAGGTCGGGATCTTCGCTTTTCCGAAACTGTGGCACACGCCGCGCATTCCGGGTTTTGGCGAGATCAACTGGGCCCAGTTCATGGCCAAGCTGTACGAGGTGGGTTACAGCGGCCCGGTCTGCATCGAGGTGGAGGACGACACCTTCGGCTCCACGCTGGAGGGGCGCAAGCGAGCCATTCAGGTGGCCGGTCAGGTGCTCCGACCTTACTTTGCCTGAAGCCGCGCCTTTCGGGTTCATGAACGCCGCCGACTCTGTTGGACCGCTCCCAGCCGGTGTACCCTGCAGTTATGAGGAGCTGGCCGGGATGATCGATCATTCCTTGCTCCATCCGGCCCTGACGGATGCGGAGGTGGAGGCGGGTTGCCAGTTGGCCCGGCGTTACGGCGTGGCTGCCGTGTGTGTGCGGCCGTGTGACGTACGGCGCGCGGCCGAGCTGCTGCGGGGCTCCTCGGTGCGTGTTGCCGCTGTGGTGGGATTTCCGCATGGCAGTCAATTGACCGAGGTGAAGCGATGGGAAACGGTCTGCGCCTGCCGGGATGGCGCGGTGGAGATTGACATGGTGCTGAACATTGGGAAGGCGCGCAGCGGAGACTGGGAATATGTCCGCAACGACATAGCCGCCGTGTGCGAGGAGGCGCACGGGCGCGGCGCACGGGTCAAAGTGATTCTGGAAACCGCATTTTTGGACGCGGGCGGGGGTGGTTTGGATGGCCCCTCGTTGAAGCGCAAACTCTGCCAGTTGGCGGAGGCGGCGGGGGCCGACTGGGTGAAGACCTCCACCGGGTTTGCCTTTGTGCCGCTGCCCGAGGGGACCTACCGGGCCGGGGGCGCCACGGACGAGGACTTGCAATTGATGCGCCAAGCCTGCTCGGCGCGGGTCCAGATCAAGGCCGCCGGCGGTGTGCGCACGTTGGATCGGTTGCTTCGGGTCCGTGAACTGGGGGCCACCCGGTGTGGGGCCACCGCCACGGCCCAGATTCTCGATGAATACCGGCGACGCTTTGGTGGTCCGGGGTCCATCTAGCCGGCGGCAATTCGTCTTTCAGTGCCGGGCTCGGTCCGCAGAGCTTGACCCGGCTGCGGCGGGTGGCTAAGGGTGACGTGGCATGATTATTTCCGACTTGCGCCAAATCGAAGGTCGCCGCTATCCGGCCCGGCGTCGTACGCAGAATCTGGTGGGCGGTGCCGCGCCCATCCAATGCCGCAATTTCTGCATGGGTTACGTGACTCTGGACCCACAGGGGGGACAGGTCCCGTGGCACAACCAGGAGCAAGAGGAAATCTATTTCATCCTGGAGGGCACAGGCGAGATGTGCCTGGGTGAGGAACGCCAGATCCTCACGGGCGGTCAGGCCGTGTACATTCCGCCCGGCGTTTATCACCAGCTGACCAACATTGGGGATACGCCCCTGCGCATGATTTATTGTTACGGGCCTGCGGGTGATGTCGCTCACTGGCGACAGGAACTGGAAGGCACCCTGCCTCGTGCGGGGATCGAGGCCCCTCCCCTGCCCGCTGGTGCCTGGCCGCAATGCACTGCGAAGCCCGACTGATGAACACCGGGAAGTCCGGCCGCTCGCAGGGCCGGTTCCCACCCCCGGCAGGACTTCCTGGCCGCGGCAACCCTCCCCCAGAAACGCTGGATCTCGAGTCATGAAAACCCACACTCTTGGCATCATTATGAACGGTGTCACCGGCCGGATGGGCACCAACCAACATTACATCCGGTCGATTCTGGCCATCCTCAAACAGGGCGGAGTCCGTGGCGGGAACGACGAGGTGATTCTGCCGCGGCCGGTCCTGGTCGGGCGCAACCCGGCCAAGCTGGAACGGCTCGCCGCCATGGGCGAGGGCGTTCGCTGGACCACGGACCTGGATACCGCCCTGTCGGACCCTGGTAATGCCATCTATTTCGATGCGCAGACCACGGGGCTTCGGGCGGCAGCCGTGCAGAAGGCCCTGGCTGCGGGCAAGCATGTCTACTGTGAGAAACCGACGGCCACGACCACCGCCGTGGCCTACGAGATGTATTTGCGGGCCAAACAGGCCGGTGTGAAACACGGCGTGGTGCAGGACAAGCTATGGCTGCCGGGTTTGCGCAAGCTCAAGGGGCTGGTGGATTCCGGGTTTTTTGGGGAGATCCTCGCCGTTCGGGGCGAGTTCGGCTACTGGGTCTTTGACGGCCAGCATGTGCCGGCGCAGCGCCCATCTTGGAACTACCGCAAGGAAGACGACGGTGGCATCATTGTGGACATGCTCTGTCACTGGCGCTATGTACTGGATAACCTGTTCGGGCCGGTGAAGGCGGTTTCCTGCCTGGGCGCCACACATATCCGCCAACGTTGGGACGAGCAGGGCCGCCCGTATCGTTGCACGGCTGACGATGCGGCCTACGCGACCTTCGAACTGGCCAACGGGATCATTGCCCATTTCAACTCTTCCTGGTGCGTGCGGGTGCGTCGGGATGACCTGTTGACCATCCAAGTCGACGGCACCCGGGGTTCGGCCGTGGCCGGACTGCGGGATTGCTGGATACAACCTGCGCATGCCACACCCCGGCCGGTGTGGAACCCGGACCTGCCCAATCCGATCAACTTTTACGAGCACTGGCTTCGCGTGCCCGACTACGAGAACTACGACAACGCCTTCAAGGTGCAGTGGGAACTGTTCCTGCGCCATGTGGTCTGGGACGAACCCTTTCCGTGGAACTTGTTGGAGGGGGCCAAGGGCGTGCAACTGGCGGAAAAGGGCTTGGAATCCTGGCAGCGCCGGGCTTGGGTGGAGGTGCCTCCCTTGGATTCCTGAGCACCCCTTGGGCAAGGGGTTGTGCGAGCGACTTCGGCCCTGTGGGGGGACAGGGGCTCCAGCCCGACCCGGCCAGGCCTCCACGCTGCATTTGCGTGGGATCGATCCTGCCGCCGGCCCGGGCAGTCTTCTCGGGGCGAGGGCACTCCGCCTCTGTACAGGTTTGCCCAAGAGTGACAGCGGGGCGCCGGTGGAGATACGGGGCCGCAGTGCTTGGTGCGGCTGCGGTTCTTCTGCTCGGCAGGCACAGGGACTACGGCGCCCCAAGACCGTTGTGTGCTCTCCCGGATTCGTGCCTCAACCGGTGGAGGTGGCATCCCGCGGGCACTTTCGTTCCAAGCAGGCGTAAGCGTTATGGTTGTGGATGCTCTCGTAGTTTTCGGCCTCGACGCGGTACCAGGTGATGTCCGGGTGCGCGTTCAAGCGCAGGGCCACGTTCCGCACCAGATCTTCCACGAAGACCGGGTTGTCATAAGCATGCTCGGTGACGTACTTCTCGTCCTGGCGTTTGAGTAGGGCGTACAGATCCGAGCTGGCGGAGCTTTCGATGATGGCGATGAGGTCCTCGATCCAAACGGAACGGCGGAAGCGCACTGCCACGGTGACTGTGCCCCGCTGGTTGTGAGCGCCCCGGCTGCTGATGGCCTTGGAACAAGGGCAGAGGGTCGTGACGTTGGCCTTCACGGTGAGCACGAAATCAATGTCCGGGCCACAGGCCGCCGCATCGAATCGCGCGGTATAGTCCATCAAGCTGGGCAGCCGCGACACGGGGGCGTGCTTGGTCATGAAGTAGGGAAACTCCATTTCCAGATGCGAGGTGGCGGCGTGGAACTTTTTTTGCATGGCATAGAGGATGTCCGGAATGTTCTCCACGTGGACCACGTTGCCATGGGCGTTGAGGACCTCGAGGAACCGGCTCATGTGGGTGCCCTTGAACTCCTTGGGCAGGTCCACGAACATGCCAATGGTGGCCACTGTATGCTGTCGAGCATGCGCCTTGTCGCGCACCTCGATGGGGAAGCGGAGACCGCGCACCCCCACCTTGTCGATCCGCAGCTCACGATGGTCGCGTTCGCTCTGCTTGTCACAAAGCTCCGGGCCCTCGCGCGCTTTGGCGGTCGGAGTTGTCCCAAGCGGGCCGCTTTTCCGATGCGAAGCCAATGTGCCAGGCATGGCGGAAAAGTAGTGCGAGCAGTCGGTTTTGCCAAATGTTCGCTGCCGAGCGACTCGGCCTAGTATTTCCGCCCTGCGGGTGGGTCAGTTTGACACTGGGTCCGGCCGCGCCGGCGAGCGAGTTCGCTCGATCGGGTTGGGTTTTGGGGGAGGCTGGTGTGCTGGCCGGTGGTCCTTGGGCTAGCGAGGTTGCGTGGCACCGGACCGGGTTCTTGCGGGGGCGGCCCCACGGGGAGAGTGCGTCACGGTCCTGGGATCCAAAGAAGAATTGCCGAGGGCGCCTGTAGAAGGCTAGGATGCGGGCATGCTACAAGAAACGTGCGGCGCGGAGACTGCGCTGGCCGGGGTGCCATTTCGAGAGCTGTGTCGGCGGGCCTATCGGTTTATGCTGCTGGCCCGCCTGGCAGAGGACAAGCTGGCCAGCCTGTACCGCGCCGGCAAAATTCACGGCGGTGTGTTTTTGGGGCGCGGCCAAGAGGCTCTGAGTGTGGCTGGTGCGTTGGCCCTGCGGAAGGGCGACATTTACGCGCCCCTAATCCGGGATGCTGCGGGCCGGTTGGCGTTTGGCGAGCCGTTGATCGATCTTTTTCGCACCTATCTGGGCTCGCGTCTCGGCCCCATGCGGGGTCGAGATGGCAACGTGCATCGCGGTTATCCGCGGCAGGGCTATTTGGCCATGATCAGCCATCTGGGGGCCATGATCTCGGTGGTCAATGGGGCCTTGTTTGCTCGTCGTTACCAGGGCCGGCCCGGGGCCGTGGGCCTGGCCAGCCTGGGCGAGGGCGGCACCTCCACAGGGGCCTTTCACGAGGCTCTCAATCAAGCGGCCGTGGAGCGTTTGCCGCTGGTGCTGGTAATTGCCAACAACCAGTACGCCTATTCCACTCCGACTACTCGGCAGTTTGCGTGCAAGGATTTGGCAGACAAGGCCGTAGGGTATGGGGTCGAGGCGCACCGTGTCGATGGGACGGACCTGCTGGCCTGTCTGGACTGTCTGGGGCGTGCCGTGGAAAGGGCCCGCAGCGGGGGCGGCCCGCAACTGGTTGTTGCGCAACTGTTGCGGCTGGCGGGCCATGGGGAACACGACGATGCCACGTACATGGACCCACGCCTGCGCGAGATGCCTTTCGGGCGGGATTGTCTTCCCACGGCGGAAGAACAACTGTTGCAGGGCGGGATGGTCAGCCCGGAGGAACTGGCCGCTTGGAAGAAGGAACTGCAGGAAACGGTGGAACGCACCGCGGCGCGCGTACAACAGGAGCCTGCACCGGACCCGTACCAAGAAGAGTGGCGGGCTCTGGCTACGGCGCATCTGGTGGAGGTTCCGACGGGCCTGGAAGCGGCCCCGTTGTCCCGTCCGATGCCCAGCCCGGCATGAGCATCACGTATTTGGAAGCCATTCGCGAAGCCCAGGCGCGGGCGCTAGCCGAAGACCCGCGCGTGTTCATTTATGGGCAGGACGTCGGCGTCTTTGGGGGCGCTTTCAAGGCCACCAAACACCTGGCCAAGGAATTTCCCGGTCGGGTCATTGACGCGCCGATCAGCGAGGATGCCATTGTGGGTTTTGCCGTGGGTGCGGCCATCGAGGGGTTGCGCCCGATTGTGGAGATTCAGTTTGCCGATTTTTCCAGTGTGGCCTTCAATCAGATTGTCAATCAGGCGGCCACGCTGTACTGGCGCACGGGGGTCCCCTGCCCCATCGTCATTCGCCTGCCCAGCGGGGGCACTTCCGGCAGCGGGCCCTTCCACAGCCAAAGTTTGGAGGCCATTTACGCTCATTTTCCGGGCCTGGTGGTGGTGACCCCGGCCACGGTGGAGGACGCCTACAGTTTGCTGCTGGAGTCGGTGGCTGTGGACGATCCTGTAATCTTTTGCGAGCACAAGTTCCTGTACTACCATCTGAAGGCCGAGCGCTTGCCGAGCGAGGCGCTGCCGCTGGGCAAGGCGCGGATTGCCCGCGAGGGTCGAGACCTTACGGTGGTGGCGTACAGTGCGATGGTGCACGAGGCCCTGGCGGCGGCCGAAGAGTTGCAGATGGACGGGTGGGAACTGGAAGTGGTGGATTTGCGATCGGTCAAGCCGCTGGATACCGACACGGTCATGGCCTCGGTCGCGCGAACGGGCCGCCTGTTGTGCGTGGGGGAAGCTTGGCCGTGGGGGGGCGTGACCGCCGAGGTGATTGCGCGTGTGGTCAGCGAGGGGCTTTCCTTGCTGGACGCACCGCCGCAGCGACTCAACGCCAAGGATACCCCCATTCCCTATCACCCGAACCTGTGGGCGGCGCATCGGCCCACCGCGCGCAGCATCGCCGCCGCCGCCCGACAGCTTTTGCGTCTGTAGCTGTGCCATGCCTGAGATCCCGATCATCATGCCGCAGTTGGGCGAGTCGATCGCCGAGGCCCTGATCGTCAACTTCCTCGTGCGCGAGGGCGAGACCGTGGAGGCCGATCAGGACATTATCGAGGTCGAAACCAACAAGGCGGCCATGAACGTGACCTCGCCCTGCCGTGGTGTTCTGCAGCGTTTTCTGGTCAAAGTGGGCGAAAGCTATCCGGTGGGGGCCGTTCTGGGCTACGTGAGCGCGACCCCCGAGGACGCGGCGCGCGCGGGTTTGGACGGCGGTCACCAAAGTCAGACCAACTCCCAAGTGGCCGTTCCGCCCCCGGCTCCGACGGCCGTGCCCACGCCACCCACTGCAACTGACCGTGTTCGTCCCACGGTGCGCGGGTTGCCCGTGCCGGCCAACGCCACGGGTGCCGGTTACATGTCCCCCCGCATGAAAGCCCGGATGGCCGAGCTGGGGCTGCATGCGGCGGACTTGGCGGGTGTAGCGGGCAGCGGTGCCGGCGGCCGGGTCACCATCCAGGATTTCGAGCGGTTCCTGGCCAGCCTGGAACAGCATCGCATCAGCCCGGCCTCGCCCATGCGGGTGAGCGTGGCCGATGCCATGCGCCGGAGTTGGACCCGGCCCTTGGCCACGGTGGGACTGCCCTTCCGGCTGGATGCGATCCTGGCCCACCGGAGGACCAGTGGGTTGAAGGCCAGTCCGACCCTGTACGCGATCCGGGCCCTGGCCCTGGCGCTGGCGGAAAACAGTGCGCCTGCCGGCCGTCTGATTGGGAACAAGATTGTCCACCCGCGTTCCATTGACATCGGATGGGCCGTGGAGGTCGAGGACGGCGTGCTGGTGCCAGTGCTGCGTCAGGTGGATCAGCGTCGGTTGCGGGATCTGATTTCGCCCTATGAACAGTTGCTGGAATGGGCCCGACAGCGGCGGCTGCCTGCGGAAGCCTCGGGGGGCAGTATTGCCACGGTGACGAATTTTGGCACGTTCGGTCTCACTTGGGCTACGCCGATTCCGTTACCGGAGCAAACCTTGGTTCTGGGCGTTGGTGCAGGTCGGCGGGTGCCTCATTGGAGCCACTCCAAACAACAATTCGTGCCGGTTTGGGAAGCCAACTTGACGCTCAGTTTCGATCACCGGGTGTTGGATGGAGGAGCGGCCGGCCGGTTGCTCACCCGTGTGGCTGAGCTCCTGATGCATCCGGAGGCACTGTAATCTGGGCCGGCTCCCGCGGCCAGGACCATCCGGACCTCGGGACTGTCGCGGAGGTCCCCCACGAGTCAGAGCCGCCGTTGGATTTGTTCCAAGATCTGGCGGGAGAGTGATTCATCGCCCCAGGTGCCCACGCGAATTCGCACCTCGGTGGCTGTGCCGGTGACTTTGCGGAGCTGCACCAGAATTTTTCTGTCGCCGGTGGCGCGGGCGGTGATGCGGCCGGATAACCCATCCCTATCCTGCGCGGTCACGGGCATTTGAAGATCTGCCAGCGCCCGTTGAGCCGCGGTCCAGGCCTGTTCGTAGGGGGCGTCCAAGGTGGACTGCAGCTCGCCACGCACATAGGCCATTGTGCCGGCGCCGGCCGCGGCCGCACCGCCGACCAGCACCGCCACACAGCCGGAGCTCACGATGACTATGGCCAGCAACACGATCGCAGGGCACAAGGTGCCGACGGTCCAAATCCGGTCCCACGCACGCATCGCACGCCACCCAACGCGACCGTTCGTTCTCTGTCAACCCTGAAAGCTTCGAGCCACCAGCCTGCATCTTTGCGGTCCGATTGGACACGAGAAGAAGTTCCAAGGTAAGGCTGCTGATTGGAAGGCCCGAGGGCGGGCAACGGCCAAGAGCGGACAGTCTGGCCGGCCCGGCCGCTGGAGACGCCGGAGTACCGGACCGCATGGGTGTTGCTTAGCACGTATCCTCGGGGCCAGAGTGGCAAAGGCCTGCCTCCGAGGCGACGTCTTGGGTGGATTTGTTGCGGGTCGGACAGCAAGGCGTTGGCGGTTTTGCTGTGATTCCCCAGGGGGCCTTCCCAGCGACGCAGTGGTGGCTTCGCACTGCAGTTTGGGGAGGTATCCAGATCTGGTGTCTGCCGGTGCTGCGCCCTGCCCCGGTTTGTTCTGCCGGCCGGGCGCAAACGGCTTGGGTGGAAGGCATGAACACCGGTGGAGTTGGAACGCGGCCTTTGCGGTGGCGAAGTTGCCGGGTTGTGGCCGCCCTGGAACGGAGCGGTCTGGTGGCGAATTGTGTTGGGGCGCGGGCCTGAAGCAAACTGGACGCGTGCTGGCTGCGTGCCTTACCACCGTTTGTTGGGCTGCCTCGGCTGTATTCGCAGCGCGCTCCGCCCGGATGCTGGGCGGGACGGAAGCAAATTTTTGGAGGCTGACCGTGGGCCTGGCGATGCTGGGCCTGTGGGCGCTGCCATGTGGCCATGGTCTGAGCAATGGTGGATGGCCTTGGTTTGCCCTCAGCGGCCTGGTCGGCATTGGGCTGGGTGACACGGCGCTGTTTCAGGCCCTGCCACGATTGGGACCGCGGTTGACCATCCTGTTGGTGACCTGTCTCACCCCGCCGGTAGCTGCGGTCATGGAATGGATTTGGATGTGGACGGCACTCAGTGGGTTGCAAATGGCCTGGGGCGCATGTGTCCTGGCGGGAGTGGCGTTGGCGTTGTCGCCGGCCCGCGGCCGGGATGCGCATCCGCAGTGGGCTTGGGGAGCGATCTGGGCGGTGGCGTCTGCGGTGGCTGGTGCGGGGGGCGCGGTTTTGAGTCGGGTGGCCTATGCGGCTGCGGCTGTACAGGGGCCGATCCCAGACGGTTTTACGGCTGCTTTCCAGCGCGTGCTGGGCGGCTATGGCGTGGTGGCGCTGGCCTGGTATGTGGCGCGTAAGGCGAATGGACAGCGGGGGGCGAATGGGCTGGGTCAGAACGCCGGGGTGCTGCGGCTTCGAGCAGCTCCGTGGGTGGTGGGGAACGCAACGGCCGGCCTGGTGTTGGGGGTCAGTTGCTATCAGTGGGCGCTGTCCCAGTTGCCGGCTGCCATTGTGCTCGCCGTGGTGAGTCTGACACCGCTAACCATCATTCCGCTGGCCTGGTGGCTGGAGGGGGACCGCCCGACCCGCCGCTCCCTCCTGGGCAGCGCTTTGGCCGTGGGCGGGGTGATTGGGTTGGTCACTGCGCAATAAATGGGCGGCCGACAGGGCCTCCCCAAGGGGCATGAGGAAGCAGGTTAGCTTCGGTCCGGCGGCGTACCCGAAAGCCGCAGGGGAGAACGCGCCGAGGCAGACGTACCGAAGACCTGTTCCAACACACAGGCCGCGTACTCCGCGGCTTCCGGTTCCGTGCTGGCCCGCGGTCCGGCCACATTCAGCACCCGAACCCGCGTATTGCGCAGAAACTCCCGCAATCGAAGGGCCGCTTCCTCGACTGGATAGCTTGCTCTGGCCAGGTGCAGGCAAGGCTTTCCCAATTTTTGCGCCACCCAGCGAGTGTATGCGGAACCGCCGGTCAATTCTGTGGAGATGCTGAAAATGACGGTGGCATCTGAATCCCGAACGTTCCACTCGGTGCGTTCTTCGCAGGCGGGGCTGGGGGTTTCCTGCAGCTGGTAACGCTCGGGAATGATTCCATCCTCAGCCCAGCGGCCTCGAGGGCACCAGCCGCCATGAGGGATACCCAAACGCCGCGCGACATCCAAGGCGGCCCGATCCACGCCGGTTTGGCCGCCGGAAACGATGCGTTCTACGGTCACTTGCAGGGGTTCGGATTCGGTTGCCCCGCGCGGGGCTGTACCCTGCTCGGGAGCACTCGGAGCACCGGACCGTGGTTCCATGGCTGGGTTCATGGCTCTGTTAAGGTGCGGCAGGGTTGAGTTTCGTGGCCTGCGCAGGCCCTCTTGACTGCAGGCACTTGTGCCGCGGCTCGGCCAACAAGGCAAGTCGGGATGCGTCTTCCTTGCGCGGCCGGTCCGTTTAACAGCATTTTGGGGGCGACAACTTACAATCGCGGTTGCCCGGACGAAGGGAGTACGCAAATCTGGGGCGGCCATGAAGTCCGGGCCCGGCACACTGGTGAGCGTGACAAGGCTTGCGTCCTACGAGCCTGCGGAGGTGTTACACGCTCTGCGCGTCTGTTTGGCACCACTGGGCGGGATGGAGGCCTTTGTGAGACCTGGGCAAAGAGTGCTTCTGAAGCCGAACCTGTTGGGGCCTTTCCCGCCGGACCGAGCTGTGACCACACACCCCTCGGTCCTTCGGGCCACTGCGATTCTGGTTCGTGAGGCCGGTGGATTGCCCTTCATTGGTGACAGCCCTGCCGTGGGCCGGCTGGCCCGAGTGGCCCAGGTGACCGGCGTTGTTCCAGTGGTCCGGGAGACCGGCGCGTCGTTGCTCGAGCTGGAAGAACCTGCAGAATTTGAAGTCCCGGGACACCATGTGTTTCCGCGGTTGGTGCTGGCCCGGTGCCTGCGTTCGGTGGATGTGGTCATTTCTCTGCCCAAGCTCAAGACCCATGCGCAGATGACCCTTACGGCAGCGCTCAAGAACCAGTTTGGTTGCGTGCCCGGGCTGCGGAAAAGTGAGTGGCACTTCCGACTTCAGGAACGGCCGTGGTTGGCCGCGTTGCTGCTGGACATTCACCGCGTCGTCCGACCTTCTTTAGCCATTATGGACGCGGGTACCGCCATGGAAGGTGCCGGTCCTAGCGCGGGCCGTCCCCGGTGGGTCGGGGCCCTAATTGCCGGGACGGATTTTGCCGCCGTGGACACGGTAGCCTGTCATCTCATCGGACTGGATCCCATGCAGGTGCCCACCTGTGTGGCCGCTCGGCAACAGGCTTTTGGGCAGACCGAACTCAACTGCCTGCAAATTGTCGGGCCGGACTGGCGTTCGTTGGGTGTGGCCGACTTTGAGCCGCCGCCCCGATCGAACGAGGTTTTACAGATGCTTCCCCTGCCGGGCCCCGTGTTGCAGCGGTTGCGACGCCAGCTCAGTCCACGGCCCGAAATCCGCCCCGAGCTCTGCGTTCGCTGTGGCGTTTGCGAGGAACGATGTCCTGTGGTGCCGTCTGCCATTCGGCCTCATGCCCCTCGGTCTCGGCAGATCGATGACCGCCGTTGCATTCGCTGTTACTGCTGTCACGAGTTCTGTCCCGCTCATGCCATTGAGCTGAGGGTGCCTTGGCCGGGGCGATGGTTGCCCCTTCGGGGCGCGGCCGAAGTGATCAGCCGGTGTCTCGGTTGGGTGGCCGGTCTGCGTGGCTCACGTTCCCCCCCAAGATGATCGCGTCGCCCAGAAGCCTCTGCCGGTCTACTTACACCGGTGCCGCGCCGGAGGCCGGCGGGGACATCCGGCAGGCGCTGTGGCCTGCTGTTTTCGCCCCTGAGAAGAGACCGTTATCCGAGGGCGACCGCAGAACGGCATCAAGGCGATGCCGGTTGCGCTTGCCGGCTGCCCCGGGTCAGCAGGCAGTGCATGCCGGGTGGGAGTTTCCTTTCACTTCCTTGGTGTTTGACGCTTTGTCCTATGAACCCTCCTGCGAACCATTCCCACACGTCTGAAACGACCGCGCCGGTCAGCCAACGGCTCTTGGACCTGCTGGAACGCCTCGGTAACAAACTGCCGGACCCGGCGATGATCTTTGCGTTGGCCCTGGGCTGCACCTGGATTGCCTCAGCTCTGATGGCCCCGATCGAGTTCCAGGAAACTGATCCGCGGACGGTGGTTCGGAACGCGGCCGGTGAAGTCGTGTCTGCCGAGCCGATTCGCGTGCAGAACCTACTGACACCGCAGCGTCTGGCGCAGTTTTTGACGCGGATCGTTAAAAACTTCACCGAGTTTCCACCTTTGGGAGTGGTGCTGGTGGCGATGCTGGGGGTCGGGGTTGCGGAACACTCTGGCTTCATTCGCGTGGCCGTGCGGTATCTACTGCAGGTCACGCCCCGCACCGCGCTGACGCCGATGTTGGCCCTGGTAGCCATCATCAGTCACTCTGCGGGGGATGTGGGCTACGTGATGGTCATCCCGCTGGGCGGTGCTATTTTCGCTGCGGCCGGACGCCATCCGCTGGCGGGGATCGCTGCTGCGTTTGCTGGAGTGTCCGGCGGATTCAGCGCCACGTTCCTGCCTTCCAGTCTTGATCCATTGCTACAGGGTTTCACGCAGGCGGCAGCCCAGATCCTCGAACCCGAGCGGACCGTGAACCCCTTGTGCAACTGGTATTTCATGAGTGGATCCTCCCTGTTGATCATTGCGGCCGTTTGGTTTCTTACCGACCGCATCCTGGAGCCGCGACTGCGACGCATCCCTGTGGATGGACAAACCACTGGGGAGCTGCAACTGGAATTGGTGACTGGACGCGAACGGCGCGCATTTGGGGCGGCCCTGAGTGCCCTGGCGCTTCTGTTGATTGCCCTGGTTTTGGCGGCTGCACCGGAGACCTCCCCGCTGCGTGGTGCCGACGGCAGTTTGACCGCTCACGGGGCCCCGCTGATGGAGGCGATGGTCCCCCTGATCGCGCTATTTTTCTTCGTACCCGGGCTCGTTCACGGGTATGTGGCGGGCACAATCCGTGGGCACCGCGACATCATTCAGGGCACAGCCAAGGTGATGAACACCATGGGCTATTATCTGGTCATGGCCTTTTGTGCCGCGCAATTCACCTGGGCCTTCCGCGAGTCCAACCTCGGCGCCCTGACGGCCATCAAAGGGGCCACCTGGCTCCAGGCGATCGGTCTGCCGGCCGCAGTGACCCTGGTGGGCATCATTCTCCTCTCGGCTGGAGTGAACCTGCTGGTGGGATCGGCTTCCGCAAAATGGGCGCTACTTGGGCCCATTTTCGTGCCCATGCTGATGGAGCTGGGACTGTCGCCCGAACTGACCCAGGCCGCGTACCGCATTGGCGACTCCAGCACCAATATTGTCACGCCGCTGCTGCCGTACTTTCCATTGATTCTTGTGTGTTGTCAGCGCTACTGCCGCTCGACGGGAGCGGGGACGCTTTTAACCACCATGACGCCCTATGCAGTGGTCTTTTTGGTGGTTTGGACCGGTCTGTTGCTCCTGTGGTGGGCTCTGGATTTGCCTCTCGGGCTTCAGGCCACCTACTACCGGTAACTTTCGCGGGAGCCGCTCTGCCCGGGCGGCACAGTGCTTCCGCTGGGGTAACTTCACTGCGGGCGTCCCTCAGTTTACCCCCCCCGTGCGAATCTGGCTGCGGGCGCAGTTTTGGGATGGGCAGGCGCGGCCGCCGGTCTTAGGTGGGGGGACGGCGCAGTGCTTGAAATCCTTCGGCCACCGCGTTCACACTGCCGACCAAGTCTCGGAAATGCCTTCGAAATGCGCTGGGTCCTCTGGATGTTGGTACGCTCGATTCCAACCCCTCGCGTGGACGGTTTGGGGCGCACAGCTTTTGCTTTCCTGGATTCTGGTGTTGCCTTTCATGCTGGGTGCACAGATCCACGGTGAGTCGGGCGCGTCCACCCCCTTTGCGCAAGAGCCCCCGCCCAGCGACCCGCTCCACCCGCGCTCGTGGCATTGCAGCCGGACGACCGACCCGCCTTTCCCGATCCACCGGCCGGGTTTGATGTCTCCCGCCCGGATCTCCCGGGGGCGTTTGGAAACCGTCGAGTACGATTCGAGAACGGTAGGCACCTGTCGTCGGCTGCAGGTCTATCTGCCGCCGAGGTTTCCGTCCGAACAACCCTATCCCGTGCTGTACTTCTCCACGGGATCGGCGGTGACGAAACGGAATGGAAGTCACTGGCGCGTGTCTCGATGATCCTGGACAATCTCATCGCTGATGGCAAAGTCGTGCCGATGGTCGTGGTCATGCCCAATGGCCACGCCCAGCCCAATGACCGGCCCGAAGGCAATGTGTTCCTGCATGCCCCGGCTTTTGCGCGGTTCGAACGGGATTTGCTGGAAGACGTGTTGCCCGCGGTGGAAGCCCGTTATCCGGTTCGTACTGCCCGTGAACACCGCGCGCTGGCAGGTTTGTCCATGGGGGGAGGCCAAGCCCTGAACTTCGGGCTGGCCCATTGGGACGTCTTCGCCTGGGTGGGAGCCTTCACCCCGGCACCCAACACCAAGCCCCCCGAAAAACTGCTACCGAACCGTGCGAAAGCTCGCGGCCGACTGAAACTTCTCTGGCTTCGCTCCAGGAACAAGGATGGCCTGCGGCGCATGAGTCAGCGATGGCATGCTTATCTGAAGGAGCACGCCGTTCCCCATGTTTGGAACGTGGACGACAACGGTCACGACGCGCGCGCATGGAAAAGCAACCTGTATTCGTTTGCCCAGCAGCTCTTCCGTTGAATCGCCTCTCGACGGCCGGACCGCGCAGGGCCGGGTGGGGCTTCCCGATGGTAACGGTGCCCTGTCCCGTCGCGGTTCCCATCGGAGGGCCGGGTTTCCACTCCGGCCGGGGCTCCTTGTGGAATTTGCTTCCGATGAGCCAAGTTGCATCGCAAGGGCCGACCATCTGAGAAGCGTGTGTCCGGAGCTGGACACAGGGATCTGTTCGGCTTTATCTGGGGCGGCATGGAACGCGGTCGCCTGTGGATTCTGATTCTGTGGTGCGCCACCGTCAGCCTAGCTGCGGCCCACTTGCCTTTGGAGCTGTGGTACAGTCGGCCTGCAGCTCGCTGGACGGATGCCTTGCCAGTGGGGAACGGCCGGCTCGGGGCCATGGTTTTTGGGGGCCTTCCCAGGGAACGGCTTCAACTCAACGAAGCCACGCTCTGGTCCGGTGGACCCCGGGATTGGAACAACCCCGGTGCGCGGGAGGTGCTTCCTCGGGTTCGCGAAGCCCTGTTTGCAGGAGATTTTGTGCGTGCCACGGCCCTTTGTCGCAAGATGCAGGGCCCCTACAACCAGTCTTACCAACCGTTGGGAAACCTCTGGCTGACCTTTCCCCATGCCGGTTATGACACCAACAGCTATCGCCGCAGCCTCGATCTGGACCGCGCGGTGGCCACAGTGCAATACCGCGTCGGTTCGGTGACGTTCACTCGTGAGGTTTTCAGCAGTTATCCCGACCAGGTGATTATCGTGCGGGTCAGTGCTGACCGCCCCCGGCAGGTCCACTTCACCATCACGGCGGACAGCCCGTTGCGGCATCAACTTGCAATCGAAGAAGGCAATGTTCTGGTGGTGCGCGGGCGTGCCCCGGCCCATGTGGACCCGAACTATCTGCGCTCTGAGCAGCCCATCCGGTACGAGGACGGACCCGATGCGGAAGGAATGAGGTTCGAGTTCCGCATCCGATGCATCCCGGACGGGGGACAGATCCGTGCCGATTCAGGCAGCCTTACCGTCACCAACGCCAACGCGGTGACCCTTCTGGTTTCCGCTGCCACTAGCTTCCACGGCCCCGCCCGCTCGCCCGGACGCCAGGGCCGGGACCCGCAGACTGAGGTGGTGCGGCATCTGCAGGCGGCCGAGCGTCGGCCCTATCGCCAGCTCCTTCGCCGCCATCAGACGGATCACCAGGCGCTTTTCCGCAGGGTCCAACTCGATTTGGGGCGCAATCCGGAGGTGCAACACTTGCCTACCGACCGTCGCCTGATCCGCTTTATGGAGGGGGGACAGGACCCGGAGCTGCCCGCCCTGCTCTTTCAATTCGGGCGGTATCTTCTGATTGCCAGCTCCCGGCCCGGGGGTTGGCCGGCCAACCTCCAGGGCCTCTGGAACGAGTCCATGCGTCCCCCTTGGAGCGCCAACTGGACACTCAACATCAATGCTGAAATGAACTATTGGCCGGCCGAACCGACCAACCTCCCAGAATGTCACGAGCCCCTGTTCCGCCTCATCCAGCACCTGGCCGTCCACGGCAGGGAGACCGCACGGATCAATTACGGCGCCCGCGGGTGGTGCGCTCATCACAACGCGGATCTGTGGTGTCAAACCGCACCTGTTGGTAACTACGGCGGAGGGGATCCCGTCTGGGCCAACTGGTGCATGAGCGGGCCGTGGTTGGCCACGCACCTGTGGGAGCATTTCGCCTTCGGCCGCAACACCAACTTTCTCCGGCAGGTCTGGCCCCTGATGAAAGGGGCCGCGGAGTTTTGCTTGGACTGGTTGGTGGAGGATCCGCAGGGTCGGCTGGTGACCGCACCATCCACTTCTCCCGAAATCGGGTTCATCCTGCCGGATGGGCGCCACGCAGCGGTCGGCATCGCGGCCACCATGGACCTGTCTTTGATTTGGGAGCATTTTCAGAATTGCATCCAAGCGACGCGGATCCTGGGAGTCGATGCCGACTTTGCCGCGCAACTGGAACAGGCCCTGCAGCGGTTGCATCCACTGCAGGTCGGATCCCGCGGGCAGCTTCAGGAGTGGTCCCATGATTTTCCGGAACAGGATCCGCATCATCGGCACGTGTCCCATCTTTTCGGCGTTTATCCCGGCCGCCAAATCACGCCCGCCCATCCGGAACTTTTTGCTGCAGCCCGTCGGGCCCTGGAGCTGCGGGGGGATGAAGGGACCAGTTGGTCGCTGGCGTGGAAAATCAACCTTTGGGCGCGCTTTCGCGATGGCGATCGCGCCTATCGACTGGTGCAAAACATGTTCCGCGTCGTGGGTCATGACGAGGTCCGCTACGACCGCGGCGGTGGCATCTACCCCAACCTTTTCAGCGCGCATCCACCCTTTCAAATCGACGGCAATTTCGGCTTCACGGCTGGAATAGCCGAGATGTTGCTCCAGAGCCACCTGACTCACCGGCTGGCCGACGGCCGGGAGATTCCGGTGCTGGATCTTTTACCCGCGCTACCCCGGGTGTGGCGTGACGGCTCGGTGCAGGGGCTGCGGGCCCGCGGCGGATTCGAAGTGGACATGGAGTGGAAGGACGGCTGCCTGCAGGGGGCCCGAATTCGGAGCAAGGGCGGCCGGGAATGTTTGGTCCGCAGTGCTGAGCGCCAGCGGCTGTTGATCCTAAGGCCCGGCCAGCAGGTGCGTCTGGATGCGCACCTGCGCTGAGGCTCCGGCTGGCCTGGCACGTGGCGGATGGCCCGGAGCCTCTGCGCTTGGCTTTAGGCAGACTTCCCCGATACTCGAGGGCATGCAGGCTGTCTTGGACTATTTGCAGCAACACCAGCCCCGTTTTATCCGTGAACTGGTGGAATATGTCGGCTTTGCGTCTGTATCAGCGCAGTCTCAGCACCGTCAGGATATGCAGGCTTGTGCCGAGTGGCTGGCCCAGCACTGCCGGGGGCTGGGCTTGGAGGCGCGTGTTTATCCCACCGAAGGTCATCCCATTGTGGTGGCTCGCACCCGGAGGCGGCGTGGCCGACGTCATTTCCTGGTGTATGGTCACTATGATGTTCAGCCGCCTGAGCCGCTGGAGCTCTGGCAGACGCCGCCTTTCAGCCCCACCTTGCGCAACGGCACCCTCGTGGGCCGGGGTGCCAGCGACAACAAGGGCCAGCACTGGGCCCATCTCAAGGCCGTGGAAGCCTACCTGCGCACCGGCACGGAGCTGCCGTGCGACCTGACCTTTCTCATCGAAGGCGAGGAAGAAGTTGGCAGCCGTTCCCTCAGCCGCTTCCTCCGCAAACATCGCCAAGCGCTGCGGTGCGATGCGGTGGTCGTTTCCGACACGGGTCTGCCGGCCCGAGATCTGCCCGCGCTGACCTATGCCCTGCGGGGCATCGCTGCTTTTGAGGTCATTCTCCACGGTCCCAACCGTGATTTGCATTCGGGCATCTTTGGGGGGTCTGTACACAATCCCGCTCTGGCTCTGTGCCAGTTGCTAGCGCGCGTCCACGATGCCCGAGGGCGCATCGCCATTCCCGGCTTCTACGAGGACGTGCTGCCCTTGACCAGGCCGGAACGCCGTCAACTGCGCCGCCTGCCTTTCTCCGAGAAGGCCTACCGGAAAATGCTGGGAGTTCCGGCCCTGTTCGGCGAGGCCGGCTATACCCCAAATGAACAGCGGATGGCGCGGCCCACGTTCGAGATCAACGGACTTACCAGCGGCTACCAGGGAGAAGGCAGCAAAACCATTATCCCTGCGTGGGCCCGCGCCAAAGTGACGATGCGGCTGGTGCCCCACCAGCAGCCGCAGCGCATCTTGCGCCGCGTGGAAGCCTTCTTGCGCCACCATTGTCCGCGAACCGTCCGCTTGGAGTTTCGACCAGGGCACGGTTGCCCGGCCTACCGGCTGGACCCGACCCACCCGGATGCGCAGGCCGCCCTGCGGGCACTACGACGGGCTTTCCAGCGGGAACCCGTGCTGTTGCGGGAGGGCGGTTCCATTCCCATTGTGCACGAGTTCAAAGAGATCTTGGGGACGGAAACTCTTCTGCTCGGGTTGGCCCTGCCCGATGACAACGCTCATTCGCCCAACGAAAAGTTCGATCTGGAAGTGTTCGCGCGCGGCCAGCAGCTCGGGGTTTGGTTGTGGCAGGAGTTGGCGGGAACTTGAAGCGGCCGACAGTCCTCTCTGAGACTGACAGCGAGGCGTCGCGAACCCTTGCGAGCGTCCCGGTGAAGCCGTCGGGCGCGCCCCCGGTTGGTCGAGCTCCCGCAAGCGTCCCGGACTCGGCCGGCAACGTTAAGCAGGTTGGTCCACTTGGCGGTTCAACTCGATGATTTCCATGCGGTGATTCGCCCGCGGGTTGGCCGGCGACGGGCCTTCGGTCAGCAAAATGCGCCCCGCACGCAGCCCTTGGCGCTTGGCCCATTCAGCAGCATAACGGTTCCAGTCCGGCGGCAGTTGCGGCTCGTGCTCCGGCCAAACGCCGTAGCTGAGTAACAAGTGCTGGCAGGTCATCTCATGCGGACTGACCCCGATGATCCACACGGGCAGCCGAAACCGTGTCACACTCCGGGCCGTGGCGCCGCTCAACGTCGGCACCAGCACGGCAGCCGCTCGCGTGCACTCGAAGGTTTCCGCAACCGCGCGCGCGATCACCTCCCGCAGATCCCCGTCCCAACCCGTGGCGGCGGCTGGGGCCTCCACACACCACGCCGGCCGGCGCAATTCCGGCTCCACCGTCGCCGCAATCCGTCCCAGCATGGCCACCGCCTCGACCGGGAAGCGTCCCACGGCCGACTCCGCCGACAACATCAAGGCATCGGTGCCATCTAAGATGGCGTTGGCCACGTCCGTCGCTTCCGCGCGGGTTGGCATCCGGCTCGTAGTCATTGATTCCAGCATCTGGGTGGCTGTAATGACCGGTTTACCTCTCCGATTGGCTTCCCGGATCAGCCATTTCTGAACCAGTGCCATGCGCTCGATGGGCACCTCCACGCCCAGGTCCCCGCGCGCGATCATCAGTCCGTCGGCAGCCTCCAGGATTTCGTCCAAATGTTCCAGCGCCAGCGCACGCTCCATCTTGGCGAGGATCAATGGACGGTACCCCAGCGCTCGAGCCGCCTCCCGAACCGCCGCAACGTCCGCACCGGTCTGGACAAAGGATTGACTTACAATCTCGATGTCCAGCTCCCGCGCCTGCTGCAGACAGACCCGATCCCGCTCGGTGAAAGCAGACAACCCCAGGTCCACGCCCGGCACATTGAGGCCTTTGCGGGATCGCAATTCGCCTCCGACCTGCACACGCCCGTGAATCTCCCCCCCTTCCACCCGCTCCACCTCCACCTGCACCTGGCCATCGTTGAGGAACAAGATCTGTCCGGGCTTCACCCGCTGCGGTAGTTCCGGAAAATCCACCCCCACACATTCCCGGGTTCCGCGCACCGGCTCCGTCGTGATGCGAAAGGGCTGTCCGGCCACCAGTTCGATCGGTTCCTCGGCCAGTTCCCCGATCCGCAGTTTGGGCCCGGGCAGATCGGCCAAAATGGCCAGGCGCCGCCCCACCGCAGAGGCGGCTGCCCGCAAGCGCCGTACCCACACCATCTTTTCCTCCAAGGTTCCGTGGGAAAAATTCAGCCGAGCCACGCTCATGCCGGCCCGGATCATGGCTTCCATGACCGCCGGGTCCGAGGAGGCCGGCCCGATGGTGGCCACAATCTTGGTCTTGTGCGCGGGCAATGCCATGGGCCTGACCCTGCCAGGCCGCTTCGAGGGCTGCAACCTCAATCCCCGGAGCCGGCACCTCGCTAATTCTGCAATCGCCTCTCATTGGGCGACCGCGCAGCGACTGGAGCCAGGACGCAAAAACTGAGCCCAAGCTTACCCGCGCGCGCTCCAACGGCTGGTAGAACGCCTTCGAGGTGCCAAGAACGCCGCACACTCCACCTCTTGGGCGCCTTGTGGTGGGTTACTCGTACCACAGAACCAAGGGGAACCCTTACCGCACTTGGCAGTGCGAGTCTTGGGCAGGCACATCCCCCTCTGCGCGTTGCGGCAGCGCACCAAGCCCCACAGCCTACCGACCGCTAAGACCAATCACGGGGTCCGGTTTGCATTCGGATTGCGAAACAGCCCAAGGCATCGACCACCAAGAACAGGCTGCCTGCTCGGAGGCGAGCGTTGAGGAATTCCGCCGGCTCTTGCCCGGCCTGTCTTCGACCTGAATAGCGGTGTTCCGTTGCTGGGAACGCCCCGGGTCTCTCTGAAGCCGGGCGTTGTCACTCGAGCGGCCCGTCCTCATCCTGATCAGGGTGAACGCGAGGCCGAGACGCCTCAAGATTGTCATGGTCGCCGGTGATCCACACGGTGCTGGGACCGGCTGTGGACATGGGCGCGTGCAGCCCCCAGAGCTGGCTGCACACCCGGGAGCACAACACCGCGGTGCTTCTGCCCCAGCCGTTACGGAAGACGCAGTTCAGGAGCCGACCGCGAAATCCGTCGAAGCAAGCTGTCCGATGTATCCCCCCATCAAACTTTCCTCGCCGCAAACCCGTGAGTTCTGGGAGATCCCGGTCCTGTACGAGGATGCTCAACTGCTGGTCGTGAGCAAACCTGCGGGCCTTTTGGTTTGCCCGGACCGGTACGACAAGGAACGGTCCAATCTGATGAAGCTCTTGGAGGAAGGAATCGCTCAGGGCAAACCCTGGGCGGTGGAACGGGGTTTGCGTTACTTGGCGAACGTTCATCGGCTGGATTTCGAGACCAGTGGCGTCCTGCTGCTGGCCAAGGATCGGGAGTCGCTGGTGGCGCTGGCCCGACAGTTCGAGTCGGGCCGGCCGGACAAGCGTTATGTGGCGCTGGTTCAGGGCGAGGTGGGCGAGGACAGTTTTCGAGTGGAGGTCCGGTTGGCGCCGGATCCCAGGCGGCCCGAACGAATGCAGGTGCATCGGAAGCGGGGCAAGCTGTCGGTGACCGAGTTCCGGGTTCGGGAGCGTTTCCGGGGGTACACATTGCTGGAGTGCCGCCCGCTGACCGGCCGGACGCATCAGATTCGCGTCCATTTGGCGCATCGAGGCTGGCCGGTGGTGGGGGACAAGTTGTACGGCGGAGAACCTTTCTTTTTGTCGCGGGTGAAGCCGGATTATCGATTCAAACCCGGGGAAACGGAGCGTCCCTTGCTGGCCCGGCTGGGTCTGCACGCGGAGCAATTGACCCTGGTCCATCCTGTCTCGGGGCAGCCTGTAGTGATCGAGGCGCCGTGGCCACGCGATCTGCAGGCCGCAGTGAAGCAGCTCCGGCGGTACGCCGCCGTTTGATTGGTACGGACTCTGTCTCCGCCGGCAATCCCCCGGACCGACCTGAGGCGCTGGCCGTGAACCCTAGGCAACGCGCTGTAGATGCAGCTCGGGTTTCCCTCGGCGGACTTTGGCGAGCATCAGCGTTCGGCGGCCTCAGGGATCAATGCCTCCAGAATAGGCCGGACCCAGGTGTCCCTTTGCATGTCCCAGAGGATGAAGTCGCTGTCGAACTGCCAGTACGCCCAGCTCCAACCCCGTGCCTCGGCTTCGCGTGCCACGGTGCGGATGTAACGGACGCGGGCGTCCATGGGCGCCCGGTCATAGGCACCGAACTCTCCCAGGAAAATGGGCCGGCCCTGGTCTCGTGCCCAGGCGGCGACCTTGTCGAAGTCGCGTCGAATTGCCGCCACTTCTTCTTCTGTTCCCCGCCAGTCGATGCCCACTTTGTCCTGTTGGCCGGTCCAGGCCGCTCCCTGATGGGTAAAGGCCATAGGCTTGTAATAGTGCACAGTCACGATGATGTGGCGGTCGGCAGGCGGCAGGTCGAGTTCGTGGAGGTGATCCACGGAGTTCCAGAACGCCGGTCCGATGATGATTGTGCGATGCGGGTGGTGGGGCCGGATGATGGCCAGAGCCTCCCGCAGCCATTGATTCCAGAGCTGCGGGGTGAGTTTCTTACACGGTTCGTTGAGCAGTTCGAACAGGACGTGTGTGTGTCATTCCCCGTCTATTTCCCTCATCAGTGTGTTTCTTACACGGTTCGTTGAGCAGTTCGAACAGGACGGAGTCGGACCAGGGCGTACCCCGGGCGGCCACTTGGCGCCAAAAGGCCAGGAACCGCTCCTTGGTGCCCTCGGGATCCTCGCCAATGGCGTTGAACTCGTGCAGGTCGAGGATCACCCGCAAACCCTGGTTGGTCGCGTGCTGGATGGCCCAATCGAGCGTACTCCACCAAGCAGGCCGCAGGGCCCAATGATGGTCGCGGTCCATGTGCCGGAAGGGATGCAGATTGATGCGCACAGACTGGAAACCGGCCTCCCGGAGGAGACGGAAATGCTTTTCTTGGAATCGCGCCTGATCGCGATTCCGCCAGATGGGATCATACCCGAGGATGTTGACGCCGCGGCCAAGTTGCCGGTTCTGCTGGAAGGCGTCGGGCGGCTGGGCCGGACTGGACAGAGGCGCTGCGGCCAGAAGGAGCAGGCAGGTCATCAGTGTTGGTTTCATGCCGAAGATGACGCCATCCTCATCGGTTCGATCCAAGCTCAACCCGCGGTTCGGAGGAGTCGGAGGGATCGAAAGAAGCAAGGCTGCGGCTGGGCGGCAGGCCTGCCGGTAAGGTCGTGGCGTAAGCCTGCATCTGCACGCCGGAGGCTGCCGCAGCGGCCATTCGAGACAACTCCGTTTCAGGCGGCTGACGAGTTCAGCAGACCTAGACAACCCCTGGTAAAGGTCCGCCCTACTCCGGCTCCACAGGCTCGGGCAAACGGGGTCCCCATGCGGAGCAATCCGGCAACTGCGCACGCGGGGCGAAACCACTGCGTCAAGGGCAGCGCAGAAAGGCTTTCGACCCAAAGGCCGGGACCGCTCCAAGGTTGCGGCCATGGAAGGCGCAGGTCATGCTGGGGCCGAATCACAACGAGCCGCAAGAGCATGCTTTACGACACGCACGCGCACTTGGCAGACAAGGCATTCGAAACGGACCTGGAAGCAGTGCTGGACCGCGCCAGAGCCGCAGGAGTCAGTCGGATCGTGGTGATCGCGACGGATCTGGCCGAAAGCCGTCGATGTATTGGACTGGCTGAGCAACACCCGGACCTCTACGCGGTGGTCGGCTGGCATCCCAATCACTGCTTGGAGGCTCCCGAAGACCTGAAGCTGGAGCTGCGGGAACTAGCGCAGCATCCCAAGGTGCTGGCCCTGGGGGAAACGGGTATGGATGCATTCCGTCTGCCCGCCGACCCGGCCAGGCGCGAGCCGGTCCTGCAGGTTCAGGAACGGCTGTTCCGGCAGCATTTGGAGGTGGCCGCCGAAACCGGGCTGGGCTGTGTGATCCATCAACGCGCGATCTTTGACCGCACGTTGGCCATTTATGCCGAGTACGCCCCTCAAGTCCGCGCCGTGTTCCACTGTTTTGCCGAACCGGTATCGGCTCTGGAACGGGTGCTCTCCCTGGGCGCCATCGTCAGTTACACGGGTATGGTGACGTTTCGGAAAGCGGACGGGCTCCGCGCCACGGTCACGGCCACGCCGCTGGATGCCACGATGTTGGAAACCGACGCGCCGTATCTGGCCCCGGAGCCGTATCGAGGGCAACGATGCGAGCCTGCCTTCGTGCTCGAGACAGCCCGCACCCTCGCCGCACTGAAGGGCGTTTCCTTGGAAGAGGTGAGCCGGCGCACATGTGCCGTCGCCGCACGCATCTTCCCGCGGATGGCCGGGTCCGGCGCCGCGGGGCTCGAATGATCAGGCGCGGCTTCTGCGGGTGGGACGTCGACAAGCCATCCCACGGTAAAGGCGCCGGGCCAGCCCACGCACCCCGGGCCAACTCAACATCCATCCCACCGGCCGCAACCACCAGACCGCCTTGCAAAGGACGGCCACGGCGTCGGCACCTCCCAAGATGCGGCCTTCGGTCAATTGCACCTTGAGTTCGTCCTCGCTTGTGTCTGCCGCCAGACCCAAAATGACATGAGCCGTTTCGGACTGAAGGGGCACGAACTCAAATCCCCGCCGACGCCACACGGCCCCCATGCGCCGCACCCAGCCGGTACACCACGAACATTCCGCGTCGTAATAGACCCAGCCGCGTGGCGTGGCAGTGGCACGTGGAGGCATGGCGGGCAAGAGGACAACGGAAATCAGCCCCGTTCGGATCCCGACTCCGTCAGGTCCCGGAGGAACTCCCCACCCAGCGGCGGCGGTTGATAGGGCATCTGGTGGGCTTCGGCCACTGCCGGGTGCGTCACGCGACCCGCCATGACGTTGATGCCTTTGAGCAATCCGGGATGCCGCTGACAAGCCTCCGCCAGGCCGAAATCCGCGATCGCCTCGACGTAGCGGTAGGTCACGTGGATGAGGGCCTGGGTAGCCGTTCGGGCGTAGGCGGCCGGCATGTTGGGGACGCAATAGTGGAGAACACCCTCCTCCTGGAACACCGGGTCATCATGGGTGGTGGGCCGGGAACTCTCTGCGCAGCCGCCCTGATCAATGGCGATGTCGACCAGAACGCTTCCGGGGCGCATGCGGCGTAGCATCTCGCGCCGGATCAACCGCGGCGCGCGAGCCCCCGGGACCAAAACCGCTCCGATGAGCAGGTCCACGGATGGCAGCAGGTCCATCAGATGAGCCTCGTTGGAGTAGAGCGTATGGGCCGTGTGCAGAGTGATGTCGAGAAACCGCATTCTCTCTAGGTCTACTTCCAAGATGGTCACGTCGGCGCCAAGTCCCTGAGCCATGCGGGCGGCGTTAACGCCGGCAGTACCGCCGCCGAGCACCACGACGCGGCCGGGCAGGACGCCGGGGACCCCGCCCAGCAAAACGCCGCTGCCCCCTTGGTGTCGGGCCAGGTAATAACCACCCACCAGTACAGACATGCGACCGGCAATTTCACTCATGGGTTCGAGCAGGGGCAATCGTCCGTGGACTTCCACCGTTTCATACGCGATCGCCGTCAGGCCCGAACGGATCAGTGCCTCGGTCAGGGCGCGGTCAGCGGCAAGATGCAGATAGCAGAACAGGATGTGGTCCGATCGGAGCAAAGAATACTCCTCGGGCTGAGGTTCCTTGACTTTCACGAGGAGGTTGGCCTCGCCGTAGACCGCGCGTGCCTCGGTCACCAGCTCAGCCCCGGCATGCTGATATTCCTCGCTGGAATAGCCGGCGCCCAAGCCGGCATTGTGCTCCACCAACACGCGGTGCCCTCGCCGCCGCAATTGATAGGCCGCGGAAGGAGACAGGGCTACTCGATGTTCCTGGCGTTTGATCTCTTTGGGTACCCCGATGATCATAAGGGGAAACCGCGGTCCTCGTCGGACGGAACGGACGAAGCGGGCGGGGAAGTCGCAACCCCGGGCGGATTCTCGGGCTGCCCAGGTGATTCAGACAGGCCAGGTGCCGCGCCGGGCGCCGGCTTGGCGGCCGAGGCGGCCGAAGGCGTTGCGGCAGCTCCGGATTCCTGGGCAAGTTTGAGGGCGCCTACGGGGCTGTGAGCCAGCAGAGGACGCGAGCCCATACGGTGAACCAGTTCCCGTAAGGTGATCCTGCTGGCCACCTCTTCTTCCGCAGCCTGGATTCGCTGGTACTCGTCCCAAATCTCGCGGCCCGGAGCTTCGAGTTGTGCGGGCACCGAACTGCCGTTTTGCGTCCGCAAGGCTCGGAGCACGTCGTAAAGACTGATGGTCTCCAGGGGACGAGCCGGCACGTAGGCAGGCTCAGGACCTGCCAGTTGCCACAACAGCCCCGCCTGTTGCAGTTGCCGGAGGATCTCGTGGCAGAGCCGAGGAGGCACCCCCAGAGTGGTCGCCACCATTGGGACCGACGGAGGCGGTTCACCATTTTCAAAGGCCTGGCCCAGCCAACCCATGAGCCGGAGGGCCAAAAACTCCCGGCCGCGCTGGTCGATCTGTCGAGAAAGCTGCTGCTGCAAATAGGCATGTCGGTTCTGCCACGTGTACGCGAGCTGGGCCCCCAACAGCAGAATGACCCAGGCGATGTAAAGTCCCACCATAAACACCGGCACCAGACCGAGGCTGCCGTAAATCTTGAAGTTGGTCACCACGCGCGAGACGTAAAGCACGTTAAGCAGGTTGTTCAAATGCCAACAAACGGCCGCGAACAATCCACCCAGCAAGGCGGCCGTCCAATGGACACGGGTGTTGGGTACCAGCTTGTAGAGCCCGGCAAACACCAACCAGAGCAACAAGACCGGCACTGCTTGGAAAATCAACCCTCCAATCAACGGCATGCGCGTCAACCAGGCGCTGGTGGCTTCCCAGTGCGGCCCGGAGGCCAGTGCCGCCGCCCCGATCAACAATAAGGGGCCCAAAGTCATGAAAGACCAGTAGAGCACCACGCGCAGGAACCATGGACGCCCTTCGGGCACGCCCCAGAGGTCGTTGATGGCGTTTTCCACCCGGGCCAACAGAAGGATGGCCATTATGACCAGGGCAATGCTGCCGGTGACACCCAGCTCGGCGCTGCGGGTTTGCCGGATGAACTCATGCAGGCGTTGAGCCACGGCCCGGCGGAGGTCACGGGTCTCCAGCTCTCGCCACGCGTCTCCAAGCGAACCATCGGAGTCGGGCACGGCCGGGGCGGGTGTCACCACCGACGAAGGCGGTGCCTCCGTTCCGCTGAGAAGTCCAGGGGCCCACCAACCGGCGTGCAACTGAGAGAACAGCAAACTGTATTGAACCGAAGGCGGTAGATTGGTGGGAGGCGCCGGAGGGATCACCGCGTGGACCAACCGATCCACAAAAACGGCGATTTGTTCCTCGCTGCGCCCTTTGAGGATGCTGCTGGTGACGCCCAGGACCACGGCCAGGAGAGGCACCAACGAAAGAAGCGTGGCGTAGGAAAGGGCAGCCGCACGCACGGGCCCCCGGTTCTGGAGAAAACCCCGGATGACCAAAATGCAGAACTGCGCAAATCGCTCCGGGCGCGAACGGGTCTGAATGGCCGGGTCAGCCTGCCCCGCCCACGACTGGCGGAGTCGGGTCGTCCACGGTTCTACTCGATCTGGCCCATGCTGCCGGGCTTGCACAGGTTGACCCTAACAAACCCGGAGGGCCTGTCAACGAGCCGGCTGGCCAGCCGGAAACCGAGCCTCGGTGGCACATTCCACGGGAACCATCCAGCGCTCCAGGTTCGTTTCGGCCGCGGAACAGTGGCCCGGGCCCTGTCCCCGGGGGGCTGGGAAGGCTGACCGGCTACGTTCTCGACAGGACCCGCAGGGGTGGGCCAGCCCTTGGCCCAGCCGCCCAGGGCCGGTATATTTCCCGTCGCCTCTGAGGCTGGCTCGGTGGCTGCATGCGAGGCTAAGTGAGAAGGAGCCGTGCCGGCGGAAACAGAGCACTCCGGTATGTGGACGGCGCGACGCTGGTGGGGTTGGTGGGAAACATTGTTGGGGCTGGTGTATCCGCCTGTGTGCCAGATTTGCCGGGCCGAACCCGCGCGAGCCAGCCGGGGATTTGTCGGACAGCAGTGTTTTCGGTCGGTTCGCTTGCTCCAGCCTCCTTGGTGCCAGCGATGTGGCTTGCCTATTGCGGGCGAAGCGACGGTTCCGTTCGCGTGTGCCAATTGCCGGGGGCTGGATCTGCACTTCCAGTATGCTCGGGCCGCCGCAGCGGCAGAGGGAGTGGTCTTGGAGGCCATTCATCGGTACAAGTACCAAGAGGCCTTGTGGTTCGAGCCCTTTCTGGCCCGGTTGCTGGTGGGGGCGGCAGCAAAGACGCTTCAGCAGGAGCAATGGGAACTCATCGTGCCCGTTCCGTTGCACCCGGTCCGCCGGCGGGAGCGCGGATTCGATCAGGCACGCCGGCTGGCGCAGCGGTTGAGCCGGGCTACGGGCCTTCCACTGGCCGCAGGCTGGCTGGAACGCTGTAAGCCCACGGCCACTCAAACCCTGTTGAACCGGCAGGAGCGCCAGCAAAACGTCCGGGGGGCCTTCCGCCTCCGGCATGGAGCGCCCGTGGCTGGAAAACGGATCGTGCTGGTAGACGACGTGCTGACCACGGGCGCCACCGCCAGCGCCTGTGCACAGGTTTTGTGCGCGGCCGGGGCGAGGGACGTGTGCGTCTGGACGGTTGCACGCGGCCTCTGATCCGCTAGAATGACGCCGATTGCAGTGGGCCATTTTTGTGTCAACATCCAAACGCAAACCGCCAATGGCGACGACCAGTTTCACGCGTAAACCCGTGGGGAGCGATCCCAAAGAGACGCCTCCTCCATCCCCACCCCCTAACGGGCAAGCCGGCACCGGTTTCGTGCGCAAACCCAAGCTGGCCAGCAAGGGGCGCAAAAGAGACATCCCGGAGGGCCTGTGGACGAAGTGTCCCAAGTGCACCTCCATGGTCTTCGACAAAGAACTCGACGAAAACCTCAAGGTCTGTCCCAAGTGCGGTCATCATTTCCAGATGAGCGCGCGCGAGCGGATTCATTCCTTGGTAGACACCTGCACGTTCGAGGAGATGGACGCCGATCTGGTCAGCGTGGACGTGCTCGGGTTTACCGGGACGGCCAGCTACACGGCCAAATTGGAGGAGTACCAGCGGGCCACGGGCCTGAAAGATGCCGTGGTCACAGGGCTTTGCCGCATCGGGCCTCATTACTGCGGCCTGGGAGTGATGGATTTCGGTTTTCTGGGCGGTTCCATGGGTTCGGTGGTGGGGGAAAAGCTCACGCGGCTCATCGAGGTATGCACCGACCGGGAGTTACCGCTGATCATTGTCTCCAGCAGCGGCGGGGCCCGAATGTACGAGGGACTGTTCAGCCTGATGCAGATGGCCAAAACCTGTGGTGCGCTGGCGTATTACGCGCAGGCCAGACTACCCTTCATCAGCGTGCTGACCCACCCGACCACTGCGGGCGTCATGGCCAGCTTTGCTACCGTGGGCGACCTGATTCTGGCCGAACCGAGTGCCATGATCGGGTTCGCCGGCCCGCGTGTGATCAAGGACACCACGCAGAGTGAGCTGCCGCCGGGCTTTCAGACTGCGGAGTTTCTTTTGGATCATGGCTTGATTGACGCCATCGTGCCTCGGCCGCAATTGCGCTCGCGCCTCATCACCTACCTCAACTACCTGACCGCATCGCGTCGCTCCGGGCCCGCCCCTCTCTAGCCATCCAGCCGCTCCTGCCTCATGTATTACCGCCGTTTCGGCCGCACGGGCTTGCGCATGCCGGTCCTCTCCTGCGGCGGCATGCGTTTTCAGCACGCCTGGAAGGATACGGACCCGGCCCAGATTCCGCCGGCCAGCCAGGAAAACCTCGAAGCATGTCTCTGGCGGGCCTATGAGCTGGGCATCGTGCATTTTGAAACCGCCCGGGGCTATGGAACCTCCGAGATGCAGATGGGCCAGGTACTGCCCCGCATGCCGCGTGATCGCATCCTGGTCCAGACCAAGGTGGCACCCCAGGCCGACGCCCGCGCGTTTCTCCGGGACTTCGAAACCTCCCTGCGCAACCTGCGGCTCGAGTTCGTAGATCTGTTGGCCATCCACGGCATCAACAACCGGCAACTATTGGACTGGACCTTGCGGCCCGGAGGTTGTCTGGCCGTGGCGCGACAATTGCAACGGGAAGGCCGTGTCCGTTTCATCGGCTTTTCCACGCACGCACCCACGGCCCTGATCGTGGAAGCGATCCAGACCGTTGAATTCGACTATGTTAATCTCCATTGGTACTTCGTGAATCCGTTGACCTGGCCGGCGGTACGGACTGCTGCGGAAAGGGACCTGGGCGTGTTCATCATTAGCCCCAACGACAAAGGCGGTAAGTTGTACGAGGCCTCCGAGCGGATGCGCGAGCTCTGCGCGCCCCTGACCCCCATGCAGTTCAATGATCTCTATTGTCTGGAGCGTCCGGAGGTTCACACCCTCAGTTGCGGGGTGGCCCGTCCCACTGATTTTGACGAGCACTTGCAGGCCCTGGCGCATTACGATCGCATTCGGGAGGTGGTGGCACCCATCGAGGGAAGACTCCGGGCCGCCATGAAGGCAGAGCTGGGGGCCGACTGGTGCGCACGCTGGTTCGAAGGACTACCCGAATACACGGAGGTGCCAGGCCAAATCAACGTCCTGGAAATCCTGCGACTCTGGACTTTTGCCAAGCCGTTGGGGTTGCTGAGCTGGGCCCGGATGCGCTACAACCTGCTCGGCCAGGCCGAACACTGGTTTCCCGGTCAGAACGCCGCGCGGCTGGACGAGGTAGACCTGCGCGGTTGTCTGCAGCACAGCCCGTTTGCCGAGCGCATCCCGGAGATCTTGCGTGAGGCCCACCAACTCTTTTACGAAAGGCCGGTTCAGCGGCTGAGCCGAGCCTGAAAGCCGGGGAGCAGCCCGACGTGGGCCGGCGACGACGCCGGATTGAATTCCTGCGCGGGCTTTCTATAGTGCGTGCCGTTTCGAAGAACACAACATGAGCCAACCGACCGATGAGAGGCAGCCCTGGGACATCGCCCGGGCCCGGGAGCTGTACCATATAAACCGTTGGGGGGCGAACTACTTCGACATCAACGAAGAGGGACACGTGGTTGTGCGTCCCCTGCAGGAGGCAGGGGCTGTGGTGGACCTCACTGACGTGGTGGAAGAGGCACGCGGCCGGGGCCTCAAGTTCCCCCTGCTCATTCGGTTCCAAGACATCCTGCGTCACCGAGTAGAGGCCATCAACAAGGCCTTCCGACAGTCCATCCAGGAATTCAACTACCAGGGCCGCTACCGAGGCGTGTTCCCGGTCAAGGTCAACCAGTTGCGCGAAGTCGTGGAAGAGATTTTGGACGCGGGTCGGCCGTATGACTTCGGCCTGGAAGTCGGTAGCAAGCCCGAGCTGTATGCAGGCCTGGCGCTGCAGTCGGCCGTGGGCAGTCTGATCGTCTGCAACGGGTACAAAGACGCCGGTTTCATTCGCATGGCTCTGCTGGGGACCAAACTGGGCAAAACCGTCATCCTCGTGGTCGAAAAACTGGAGGAACTGCGTCACATCATCGCCCAATCCCGGCAAGCGGGCGTGGAACCCATCCTCGGCCTGAGGGTACGGCTAATGGCCAAAGGATCAGGCCGCTGGGCCAGCAGCGGCGGAGAAGACGCCAAGTTCGGGCTCAGCACGGCCGAGATTCTGGCCGCCTGCGAGCTCCTCCGGGCGGAAAACCTGGTCCATTGCCTCCGACTGCTGCATTTCCACATCGGCTCGCAAATCACGGACATCTTGACCATCAAACGGGCCGTCCAGGAAGCGGCACGCTTCTACGCCAAACTCCGCAAGATGGGCTTCCCGCTCCAGTACCTGGACGTAGGCGGCGGGCTGGGCGTGGATTACGACGGCAGCCGGTCCACCTTCGAAAGCTCCACCAACTATACGCTGCAGGAGTACACAAACGATGTCGTATATTACATCGCCGACGTCTGCGACGCCGAGGGCGTGCCCCACCCGGACATCATCAGCGAGAGCGGCCGGGCCATCGTGGCCCATCACAGCGTGCTGGTGGTGGAAGTATTCGGCTCCATCGAAAAATGCCCCCCTGAGGCACAGTTCGAGTACGGAGACCGCGAGCATCCCCTGGTGCAGGAGTTGCTCGACATCCGGCGAAACCTGGACCGGCTGAACAAGCTTGAAGCCTACCACGACGCCCAGGAACGCCGCGAAGATGCCCACCACATGTTCATCCTGGGTCTGATGGACCTGCCGGACAAGGCCAAGATCGAGACCCTCTACTGGGAGATCAGCCGGGCCGTGGTGGCCCATTACAAAGGGCGCCCCCACGTGCCCGAAGAGATCCGCCGACTGGAGGACAGCCTCAGCGACCAGTACCTGTGCAATTTTTCGGTCTTCCAGTCGCTTTTGGACCACTGGGCTCTTGGCCATCTGTTTCCCATCATGCCCATCAGCCGGTTGAACGAGCCGCCGATGCGGGAGGCAACCCTGGTGGACATCACTTGCGACTCGGACGGACAGGTCAAGCAGTTCATCGACTTGGAAGAGGTACGCGACACCCTACCCCTGCATGCCCTGCAGCGCCGCAACACCGCCAACGGCGCCCCGGGTGCTGTCGAACCCTACTACCTGGGTTTCTTCCTGATGGGCGCATACCAGGACATCATGGGCGACCTGCACAATCTGTTCGGCCGGGTTAACGAGGTCCACGTCTTCCTCGATGCCGACGAGCCGGCCGGCTACTACATCGAGGAGATCATTGAAGGGACCACGATCGTCCAGTCCCTGGCCTCGGTCCAATACGACGAAAACGAACTGAAACGGCAAATGAAGGCGCAGGTGGACGAGGCCATTCGGACCGACCGCATGAAACCCTCCGAGGCCATGCGCCTGCTGGATGAATATGAGCGCGGGCTGCGCGAATACACCTACCTTTCCTTCTAGGAAACGGCGGCCGCGATGGTCGGAAGCTGCATGAGGGCCGCCGGCTTGCCGACTCTGCCCCCCGCTGCCTTGGGGCCGTTGATCCAGGCCCTGTCGCTCCTGGTCTGGGCCCTGCCCTTGGCTGTGGTGCTCTGTGTGCAGATGGCCCGCACGGACTGGCTGCATCGCTTGGGCCCTTGGCCGGCAGTGGTCAGCACCGGCCTGCTGTGGGCCGCCGCGCACCGACTGGCCGCAGTCGACCCGGATCCCCGTTGGCTCCAAGCCGTGGACCGCCTCCGACTTCTGGCGCTCCTCAACTGGGGACTCAGTCCTTTCGTCTACTGGCACGGGCGCCTGCCGCAGCAGCCATGGTTCGAAGCTATGGCCCTGGTCGCAGCTGTCGGAGGGCTGCTCTTTTTGATGCAACTGAACCGGATGCTCTATCTGCTCACCGACCGGTTACCCGCGGAAGGTTTACGCCAAGAGGTCAAGGTGCTGGTACCCTGGAACCGAGCCTGGCTAATGGCGGGCCTGGGCCTGTTGCTGGTGGCCGAGGGCCTGAGCCGCTACTCAACGGCCCCTGCGGGGGTCCTGCGCCTACTGGCTGCGCTGGACCGCCACAGCCTGATGCTTTGGGTCACGTTCCTGCTGGCCCCCTTGGCCATGACCATGGCCCTGCTCTGGAAGACCAAAAATGTCGCTTGGCAGACCTTGCTCCAGCACGCCGTCCGGTCCTGAAGGTGTAGGCCCAGCTCCACCCCTCATTGCCGCTCGTACTCGCCCTTGCCAATGCGTTTGAACACCGTGAAGCCCGCCTTTTTGGCGTCGGTGATGGACAAGGGCTTGAGCTTTTGAGGCGTGTTGAAGGTGCTGATCACCTTGCGTACCGGCCGTTTGCAAGCCGGGCAGCGGGTGAGTTCCGGCGCGTTGACCGGACGCATCAGGGTGAATCGACCGCCACAGACAGCGCAATCTCCTTCGCAGAGCTCGTATTCGTACAGCGGCATAGTCCCTTTCAAAGCCCAAATTCCCCAATCCAGGATCGACCAAGTCCGCAGAAAATTCAATCCGTGGCCTGCCCGCGTCGGGGCGGCGCCGGCTGTACGTACCGGCTGCGTGCAGCCATCCCGCGACCGGATCCGCGGCCGCCCGGATCCACAACCGCCCCCAGGCTTGGATCGAGCAGTTTCGGGCCCCGCCGGCGTCCCGACAGGTGCCGCCGGGGAAAAAAGCGACGACCCCGGAGTCTTCCCCAAACCAGCCCCGGGGCGTCCGCTGGATCCACACCCTGCGTTGGTCCCGACCCCTCAGGCGGGGCAGTTGCCCGGTCTCTGATCCTTTAGCTCGCCTCCTCTTCCGATCGCTGATCCAGCCCCTCAGCGGTGATCCGAGAGCGAGCCGTCCGGCTGCGGCACTGAGGGGTGGTTCGCTCCTCTTCAGGTCCCCTGCCCGGGTTTGCGATTGGCAAAGGCGGAAAACAGCTCCAGAGGCAGAGGGACAAACGTGGTGGTGCTGTGCTCGCTGGCGATCTCCCGCATGGTCTGCAGATAGCG
>Ga0209017_10000571_pt1 | contig 35402 bp, 28 predicted proteins | sample YNPBryunderm2012_FD_185812 | JGI IMG/M metagenome (GOLD analysis project Ga0209017, IMG submission 185812) | Anoxygenic and chlorotrophic microbial mat microbial communities from Yellowstone National Park, USA - YNP Bryant MS undermat 2012... ...
TGACGGACTAGTGACGTGAAATCAGTTCCGTTTTTCCAGAATGCGAGAAATCTGTTGACATTCGGGAGAAACTCGTCAATTTACTGTAATAGAGGCAGTTCGCATGACGATGTGGATTGCTGATCCCACCGAACCATGCCGTTTCCGTTGATCCTACCGAACTGACACATTCCTTCCACATGATGAGAGCAGGCACGCCATGTTAACACTTACGACAGGTAGCAGCAACGATTGCACCAGGGTGAGCCGGCGTACTTTTTTGCAAGTGGGCGGACTCGCCTCGCTTGGTTTTGGCTTGCCGCAGTATCTGCAAGCTCGTGCGGCGAGCACCGCACCCGCGCGAGCAAAACGATGTATTTTGCTCTGGATGCAAGGTGGACCGAGTCATATCGACACGTTCGACCCGAAGCCGGATGCACCGATTGAAATCCGTGGGGAATTTGCCACCATCCCGACCAGCATCAGCGGTGTCCGTTTTACTGAGCATTTGCCGAATTTGGCTCAACAAGCGCATCTGTTCAATTTGATACGCGGGCATGATCCAAAAAATGGTAGCCACGGTGCTGCGGATGCCTTAATGCTTTCCGGTCACAAATTCAATGCCTCGCTGGCTTATCCCACTTACGGCTCTGTGATTGCCCGCGAGCGTGGATTTGTCGACGGCATGATCCCGTTTGTGCAACTTGGGAAACATATTGATCGTCGCTTTAACGGCGGGATTGCTGGAATTCTCGGAGACGAATACAACCCGTTCGAAGTTCACGATGATCCGAATAATCCGAACTTCCGGGTCCGCGATCTGGCACTTACGACTGACAAAGAGCGGCAGCGACTGGATCGACGTTACTCGATGCTGAACGACTTGGAAGCATATCAACGCGGGGTCGAAGCCTCGGCGGTTCCGGTCCGGGCGCGGGACACCTTTTATGAAAAGGCCCACGCGATCATCACCAGTCCGGCCGCGAAGAAGGCGTTTGATATTGCCGCGGAACCGGCCAAAGTCCGAGAGCGTTACGGCAAAACTCCGCTGGGCCAGTACTGCCTGCTTGCTCGGAGATTGATCGAAGCAGGCGTTCAGTTTGTGACGGTTACCGATGGCGGCTGGGATACCCACGCCAACAACTTTAAGTCGTTAAAAGAGCGGAATCTGCCCCGCTTGGATAGTGCTCTTTCAGCGTTGCTTGAGGATCTCAATCAATCGGGTCTCCTTGATGAAACCTTGGTGGTGTGGTTCGGTGATTTTGGTCGGACTCCGAAGGTGAATCCGTCAGCTGGCCGTGATCACTGGGCAAGCGCCGGCGTGGCGATCCTGGCTGGGGGTGGCCTGAAGCGAGGCGAAGTTGTCGGGCAAACAAATGCCTTGGCGGAATATATCATCGACAATCCGGTCACGCCTGCTGATCTGGCGGCAACGATTTACACAGCTCTTGGCGTGCCGCTGCATACCTGGTTCCAGGCACCGGATGGCCGACCGATCGAGCTTTGTCCTGAAGGCAAACCGGTTCGGCAACTTTTCTGAGTTGTCTTTATGGCGGCTGATAAATTTTATGTGTCCAGGAGATGATCATCTCCTGGCCTTGTTTATTGAATCAATCGGGGAATGGATTCAGAGGAATCAGACGGTTGTCTTTTCCCGAGAAATTCCATGAACTTCTGCAGGGACAGTCGTTGTTGTAGCGGTGGATTTACCATCTTCTCCGGATAATCGTGCGAGGTATTCCGGCACTTCGACACCGCCGATCTCTTTCATCACTTGCAGCATTGGCGGCATCATTTTGGCGAGATCATGCAAGAACGCGGCAGTATTCGAACCGTGCTGATTGTTGCCGCCTTCCCAGACAACGATCTTGTCGAACTTGATGTTGGAGATGGCCTTTGCCGAGGCCTCGGCGAGGGCATCCATGTGTTCGAGCATCAAGAGTTGGAAGGCGGCTTGTGCCGAGCCACAGGCTTCGATGATGGTCTTCAAGCCCTCGCCCTTTTTGGCGAGAATTTCGTATTGGCCGCGAGCCTCGGCCTCCAGTTTTGCATAAAGGGCGGCTGCTTCTGCTTGTGCGGCGAGTTTTTGTTTTTCCGCTGCGGCTTCCGCCTCGACGATGATTTTTGCTTTTTCTGCCTTGGCGGGGGCTTCCAGTGCGGCGCGTTTTTCCGCTTCGATTTTCTCGGCTTCGGCCAGTGCGGCTTTGGCCATCGCCCGGTTTTGTGCTTCCAATACAGCCGCTTCGGCTTCGCGTTTCTTGGTCTCCGACAGTTGATAAGCCTCGGCTTTTTTCACGACCAGTGCGGCTTCCGCCGAGGCGATCTCGGCTTGCGCCGACGCTTCCCCTGCGACCGCCTTGGCGTTGGCATTGGCTAGGCGAATCCGTTTTTGCTGGTCCGCTTCAGCAATCCGGGCTTCTCGTTCAAAGACGGCCTGTTGTTCACCGACTTTTTGATCGCGATCGAGTTCGGCAATGCGAATCGCCTGAGCTCGCTCGGCTTCTTTGACCAGGGCTTCTTGTTCAAAATGGGCGGTCTGTTCCCCGACTTGTCGTTCTTTCTCGAGTTGAGCCACGCGGATGGCTTGATCGCGAAGCGCTTCACGGGTGCCGATTTCGCGAATTTTCGTGGCGTTGGCGACAGAAACTGCCCGCTCCCGTTCGGCTTCGGCCACACCGATCTGGCCGCGTTTTTCCTGCTCGGCCACATCGACGGCGGCTTGTTGCACCGCCATTGCCGCGGCTTTCCGACCGATCGCCTCAATATACCCGGATTCATCGGTAATGTCGGTGATGTTCACATTGATTAATACCAGGCCGATCTTCTTCAACTCGGGTTCAAGCGATGACTGGATATTTTCCAGGAATTTTTCACGGTCGCGGTTGATATCTTCAATCCGCATCGAAGCGATGACCTGGCGCAATTGGCCGAAAATGATGTCGGCTGCTTGTTGTTTGATGTCGTTAGTCTCGAGTCCGAGCAGCCGCTGGGCCGCGTTATTCATCGTGGCTGGGTCGGTCCCGATGGCGACAGTGAAGACGCTGGGAACATTCACGCGAATGTTTTCAATCGAGAGCGCCCCTTTGAGCGGAATCTCGATTTGCATCGGTTCGAGACTGAGGAAGGCATAGTCTTGGATGAGGGGCATGACGAAAGCGGCACCGCCATTAATGCATCGTGAAGCTCCGCCTCCGGTTTTGCCGTAAATCACTAGCACGCGGTTCGGCGGGCAGCGTTTATAGCGTTGTACGAGCAGCATCACAAAGCCGAATAACACCGCGGCAGCGGCAATGGCGGCGATGATGGGCCAGGGGGCTCCTGTGGGCTCTGCCAGCGCTGAGGACCGAGTCTGGGCCAGCAATAGTGCCAAGATCATAGGGAGTAACTCCAGAAGAAAGGTTGCTGAGAATCGTCAGGTTTCGAGCCCGCAGGTGTCTGTGTCTTCAGGATGCCATCACTTCGAGCGTATCCGGATTGATGACAGCCACGACTTGAATTGCAGTTCCGGTTGCGAGTTCCGGTCCAGCGGTCATGGCTTGAAATTCGACGAGGCGATTTTGTACCGTGACCGTCACCTTGCCGCGACCGGACCGTTCCCCGGGAATTCGTAAATAGACGGTGCCGGACCGTCCGATGGCATTTTCAATTCTCACGGTGCCGTCGGCGCGTAACCGGTTAAGTTGGCTCATCAGCCAGCCGACGGAGAAGAGTGCGGCAAGCCCGGCGGCGACAGCGGCAGCGATCGTCGCCATCGGATTTGCTCCGTAGGAGCCGGCGGTGAGCCCGCCCAGACCGAAAAAAAGCAGAGCCGATGTCAGGGCTCGAACTGTCAAGATTCCAAAAAAGCCGTTGTTGTCGTGGTGGATATCCGAAACAGAAACCGCACCCGAATCGTGATCGGCGTGTTCGAGGCCAACCAGGCTGGCCAGGAGTTGCAACAGCAGGAGCGTGCCCCCGACGGCGACGCAGACTAGCAACAGCGTATCCATGACCGTTCCTCGGCGACAAAGACTGTGCGATCTTGCTAAAGCATTCGCCTGGCATCATTGAACATTTTCTCTCGGAATCAAAAAATCAATGCAATCTGCATGTAAAACTGGGCAATTCCGTGCAGGAATGCCACCGGTGCCGATTGTGCTGGTTTGCGTGGACAGACAGGCAAGCCGGAGCATACGATAATTGAGCAAGGGGAAGGAGAACTATCGGTATTGTCCCGAATCATCGTGATGTTCCCGAATCTTCATGAACCAAGATGATGAGCCCGGCGGATGAGTGAGCTCCTCGAAACAACCCTTGCTGGCTGGCATCGGCAGCATGGTGCCCGGATGGTGCCGTTTGCAGGCTGGATGATGCCGGTGCAGTACAGCAGTATTCTCGAGGAGCATCGTGCGGTTCGTGAAGCGGCGGGGCTGTTCGACATTGCTCACATGGGGCGATTGACGATCAGCGGTGCCGATGCGGAATGGCTCATGGATCGGTTGTTTAGTAACGACCCACGCGGCTTAAAAACGGGACAGGTTCGCTACGGCTTTTTATTGAATGAGCAGGCCGGGATCCTCGATGATGTGCTCGTGACCCGCTTGTCAACGACTACGTTTCAGATGGTCGTGAACGCAGGAAATCGTCTGCGAATCCTGGAATGGATTGCGCGGCATCGCGGTGATCTCGACTCGAACATAGTTGATGACACCCTGACGACAGCAATGCTTGCCGTTCAAGGTCCGAAGGCGTTTGCGGTCGTGCAACCACTTTTCCCTGGGGCAGACCTTGGCTCGCTCCGCCCGTTTTTCGCTGTGGAAAGCAGGTTTCTGGGAGAACGTGCCATCATCTCTCGCACCGGATATACCGGGGAAGATGGCTTTGAGCTAACCGTACCCGCTGCATGCGCCGTTTCCTTGGCGGATGCTCTTGTCAACACGGGGGTGCGGCTTTGCGGTCTCGGTGCCCGGGATACACTGCGACTGGAAGCGGGGCTGCCGCTTTACGGACACGAACTTTCGGAGCAGACCGACCCGATTTCAGTCGGCCTCGGCTGGGCGGTAAAACCGGAGAAGGGGTCGTTCATCGGTCGAGAAGCGATCATATCGTTACGAGCACAGTCAACCGCTGTGTCGGCAGCAGCGGCACGGCCAGTGCGGGTCGGGCTGCTGCTGGAGGGTCGGCGTGCGGCTCGGGAAGGGTCGACCGTGCTCCAGGAGAACACCGCAATCGGTACAGTCACCAGCGGCAGCTTCACCCCGTGGCTCCAACGCTCTCTTGCCATGGCCAGAGTCTCCCGAGCGGCGGCTGCCATCGGAACCCGGCTGCAGGTCGATGTTCGTGGAGTCACGATCCCGGCGACCGTGGTCGGCTTGCCCTTTTACAAGCGCGGCGACCCGCCAGGGTAATCTAATGAGTGGCAGCCAGCAGCGGTCTTTTGATTCCCGGCGGCCTCGCCAGTCTGAATTTTGAAAGGATCACTTTGCATGGACCCAAACACGATCCGGTTTGCCAAGACGCACGAGTGGGCGACCGTGCATAACGGTATTGCCCGGGTCGGTATCAGCCGATTTGCGGTCGATCAATTGACGGATGTGACGTATCTTGAACTGCCAAAGGTTGGCAAGACGGTTCAAGCCGGCGAGGAAGTCGGTGTGATTGAATCAGTCAAATCAACCTCGCCGATTTACAGCCCGGTCAGCGGGAAAGTGATCGCCATCAACGAAGCGGTCATCGGCGATACCAGCTTGATTAACGCCGACCCTTACGAAAAAGGCTGGTTATTCGAGATTGAACTCGCGAGCGGGGCCAGTCTGGATCACTTGTTGACTGCCGAGCAATACGACCAGCAAATTGCCAGCGAAGGTTAATGGCAAAGCCGTCGCTTCAGCGTGGGGGATCAGTTCTTTATGTCCGGCTACCTGGTGAATACGGCAGCCGATCAGGCGGCGATGTTGCAGCGGATCGGCGTTTCTTCGATCGAGGAACTGTTTTCGCCAATCCCTCGTGAGTTGCGATTGACGCGGCCCCTGCAATTGCCCCAAGGGATGACCGAGCAGGAGTTGACTGATCATATTCAAACACTGGCCCGTCAAAATCAGTCTGCGGTGGAACGGATCAGTTTCCTGGGCGGTGGGGCGTACGATCATTTTATTCCCAGCGTGGTGGATGTCGTCGCCAGTCGGAGCGAATTTTACACGGCATACACCCCGTATCAGGCCGAAGCAAGTCAAGGGACACTCCAAGCGATCTACGAATATCAAACGCTGATTTGCCAGTTAACCGGGATGGACGTGGCGAATGCCTCGCTTTACGACGGGGCATCGGCGGCCGCCGAAGCCATGCTGATGGCGCTGGCAATCACGGGTCGTTCCGGGGAAGTCTTACTCGCGGAAAGCGTGCACCCGGAATATCGCCAAGTGGTGGCAACGTACGCCGCCAATTTGAAATGCCGTGTCGTTACGCTGCCGACGCCCGCAGGGTTTCTCGATCCGGCGGAGCTGACTCGTCGGGTCAACGAACAGACCGTTTGCGTCATCGTGCAATCACCGAATTTCTTCGGCCATCTCGAAGAAGTCGCCGACCTAGCGAAGGTCACGAAGGCGGTCGGTGCGTTACTGATACAGAGTTTCGACCCGATTTCGCTGGGGATTTTGCCACGCCCTGCCGATTACGGGGCTGATATCGCCGTGGCGGAAGGTCAGGGACTTGGCATCCCGCTCGGTTACGGAGGGCCGTATCTGGGAATTCTCGCCTGCCGCGGCGAGTATGTTCGGAAAATCCCAGGCCGCCTGGTCGGGCAAACCACCGATCGCCACGGTCAGCGTTGCTGGACGCTGACGTTGCAGCCCCGAGAACAACACATTGCTCGGGCTCGGGCCACGAGTAATATCTGCACAAATCAAGGTTTATATGCCTTGCGTGCCGCGGTTTATTTGGCGGCTCTCGGACCGCGAGGTTTAAGGGAAACCGCAGAGCGGTGTTTGAAATTAGCCCACTTTGCTGCACGGAGATTATGCGAGTTACCCGGGGTACGGCTGCGATTTCCGGATCGACCGTTTTTCAAGGAATTCACGCTGGAATTGCCGATGGCGGCGGAGGCAGTGTTGCCGCCCCTGCGACAGGCAGGGTACGAGCCGGGTTTACCGCTTTCCCGCTGGTATCCGCAGTGGTCCACCGCGATGAGCGTCGCGGTCACCGAGCGGCGGACTCGTGGTCAGATTGAAGGTCTTGCCGAGTCGCTGCGTCACTATCTTGAGTCGATCCCTTCCCGATCATGAATAATCCACAATCCACGGAACTCCTTTTTGAATTGTCGCGGCCGGGTCGTCGCTGTCACACTGTCCCAGCTACGGACGATCTCGGCGATGTCAGGGAATTGCTTCCGGCGTCGCATCGCAGCGAACAGCCGCCGCCGTTGCCGGAACTAGCAGAGATTGATTTAATTCGCCATTACAACAACCTTTCGACACAGAATATGAGCATTGATACCAACTTTTATCCGTTGGGATCATGCACCATGAAATATAATCCGAAACGCCACGAACGGCTGGCAAATTTGCCAGGGTTCACCGGCTTGCACCCCTACCAGGCAGAGGAGACGGTACAAGGAATACTCCAGCTCTTGTTCGAATTTCAGGAATCTCTGGCGGAAATCAGCGGCTTGCCCGCCGTCAGTTTACAGCCGGCTGCCGGTGCTCAGGGGGAGTTGACGGCTCTTTTGGTGGCCGCGGCGTATTTCCGGGATCGCGGGGAATCACAGCGGACGCAGGTGCTGGTGCCCGACTCCGCCCACGGGACGAACCCTGCCTCGGCTGCACTCGCCGGGTTTACCCCGATTACGGTGAACAGCCATGCCAGTGGGCTTGTCGACCTGGAGGATTTGCGGACGAAAATCGGCCCGCAGACCGCCGTCTTGATGATCACGAATCCGAATACACTGGGCTTGTTCGAAACCAGTATCGCCAGCATTTGCGCGATGATTCACGATCAGGGAGGATTGATTTATCTGGACGGGGCTAATATGAACGCCATCCTCGGGATCACTCGGCCGGGTGATTTCGGGGCCGATATGCAACATTATAACGTGCACAAGACTTTTACCGGGCCGCACGGTGGCGGAGGCCCGGGGGCTGGCCCGATCGCCGTGCGAGACTTTCTCGAACCGTATCTGCCGCTTCCGCGAGTCGTTTGCGAGAACGGGTACTATCGCTTGCAATATGACGGGGCAAAATCAATCGGGCGGGTCCGCAGTTTTCTCGCGAATGTCGGTGTTCTCATCCGCGGTTACTGCTACATTCGAACCCTCGGACCCGATGGCTTGAAAGCGGTCAGCGAGCAGGCGGTGCTGAATGCGAATTACCTGCGCACGCTTGTGGCCGAAGGATACGAAATTCCGCACCCCGGCCCGTGCATGCACGAGTTTGTGGCCTCGGCCCGGTCGCTATTACGGGAAAAAAAGATTCGGGCGATGGATATTGCCAAGCGGTTACTGGACTTTGGCTATCACTCGCCGACTGTCTATTTCCCTCTGGTGGTTCCCGAAGCGTTAATGATGGAACCGACCGAGACGGAATCGCGGGAAACATTGGAGGCGTTTGCAAAAACACTGCTGGCGATCCTGCAGGAAGACGCCGAGATGCTTCGCAACGCTCCGCACACGTTGCGAATCAGCCGGGCTGATGAAGTGAAGGCCGCGAAAGAGCCGATCCTTCGTTGGCGGCCAGAAGAAGCCGTCCGGGACTGATCCCGAGGGATAATTGCTGTCGGCTAGGCGTGTTGGCGGAGCCAGGGCGGGTAACCGCAATTATCCAGCCTGGAGTCGTGAACGGTCGGCAGTCGCTTCTCGATCTTTGAGTCGCATCAGGATATATTGTGCTGCTCGCTCGCAAGCCCCGGGTACGGCGACTCGAGTGCGAATTGTTTGCAGTTGATCAACCACGGCCTGCCGTTCTGCTGGATCACGAATCCACGACACAATTCGCTGGGTGATTGCTTCAGACGGTTCGCCACTGGTGAGAAATTCGGGGTAAATTTCGGCATTTGCCAGCAAATTCACCAGGCAGATATATTGGCACGTTTTCAGTTGTCGGGCCAAGAACAGCCCTGCCGGGGCAACCTTATAGATGATCACCGACGGTTTCAGGCGGTACAGCAATTCGAGGCTGACCGACCCGGAAACTGCCAGACAACAGTGAGCGAGTTCGATCAATTCTGGTGTACGGCCCACGTGGACTTCGATGGGCAACCCAGCCCCGGTCAGGAGTTGCCGAATCATGGACGCTTGCGGGGTATTGAAGGCAGCGACGGCAAAGCGACAGCTCGGCTCCGCGGCGTGAATGCGTTCGGCAACGGCGAGCATCAGCGGTGCATTTGCCAGCACTTCCTGATTCCGGGAGCCGGGCAACAAGGTGATGATGGTGCCGCCCCGTTGCTGTTGCGCGGCCAGGAATGATTCATCGAGGCGTTGCTGAGCCAGATCATCGAAGTAAGGGTGGCCGATGTAGTGCGTTTGGACACCGCGCTGGCGATACCACTCATCCTCGAAAGGTAGTGCGGTTAGCACGGTATCCACCCAGCGTTGCATTTTATGGACACGCCAGCCCGCCCAGGCCCAGAGTTGTGGTGGCACAAAGTAAAAGACGGGGATGTTATGGCGGTGGGCCCGCTTCGCCAAAGCGAAGTTAAAGCCCGGGTAATCGATCAGTAGCACGGCATCGGGGCGGTGCGACCGGAAATACACCTCGGCTTGTCGGCCGAGTTTGAAAAAGGTGGGCAAATTTGCCAGAGCCCGACCGAACCACATGACCGCGAGATCGGTGAGTGGATAAAGCAACCGTGCGCCTTCTGCGGCCATGCGCTCACCGCCGAATCCGACGATATTCGCGGAAGGGAAATGGCGGCGAAATTCGCGAATCACCGACGCTCCGTGCAGATCACCGCTCGGTTCACCGGCGCTCAGGAACAGATGCATCAGCTGCATCCTTGCTTGGGAACTTCGCTACGATCGCTCCTGGCCACAGTGGCAGGGTTGCGACAAGTGGCGATCATAGTTCGGATGATGGCGGCGGCATCCGTTTGCCGACGGGTAAACCTGTCGGTTCCGCAACTCGGCGATACCCCAAAGAGCGAAGAACCTCGAGCACTTCACTCCAGGTCGGAAACGGCCGCCGATTTTCTCGCTTGTAGCGATCCATGGCCTTCATGAATTCGGTTTCTTCATCCGAGTAATCACGTTCGCAAGTGGTTGGGTCAATCAATCGACGGCGTTCGCTGGTGCGGCGTTTTTCGGCAGCGTTATTCGCCCGACGCCGATCCGTTGCAACCGGAATATTTCGCTTACGCCGATCATTCGGATAACCGGAATCCGGGCTCCCCGGGCTGCTGATCTGGTTCGGATTCGCCGCTGGAGTGTTGGCCTGTGACATACAGAATCACTCTCCCCGTCAGGAATCATCCACGACTTCAAGCGTCGCCGCCAACCCGTACCGAGTCGCTCAGGAAAAATTTACAACTTTAACGTAACCGCGGGAAAGTTGCTGTCAACCAGATTTCGTAGACAGAAAAATTCGCTATGAGCTATCTAGTCAAAGTGTAGCGATCCAGCAAGTCACGACGATTCTATTTGCATCACGAATCATACTGAGCCGCGGCCGAACTCTAGACAAATACCCAGAGTAATTCGCGAATTGATCTGAATTAAGGTGAGTTTCTGACAATGACCCGACCGGAGTCGATCAATCTGATTCGCTTGTTTGACTTTTATCTTGCAGTGATGTTGTTGCTGAGTTTTCGTCGCCGTTATCAGGTTTACTGGGACGCGATACGACTCGCTTTTGCCTTGCAAGGCCGCTGGCCGCGACTCCTTGATCGAATCCGGGTCCATAGCGATGTTCTTTTAACTCGCGAGGTGATGCGACCCACGCTCATGGCTGTGGCCTTGGTCGCACTCCAGTATTTGCTGTCCCGGGGTCTATTTCCTGAAGCTCAATTGACATGGGCTCAACTGGTCGAGACACCCTGGCAAATCGCCGTGCTTTTCCTGGCGATGTTGCCGATGCTGACCCTTGACGGCTACTTTCTGCTCCGTGTCGGCCGAATCAATCGCCAAGAAACCGAAGGATATCTCGATCAGGCCGAGCGGTGGTTGAGTGCCTGGAAAGCCGGGCTGCTGCGGACGGTGACCTTCGGCTACATTGACCCGCGTCAGATAGTCGATGACGAAGTTCGCAAAGCCCTGGCTTCACTGGGCGAATTGGTACGCTGGTCGATGTGGTGGGTGAGTCTGCAAATTTGTTGCCGAACCCTCTTCGGTCTGACGATCTGGGGAATCTGGATCCTCCGCTAAGCCCGCTCGCTTAACCCTCGTTGCATCGAGCGACGCGGCTCCATCATCAGCATCCGGTGGCCGGGAATTGGCGGAGTTGTGGTGGCATTTCCTTGACAACGATTCCGTTTCCGCTGGAAAAGCGTAATTGAATTGTCAAAGCGCCTTGGAAAAGAGCTTCGGCTGATTTCCGTCGCTTCCGGGTTTCTTGAATCCGTATCATAATTGCCAGAGTTTCCCCCGCAACGAGGTTGCCTTAGCAAGGTGTGCTGTTATGTGGAAGCGAGTAAGTGTCGGGATCGTGTCACTCGGTAGTTTGATCTGGATGACGGTGTCTCCGCTGGTGTTGATCGGTCAGCCGCCAACGGGGATGGTGAAATCGAAATTGACCGTGAAACTTCCGGTTGCCGACGCTGAGTTATTAATCGAGGGTCGCCCGACAAAATCTACGGGGGTGATCCGTGAATTCGAAACGCCCCTGCTCGAGCCCGGGAAAGCATACGCCTACGATTTCAAGGCGACATGGCGGCCAAATAATTATACGGTGATGTCTCGGAGTCGGAGCATTAAGTTCAAAGCCGGTGAAACCATTGTTGTGGATCTCACGAAAGATCTCGGCACGGATAAAGCGGTGATTCGTTATGTGCCGACCCCGCCGGATATTGTCGAAAAGATGATCGAACTTGCGAAAATCACTCCAGACGATGTTTCCTACGAACTTGGCTGTGGCGATGCCCGGATTACGATCGCGGCAGTCAAAGCGGGGGCAAAAAAAGCCGTCGGTATTGATCTTGACGCCGATCGGATTGCCGAGGCCAAAGCGAATATTAAGGCAGCCGGGGTGGAAGATCGAGTCGAAATTCGCCAAGGCGATGCCCTGGAGGTCAAGGATCTTGCCTCAGCGTCGATCGTATTCCTTTACATGGGTGATGAATTTAATGCATTGGTGCGGCCGATTCTCTGGAAGCAGTTGCCGATCGGCAGCCGTGTTGTCTCCCACCGATTTACCATGGGAGATTGGAAACCCGATCGAACGATCAAAGTGCTCGGCAATGACGGCAATGAATATGAACTTCATCTCTGGAATATTACCGAAACGGTCAAAAAGCGGGTTGCCTCAGCCGCCCCGTAATCATCGGTGAGTTTTTCCGTGCCGGAAAAGAATCTGATGCCGGTCGATTGCATCCGGTCGGCTTTTCGCGTTTAATCGAAGGTGTAACGAGTAGCGATGCCGGCGACTGACGGCGCAAGACCGACATGAGGTGATCGTGGCGGTTGACTACAGCATGGCTTGGATTGGCCGGAAGTTGTGGCGCGGTGGCTGTCGTGCCAATCGGCACGGCCCGGGTGCATCGAACCTTCAACCACGATGGGCTACGATGATTGCAAGATTTTTAATCGCCTGGTTTACCCTGGGGAGTTCCGTGGCGGCCCTGGCTGGGTCGTCGAACAGCTTGCTGGACATTACTCCGGATGGAACCCGGCTCATCGTCGCTAACACCGACAGTGGCACCGTCACGATCGTCAATACCACGTCGCAAGCAGCCGCCGATGAAATCGCCGTCGGTGATCACCCGGAAGGCACGGCTTGGATCGGCAACGGCCCGCTGGCGCTCGTGACGGTTTACGGCGACGATCTGGTTCGGATCATCGATGCCGACAGCAACAAGATCGTTCACACCCTCCGCGTTCCTGATGAACCGTATGGCATCGTCACGACGAGGGACGGTCGGATTGCTTATGTCAGCCACGATTACCCAGGCGCCATCTCGGAAATCGACTTAGCCGCTAAAAAACTGCTCCGGACGTTCACAGTCGGCAACAGAATCCGTGGGATCGCATTGTCGGCTGATGAAAAGATGCTGTATGTCACGGAATTTTTTACAGCGACATTACTGGGTGTTGATCGCAAAAGTGGAACGGTGGTGGATCGCTGGGAAGGGCACAGCACGGATAATCTGTCCCGGCACGTGGTTTTGCACCCGACGCGGCCGAAGGCGTATCTGTCACACATTCGCAGTCGGGTCAATCACTTTGACGCCCGCGGCTCGATTTTCCCCCAACTATCCTTTTGCGATCTGTGGGAGAAACCGGGAGGGGAAAAACGCCGACGATCTTTGGCCTTGGACACATTTAATACGATTCATGTGGTCACAAACCCCTGGGAAGCCGCGATCAGCCCGGATGGCAGTAAGATTTATACGATCTATGCCGGGACAAACGATATGAATGTCTCACGGGTGCTTGATGATGATTATCAAGAAATCGATCGCATTGGCAGTGCCGTGAGCGTCGGCAAGCATCCGCGTGCGATCCGGGTCAGTCCGGATGGCCAACGAGTCTACATTTACAATACCTTGGACTACGCGATTGCTGTGTATGATGCGGAGATGCGGCGGAAACTGGCGACGATTCCGGTGGCGACACCGCCACACACACCAGAATGGCGGCGAGGAAAAGAACTGTTTCAAACCGCTTTGCAACCGATGGGAAGCGCTCGCTGGATTGCTTGTTCCTCGTGCCATCCGGATGGTCTCACGGATGGCCGGGTTTGGCAAAATCCGGAGGGGAACCGCAAGACTCCGAATTTGTTTGGCCTCGCCCACACGCACCCGTTGCACTGGTCCGCCGACCGTGATGAGGTGCAAGATTTTGAGTACACGATCCGTGGCAAGCTGATGCGGGGCCGCGGTCTTGCTCCTGGTCCGCTGACGCCGCGGCTTGGATTTGCCCCGGGTGCGGAACTGAACGAGAAACTCAGTGGCCGCTCGGCAGATCTCGATGCCCTGGCGATTTACACCAACTCATTTCCCTTGCGTTTGTCGCCGCATATTCCCGAACCAGGGAAGTTATCGGCCGAAGCTGAACGCGGAAAGGCAATCTTCTTCTCGGCCGAGACGAAGTGTGCCACGTGTCATACTGGTCCGTATTACACGGACGGCAAGAAAACGCCGCCCTTCATTTTGCACGACGTAGGAACCGGCGACGATCCTCGGGAAAAGATGGGTCCGAAGTACGATACGCCAACGTTGCTGGGTGTCTACCGTTCGCCACCGTATATGCATGATGGCCGGGCGAAAACCTTGCATGACGTACTCACGACAGCAAACCCGGCCGACCGACACGGCAAGACGAGTCATTTGAAGCCATCAGAGATTGACGATCTGGTGGCATTCCTGAAATCACTCCCGTATGAGCTGCCGCCGACGCATACCCCCAATACGGTACCGCATTTTCTTCACCTGAAGCCGACGGTAAAACCCGTGGCAATTCCGGGGGAATAATCGCGGCTCGCCAGTTTTCACCACGGAGGTTCGTGCCGGCGGCTTGTGTGACATGCCACGAACTTATTTCGCGGGGCGTGTTGCCAAGGGAACGCTGGCCAGATCGGACCGCGGCGGTGACGTTCTCACCGTTTGTCGGTTTTCTTGAAAAAGAAGTGGCATGATCACCAGCATGGTTAAAAGGCCGAATCCGAAGGCAAGACCCAGGGCAGTGCCGGACGGGTAGCGGAGCAACGGCCAGAATACGATGAACCAGATGGCGAAGTGCAAAAGATTCAGAATCAAGGCAACCACGATCGAGATCAAGCTTGGCACATAAACGGTCCCAGGCTGGGCGGCTTCCAGATACCGCGAGCCACCTTTCTGGCGGAACACCACTTCTTCCGCGCGGGTTTGATAAGTCTTGCCGTCGGGGCTCAAGCTCGGTTCCATCCGCCAAATCGTTGCGGTTCCCGGTTCTTTGACGAGAATCGCGGTGGTCATATACGAAACACCGTTGCGGGTACCGGAAACAGCAAAGCGATCATACGGTTCAGTGGTAGCCAGAAACGGAGCTGTCGGGTTGGCTCGCCGATACGTGACGGTTTCCTCAAGCCATTGTCCGTCCGGTTGTTTTCGATTGAGCCGATGGACTGCATCAAATTCGTGAATTTCGATCGTCAGAGTGGGAGTAAATTCGAGGAGCGTATCATATTTACCAGGGTGAGAGGCCCGGGTGTTCAGGTAAGTCCAGCCAGTCAGAAATCCAGCGAGTAGAACTCCGCCGGCGAGGGAACGTAAGCCGAGGCGTTGCACGGTTTCGCTGAGCAGGTAGGGTTGTACGAACAACGACAACCCCCAGAATAGGGCTGTCAGCGAGGCGGTGAGTGCCAGGAAAGTCAGCAACAGCGTCACGGTTCGCTCCTCTTCTACGGGATTTCCGGAGATGCCACGAGGCGCTCAGGGTTGTGTCGGCATACTCAGCGGTGCGGAAGAAATTGCGGTGTGATTGCGATCGCCGCTACCGTCCGGGTTCTTTTCGTGGAAACTGGCCTGGTTCGTCGGTAAAGAGAGCATCCACTTTCCAGGTTTCGAGATAATGATTCATCTCCTCACGAACCGTGGCGAACGGCGCGGTCGAGCCGGTGCGGAAGGTCCACACGCTGACGCTCAGGCCGAGTGCGTGTGCATCTGCTACCAGTTCCGGCCGCTTCCGGATTGCCGCTTTGTTTGGCCCGATGCCGGTGGCAAAATTCCGGATCTCTTCGAGCTTCTGCCTCGTCAGATCCTCAGAGCCCGTTAAATAAATCAGTGGTAAGCGGCAGCCGTGTTCCAACCGCAAACGCTTCAAGCTCGCCGCACTGAACGACTGAATGACGACCGGTGTCTTCGGATCAGCACCCGGCTCGGCGAGTCGATTCTCTTTCAGAATCGCCATCAACGCAGCTTCCATCGTTTGCGTTTTGCCGGCAACATGTTCATGACTTTTGATCTCGGGAATGAGTCCCGCCCGGCCACGGGCCAAATCCAGAGCGGCTTGAAACGTCGGAATCCTCGCTCCTGCAAATTTTGCTGACTTCCACGATCCGGCATCGAGCGATTGAAGTTCCGTCAATGTGAAATCGGAGACCGGCCAGGTTTTCTTGCCGTTGATCAGCCGGGCTCGATCGGGAAAGCGTGCAGCCACATCTGTCGTCCGCTCCAGAGTCGAGTCATGCAGGCAAACCAGCACGCCATCGCGGGTGAGTTGTAAATCGGGTTCGATAAAATCGGCCCCCTGTTTCAGAGCAAGCCGGTACGCTTCCAGCGTATGTTCGGGGGCATCCCAGGATGCGCCCCGGTGAGCAATATTTGTCGGCTTGCGATACGGGGGATAAGTTCTGGCTGGTTCTGCCCCGAAGGAATGGATCCCGGCGGCCTGCACCAGCAGAATCATGATTGATTGGAGTCTCGGTAAGCGCTTGTGTGACCGCGGTATCATCCGGTGGTCTCCCCCGGCGCAGGCGAAGGTATCGTCTACAGTGGATTTACCAGTTCTGAGTGCGAGGGAACAGAGATTCCGAGCATGAATCCCCGAGGACATGGCCTTCGCAGGGTGGCTGCTCGGAAAATCTCGCGATCGCCTTATATGATGATCTTCTGAAAACAGTGGATGGAGGAGTTGTGAACTCAGGGTTTGCCGAGGGAAACCGTATGTCTGCCGAGTTGCCCCGAGTCGTGGCCGATCTTCCAGTTGCCGACGCGATCGCCGAGCGATTGGCCGGAAGAGTGGAGTTGTTACCCTGGGATTTTCCCGGGCCGGCTGATGCTGTGTATACCTTCGGCCACCCGACGGTGGATGGGGCGTTTCTCGATCGCCTGCAAAACGTTCGAGTCATCAGCAATTACGGCGTCGGTGTCGATCACATCGACCTTGAAGCGGCTCGTCAGCGTGGTATCCCGGTGGCGAATACCCCCGGAGTTCTTGACGGGGCCACGGCTGACCTCGCCATGGCGCTTGTCCTCGCTGTCGGTCGCCGAGTCGTCGAAGGGGATCGCTACGCTCGGGGACCGCATTTTCTGAAGTTTGATCCGGCGTACATGCTTGGCCAGGAAATTCACGGAGCAACCCTGGGGATTTTCGGGCTCGGTCGGATCGGCGAGCAGGTGGCACTGCGGGCGCGGGGTTTTGACATGGCCGTGCTCTATCACAACCGCCACCGGAAACCCGAGGCCGAGCAGCGGCTGGGCGTTTCCTACGCCAGCAAGGATGAACTCCTGACTCTGGCGGATTATGTGGTTCTGACCCTACCGTTATCGCCGGAAACCCGAGGGTTCATCGGAGCCGCGGAACTTGCAAAAATGAAGCCGACGGCATGCCTGGTGAATGTGGCTCGCGGAGCCTGCGTCGATACGGAGGCACTCACCGCGGCACTCCGTTCGCGGACGATTTTGGCAGCGGCCCTTGATGTCACAGAACCGGAGCCACTGCCGCGAAATCATCCGCTTCTGGAACTTGACAACGTGATTATCACACCGCACCTGGGCAGTGCTACCGTTCAGACCCGGCTCCGGATGGCGGAATTATCGGTGGACAATCTGCTGACGGGCCTGCGGGGCGGAGAAATCCGCCATCGTGTCGTCTAAGACGGTCGGTCGTCATTCCGTATCCGTAAATCCGCCGTGAAAATCGTTCCCTGATTTTGCAAAACCCCGCTGAAACCCAGGAACTTGTCCGCCGGAACGCCGCCGGTCATTACAATAGCATTATTCATTGATCTTTCTGGGCCGGTTTTTCCCGGAGTGAACCCGATGGCCGCGATGACTCTCACGGAAAAAATCCTCGCCAAAAATTCCGGGCGAGATCATGTCAACCCGGGCGACAATGTCTGGGTCAATGTCGATGTGTTGATGACACACGACGTTTGTGGGCCTGGCACAATCGGTGTCTTCAAAAAGCATTTTGGCGCGAATGCCAAAGTCTGGGACCGTGAAAAAGTCGTCATCATCCCGGATCATTACATTTTCACGAAGGACGTGATGGCGAATCGCAACGTGGATGTGCTCCGTCAGTTCGTGAAGGAGCAAGAGTTGCCCTATTACTACGATGTTGGGACCGAACATTACAAAGGAGTCTGCCATATCGCCTTGCCGGAGGAAGGCCACACTCGCCCGGGTGAAGTCCTGCTCGGTACCGACAGTCACACCTGCACCGCGGGCGCCTTCGGGCTATTCGCCACCGGGATCGGGAATACCGATGCGGGCTTTGTCCTCGGCACTGGCAAACTCTGGCTGAAAGTGCCGCCGACCATGCGATTCATCTTCGAAGGGCAGTTGCCGCCGTATTTGATGGCCAAGGACCTGATTCTGGCCGTAATTGGCGACATCGGCGTCGATGGCGCGACCTACCGGGCCATGGAATTCGATGGCGATGGCGTCTTTGCCCTGAACATCGAAGAACGGATGACCCTCTGCAACATGGCGATTGAAGCCGGAGGGAAAAATGGCTGCATCCGTGCCGATGCCGTCACGCTTCAATATGTCAAAGAGCGATCGAGTAAAACTGGCAATAAGCCGTATACCCTCTTTCAATCGGATCCGGATGCAAAATTTATTTTCGAAAAGGTCTACGATGTTAGAAAACTCGAACCGATGATCGCCAAGCCGCACAGTCCAGATAACAAAGCGTCGGTCTCGGAAGTCCGTGGCACCAAACTGGATCGGGCTTACATCGGCAGTTGTACCGGCGGCAAACTTACGGACTTCCGAGCCGCGGCGGAACTGCTTCGGGGCAAAGAAGTCCGGATCGATACCTTTGTGGTTCCCGCGACCACGGAAGTGGCTCGGGGACTTGACCGCGAATCGATCGGCGGGCAGACGCTTCGGGAAATTTTCCTCGCCGCCGGTGCCAAGATCGGCGATGCCAGTTGCGCCGCCTGTCTCGGCGGGCCTTCCGACACTTTCGGCCGCTTAAATGCACCGATCTCCTGTATCAGCACCACCAACCGGAATTTCCCCGGCCGCATGGGACACAAGGAAGCTCAGGTATACTTGGCCAGCCCGCTGACGGTGGCCGCCAGTGCCTTGTCGGGGGTCATCGAAGATCCCCGGAATTTTTTAGCCTGAGCGGCGATCGGCTTGAAGCGTCTTTCAAACTTCCGAGTGCCTTGCCCCACTTTCTACGGAACCACGGCACTCGGAGCGTCTTGACAGAATCGTGTGATTCCCACCTCGGTTTCCTTCTCTGTTCCTGATCTCGACTTCAGTTTCGCTAATTTGCCATTTTTCTGATCGAGCCGCGATTCATCAACCTCCACCAGGGATTCTGCCGATGAGGAAAAGGCGGAATCGCAGGGTCGGGCGGACACCCGCCATCGTTCGCCCGTTCAGCACAGGAGTGAGCAGGGATGCGAAGCAATCGGATCACAATGCGAGGGTTTGCGGGGGTAACATTGCTGGCCGGAGTGTTTGCCCCGCAAGCCGCAGCACAAACGGTTGAACAGATTCTTCAGCGTGCCCCTCTTCAGAACGGTGTCATGATCACGACTCCGACGGGGGCCGAGTTAGCCGGCTGCAAAGTCGAACAGATGGCCTGGCCGAAAGCGGCGAACGGCACTGCGCCGACGGGCATCGTTGTCCGCGACAGCCGGGGCCGGTTGATCCGGCAGTTTGTTGATACCACCGGACGGAATCGACCAAATATTTTTTCCTATTACCTCAACGGCGTCGAAGCGTATCGAGAACTCGACGCCAACGGCGACGGCAAACCGGATCAATTTCGCTGGCTGGGGCCGAACGGCGGCAAGTGGGGCGCGGACACGAATGGCGATGGCCGCATCGACAGCTGGTATGTGATTTCCCCGGAAGAAGTCGGGCAAGAACTATTTTTTGCCTTAGCCAACAATGAGTTGCATCGGATTCAAGCCTTACTTCCCAGCGACGAGGAATTGAAATCGCTGGGCTTGCCGGAAACGGAAATTGCGAAGATCCGTCAACGGACCGCGGGGGCAATCAAACGTGCGCGGGAAACTGCGGAGACCCTCGCCAAAAAAGGCCTGACTGCCCAGGCGAAATGGATTCACTTTGAAGCAGGTGTGCCGCACACCACCCCGGGCGATGTCATCGGCAGTCCGCACGACATTGTGGTGCATAAAAATGCCACCGTGTTGTTCGACAAAGGTGATGGAATGTCCGCTGACGTATTTCAGACGGGCGAACTTTTGCAAATCGGCCGGGCTTGGCGGGTGATTGATGGCCCTGCTCCCGGTGCTGCCCCGGTCGGTGTGCCCGGCGACGACACGGGCATTCCAGCACAGACGTTGCCAGACAATCCTGAATTTCAAAAGCTGGTTGCCAAGCTGCAGGAAATCACGCCGCCTGGGGATGAAGCGGGAATGGCCAAGTACCACATGGATCGCGTCGCGGTCCTCGAGCAAATTATTCCGTTGCTCAGCGGCGATCAACGCGAACCCTGGCTGAAGCAGATGATCGACTCTTATGCTTCCGCTGCGGAAAGTGGAAAGGCTGAGGCCTTCACCCGGCTGAAACAACTGAAAGAAGCTTGGAGTGCGAACAGTTCCATGACGGTCTTCGTTTCTTACGCAGCATTCCGGCTGCTGGCAGCGGAATACACGAAGAAACTGCGAGATGCGAAGGGCGATGATGTTATGGCCGTTCAGAACTGGTGGCGGGAACAACTGGAGGCGTTTATTCAAGCTTATCCGAAGTCCGACGAGAGCGTCGAGGCCATGCTTCGACTTGCAGTGGCTTACGAATTTGCCGGTAAGGACGGCGAGGCTCGAGCCAAGCAGTGGTACGAGACCCTGGCTCGGAGCTTCGCCGGCCATCCTTATGCCGTGAAAGCCCTGGGGGCCGTCAAACGCCTGACCTGCGAGGGCCAACCGTTTGAACTCGTGGGTACGGAACTGGGGTCGGGCGGTCAGTTCAGCATGGCTCAGGTTCAAGGCAAGCCGGCGATTGTTTACTACTGGGCCAACTGGGGCCGGGATGTTTCCGCGGAACTGAAGCAACTCGCCGAGTTACAAAAAGCTTTTGCTGATAAAGAGTTGCAAATCATCACCGTCAATCTGGATGATGAACCGGCGCCGGCGGTCCAAGCCCTGAACGCGGCGCAACTGCGGGGGATTCACTTGTACATGCCCGGCGGCCTCGACCGCTCGCCTTTGGCGGTGGCCTACGGCATTCAGATGGTGCCCCACATCATCACAGTCGGCAAAGACGGCAAAGTGGCGAACCGCAACGCCCAGCCCGGGCCGATGTTGAAGGATGAAGTCGAAAAGCTGCTGAAATAAACACGATCGCGGTCGGAATGACACAGCACGCCCCGACGGCTGATGCCGCCGGGGTTTTTGTTATTGCGGCTGATAACCGGTGGGATCGGGCAACCCCGCTTCTGCAAAGCCTTTTTTGCGGAGCAGACAGGCATCGCAGCGGCCGCAGGCCCGCCCCTGTTCATCTGGATCATAACAACTGAGTGTCCAGGAAAAGTCGACACCCAATGTTGCTCCCACGCGGATGATCTCCGCCTTCGTCATCGACAGCAGCGGGGCGTGAACGCGAAAACAGCCCTGTCCTTCCGTTCCCGCCCGTGTCGCCAGGTTGGCGAGCCGCTCGAAGGCCTGAAGAAATTCCGGCCGACAATCCGGGTAGCCAGAATAATCCAAAATATTGGCACCGATAAAGAGATCATATGCGGGAATCGTTTCCGCATAGCCAAGCGCTAAGCTGAGCAAAATCGTATTCCGTGCGGGCACATACGTGATCGGAACACCGTGGCTCATTTGCTCTGGGGTACGATCTTTCGGAACCGGGATCTCATCCGTCAGGGCCGAGCCGCCGATCGCCCGCAGATTGATCGTGACGATGCGATGATCACAGGCACCGAGTTGCCCGGCCACACGCTGAGCCGCCCGTAATTCCCAGCGATGCCTCTGACCGTAATCAACACTCAGGGCGTGCACGGCAAATCCCCGAGACTTGGCAACGGCCAGGCAGACCGTGCTGTCCAGTCCGCCACTGAGGAGAACAACTGCTCGGTTTCTCATTCTCCGCTTTCCTTCGACACAACAGGAACGATAGATTGCCGCAAGCCAAGCCGCTGCGGCAGAAGCCCGGCCACGGCGATCCGATGATCGGGCAGCACTAGCGGCGTTTCCGTATCGTCGGGGCCGAGAATCTGTTCCCGGTTGCGATCGGCTCCGCCGTCGGCTGCCGGGACCGGCACTCGGGCGACATCGAACTGAGGGCCATTCAGATCGAGCACCCAGCAATCGGGCATAGTGGCCGCTGCGTCCAGTCGGCGTTTTTCCGTCCTCTCCGGCGACAAGCTGGAGTCAGTAGTTGCCACCACGAGAGCCGCTGTGCTCCGATGTCGGCTTAAGTTGTCATGTAGTGCGCTGCGTCGAATTGCAAAATCGGGAAAAGGATCGGTCATGCGATCGACAACACGAGGCAGTTGCAGCCGGAGTCGCCTGCGGCGTGGAAAGATCAGTTGAAATATCGAGGCCATGAACTCGACGGTGGCGACATAAAGTGGATTCATCGGCCCGAAGTTCCTGAGAGTACCATGAAGGTGAATCATACCTTGGCGGTCCCAGAATCTGGAGTCCCCGAGGTTGTGATACGCGGTCACCTCCCAGGGATTTGGCTGAGGCAAAAGGCATTTGCTGACAGCCATCCGGAATCCTCGTGGTGAAGGCAGTGAAATTGGACCGCAGCAACCAGTTGTCGCCCGCTGCCAGCAGCTGAAGCGTGTGACTCAGCCGGCCTGGAGCCCGTCAGGTTAGGAACAGACTTCAGCGTGTCAGAATTTGCCAAGCATTGCCCTTGCCGCTGCCCGAGTGTCGTCATCATCATTGGCCTCGAGGGCGGCGAAGCGATCCTGAATCCGCCGGAATGCCAGCTTCACAAAGTAGCGACCTGCGGCCACCTCCGCAAACGGATCGCTGGTTCCGCCGGTGGCGAGCAGGTGATCGAGTCGGGCGAGACTGCAAGAGGCGGCGTAGAGGTCGATGGCGATGTCGGCAAGACGCTCGTGGATCAGTTGCGCTTGCACGAATTTGGCTTCATCCTTCAGTTTCAGGAAGACGTGTGGCAACGTCGTGCCGAACCGCTTGACCAGACTGGCGAGCGTGTCGGCGAGCGGCCTCAACTCTGCCCTCGTTACGGGGATTGTTGGTGTTGTGGCGAGCCAGGGGGCGGCGAGTTTGGCCCCGGCTCCGAGGCCGCCAACGAGTCGGCTCAGACTCCAGCGGCCACGGAGCAGGTCGTCACGCAATCCCTTCAGGTACTCACCCGGTCCGCGGCAGCCAACAACGGCAATAAATGCCTTCAAAACGTCGTTTGCCCCTTCTCCGATGGTGTTGATCCGCGCATCGCGCATCCAACGTTCCAGTGGCTGATCGCAGAAGTACGCCTTCCCACCCCAGACTTGAATCGTGTCATTCACGATGGTCCAGAGATGCTCGGTGGCGAACACTTTCAGCATCGCGGTTTCAAGCATGTAGTCGTCGGCACCGCGATCGATGAAGGCAGCGCATTGCTTAGTGGTCGCTTCCATGGCGAACGTGTGGGCGGCGGCAAAGGCAATTTTTTTCTGCACCAGTTCGAATTCGGCGAGAGGTTGCTGGAACTGAACCCGGGATTTTGCATGTTCGATCATCGCCTTCAGGCAGGCTTTCGCATGGCCGGTGCAGGTCGCGCCAAAAGTCACCCGGCCGTAGTTCAGCACCGTGAGTGCCGCCTGTAAGCCGCGGCCGGGCTTGCCGAGGATGTTTTCCTTCGGGACCCGGACGTTCGTGAACCGCATCTTGCCGGTGGCGGTACCACGGATGCCACATTTCTCGGCCCGGGCTTCCAGCACCTCGAATCCGGGCATGTCCGGGGTCACCAGGAAGGCGGTGACCTTCATGGAGCCGTCCGGCATCGGTTGCTTCGCCATGACTGTGAGGACATCGGCGATGCCGCCGTTTGTGATGTAGTGTTTGACGCCGTTGAGCAGGAAGGCTTCGCCATCGTCGGTCGGCGTGGCCGTGGTGCGGACGCCGGCGGCGTCGGAGCCGGCCTCGGGTTCAGTCAGCGCAAAGGCGGCGAGTTTGCTGCCGTCTATCAATCCGGGAAGCCAGCGTGCTTGCTGTTGCGGTGTTCCGAAGAGTACGAGCGCCCGGCAGCCGATGCTCTGGTGGGCGTTCACGAAGACTGCTACGCTGGCATCGTGACCGCCGAGAATCTCCATCGTCCGGAGATACTGCTGCTGATTGAAGCCGAGCCCACCGTATTCCTTGGGGATGGTCATGCCCAGGACACCGAGTTCGCCGAGCCCTTTCACGACCTCGTCGGGGATGCGGGCTTCCCGGTCAATTTTCATATGATCGATCCGCTCATCGGCGAATCGCTGGACCTTGGCGGCGGCCTCCTCCGCCTGCTGTTGCAGGTCCGGTGGCAGTTGCGGGTACGGGAACAGTAAGTCGCCGCGGAATCGGCCGAAAAAAAGATTTTTGGCGAAGCCTAGCTTATCCGCTCCGGCGAGTAATTCTTCGACTTGCTTTTTCTGCTCGGCAATCTGAGCGGCGGAGAGCGCCATGATTCTGCCCCCTGAAGGGAATTGGCTGGGAAGACGAGCGTGACTGAGAAACGGCCTCCGATCCGATACTGTTATTTTACCCGTTTCGACTGGGAAACCTCACATCGTCATGGGCTAAAATAAGGCAATTATAATGATGATTTCCGATGACGTTTTGCAATAACTTCGATTGCGGAGACTTCCGGTGTCTATCGAGCCACTTTCTGAAGCATTCCCCTGGCATAAACTTCTTGCTGGTGTGTCACCTTCTCATTGTGATGACGACGACGCTGGTCATCGTGGCCGGAATGGCACGGCCGATTTGGGGAAAACACCGGTGGATTTGGAGCGAATCCGCCGGGCGGTGCGAGAAATTCTTGCCGCGGTCGGGGAAGATCCCGATCGAGAAGGGTTGCTCGAAACACCTGATCGCGTTGCACGAATGTATGCGGAGGTTTTCTCGGGGCTGCACACGAACCCGGCAATTTATTTGCAAAAAACGTTTACGCAAAAACACGATGAAATGGTTCTGGTGAAGGACATCGACTTTAGCTCTTGCTGTGAACACCACTTGTTACCCTTCACGGGAAAAGCCCACATTGCATATCTTCCAGATGGCAAAGTCGTTGGTTTAAGCAAGCTGGCACGCGTGGTCGAAGCGATCGCACGTCGGCCGCAAGTGCAAGAACGGATGACCGAAGAACTGGCTGAGTTAATCATGCGGGAATTAAAACCTCGTGGCGTCGGCGTGATCATCGAAGCCTCGCATTCTTGCATGACCATTCGGGGTGTCCGCAAACCGGGCGCGATGACAATCACCAGCGCATTGCGAGGGTTGTTCAAATCCAATCCGACCACTCGTAGCGAATTCATGAGCTTGATTGCGAACGGGAATCGATAAATTGCCGAGGAAGGCCACCGGCAAGATCGATCCTTCCGGTATACTGATAGTCAAGCTTACCGATGTCTACCGTGAGACCGGATCGACTTCTGTGACTTTCCCGATCACGCCCGAGCAAATTCGTTCGGATCTCCGCGGGCAATTTTCCGGATCAATTTTGATTGATCCGGTTTATCGTGGCTTGTATTCCACGGATGCTAGCCCGTTTCAAGTCCAGCCCTGGGCCGTGGCGATTCCCGAGGAACCCGCCGCAGTACCCGTATTGCTGCGTTACTGTTTCGAACATCAGTTGCCGCTGGTGGCACGCGGGGCCGGAACCGGGCTAGCCGGGGAATCGCTGGGTTCGGGCATCATTCTGGATCTTAGCCAGTATTTGCGACGAATTGTCCGGGTCGATAGCGACACCATCACCGTGGAACCGGGAGTGACGCTGGCCGAGGTGAATACGGAACTTGCCAAGCATGGCCGTCGCATCGCTCCTGATCCGGCGAGTGCCGCGACCTGCACGATCGGGGGCATGATTGCGACAAACGCTTCCGGAAGTAATGCCTACCGTTATGGCTACCTGCGTGATTATGTTCAGTCGTTGAGTGTTGTCTGGGATTCAGGTGATCGCTCGACAGTAAGCAGCACCTGGAGTCAGGATCGTAAAAGCGCTGTCGGCTTGGGTGCTTCGGGCATTCGCAACTGGACCACGGCGGCGGAAGCCCGTGTCATGGAGCTACGCTCGCAAACAGCCGCGCTATTGATGCAACATCGTGATTTGATCGAACGGACACGGCCGCAGATTCGGTTCAATCGCTGCGGCTACGTGTTACATGATGTGATGACACCGGCCGGGTTGGATCTGGCTAAGTTATTCACCGGTTCTGAAGGAACTCTCGGGGTCATTATTGAAGCAACCTTGCGCACCGTACCGCTTCCTGGTGCGGTGGCGATGCTGGTGCTGGGGTTCCCCGCGATTGATGCCGCCTTGCGGGCAGGCTTGTTGCTGCGAACTGCTGACGGCGTGGTCAGTTGCGACCTGCTCGATCCTCGGCAACTGGCCTACGCACGCTCGCTTCGGGCCGGTGACAGCCTCGGCTGGATTTCCCCGGCGGTCGGTGCCGCTTTGATCATTTCCCTCGAAGCCGAGACACGAAAAGTCGGCGAACGGCAGGGGCAAGAGGTCATTCTTCGATTGCGAGACGGTCACCGTTTTCTGACCTTGGCAGGGCCGACCTGCGACTTGGACGGACTCGAGCGAATTTGCCGATTCCGTCAAGCTGCCGTGAATGGCTTATATGCGCTGGGCAGCGGGGCGCGACCGGTGGCAGCGATTGAGGATCTGGCCGTTCCAGCGGAAGAACTGCCGCGGTTTGTGGCGGAGATTCAACAACGGTTCCGTCGCTACGATCTGGCCGGTTCGTTTCTAGTGCATGTGTTGACGGCGCAGGTTCACGCCCGGCCGTTCATCGATCTCTCTCGTGCCAGCGATCGGGCGAATCTGTGGGCGGTGGCCGAGGAAGTTTATGAACTTGTGCTCAAACTGGGTGGAACGATCAGTACGCAGCATGGGACTGGGCTGGCTCGGACGCCGTGGGTGGAAAAGCAATATGGACCGCTGATGCCCGTGTTCCGGGAACTGAAACGAATTTTTGATCCGAAAGGGATCTTGAATCCCGGCAAAATTATTGGCCCTGATCCGAGCCTTCCAGCGTGGCCCTTCCGTTATGTTCCCAGTTCTATCGCCACCTCCGCTTCCGAGTTTGACGCGAATTCTTTGCGAGGGTCGCGGGATCGCAGCGGGCAGAATTCGGCGGAGGGGAATCGTCGGCTGCCGCTACTGAGTCAAGGCCAAGGCGACTGGCCCGAGGTTGCCGTCTCGAGTTGCAATGGTTGTGGCGACTGCCGGACGCGGAGCGTTCCGAATCGAATGTGTCCACTCTTTCACGCCACCGGTGGGGAAGCGGCAACCCCCCGGGCGAAAGTGAACTTGTTTCGGCAATTTTTGCAAAGCTGGGAATCCGGCGTACGGGTTCCGCCCGAGGAATTGCGGGCCGTGGCCGATTTGTGTGTGAATTGCAAAATGTGCCGTACAGAGTGCCGGGCCAGCGTGGATGTCCCGAAACTGATGCTCGAAGCGAAAGCGGCCGATCATGCGGAACGCGGGTTTGATCGTACCGACTGGATGCTGGCTCGGGTGGAGTTGCTGTCACTGCTGGCGGGAAATTTTGCACTGACGACGAATCTTTTACTGGGGCACCCCCTGAGCCGGTGGTTTCTCGAACAATTGTTCGGGTTGTCTCGTCATCGCCGCTTGCCACGCTTCACGCATCGCACGTTCCTCCGCCGGGCTCACCGTGCCGGCTGGACCCGAAAACCTACGAACGGCGCTCGAGTTTTGGGCGTTCGTGATTCCAAGTACTCCGGAAAACTCGCGTATTTCACCGATATTTACGCAAATTACAACGATCCTTTGATCGGTGAAGCGACCGTTGCCGTGCTCCGCTATCATGGATTTGACGTGCATGTGCCGCGTCGTCAGCGAGGCAGTGGCATGCCCGCATTGGCCGCCGGCGATGCCGAAACCGCCAAGGAAACGGCGATTCACAATGTTCGGATCTTGGCGGATCTGGTCCGAGATGGATATCAGGTGATTTGTTCGGAACCGACCGCGACTCTTGCGTTGACCCAGGATTATCTTGATTTAGCCGACGATGCTGATACTCGACTTGTTGCCGAAAATACCTTCGAATTGACCGGGTTTCTCTGGCAGTTGCATCAAAAGGGCAGGTTGCATCGAAATTTTCGTCGGCTCGACCTTGATCTGGGCCATCACATTCCCTGCCACATGAAAGCGTTGCGAGTCGATGGCATCTACGGCCCGCAACTTCTGGAACTCATTCCGGGGGTGCGGGTCCACATTATCGATCGAAGTTGTTCGGGAATGGCCGGGGTCTGGGGGTTGAAAGCCGAGAATTTTGCCCTGTCGCTCGCGGCCGGTCAACCGATGATCGCAGCGATGAAGCAACCACGGGTGCTGTACGGCTCGACGGAGTGCAGTCCCTGTCGGTTGCAAATGCAGCAAGGAAGTGGCAAACGCACGCTGCATCCGATTCAATATCTGGCCTTGGCGTACGGCTTAATGCCGGAATTGGCCAGGCAGTTGAAAAAACCGCTCGGGTCGCTGTTGTGTGAATAATCATGCTGGTTACTGTCCACTGTTTTGCAAGGGTCCGGGAATTGCTAGGAAATATTGTTCAGGTTGAACTCGATGATCCGGCCACGGTTGCTGACCTGAGGCAGCGGCTCTCGCTATGTTACCCTCACTGTCAGGATTTATTCGGCCGCTCGGCGGTGGCAGTCAATCGACGCATCGCCAGCGAAGATGAGCCGATTCCGCTGGAAGCTGAGGTCGCCCTGATTCCCCCGGTCAGCGGCGGATAACGGAAACGGTGTGATGATTCAACTGACCACGGAACCGATCGACATTGCTGCCGTCACCGAGGCGGTCCGCTCTCCGCATGCTGGGGCGGTCTGTGTCTTCTTCGGCACCGTGCGCGATCTGACCGGCGAGCAATCCACGGCGTTTCTGAATTATGAAGCCTACGCTCCGATGGCGGAGCAACAGATGGCCGCGATTGCCGAGGAAATCTGGCAACGGTGGCCTGTCCTCGGTTTGAGGATGATTCACCGGCTGGGTCGGCTGGCGGTGGGGGAAATCAGCGTGGCTGTCGCGGTGAGTTGCCCGCATCGGGCCGAGGCGTTCGCTGCTTGCCAGTATGGCATCGATACACTGAAAGAGCGAGTTGCGATCTGGAAGCAAGAGATCGCGCCAGATGGCAAAGCCGTATGGATCCATCCGGAGACACGGCAATGACCACGGCAATCCCCCCGGACTTGCCGAAAGTTTACCTGGTCCGGCACGGCGAAACCGAGTGGTCGAAATCAGGTCAGCATACCGGCTTTACTGACATCCCCCTGACCAGCCGCGGGGAGCAACTGGCCCGATCGTTGCAGCAACGACTGCAGGGAATCATCTTCCACAAAGTGTTGAGCAGTCCACTGCAGCGAGCCCTGCGGACGGCGGAAATCGCCGGATATGCCCCGGAACTCGACTCCGATTTCAGAGAATGGAACTACGGAGATTATGAAGGCCTCACGACCAGGCAAATTCGGCAATCCCGGCCCGACTGGGAATTGTTTCGGGATGGCTGCCCCGGTGGAGAATCAGTCGCGGCGGTGACACAGCGAGTCGATCGAGTCGTGACCCGGCTGAAAGCGTTGACCGGGGCGATCCTAGTCTTCGCCCACGGCCATTTTCTCCGCTGTGTTGCGGCACGCTGGATTCACGAACCGCTGCCTTTTGCTCGGTCGTTATTGCTGAGTACGGGGGCAATCAGCATTCTGTCGTTTGATCATCAGACACGGGATGAGCCAGCTATTTTACTCTGGAACGACACAGGATCGCTGCAGTAATTGGAAGCATTGCCATGCCGCTGCGTGACTCGGAATCCGCCGTGTTCTCCCATCGCCTACCGTTGCCGATGACGAGCGATTTCCCAGCCAGCATTCGCTGGGAAGGTCAAAACGACGAAGAGCCGCGTTTGATTGACCGCTTCGGCCGGGTTCATACCAACTTGCGGATTTCGGTCACCGATCGCTGTAATCTCCGGTGTACATATTGTATGCCAGAAGAGGTCGTGTTCCGTGATCGGAACGAATTGTTGACATTTGAAGAGATTCGCGATCTGGTCCGGATCGCCGTCGGCCTGGGAATCAACAAAGTGCGGTTGACCGGCGGCGAGCCGTTGTTACGCCGGGATTTACCGACCCTTGTGGCGATGCTGACCGCAATTTCCGGGCTCGATGATCTTAGCCTGACCACGAACGGTGTACTGCTGGAGCGTTTTGCCGAGCAATTATTTGCTGCGGGTTTGCGACGCTTGAACGTTTCGTTGGATACGCTAGATCCCGAGCGATTCCGGGAACTGGCTCGGCGAGATGAACTCGATCGTGTTCTGGCGGGACTCAAAGCCGCTCAGCGGGCAGGCTTTCATCCGATCAAGGTGAATGCTGTGGCGATCCGCGGCTGGATCGAACGAGATGCAGTGCCTTTGGCCCGGTTTTGCCGGGAGTACGGTTTGGAATTACGCTTCATTGAGTACATGCCGATCGGGGCCGATCCCTGGGAGCGTGAGAAAGTCGTGACGGCTGCGGAATTATTGCGAAAGCTCGCCGAGGAAGTCGGGCCATTGTGGCCTGCCTCGGGAAGTGATCCACATGCCCCGGCCAGCGACTTTGAATACGCGGATGGTGGCGGTCGTGTCGGGGTGATTGCTTCGGTGTCTCAGCCGTTTTGTGGCAGTTGCAATCGGATGCGATTGACCGCCGAGGGCAAACTCCGCAACTGTCTGTTTGCTCTCGAGGAAATCGACATAAAACCGTTTCTGCGACGAGCGATACCCGATCACGAGGGCATCATCGCTGCGTTCCGGCAAAGTGTCCGTTCGAAGTGGGCAGGACATCGCTTCAATACAGATGAATTTGTGAAACCGGATCGAACGATGCACGCGATTGGCGGCTGAATTTTGTCCGGCCAACTTCCACCGGCAACGAAATCCAGCTTGAACACGAAATCATGTCTTGCTGTGATCGCAAAAGGGTTGACAGCCCGGAATGTTTCGAAGAATTGTTGCAACCCCGGATTCATCATCGACGAACGGGACTGCAAAGGCTGCAGGGATTGCCAGCATCTCTTGACAAGTCCTGCCCTTGATGACATATCCCGCGTTCCGGAATTTATTCCTGAGATGTCCGAGGGGGGCAGTGCATGGGGCGGATGTTTTTGGCTGCGCTCGGCGTCACCGGAATCACACCGACAGCGCTGTTGTCACTGGAACCGGTTGTGATCCCTGGGCAACTTCCTGGCACCACGGTCAGTTCTCCCCTGAACTTATCTGTCAGTCGACCAGTTCCTGCAGCGGTTCCGCCGGCGGGTGTCCCGGTGGGAGTCCGGCCGAAGCCGACGGATGCTCTTCTCACGAGCCCTGCCGCAAGCTTACCGAAGGGTTCGTTCGATCCCAGCGTGGTCATCGGTCCAGTCCCGGCATCGATGTTACCCCAGGGAGAACAGACGCTGTGGCAAAAGTTTGTCGATAAATTCGGGGAACGTCTCGGCCTGGTTTCTTCGCCAGAGACACCCCGCTGGGTGCCCGGGCTCAGTCGCCGAAACCGAGAACGCGCAGATGAACGACGATTCATTCACTGGTGGCGTGACTAGGTGTTGCTCACGATCAGCACCGACGGTTTCCGGATCCAGTCCGTGTCGAGAATCGCAAAGACAGCGACTTCGAGAAGTCTTCCCGACGGGTAGAATGAGACTTGATGTTCTTGTTCTGCGCTGCAGAGGGGGAGTCGGATGCCTTCTCGGTATGTGATTGGCATCGACCTGGGAACGACAAATTCCGCGCTCGCTTATGTCGACACAGGAGCGGGGAAAGATCGGATCCAGGTGGAGCTACTGGCGATTCCCCAGGTTGTTCAGCCAGGAGTTGTCGAGTCGCGGGCCTTACTGCCTTCATTTCTGTACTTGCCCGGGCCAGGTGAGCAACCTGAGGGTGCCCTCAAACTTCCCTGGAACACCTCCGCGAATTTTGCGGTAGGCGAGTTTGCCCGCAATTTCGGGGCGAAAGTGCCGACTCGACTGGTGTCGTCGGCGAAATCATGGCTTGCTCATGCGGGAGTGGATCGGCGGGCAGCCATCTTACCGTTCCGAGCCACAGACCAGGATCGGCGGCTTTCTCCCGTGGAGGCCTGTACCCAGTATCTGAAGCACTTAGTGGCGGCCTGGAACCAGCAGATGGCTCGGTCGGTGCCGGAGCTAGGCCTGGAAGCTCAGGAAGTGATACTGACTGTGCCGGCATCATTTGATGCGGCGGCCCGGGAACTGACGGTCGAAGCGGCTCGAGCCGCGGGCATTGAGCATTTGACGCTTCTGGAAGAACCGCAAGCCGCATTTTATGCCTGGCTTCAATCTCAGGGAGATGCTTGGCGTTCGCAAGTCCACGTCGGTGATCTGATCTTAGTGGCAGATGTTGGCGGGGGGACCACGGATTTTACTCTGATCGAAGTCGGGGAAGATGCGGGTAATCTGGTGTTGACCCGCCTGGCGGTGGGCGATCATCTGCTTTTGGGCGGCGACAACATGGATCTTGCGCTGGCACACAGTGTGGCCGCGAGTCTTGCCGCTTCGGGAACGAAGCTCGATCCTGGGCAGATGCTTGAGTTATCCCACGCGGTTCGCCAAGCGAAGGAGCATTTGTTTGTTCAACCGGAACTGCGTTCAGCAACGGTCACCGTGCTGGGGAAAGGCCGTTCGGTCGTTGGCAGCGCCATCCACACCGAGTTACAGCGAGCCGATCTGGAACGGATTATTCTCGAAGGGTTTTTCCCGCTATGTGCTCGGGATGCCGAGCCGACCCGTGCTCGGAGCTCGGGATTGCAAGAACTGGGGTTGCCGTATGTGTCGGATCCGGCGATCACCCGGCATCTGGCTCATTTTCTGACCCGTCAAGCGGAAAGCCTGTCGCAGCGGGAACGGCCCGGAAAGAAAAAGAAAGTCACAGCCGACGGCATTGTCCTACCGACGGCGGTGTTGTTCAACGGCGGAGTTTTCAAGGCGGAACTCTTGCGAGAACGTTTTCAGGAGGTGGTGAATTCCTGGGCGAAGACCGTCAAAGCCGAGCCAGTTCGGGCATTGACGGGAATCGACCTGGACTTGGCGGTGGCACGAGGAGCGGCCGCATACGGCATGGTCCGGCGGGGGCAAGGAGTTCGGATTCGCGGTGGAACGGCCCGAGCGTATTACATCGGTGTGGAATCGGCTCAGCCGGCGGTTCCCGGCATCCTGCCGCCGTTAAAGGCCGTCTGTGTTGCTCCATTCGGGATGGAAGAAGGAACGGAAACCGACATTCCCAGCCAAGAATTTGGCCTCGTGGTTGGGGAAGAAGTGGAGTTTCGATTCCTGGGATCGACCGTTCGCCGGGATGATACGGCTGGAACAGTCGTTGAAAACTGGGAGGGGCAGATCGAGGAACTGGCCCCGGTGCGAACCACGTTGCATCCGCGTGACGACTCGAGCGGCTCGGCTGGGCGGGTGGTGCCAGTTCACCTGCACACAAAAGTCACGGAAGTGGGGCAACTCGAACTGTGGTGCCAGAGCCGAGACGGCCGCGAGCGGTGGAAACTGGAATATCAGGTGCGTGAGCGGCGTTGATCATCGCAGTGACGGGTTTGCGATCTCCTGAGTACTTTCCGATCGGTCCCGCTGGGGGTGAATCGTCCGGTAAAAGCTCTCCGAGGGGGATCCGGGTCAGGTTGACAAGTCAGGTAATCCGGGTATCTTTGCGGCCCGCTCGGAACATCTCCGGTTCCCGCGGTACTGCTGAGGATCCCGCATGCTGCCAGACAGATCTCGTTCCCGAATGCGACTGAATTTGGAAGCGCTGGAAGAACGGGAGCTGCTGTCATCGGCATTCATCGAAGGATTCCGCACGGTTGCAGGGAGTGGATTGCCGGGAGGCTGGACCGAGTGGAGCAACGAGCCGGGCCGCACATTTCAAGTCGAACCATCAGCACCAGGGTATGCGGATCCGGGTGAACTGACAAGCGTCGGCCGAAGCAGTACGATGGCCCGCACTTGGGTAAACAGCACGTTTACGACCGACGTTGAAACGCGGGTCGCGATTCATCTGACGAGTCTGGTCCCTGTGGAGTTGATTGTTCGGGGCGAGGGTCTGGAGACCTCGTCGCCGACATATTATGCAGTCACGATTCTGCGTGGGCTGAGGGTGGAACTGTCACGTGTTTCTGGAGGGAATCGGGTCAGCCTGGGCAGTCTGCAATCTGTGGATTATTTGAGCGGTCCGTGGATCACGGTGAGCTTGCGTGCTGAGGGGAGTCGCTTATCTGTTTTTGTCCAGCGTTCCGACACAGAGCAGTTCCTTCAGGAAGATGGACGCTGGACCCGGAGTCGGAAGGTGGCACTTGAGGTCACAGATACCAGGATCCGCTCGGGAAGACAGGTCGGACTCGGGCGGTTACCCCGAGCGGCGGATCGCTTGCGAGTGGATAACTTTCAAATCCAGGCAGCTGGCACCGTGGAGCAGTTGCCCGTGGTAGAAGAGCGATTTCAGCAAGGGCAAACGTGGGGGGTGCCGAGTGGCTGGGTCCAGTGGACTGAGGGAAATCAGCGTTTTCAAATTCGCAATGATGGAACACTGCGGCAGGAAGGTGGAAGTGCCGGTGCCGCCCGGGCGTGGTTGAAGTCGGCGGCAGCGGCGGATGTGCAGGTGTCTGCGTCCATTTTTGTCGACAGCTTGTTGCCAGCCGGGGTCATGGCGCGGGGTCACAACCTAGGTACGAGTCAGCCGACGATGTATTTGCTGACAGTGACACGAGGGCTAGAAATCAAACTTTGGAGAGTGGTTGACGGTACCGCAGTAGAACTGGGTTCGCTGCGGTCTCGAGATTGGCTCAGTGGAATCTGGGTGCAAACCTCGCTGATTGTTGAAGGGAGCACGTTACGGGTTCAGATTGTGCGTGCGGACACGGGGCGATACTTGCAGGCCGACGGTCAGTGGGGGGTATCGCCGAGCTTTGCGCTCGTTCGTTCTGACACGGCGATTCAAAACCGTGGCCATGTCGGATTATCCCGTGGCGCTGGTTATGCTGGTGAATTGATTTTTGACAATTTTATTCTCACGTCGGCACCGCCTCGGTTGGCGACACCGATTCATCCGACAGAACAGGACAAGCCGACAACGCCGGCACCACCGGCAGAGGATAGCATACCTGTTCCCGTTCGGCCGCCGGTGACGCCGCCGCCCTTGACTGGGGAGCCCCTGGGTG
>Ga0209017_10000573_pt1 | contig 35318 bp, 22 predicted proteins | sample YNPBryunderm2012_FD_185812 | JGI IMG/M metagenome (GOLD analysis project Ga0209017, IMG submission 185812) | Anoxygenic and chlorotrophic microbial mat microbial communities from Yellowstone National Park, USA - YNP Bryant MS undermat 2012... ...
TCAGAACCATGGCCATTATCTTTGACGACTTGGTTTTCCAACTCTTGAACCGAGGCCATTGTTCGCTTTGACCAAGCCACGCCGCTTGATGGGCGATGGCCTGCGTTCCCGATCGCCGGTTTCGCCTCCCCTCGACTGGAATCCATCAAGGACGTCGTCGCGTGCCACCCATTGAAAAGGTGATTCTGGTCGGAGCGATCCTCATTTTGTTGAGCATCGTCTCCAGCAAGCTCTCGGCACGGTTTGGCGTGCCGGTGTTGGTGCTGTTTTTAGGGTTGGGCATGCTGGCCGGTTCGGAGGGGATCGGCGGCATCGAGTTCGAGAACTACGCCCAAGCCAACGCGGTCGGCACGGTGGCGCTGGCGTTGATTCTGTTTGACGGCGGCCTCAGCACTCCGGCCAAGGCGGTTCGCCTGGCTTGGAAACCCTCGTTCTTGCTGGCGACCGTCGGCGTGTTGCTGACCGCGGTGGTGACCGGCCTGGCGGCCAGCTGGATTCTGGGCGTCGGTTTGTTGGAGGGGCTGCTGCTGGGAGGGATCGTTGGTTCGACCGACGCCGCGGCGGTCTTCGCAGCGCTTCGCTCGGGCGGCGTCCGGTTGTCGGAACGACTTGGGGCGACGCTGGAACTGGAAAGCGGAGCCAACGACCCGATGGCGATCTTCCTCACTGTGGGACTGCTAGAGGTACTCACCGGTGGCATGGAGTGGGGGCCCGGATTGCTCGGCCTCTTCGCGCTCCAGATGGGACTGGGTGCAGCGGTCGGCCTGGGACTGGGCTTCGTTGCGGCTTGGCTGATCAACCGGATCGATCTCGATTCCTTGAGTCTGTATCCGATTTTCGCGTCAGCGCTGGGGTTGCTCTCGTTCGGGGCGACGGCGTTGTTAGGTGGCAGCGGCTTTCTGGCGATCTACCTGACGGGAATCGTGTTGGGCAACCGCCCAATCGCCGCGCGAACCGGCATCATTCGGTTCCACAACACGGTGGGTTGGCTGGCTCAAATCGTGATGTTCGTGGTGCTGGGGTTATTGAGCTTTCCCAGTCAGTTGTGGAACGTGGCCGATCGCGGTCTGATGCTGGCGGCCATCCTGATTCTGGTGGCTCGGCCTCTGGCGGTGCTACTCACCTTGGCCCCGTTCCGGTTCGGTGGCTTCCACGCACGCGAACTCATCTTTCTATCCTGGGTCGGACTCAAAGGCGCGGTACCGATCACCCTGGCGACCTTCCCGTTTTTCGTCGGCTTACCCGAGGCTCCTCTCCTGTTCAACGTGGTCTTCTTCATTGTGTTGGTCTCCGCGCTGGGTCAGGGCTGGACTTTGCCGGCGCTGGCAGCGCGTCTTGGGCTGCAACGTCCCTTGGAGCCGTCGCCGCCAGTGACGTTGGAAATCAGTTCCTTCCGGCACGTCGATGGCGAAGTGATGGAATACACCATCGCGGAGGATTCTGCGGCGGTGGGCAAGGCGGTCCGCGATCTGGCTTTGCCCAATCGCGCGGTGATCGCGCTGATCGCCCGCGGTCGTTCGATCATTCCGCCCCAAGGCTCCACCCGCGTTCAAGCCGGCGACCATTTGATCTTCGTTCTCGATCCCGAGACTCGACCCTTGGTCGATGCGGTCTTCGCCCGTCGCGGCGTCCCCGAAACGTCGTCCTCCAGCGAAATTCCCCTCCAAATCGAGTTTCCGCTGCGGGGTTCTACCACGGTAGGGCAGCTGCGCGACTGCTACGGACTCAACCTCGACGCCGCCGACCATCTGACTCTCGACGAGGCGATCCGACACCGTCTTCAAGCTCACGGCGTCACGCCAGCCTTGGGCGAAGGCGTGGTGTTCGAGTCAATTCGGTTGTCGATTCGGGAATTGGGTACCGATTGTCGAATTGAACAGGTCGGTATGATGATTTTGCCCAACGAGGAGCTCTCCGCGGATCAAGACTCCCCCCCTCGCTCCGTCCAAGCCAACCCGGACGCGCCCGAGGACGACTTGGTTGAAGCGACACCCTCACCCGAGAAGTCGAAGCATCGTCGCCACGGCCCGCCACCGCGGATCACGGCCTGACGAGGCACCCGGGAGCGCGACCTCACATGGGATTATGTCGAAATTTCGATTAACAAGGAGCGTGCGCGCCTGTGTTTTCGTGGATGTCGGTTTTTTTGGCGATTGGTCAATTCGCCTACTTCGTGGTGGCTGTGTTCACCGCCTACTACGTTCTCTCGAAGTTAGGCATGCCCACAGTCCAAACCCTGGCCCGCGAGATCCAGGAGGACGCCCAGCGCCGGGCCGCGGCCATTTTGCGCGACGCCGAACTCGAAGCGCGGAGCTTGATGATTCAACGGCGCGAGGAGATCGAAACCGAACTGGACGAGCGCCGACAAGCCCTCAAGGAACGCGAAGCCGACCTAGACCGTCGTTCCGAACAACTCGACCGTCGCTTGGAAAAGGTACGCGACCTGGAACTGGAGGCCGAAGCGCTGAGGCAACGGGCGCGGGGTTGGGTCGAGGAACTGGAGGACAAGGAGCGGGAACTCGAGGAGTTGCGGCTGGCTCGTGTCGCGGCTTTGCGGCGGGTGGCGCAGTTGACAGTGGAGGAGGCCCGACAGCTGGCGCTAGAGGAGGTCCAGCGGGAACTCGACGAGGAATTGCTCGACTTAACCATGCGTCATGAGCGCCGCTTGCGCGACGAACTGCGTCAGCAGGCAACGCGGATTCTGGGGATCGCCTTGCAGAGATACGCCGCAGGCCATGTGACCGAATCGACCATGGCCCTGATCGACCTGCCGAGCGATGAGGTGAAGGGGCGGATCATTGGTCGGGACGGACGCAACATTCGAGCCTTCGAGCGAGCCACCGGAGTGGATGTGGTGGTGGATGACACCCCCGGCGTGGTCATGCTCACTAGCTTTGACCCGATCCGCCGCGAGATCGCCCGCCGCAGTTTGGAGATCCTCATTGGCGAAGGGCGCATCCAGCCCGGGCGAATCGAGGAGGTAGTGACCGAGATCCGTGAGGCTCTTCAGCGGGGTCTGGTCGAGGAGGGCCGGGACGCTCTGACCGAAGCCGGTTTGGCCGACCATGGCCCCACGCCCGCCGACCCGCTGCTGGAATATCTGGGACGCTTGAAATACCGCATCAGCTTCTCCCAAAACGTGCTAGGCCACTCTATCGAGGTGGCTCGCCTCTGCGGCCTCATTGCCGGCGAACTCGGGTTGGATGGCCTCCTGGCCCGGCGTTGCGGGCTGTTCCACGACCTGGGTAAGGCGGTCGGTCCCGAAGTCGAGGGTGGCCACACCGTCGCCGGGGCCGACTTGCTCAGACGCTACGGCGAAGCCCCCGAAGTGATTCACGCCGCCCTCGGACATCACGACCCCGTGTGCGCCGACCACCCGTTGACCGCGATCGTCGCGGCCGCCGACGCCCTGAGCGCTGCGCGTCCCGGCGCACGACGGGACACCCTCGATCGTCATCTGCGGCGGTTGGAGGAATTGGAAACCGTGGCCTTGGGATTCGAGGGGGTCGATCAGGCGTTCGCGGTTCGGGCCGGCCGGGAACTGCGGGTACTGGTCGACGCCCGCGCCGTGGACGATTCCCGCGCGGCGGCGCTTTGCCGGGACATCGCCCGCGCCCTGAGGGAACACGTCGCTACCGGCGAAATTCGTGTCGTACTTCTTCGGGAACAACGTTTCGTCGAAATCGCCCGTCCCGGCACCATCGCCTCGCCAGGACATGACGGCCTAGCTTAAACTAAAGCGAGCGATGGGCGACTCCATTCTGATCCTTATCGAAGGCCAAGGTCAACCAAGTCCAACGGCTCCTTCTCAGCACGATCACATCTTGTCCCAAGAACTCACCCAAGTTTCATCGAGAGGGGGGGTTCAGGAAGTTGACCCACTTCTCATGATGGATAAAGATGAGGGTGAGACGGTCGAAGTGAGACGCTTCAAGTAAACTCGATCCGCCCGGCTGTCGGTCGAGCGGGGAAGTTTTTCTTTATTGAACCGATCTCCCCGACGCGGAATGTCGAGTCGGCCCACCTTTCTCGCCGATCCAATCTCACCGGTCGACCCTCGCTGGATCAGGTCGAGGCGACCTCGGAAAATCAACCCAACCCGCCGTCCCTTCCTTCCGCTGTTCCTCTTCTCTTTCGCCTACTCGCCCGGCTGGTTCGGAGCCGTCATGCCGTTGTTGAAGGTGTTGTTCATCGGTGACGTGGTGGGCAATCCGGGACGACGCATCGTCGCCACGGCCTTGCCCAAACTCCGCCGCCTTTGGGAACTCGATTGGGTGGTGTGTAACGCCGAGAACGCCTGCAACGGCTCGGGTCTGCACCTACGCGGCCATGAGGAGTTGGCGGTCGCCGGGGTGGACGCCTTCACAATGGGAGACCATGTCTATCGCAAAGACGACATTTACGAAATCTTTCAGCGCTCCAAGACCATCTGCCGGCCCGCCAACTTCCCCAACGAATCCCCCGGCCCCGAACTGGTGCTGGTCGAACTCCCCGGCGGAATCCCCGCGGCCGTCTTCACCTTGCTAGGCCGGACCTTCATGAAACCGGTCGATTGCCCCTTCCGGGCCGCCGACCGCTTGCTAGAACGCCTCGGCTCGGCGGTCAAGGTCATCTTGGTCGATTTCCACGCCGAAGCCACCAGCGATAAGCAACTCATGGGCCGCTATCTGGCCGGTCGCGTCTCCGCCGTGCTGGGTACCCACACCCATGTCCCCACTGCCGACGAACAAATCCTAGACCACCACACCGCCTACCTCACCGACGTCGGCATGACCGGCCCCTACGACTCGATCCTGGGACGACGCTATGACCGCGTCCTGGCCGCCACCCTAAGCCAAGTTCCGCATCACTTCGATGTCGCCACCGGTGACCCTCGGCTCTGCGGGGCCCTGCTGACCATCGACCCCGACAGCGGAGCCGCTCGTTCAATCGAACGAGTCCGCGTCACCCAAGACGAAGCCGAGGCTCTCTAACCCCCCCTCACCAACCCTTCTCAATGCATCGGCCCACGCTCGCGTCCCGCGTTACCATCTTGCTTGGAAGCATGCCAAGGGTTAGAGTGAAGAGAAGCCGACGCGGAAAGGCGGACGTGCCGCGGAGGGTTCGGAGAAAACGATCGTCACCGCGATGAGTCGCGTCCGTTGAATCATGAGGGGGGAAACCCTGCCCTACGCGCCGATCCTCCCCGGATTCCAGTCGTCTTCCCCATCCCAATCCACGGACCTTTTGGTCCAAAACCAGCGTCGCTCGTCCACTCCCCCGCTGTCTTGCGTTCGATGACCTGGATTTTTTGGCTTTCCGCCCGTGTCGGCTCACGTCGCCGGGCCGGAGGAGGTTCCCGCCATGCGGTCTTCCCGCCGTCGCCCGGGGTTCACCCTAATCGAACTCCTGGTGGTTATTTCGATCATCGCCGTGTTAATCGGCCTGCTGTTGCCTGCTGTGCAGTCGGCCCGCGAGGCGGCCCGTCGCGCTCAGTGTCAGAACAACCTCAAGCAAATCGGACTGGCGCTTTTGAATTATGAATCCACCTATCAGGTCTTCCCGATGGGTGCCTCAGCCCAACCGAGCGCTTCCTTCACCCCGGCCTATCAGCCACAGTTTGGCTTCAGCGCCTTGGTAGCGATGCTGCCACAATTGGAACAGCAAGCATTGTTCAACCAGATCAACCCCTCCTTTTCTTGGGATGTTTCAGCCAACGTGGCGCTACGCACCACGTTCCAATCCACGTTCATCTGTCCTTCCGACCCCAACGGGATTCGCAGCGTGCGTTCCTTCGCCGGTCAGACCTTCGACGCGCCTAACAACTACTTCGCCTGCATCGGCACCACCACCGGGTTCTTCCCCCAACTGCCTCTGCCACCCAATCCGCTCCAGCTGCCCAACTACCTAACCACCGGCGTCTTCACCGCCTACCGCTCCTACGGCACCAAGCAGATCCGCGACGGCAATTCCCAGACCATCGCCTTCTCCGAAGCCCTCATCGGCAACGAAGGCGCAGTCCGCGACGAAGCCAGTTCCACCTTCATCCCCGACGACACCACGCTTCACCAGCTCTCCAGCTTCCAGGCCAACGGAGCCGATTTCTACACCCCGGTGGTCAACACCGCGCTAACCAACTGCAACGCGGCCTTCAACGGCGGCAGCTTCACCAACCTCCGTGGCTTCTCCTGGGCCGTTGGCTCGCTCTACGCCACCTGCTTCAACACCATCAGCACCCCCAACGACACCAAATATCCCTTCAACGGTTGCGCCTTCGGCGACACCGGGGCGCTTGGCATCATGGGGGCCTCCAGCGCTCACCCGGGCGGCATCAACGCCACCTTCTGTGACGGCTCGGTTCGCTTCATCACTAACGGCGTCAATCGCCGTGTCTGGCAAGCGCTGGGCACCCGCAACGGCAAGGAAGTCGTCAGCGCTGACGAATATTGATGAGATCTCCCTGCTCGGGACGACGGCGAACCCCGCATTCCAACCCCCGAGCCACACTTGACCTCCTCGCCTTGCCTTAGCTCAACTCATCCAAACCCATCCTGCGGTCATCACGCATGGGCGGATCGGATCGCGTCGGAGTCGGCGCGACTCGATCCGCCCAAGCTCGTTTCGGAGAAGACCCCGCGTTTAGTCTTGGCCGGCCCCCCATTGACTCGCCCCGGCAGGATACAATAACCACAACTGGAACGGCCGCGACGCTTGATGTGACGTAATCAAATCGACCGTGGAACATTCCGCGAACCCCATTTCATCACTTGAATCGAAACGTTCCACCTGGTCAGCGAATCGAATTGATGGATGCTCATGGCAACCGCGTCGTTATCCCCACCCACGAGTTCGGAACCCGACCCAACGCCCCGGTGGGTGAACGATCCGGTTCCTGGGATGGAGGCGATCGTTGTCAAGACCCGCTGGTTCGGCATCATCGCCGGGTTGGTGCTAGTCGAAACCCGCGAGGGACTTGCCTCACCTGCAGCGCTCTGGGCCATTTTGCTGCTGGGAGCGGCCTTCGCTGCCCTGGACACCTGGCATCACCTCCACGGCCGGGTCTTCCTCCGCCACTGGCCCCGGTTCGTCGCGCTAATGGAAGCCGCCTTCATCGGCCTCCTCTGCTACTTCGACACCGGGCTAACCAGCCCGTTTCAATATTACTATATTCTTTCACTGATTTGCTGTGCGTTCCGTTACCCGCCCGGTTACTCCTGGCTGACCTTCGGCTTCGACTGCCTAAGCCTGGCGGTGTTGGGCTGGGTCTTGCGGGCCGACCGGGACGCAGCTGGAGCGTCGCTGCCGCTGATGGTCGCGCTTCTGGCCTGGGTCACCTGGACCAGTTCCTCCCTGGCAGATTTGCTCAAACGAACCAGCGCTCAACTCAAGCGGCTCAACCACGACCTCGAACGTCACCGCGACGAACTGGAGCAACGCGTGGCCGAACGCACCGCCGCGCTTCGTCAGGCCCAGGCCCGCACCCTACACCAAGAGAAAATGGCCGCTTTCGGACTCCTCGCCGCCGGCATCGCCCACGAAGTTGGCAACCCGTTGACCGCCATTTCCTCACTCATCCAAATGTTGCGGCGCAAGCACGACGACCCTGCGACCGCGGAAAAACTCGACCTCATCGGCAATCAGGTGATCCGAATCCAAACGATCCTCCGCGAGTTGGTTGGCTTCTCCCGACCAGCCTCGACTCTGGAAACCCCGGTCCAGCTTCGCGAGGTGGTCGCCGACGCGCTGAGCATCGCAAAATATTACCACCAGTTTAAAAATCGTATCATTGAGACCGATCTGCCCGACGACTTGCCTCGAGTGCGAGCGGTCAAGGACAAACTGGTGCAGGTCGTTCTCAACCTGACGATGAACGCGCTGGACGCCACTGGCAAAGGTGGACGCATCCTCTGGAGCGCCCGCGTGGTGGCGGAGGGCGATGCCACGGGTTCCCAAGCGTCGGGACTGGTGTTGCGGGTTGATGACGATGGACCTGGTGTGCCTCAGGCCGAGATTCCCCTGTTGTTCGAGGCCCACCACACCACTAAGCGCCAGGGGACCGGCTTGGGATTATTCGTCTGTCGGGGCATCGTTGAAGAACTCGGCGGCACCATCACCTATGAACCGGGATCCCTGGGCGGAGCCGGGTTCGTGGTCAGGTTGCCTTCCGAGCGTCTCGAACGAGCCGAAGCCTCCCGTTTCCCCCCGCTCGACTCATCTGGTTCGATGTCCACGCCGGCGCTTCCCACAACGGCGGGGGCGTCTTAATTTGGGCCAAACTCAGAACGATCCATTCCGCTCGCTCTTCTCTTCCGACGATGTGACGCGATCATGTCCGAATCGAACCCGCGACCTATTCACATTCGATCCGACTCGACCCCACGCGCGGGAACCCGCGTGTTGATTGTGGACGACGAGGAAGTCATCGCCCGCACCTTGCAAGAGTTTCTCAAAGAAGAGGGCTACGACGTTCGTACTGCCTGCGACGGTCCCACTGCGTTAGAGACCGCCCGATGGTTCGAACCCGATTTAGCGCTTTGCGATGTCCAACTCCCCGGACTCGACGGCCTAGATTTGCTCGACCGCCTACTTGCCATCAACCCGAGGCTTCTGGTGGTGATGATCACCGCCTACGCCACCGTCGAGAATGCCGTGGCCGCTTTCCAACGCGGGGCGCATGATTATTTGATGAAGCCGATCCTGTTCGATGAACTCCTTGCCAAACTCGATCGCCTAACCGAACTGCGTCGTCTGTCGCTCGAAAATCAAACCCTCCGCCGCTGGCTTCATGGTCCCTCCGACCCCGAGGGATTGGTGGGGTCCACTCCGGCAATGCGTCGGGTCAAAACCCTGATCCACAAAATCGCTCCCACTCGCAGCCATGTCTTGATTCTTGGGGAAAGTGGCACCGGCAAGGAACTGGTGGCCCGCGCTCTGCATGATCTGGGGACCGACCCGGATGCTGCCTTCCTGGCGATCAACTGCGCGGCGATCCCCCACGACCTGTTGGAAAATCAACTCTTCGGTCACGTCAAAGGGGCGTTCACCGGGGCCGACCGCGACCACGTTGGCCTGTTCGCCGCGGCCGGGTCGGGCACCGTCTTCCTCGACGAGATCGGCGAGATGCCGATTGCGACCCAGGCCAAACTGCTTCGCGCTATCGAGACCCGGGAAGTTTTGCCCATCGGAGCGAACCGCGCCCAACGGTTCGAGGCCCGCGTGGTCGCCGCCACGAACAAGGTCCTGGCGCGGGAGGTGGCCGAGGGCCGATTCCGCGAAGACCTTTACTATCGCTTGAATGTGTTGACCATTGAACTTCCACCGCTACGCGACCGACGTGAGGACATCCCCGACTTGGTTGCCTCCTTGATTCGGCGTCATGCCACCAAGCTGGGCAAACGCCCGCCGACGGTCGATCCCGCCGCCCTCGATCTGCTGACCCGCGCTGTTTGGAAGGGAAACGTCCGCGAGTTGGACAACGCCCTCGAGCGGGCCATGATCCTCTCGGATGAGCCGATTCTCACACGCGACGACTTCCCCGGAGTCGTCGCCGACGCGCCCCTGGTCGCTCGACGGGACAACGCCTCCCCTGATTGCGACTCCGACATGCCCGAGGATTTGCGCGAGGCGGTCGCTCACTTCGAGCGTGGACATATTCGAAAAGTGTTGGAGCGTTGTGGCGGCGACAAAAAGGAGGCGGCCCGACGGCTTGGCCTGGGTCTCTCGTCGCTCTATCGCAAGCTGGAAGAGGCCGTCCAAACATCAACGCGATCCGAGTGATCGGCTCACTCGGACCGCGCCGACGCGGAGTCCCATCCACGGAGTTCCTTGGAACTCACTGAGTGACTGGCGATCGTGGCCACCGACGCGCCGCGGCTCCAACCCCAGCACCCGCCAAAATCAGGCTCAGCGTCATCGTTGAGGATTCGGGAACCGAGTTGTCGAGCGGCTGGGGGTTGAAGTCGTAGGCCAGATTCAACGTTCCAACGTTGATCTGAACATCGTCGAAGTAGGTGGTCACACCAGGGTTGAATGTTCCAATTCCAATCGACATGGCGACCAAGGCGGCGTTGGAGAAATCCGTTCCCAACGTGCTCAACCACCCGGAGAGGTCTTGTCAAAAATCATAGATATTTAAATATTAAATCTCAAGATTTCGCTTTGGTCACGAGTGGGAACGCGCGCTTTCCGGGGGCGGCCACGGGAGATTGAGGACGGTTTCGGCCAACGCTTTGCCCTGGGTGTCCAGCCGCAACGAGCCGCCCGCGCCGCCGGAGAGGCCGGACTCGATGACGAAGTTGAACCCGTGCAGATGGGGCAGATCGTAGCGGCGAACCTCTCCGATCCCCAACGGTTTGAGAAAGGAGGCGAGCGCCTCAGGGGTTAGATGGGCGCGCAACAGTTCATATCCTTCGGCGTCGAACGCCAACACGCCGACGTTGGCCCGGTTGCCCTTGTCGCCGGAACGAGCGTGGGCCAGGTCGCGCAAGACGCGGGGGGGAGTATGTCGGGGGGGAGACATGGGCGGACGACCTATCTGGAGGGGCGGACGACGTCTCAATCATGGATTTCTCTTATCCATCGCGGATTGCGGCGCGATGGTGCGGATCAAGCCAGCCAGTCGCGGGCTGGTCGTAGGTCGAGGCGGGGTGTGACGAGGTTGCAGGGCACCAGCGAGGGCCAGTAGGCGAAAGCCGGTTTGACGTCGGGGCGTCCCGAGGCGTAACCGGCCACACCGGGGGGCCCCGTCAGCACCAGCGGGGCGATCTCGCGGGTGAAACGCTCGACCTTAGCGCGGTCGGGGTCGCGTGCAGTGATTCGCAACACGACCTCCCAGGGCTCGAAGCCGGGGGGGTGGCTCAACACGCCGGGTTGGATGTCCAGATCACCCAGCACCTCGACCAAAAACCCTTGAGGAAGCGCGTTGGCCCGTTGCAAACGACGGCGGACGATCTCTCCGGCGTGACGCGCCTTAGCCGCAGCGCGGGGACCGACGTAGGCCAACAATCCCGAGGAGGTCCAGCCGTCCCGCGCGACGCAGGCGAGTTTGAGCATTGTGGGAGCCGGAGCGCCTCGGGTGCCGGTGACGCGGACTCGATCGGGTCCGGTGGGATCGATCTCCAAACGGGTCGCGGCGAAGTCAGCGATCACGTCGGGGGTGACGTAGGCGGAGGGGTCGTCAATCTCGTAGACGAGTTGTTCGGCAAGGTTGGCGGGGGTGACGAGGCCACCGCTGCCGGGGGGTTTGGTGATGACCGCCGAGCCGTCCTCGGTGAGTTCGGCGATCGGGTAGCCGACATTCCAAAGGTCCAGCGACGGATCGTCCCAGGCGTGCCAGAGGCCGCCGGTGGCTTGGGCTCCGCATTCGATCAGATGGCCTGCGGCGCTGGCTCCGGCCAAACGGTCCCAGTCGTCGGCCCGCCAACCAAAATGGGCGCGGGCTGGTCCCACGGTCAATGAGGCGTCGGCGACCCGTCCAGTCAAGATTAGGATGGCCCCCTGGCTCCACGCCTGGGCGATTGGTTGGGAGCCGAGATAGACGTTGGCCACGGCGAGTCGCCCGAGCAACTCCTCGGGCATCGGTTGGCCAGTCTCCAGATGAGCCAGGGTCAGGCCGTCGGCTCGCCACGAGGTCAGGTGGTCCCGCACATCGTCGCCGGTCACGACCGCCACCAGGTCGTCGCCCCGGTTCGACTCAACCAAGGTTTGGGCCGACAATCGCGCCAGCGAAGGCGGGTTGAGGCCGCCGGCGTTGGTTACGATCCGTAGGGGCGGACGATCGGGGTGAGCTTGGTCCAGCGCGACCAGGCGGCGGAGCAGGGGGGGGAAGTCGGTGACGAAGCCGGCGGCGGGATCGCGGTGCCTGAGATGACCAAGAATGCCCAGGGTGAGCTCGGCGAGGTATTCCAGGGTCAGCGCGTCGAGTTCACCCGCTTGGGCCAGTAACACCGGAGCGTCGATTTGATCGCCCCAGAAGCCCGCGCCGTTGCCAATCCGCAACGGCGAATGCGGGGAGGGTTCGGCGGGAGAAGGCGGAGAGCCATTCATCGTTCAAACCGCTCCGGCTTCGGAGAGGAGGAGGTCGGAATCGGCCGGGTGTTTTTGATTGTATTTTATAATATATGATATTTAGCGGAGATTCTTATAGACCGTGATCTCACTGGGAACCAAGGTGCGGGGACTCAAGGCTTGCCTCGGAGCGGGGACAACGTAGACCAGATCACCTACCGCAATCGGCTTGAAGTCGCCCGCAACGCGGTTGACCCGGAAGATGCGGGGAGGGCGGTTGTTGGCCACGATGGTGAAAATTTGGTTGCTCCCCGGCGAGGCGACTTGAACCGGAGCGGCCGAGACCAGCGGGCCGACCAGGAAGTTGAAGGACGGCGGAGCCAGCGCGAGGATGGGGCTAGGTGCGAGCAACGGGCGGAGGAGAGGGGAGGCATTGAGGATGGCGAACTCTTCCTGGCTGATGCCATTGGCCAACACCCGCTCGAAGCCAGGCCGAGCCCCCAGGCGCAACGGACCTTCGAGCAGATCGACGTGATCGGCTCCGATCATGGAGTTGGGCAACTCGGTGCCGAAGACCATCGCCAGCGAGTTGGGCGGAATCTGGCCAGGACCGACCAAGGCGCGGATGGTGTAGAAACCCGCTGCCGTGGCCGCCAATGGATATTGACGACCCAGGGAGTCCTGCAAGACCAACCAGCCCGGCGTCACGGTGATCACCTCGGTCCAGAATCCGCTGCTCGGCAGGACCGGAGGCGTGACCGGTGGAAACGACTGGGCGGGGATGGACGCTCCACCCAGACCAAACACCATGATGGCGACCAGGCACGCAGTCAACGGGGTCACCCGTCTACGAACTCGCCCGTTCCCGCAAGGGGAGAGGGCTTTAAAGCGGAAAACGAAACGCATGGCCTCACTCTCCCTAAGCCAGCTTGAACCCTTCCACCTTCCACCCAATCGGGACGGTCGCTCGCTCGATTCGAGAGGAATCGACTTGGTGCGTCCTCCTCGTCTCACTCTCCGTTCCTGGTTATCGATTGTTCCGTTTCCATGATTGTCGGGTCCAACGCTCGGCATTTCAACCCTATTCCCCCGCCAAAGCCGCGGCCGGAACCGCCTTGGCCGCACCCGGGACGGAACGAACCGCCTTCGCTGTCTGGACCGGCGCGTTAGAATGGGATTCGGCGCGACGGGTCGGGTTTCGTCGCCGCCTGAACCCCACCGATCCCTCGTCGGGAATGGAATGGAAAGGACGGGACGCCCGCCATGACCACGGTTTTGGTCCCTTCGGTCGATCCGGCCCATCGGCTGGACGGCGCGTTTCAGCGCTGCCTCAACTTGTCGTGCGGCGCGACCTTCGGGATTGAAGAACCGCGGTTTTCCTGTCCAGTCTGCGGCGACTTGCTGGATGTGACCTACGACTGGGACCGTCTGCCGGTACCCACCAGCCTGCACGAGTTCGAAGCGGCCTGGTCGGATCGAGGCAACCCGCTCAACTTCTCGGGGGTCTGGCGGTTCCGCCGTTTGTTGCCGTTTGCGCCCGAGTCGGCGATCGTGACCATCGGCGAGGGGCAAACCTTGCTCCAAACCGCCGACGCGGTGGCCTCCTACGTCGGGGTCGAGGCAGGTCGCCTCAAGCTGCAATACGAGGGAATGAACCCCTCGGGCAGCTTCAAGGACAACGGCATGACCGCCGCTTTCACCCACGCCCGGATGGTCGGAGCCCGGCGGGTCGCCTGCGCGAGCACCGGCAATACCTCCGCGGCCCTAGCGGTCTACTGTTCGGCCACGCCTCACGGCTTCAAGGCGATCATCTTCATCGGCTCGGGCAAAATCGCCTACGGCAAACTTGCCCAGGCACTCGATCACGGCGCGTTGACCATCCAGATCGTGGGCGACTTCGACGACGCAATGGCCCGAGTCCGCCAGGTGGCCGACCGCTTGGGCATCTACCTCATGAACTCGGTGAATCCATTTCGGCTCGAAGGTCAGAAAACGATCATGTATCGGGTTTTGGAGGCTTCAAACTGGGAGCCTCCCGACTGGATCGTGGTGCCCGGCGGCAACTTGGGCAACTCCTCGGCGTTCGGCAAGGCGTTCGCCGAGCTCAAGGAGCTGGGGTTGTTGAAGAGGCTGCCCCGGTTAGCGGTGGTCAACGCGGCTGGGGCTTCGACGCTTGATCACCTCTACAACCAGGCGGGGATGCGTTGGTGCGACGGTGAGCCGGACCTCAGGCTCGCCGACGGCTATTATCGGAGTCTGGACGCCGAGGGGGTCAAGGCCGACACCATCGCGTCGGCCATCGAGATCAATCGACCGGTCAACTTGAAGAAATGCCTGCGGGCGCTGAGCGTCTGCGACGGGGTGGTCACTCAGGTCAGCGATCAGGAGATTTTAGACGCCAAAGCGCAGGTGGGGTCGGGCGGTCTGGGCTGCGAACCGGCCAGCGCCGCCAGCGTCGCCGGAGCTCGAAGGCTGCGTCGCGAAGGGATCATCGCCCCGTCCGACCAAGTGGTGTGCGTGCTGACCGGCCACCAACTCAAAGACCCCAACGCCACCGTCGCCTATCACTCCGGCGACCGCGACCTGTTCGATCACGTGTTGGGCAAGCGCGGCGTACTGCGGGCGGGATTCGCCAATCGCCCCGTGGTCGTCCCCAATGATCTCGATGACATTATTCGTTCGATCGCGTTGTATTCGGCTGACGCTGGACCTGACTCCGCGCGGAGGGAGGGGGAGGCTGACTAGGGCCGGATCGGTTTGGAATCCCGTTGTGGTCTTAAGCGCGCCTCTCCGTCCTTCTCCTCTTTGGACAAACGCCTGCGACGATGTTTGCTCCGTTGATTCGCACGCCTTTGACTCCGACACGCCACTTGAACGCCCAGATCGATCCAGCCGTCTTCGGTTCGACGCCGTTTCGGCGATGCTCGGTTCGATCGGGATCACTCCCCGTCTCGATCCTGCTGCTGGTTTTGGTCGTTGGGCTGGTCGAGGGTTATGGGCAAGGTTCCCCAACCGAAGCGCAACCGCCATCCCCGCCCGCCGACACCACGCCCTCCTCGACGCCACCGACACCGCCGACAACGCCGGAGCGGTCGTCGCCTGGCCCTTTGGAGTCGAACGATCCCCACAGGCCCGATGAGCGGGTTGAATCCGAACCGTCCCGCTTCGCGGCGCGGAGCGATGAACTGGCCAGACTCGAACGCATGAGGAGACAGCCACCGCGTATCGTCCGGGCCGATCATTTCGGGGTCTTCGAGGTTCAAACCAACCGGCTGACGGGGTGGAGCCGGTTCACCATCGCCCACCCCGGCGGCGACTGGCCCGACCGAGTGGATTTACCTCTGCCAGGTTGGTCCTGGCCAGTGCTGGCTGTAGAACCGCCGGGCGCGTTGGTGGTGGACGATCAGGGTGGGCATCGCCTACGCATCAGATCGTCTGGCCAACAAGTCGTCATACTTCACTGGATCGCGCCCTCCACGGCATTCGTTGCTGAAGACCGGGTGGAGTTTCAGTTGGCCGCGTTGGAGATCCGCCCCCAGCGGTTGACGCTGCGGTTGCCTCAGGAGATCGAACCAATCCTGGCCTCGTCCCTATCGGCATCGGCCTCCAGCGTGGAGGCGGGTGAGGCTTCACTCAAATCTCTCGGCGAACCCAACGCCAACGCGGCGATCGGCTCTGCTGAAACGATGACCATTGGTCCCACGCTTCGGCGGGCTCGTCTTGGCGATGCGGCCGTCGAACCCCAAGGTTCCCAATCCAACGCGGCCTCGTCTTCGGACGTCACGACCCGCGACTGGGTGGTGGAAGGAGTTCAAAGTGGGGTGACGATCCGTCTGCGGCGAACCGACGCGGCTCCGCCGGCTCCCTGGCTGCGCGGTGACTTGGGAGGTCCGATCCGCGTAGCGATCCTCGGCTCCCAAGCCCGCGTGGTGGCTGATTGGGTCTGGAACCCTGGTCCCACTCCCACGGACCGTCTGATGCTGGAGTTGGATCCGCGTTTAGAGGTGCTTCAGGTGGTCGCCGAGGGTCTGCGCGAAACCGCAACCAGCCTGATTGACCCAGCCGCCGGAACCTCCCCCGACGTTGCGACGAACCCAGAGCGCGCCAATGTTAAACAGTTGGAACTGCGGTTCACTGAAGCGCCCCGGCAGCCGGTGTATCTCAAAGTCGAAGCGGCGTTGGCGGTGGAGACCGGTCGAGCTTGGCCGTTGCCCTGGATTCGACCCACCTCGCAGACCTGGCGCTCGGGGCGAATCACGGTAGGTTTAGACGCCTCGCGGGTGGTGGCTTCCTGCCGTCTGGAGCGAGGACGCCTGTTGCCCAGCGTCCCCACGGCCAACGATCCGACCGCCTTGCCGTTCCCCGGAGCGGCAGCGATCCTCGAATTCGAGCCCCACGGCCCCGGCTCGGTGGCAGCCCTGGTATTGGAACCCGCGCGAGCGTGTTCAGAGCCGTCGTTGACGATCCAGGGTCAAATTTGGGTGGATCGCGCGGGCATCGCCCCCACCTTCGTGGCCACGCTTGCAATCGATCCCGCCAATCGCCATGTCGAGCCCTGGGTGGTTGGTCTGAGTCCAGGCTGGAAGGTCATTTCAGTGCGTTCGGGTTCCTCGGAACGCCCTACCGCCTGGCGGATCGAACCTGCCTCAGAAACCGATGGCGGGGACCGCGTCATCGCTGCACGGGTCCGCAACGATCTGGGAGCCACTGAACCGCTCAAGATCCAAGCCCGCTGGGTCGGTCAGGGTCTCCCGCCCGCCGCCACCACTCAGGAATCCCGGCGGGTGGTTGGCGGGACCACCCGCCGACGATTCGAACTGCCGCGTCTGCGTCCCCGCCAGGCGATCGTCGCGTTAGACCAGTGGGTGGTTTGGAGCCGAGATGGAATTCACGTCCGACCCGATCTTTCGACCGTCGCCCACCCCGACGCCTCAGAGCAACTGGCTTGGCGAACCCCGCCCAATCCGGTGGGGCTGGCTCAAGGCCTGAAAAGCGACCTGGCTTGGACCTGGCTGGACGAGCGACTGGCTCCCCAGGGCGATCATCCCCCCCCTCCGCGACCCGCCGCGTGGATCGACGACACCCTCGACAACCCTCAAACCCACGCCCTGCACCTCTACCGCTTCGAGGCCAACCAAGTTCACCTAACGGTTCGGGCGCTCACTCAGGGCGCGGCTCGCGTCACCCTGCTCATGAGCGGGTGCGATCCCCACGACCCAAGCTTCGCGCCCAGCTGGACGGTCGAACCGCTCGACGAAGCCGATCCTTCCGGCATGAGTTTCGCGGCCCCCCTCATTCCCCGCGTGCGCCTCTGGAACCTCCGGGAGATCGTGGTCGCTTGGCCTCGGATCAGCGGCGCGATCCAGCTTTGGAGACCGTTCATCTCAACCGATATCGATCCCCGCGCCCAAACCGCAGCCTCTTCCCAAGCAACGGCCTTGGTGGCGGTGGTCGATCTGCCCGAGGGACGACGTCCCGCCCGCTTGACGCTCAATCTGAGCCTCCCTTGGTCGGGCGACGGCGCGCCGCCTTCGGTTTGCTTCCTCCAACGCCGCGCTGGTCTGGATCGGTTGGCGGTGGCCTTGAGCGACGATCTCGATTTGGACTGGCAACCCCAACCCGATTGGATCGAAGTGGCTCCCAGTCTGGGCGACGCCTGGTTCGCCGAACTTGATCCATCCCCTTCAGCCATCGCCCCTCCCATGTCCTACGCCGCGGCGCGCGCGTTCCTGGTGGATGTCTCGGCGACGCGCGGCCACGTCACGACCCATCGGAATCAACCGGTCACGGCAACCGGCCTCATCCAACAGGCTCGAGTGACCGTCTCCAAAATGGCGCGGGGACCGGTTCGCCACGACTTGACCCTGATGTTGGTCGAACCCGCCCTCCCCAACGATTCAACGACCCGAACCGTCGGTCTGGAGATTGGCCTTCCCAAAGATGCCCGTCTGTTGGGGGCGGAACTGGAAGGACAGCCCCTGACGCCGTTGGGTTTGGACCACGCCTCGGGCGATGATCCCGCGGACTTCAACCGCTGGCGCTTTGATTGGACTCCTCAACCCCAGCGCACCCCGCGTCGCCTGCTCACCATCGCTTATGAACGCCCCAGCGTTGATTGGTCGCCCACACGCCCGGCGTGGCCCTTCGATTGGGCTGAGACCACCAGTTCCCCCCGGGTGGAACTGGTCCGTCCCCTTGTCTCGTGGACTTGTCTGGAATGGACCTGGGAGGTGGTCCGTCCTAGCTCATGGCGTCTCAGCGCCTGGGAGGGACGCGGCGTCAAGCTCGATCGCCTCGATCGCTCCCCACCGCCCGTGGTTTCCGCCGAGCCGCGAGGCAGGCTTGGTGGAGAACCGACCATCACCATCCAACAGCCCCGCTGGTCGGTCGAGGACCGTAAGCTCCTCATTCTGGAGAATCCTCGGCCCGACGGTCCTAGACCCACGATTGGCCTGGGTGACCTTTTAGAGCGCCTGGACCGCCCCGACCGCCCCGTCCTCATCGATCGCGCTGCGTTCGACCGCCTGGCTTTGGCACCGGAAACCCTCGTCACCCTAGGAGAACATCCCAACGACATCTTCAAAAGCCTCCACCTTGTGGCCCTGGAGGTTGGCGACGCCCTTTGGTTGACCGAGCGTCCCCGCGCCGATGGGTCGAGGTCGTCCCCGCCCGGTGACAGCGGCGTTTTGAGCGATTCGGGTCACCACGCGAAGAGCTCAAGCAAGTGGTGGCTCCGTCAAACGATCGGTTTGGGTTGGGAGGCCGCATCCTCGTTCGACGCGATGGAATTCCTTCGAAGCCGGTTTGATCCGGTCAATCTGGCCGAGGCGATCCGGGAGGCTCGGGTCTGGGGATGGGACTCGGCCCGACGAATCGCAAGCGTCACCGCCTGGAAACGATTCGCGGCGGACCCTTCGAGTCAAGGGAGTCCCCAACATGGGTTTGGGGTCGAGGAGGAGGGCTCGACTCATTGCGACCGCTTCACCGCGTCCGCCTGGCCAGCCCGCGTGCGACTGACCTATCACGACAACCGAGTGGCGTTGCCCCTGACGCTGGGAATTGCCACCCTCGTGGCAGCGACGCTTTCTTTGATGATTCGACGAGGCTGGCCGATCCTCTGGGCGGCGTTGGTGGGGATGTCGGTCTTGATCTTGGGCAGCGCGGCGATTCGCCCCGACTTGGTTGACGGACTGGTGCCGGGCCTGTTTCTGGGCGGTTCGGTTCTGCTGGCTCTGGTGGTGGGTCGCGGCCTAGGGCGAAGAATCGCCGGGATCGCCCGAGCTTGGCGACACCCTCGCCGCGGCGGTTCGTCGATGGCACGCACCCTAACACCGTCCGGGCGCGGTTTCGGGCGTGGTGGAACCGCGTGGCTGCTGGCCGCCACCCTCGCCGTCGGCGGGGGAGCCGGAATTGGTCCGCTCCGCGGTTCCGCCCTCGACCCTCCCGAGGCGGCCTCTGCTTCCTCCCCTCAAAGCGGCCCCCCAAGGGCTTTTGTCCGGGTGGCTCGGGGGGACGACGAGCGCGATTCTTCCTGGGTGGCCCAAACTCGTGCCTGGATCAACCACTGGTTACCCGCCCCGGTGGCCGCCGTAGCGATTCATCATTATCTGGACCCGCCTGATCCTAACCTTGACTCCGACGCGCCTCGACCCACGCCGCTTGTTCGCGTCCGCACGATTTGGACCCTTCAGGTCGAACGGGGACGGGTTCAATCCTGGTCGTTCCCACTCCAAGGCGCTCTGGAGCCGCGTGCTCGTTTGAACGGCGAACCTGTTCCCATCGAAATCCGTTCCGGCGGGCAGGAGGGGCGGGTCTGGATCACGCCCGACCCCGCGGTTGGCTCCGATCCCCTTCCCCCGGAGAGTCTCCCACCGCAGTCGGATCGTTTCGAGACGATTGAACTTATTCTGGAGCGCCTGGCGGTTGATCCGAGTCAACGGCTGGCGATCACTCCCGCAGCCCTGGCGCGGGGCGTCGTCGCCGAAGGACTTGGGTTGGCCCTGGTTCCCGCGCCGCCCATGCCTTTCACGCCCTCTCCCACGCTCCTGGCGGGGGGGGAGCACCTCCCCCCGCCGGTCGGCGTTCCACTGGGAGCGCGAACCGTGTTGCAGTGGCGTTGGCTCGATTCCAAGACGACCGGAGATTTGTCGCCTCCCAACGTCAACCTGACCAACCCCGCCACCGCCGCGCCAGAGGCCAACCGCTTGAATGCTTCCTGGGACATCCTTGCGCTCTGGGACGCCGAGCCAGGCGGCGACCTGGTGCGAATGCGCCTGACCCCTCGCAACCTGCCCCCTCCCAACGATGGAACAGCTCCCGCCGGAACCGATCTGGCTTCGGCCTCTCCCTACGCCAGTCTGACTCTGACCGTTCCCCCCGACCTGAGCCTGCGACAGGCCCGAGGACCGGGGCGGGTGTTATTCCAGTCCGACGGCCCGCGCCGTACCCGCCTGGAGTTTCAGCCCCCTCCAAAGCCCGGTCAGGTGGTGGAGCTGATTTGGAGACGTTCGGCGGCGCTGGCTCCTGCCTCCTCCGCGCCCGACCCCAACGCCAACACCGACGTCAAACCCAGCGCGTCCCCGACGCGACGGTTTCCCGCCCTCGACTTGGAGGGACTTGGCTCGGTCAGCGGTGCGGTGGCATTGCGACGCCCTCCCGGCTGGGAGGACGATTTCCGACGCCGCTTCCAATCCCCTCCGCCGGGACAGGATCCCGAGCGCGGGATGAGCGACGCTGAGTTCAATCGCCGTTGGCAAGAACTGCCCCAGGACGGAATGACCCTGGCCGGCGCAGCGCGGTTCGATTCCTGGTCGGAATTGACCGGAATCGAGGTTCGCGTGGCTCCTCCAGAACCGGTCACCCTAGGCGAGGCCACAGTTCGATTGGAGGCAGAGCCCGGTCGTTTGCGGTTCCGAATGCTGTTGGAGCCGGACCTTCTGGGACGCCCGACCCTGATTGAACCGGGTCTGGCTCTGCCGCCGGAGAGCCGGATCGTCAGCGTGTCCGGTGGTCGTCTGGTTTCCTGGAGGCGTTCCCGTCCCGATCGTCTGACTCTAGTGACCCGCTCCCCATCCGATCCCCGCTCCGCGGGGCGAAGCGACGACATCCCGCCCAGCCCCAACCCAGTCTCGGGCGAGTCCGCCTCGGTGGTGGTCGAGGGGTGGCTGCCGATCCCTCCCACCCTCGCTCAACCTCTTCGGATCGTCGCCCCCTGGCCGCGTACCGCCGGTCGAGAATCCCTCAGCGCCACCGGCACGATCGAACTTGCCTCCGCCCGAGACCTGATCCTGGAACCGGCCTCACACGGCGACGCAACAGCCTCCAACGAGACCGCCCAGAACGCTCCCACCACCTCCCCCCTCCCCACCGGACGATCGCCCTTGCGGCTCACCATCAAGGCCGACGCGCCCCCGCCGGAACTGGTGCTCAAGTCGCCGCCGCCCAAGGTCCGCGCCGTCACCGAACAAGCCGCTGTCTCGGGTCTGAACGCCGATGGCGTGCTGGTCCAGATGCGGGTCAGCGCGCCTGGACGTGCGCTGAACGGAATTGTCGTGAGTCTCGACGCCCCTTCGGAAGCCGCTGGATCTCCACGAATTAAGCCCAGCGTCGCGGGCGCGTTCAACCTGGTGGCTCTGAAGCCGGAGGAAGCCCGCGCTTGGGGCATCGCTAACCGACCCGCTTGGTGGTTGATCCCGTCGGAACCAGTTTGGGCGGAATGGAATACGCACGTCCAAATTCTTGCTTCTCTGGATGCCACCCGATTCCGATTTGAACGCCCCCTGCCGACCCTGCGGATTGACGCGGTTGGTTGGAGCGCTTCAGGCGACGGGTCGGACGGGGTGGATGGCTGGATCACGGGCGAGGCGATCCAACGGGAAACCGACCTGAGTTGGACCGACGCGACAGGAGGGGGGGTGATCGTAGTTGATCAGCGGGATTGGACCGAGACGACGACGCGACGGACCACGGTGTCCCAGTTCGCGGTGGCCCCGGCGGGTCGAGTCGATCGACAGTTGCGAACTTCTTCGCCTGAGGCCCGCCTCGTGCTGCGAGGGTTGGATTCCCTAACCGAGCCCGATGGTCACACGATTCAGCGTTTGCTCGCTCGGGTCGCTGATCCTCGGCTTGATCCGCTGACCGAATTTGGTTTGCCCAGCGTAGTGGGCGTGACTCGAATTTGGCCCGCCCCGGCGACCGGACCCCGCGCTGCCGACCCTATCTGGATCACGCCACCGGCGCGCGCGCGCTTGCTGGCAGTCACCCGCGACGGCCATTCGGCCGTGATTCAAACTCGCCCCTCGCAACGCTGGCGACTGCCCGCGGCGGGCCGACGACGCGAAGTTTGGGAACTCGTCTGGACCGCCCCCGCCTCTCGGCTTGATCCCCAGCTGCTCGTTCCCCCGACCGACACCAACGCTCCTACGGCTCCCGCTGCGGTCTGGGGCCTACGGCTGCCGCAACTGAGCCGCGGCGACCGGCCCTTGCCCTGGATGGTCTGGCTCGACGCCGAACCGCCTGCCCTGGTTCCCACTCTGGGAACTCGCCACGCGCGGGTGACGCTCCGCGCCTTCCCCGAGTTTCAAGCGGATCGCCTCGAACGCCTGATCGCCTCGGCCGCGGCCAGCCCCACCTGGGAGCACCGCTCCTCCTGGGACTGCGACTTTCAGGATCATCGCCGCGACCTCGTCACCGCGCTTCGCGTCTGGAACACGCCAGACACGCCGCTCCCTCTGCGAATCCTCACCCAACGCCTGACCCAAGGCCTGGACCAATGGCGGATTGAGAGCTTCGGCGCGTCTGAGACTCCAACCCTCCCCGCGCCCCCCCCGACGACCGCGAACTCCTCCCCCAAGACGCCGCAACCTGATCTTGCGCCCGCATCCTCCCCCGACCCCCGCCGCCCCGTCGCCCGGCTTCACGCCATCGAACCCCCACGAGGCGGACGAGGAGTTTGGGCCATTGACCATGCCGCCACCACGGAGCAAGCCAACGAGCCGCCGGCCTTCGACGCGATCACCGCCGCGCCGACGCATCTCGATCTCGAAGCCTACTGGATTCGGGACGATCAACGATTGGAAACGCGGGCGACTTCCACCACTGGAGAGGATCTTCGCGATAACCTCCAAGAACGCCTGGCCGCCCCGGTGGCGGTGGTGGGTGCAATCGCCGTGTTGGTCGGCCTAGCTCTGGCGAGCGCGGGGACCACGACCCCGTCCCCTTCTCGGCGCGGATCCGGTTTGGAAGCGGCCCACGCCGCCAGCCACGCCCCTTCCTCCCCAACCTCCCCCAACGCGGGGTTGGCCGCACGCTTGGAAGGTTATCGACGTTCCTGGGAGTCCTGGTGGCTGGCCGATCGCGACACCCGAACGCTGCGTCTCGCCAGTTGGCTAGCCACCCTCATTTGGTGGAGTTGGACCCTTTGGCTCAACCCCGTGGTTCTGCTCCTCATCCCTCCGGCGCTGCTGGTGGGTCCCCTGGCGGCACGAGCCAAGTCCACCTGAAAAAGCCAAGCCGACCAGCGCGCCTTGGCAACCTCGGCTTTCTATCCAGGCGTTTTGCCTTCCGTTTGACTTGAATGAAGAGGGGCGTTCCACAGGGTTCCTTCACGCGCACCACGCTTTCACCCGGCGACCGGTCCATTCGTATTCGTCGTCGAATCCTCCGGCCCCTCCTGGGACGCAGGGGGCGGAATCAACCCCAACACGCGCCGAATCCCCAACTCGGCGATGATCCAAAGCGCCTTGACGGCCTCGCCCGCATGAATCTTGGAGACGCCCGAGCGGCGATTCTCAAACAGGATGGGAGTCTCGCCGAATCGGCAACCGGCGTGACGACACCAAAACAGGATCTCCTCCATGAACGAGTAACCTCGGCTTTTGACTCGATCCAAGTTCATCCGCTTCAGCTTGGAAACCCGATAGCAACGGTAGGACCCAGAGTTGTCCCGGGTGCGCAACCCGAGGAAAAGCCGAGCGTACATGTTGATTCCAGTGGACATGAACCGCCGCTTGAGACCGAACTCCCCCTCAACGCCGCCACCGGGAACGTAGCGGGATCCGATCATCACGTCGTAACGATCCATACCGGCGATCAGGTCCGGGAGGAATCGGGGCGGGTGGCTGAAGTCGGCATCCATGTTGATATAGTAGTCGTAATCATGCTCAATGGCGTCGCGCATCGCCGCCAGGATCGCGGTGCCCAGACCGAGCTTGGCGGGGCGGTGCAGCACCCGGACCCGGGGCGAGGCGGCGGCCAGTTCGTCGGCGATGCGGCCGGTGCCGTCGGGAGAATTGTCGTCAATCACCAGCACGTCGGCCTCGGGGAGGAATTGGTGGATCGCCTCGACCAGAGGCCGAAGATTGCCCGCCTCGTTGAAGGTCGCCAATGAGATAAGGATGCGTGGAGCGCGAACGGGTGGGGGGTGGTTGGGTATGGAGGCGGGAGAAGCCTGGCCGGTCGGCTCCTCCCGGCCGTCCTGGATGGCGGGGAAATCCACGGAGGAAGACGGGAATTGGGAGGGGGGTTTGCGACCGTGGCTCGTCATGCCAGACCAGACTCCCGGCAGTCGCGCGAGAGGAACGCGGCCGCGCGGTCCGAACGACCACTCCCCCCGTCCGCGACGGAACAGAGAAGCAACACCCAACGACCTTGAAACCACGGCCCTTTGATTTGGACCCCAAGCCGACCCCATCCCGCGCGGGTCCCGCGACCTGTTGGTGAGAACGCCTCACCCTCCCCACTCCGCCGCCTCCGCCCATTTGAGGCAAGAACGGGAACCACTCGGACTCTCGTGATGCGACGCCTTTTGCGATACGACCGCCCGAGCCATCGGGTTCGTCGGCGTGGAGAACGATCAAATGGCATAACCCAACCCCGTCGAGACGACAAGCCGAACCAGGCCACGCCGAGGAGCCGACTTGCCCCCTAACGGCGGGAGGATCACAATGCCACCACCGCCATCCGACTACCACGCCGGCACCCACGCTGGCCGATCACCGCCGCTTCCGGAGAAACCACTCGCGCATGAGTTCGTCATCGTCATCCTCCAGCCGGGCTACAGGACCCACTCGTTATGAGGGAGTTGCGCTTGCTCCAATAGAGGGCCGTTTCGCCATTGTGGCAGCCCGTTACAACGAGTTGGTGGTGGACGCTCTGGTAAAAGGGTGCCTGGAAACCTTCGAGCGGTTCGGTGTGTCCGCCGACCGTCTGGACCTCGTCCGCGTGCCCGGCTCGTTCGAGTTGCCCGTCACTGCGCTTCGTCTGGCCGAGGCGCGACGTCACCGCGCGATCGTGTGTCTGGGTTGTGTCATCCGGGGCGAGACGGGCCACTATGACCATGTTGCCGGTCAAGCCGCCTCGGGACTGATGAGTGTCTCGGTTCAAACCGGCCTGCCGATTATCTTCGGCGTCTTGACCACCGACACCGTCGAACAAGCGCTCAATCGGGCCGGTCTCAAAGCAGGCAACAAAGGATCGGAGGCGGCCATGACAGCGCTAGAGATGGTCAACCTCTTCGAGCGTCTCGATCAGGCCGGCAAAGCGAACTTCGGCTTCACGACGGCTTGACCGGGTCGCGGCACCCCGCGGCACGCTCCCCACCCCCTACCTGATGCGGCCTCGACCACGACCGCTGAACTTGCCCAACGAACCCGGCAAGAACGGTGATTTGCGACCCATGTCCGGCAGGGGGAAGGGCCGTCGTGGCGATCGAAGACTCGTCGTCACGACAATCCTCAACGGGTTAGAATGAGCTGGAATCGCGTCCAACCCACCTTCGGGTTTCGACTTGGCTCCGCCTCGACCAGATCAGAAGCGGGTGGTTCCACAATTCTCTTCTGGTTCTCCTCTTCAATCGTGATTCTCCAACATCCTCCCAACCGCGACCCGATCCACCCCAACCTCCACGACCTGATTTCGCTCGTCTCCCCTCGAAAGGTCGAAGACATGCCATCTTTCAAATCCTACCTGGCTTCGCGCGGCAACCAGATTTCCGGCGCGGTCTTCCTGATCGGTTTAGGAATCTGCTTCCTCACCAATCATCTCTTTCCGGGTGTGTTGTACGCCCTCGCCGTCTCGCTGATCGTACCGCGTCCAAGCGATCAGACCGACCCCGGCTGGGCATGGAACCGCTTCACTGCCGCGTCAGTCTTGGCGGCGATTGGGTTGATGTTCGACCTACGACTTGAGGGAACCTCTCTGGTTGGAGTGGTTTTGGTTTGCATCGGCGTCTTTTCCCTCTTTGGCGCGTTGGCGATGCGCTCGAACGACCACGACACCACTGAAAGCCAAGCGGACGATCCCGCGACTAGATCCCCGCACTCAAACAAGCGTAGGAATGAGTCCAAATGGAATGGCGACGCGGTCGGCGTCGATCGTTTGAGTGGTCAGGCTTCCGCCAAGCCCTACGTGGACCGCGATCTGAGCTGATTTGATGAGATGAGATTCTCTTTTAATGAGGCGGGTGGCCAATCGCACCCCGTCAGGAGGTTTTCACGGATGAACGACGTTGAAGCGGTCGAAAAGCCGACGGAACCCCTAAGCTCCACGGTGGGAGCGGGTCTTATCCCCACCCCGTTTTGGTTCCGCTGGTCGTTTCGGTGCCCTCGGGTAGGTGGGGAACCGTCCCGAGGGCGTCGCAAGGCCAAAGCGGGAGCGGCTCCAGGCGATCCGGCGTCGGTCCAATCTCAATTGCCCCCGCTTGATGACACTCACCGCCTGCCCGACGTGCCAGGGATGGTGGCCCCTCAGCGCCTCTCCACCGCTTGGGTGGGCTGGCGTCCTCAAGGGCTAAGGCTGAGGGTCGAAGGGCGGACCGCGCCGGTATTCAACCAAGATCAACCGTTTCGATCGTCAGGATTTCAAGTCTGGATCGACACGCGGGACACGCGGGACATCCACCGCGCTTCGCGGTATTGCTCACGATTCTTAGCCAATTTGGAACCCTCGGGCGGTCGTCGCGGCGTGGACGCTTGGAAGGTCCAGCTCCAACGCAAGCCGATCGCCCGCGCTTTGGCCGAACCGCCCAACGTGCCGCTCGACCAGGTGACCAGCCACGCAGAATTGCTTGACGACGGGCGCGGTTGGGCAATCGACCTGGAACTCCCGGCCACGGTGGTTTACGGCTTCGATCCTGAAGTCAACCGCCGTTTGGGGTTCATGCTCCAGGTCTTCCACCCGTTGAGCCACGACGACTTCTGGGGGGTCGGCAAGGACTTCCCCATCGGCGAGGATCCCTCATTGTGGGCGACGTTGGAGTTGGTGGATTGACAACAGCGATTTGAGGGTTTCTCTGAACTCAAGACGTCTCAACGATCCCCGAATCCTGGGGTGGTGGTGATGCGTAGGCGGTTCTGGTCGTCGAGAATGGCGAAGCGAACATCCAAACGATCCTCGGGGCGGAGCAGGGCCAACCCCTTCTCGGGGCCGAGAACGGCCAGGGCGGTGGCCCAGGAGTCGGAGGTGGTCGCGTCAGGGGCGATCACAGTGACGCTCATCCGGGTGGTGAGCGGTTCGCCGGTGCGGGGGTCGATGATGTGCGAATAACGCACACCGTCGATGACCACGAACTGCTCAGCGTCGCCCGAGGTCGAGATCCCGCAGCGCGACAGGCTCAGGGTAGGGGGGGGCGGAGCCGAATCGGCGACGATGGCCGAAGGTGTGGTCATGGGTTCCAGGGTTTCCAAGGCCACAATCCAGCCGTTTTGGCCGGGAGGGGGGTCACCCAGCCTGAGATCCCCTGAGGCAGCCACCAGACAGCAGGGATAGCCTCGTTCAACCAGCAAACGATGGGCGGCGTCGGCGGCATACCCCTTGGCAATCCCGCCCAGATCCACCCCCACCCGTTCCCGAGTCAGACGACCAGCGCGACGACCGGGGTCGAGTTCCAGCGCCCGCCAATCGACCCGCTCGCGCGCGTCGCGGAGCAAGTCCTCCCGCGGACGTTCACCAGTGCGGCGAGCCCGCCTCCAGAGCCGAATCACCGGGGCCGCAGTGGGGTCGAACGCCCCTCCTGTCCGTTCGGCCAACTCACGGGAGCGACTCAAACACTCGAACAGGGGTTGGGAGAGTTCGACCCAAGCGCCGTCTCCGGCCCGACCGCGAAAGGCCATCAACTCGCTCTCAGGGTCGTAATCGCTGAGGATCGCGTTGAGCGTTTCGACATGATCGAGCGCCTCCTGGGCAGCGCGTCTGGCGTCGTCGGGTTGGGGACCGTATAAAATCACGGTGAAGGTCGTCCCCATCCGGGGAGCGCTAAGCTCGACGCGGTGCGACGGAGGTTCGGTCAGCGACGCGGATTGGCACCGGGAATTGGTCCCCGCAAGCGACACCGTGGTCCAAGAGGCGATCATCGCCAGGAACCACGTCCATCGAACCCATGCCGGTTGAACCGCGAGACGCTTTGGCCCACTGGGAATAGCGGGACGATCGCCGCCCCAGGTTCCCCCGTGCGTCGGAGCATCGAATGCGCGGTCCAGTTCGCGCGGGATTTCACAATTGGGAGAATGTGTCATGACAAGGTGGTACCAGCGGCTCGGCGCGGCGGGCAAGTTCAAGACGTTGAACACGAGCCGCGCGTGGGTCGGGTTGGTGACATGGGGGACTCTTGTTAGCTGGGCAATGACCCCAGCCAGCGGCCAGGAAACGGCCCCCGAATTGGCCGGACCGCCCTTGCCACCGGAATCCCAGGCGACCACCGAAGCGGAGATGAAGCCCTACAAGCTGACCATCCCCTACACCGATGTGGCATTCGAGATGGTTCCCGTCAAGGGGGGGGTCTTCAAGATGGGCAGCCCCGAGGATGAGGAGAACCGGGCGGACGATGAGGGACCGCAGATCGAAGTCGAGATCGCCCCTTTCTGGATGGGTAAGTATGAAGTAACCTGGGACGAATACGATCTCTTCGCCTTCTCCCAGGACATCAAGCTCAAAGAACTCAAAGGATTGCGCAATGAGAACCTCCCCCCCACCGAACGTCGTGCCGACGCAGTGACCCGTCCCACCCGTCCCTACGCCGACGAAACCTTCGGTCTGGGACGACGCAACCAGCCGGTCATCTGCATCACCCACCACGCCGCGATGGAATACTGCCGCTGGCTCTCGGAGAAGACCGGTCAGGTCTACCGCCTGCCCACCGAAGCCGAATGGGAATACGCCTGCCGCGCCGGCAGCGTCACCCCCTATTCCTTCGGCGCGGATCCCGAGGAACTAGGCGAGTACGCCTGGTATGTGGAGAATGCCGAAGGCCCCCAGAAAGTTGGCAAAAAGAAGCCAAATGCCTGGGGTCTGTTCGATATGCACGGCAATGTCGCCGAATGGGTGCTTGATCGGTATGACCCCTCGTGGTACGGTCAACTCGCGTCGATGGGGACCGGACCCATCAAAGGCCCGGTTCACTTGCCCGACGAACGAGAGTACCCCCACGTGGTGCGGGGCGGCTCCTGGGACGACGACGCTGAGGCGCTGCGCTCGGCGGCGCGCCGGGCTTCCGATCGCGAGTGGAGTTTGCAGGACCCACAGCGTCCCCAATCGATCTGGTGGCACACCGAAGCCACCTTCGTGGGATTTCGGATCGTTCGGCCGTTGAAGGAACAGCCCAATCTTGTCGGCTTCAAATCCAAGGTCGTCAAGGGCAAGGGAGCCAAGTAAGTAAGTCCGATCGCGCTCGTCCCAAGGTCTCAGGCGGGGCCGGTCAACGCGCTGATCCCCCACCTCCGCCTACCTCCCTGTGTCCTGTCTCCCGCCTGATTCCATCCCGCGGTCGTGAATCCAACCGTCAACGGATTCGATCGAATCGGTTTTTCCTGATCCCCCCTTCCCAGCAGGTTTCAACAAGATTGAACCGGTACCTTTCCAACCCTTTTCATCCTTGTGGGCTTTTGACGGTTGGGTTGGAACGTGTCCGGCACGAATGACGCAACACGCCATCGTAAAGATTCCCTACCCGTCTCCTCCATCTCGAAAGGGCATCGCGCCATGACCTCCCCCCACGGACCAACCCGTCGCGGTTTTCTCCAAACCTCCGCTGCTGCCACCGCAGCACTGTCGCTGCCCCCTCTGGTTCACGCCTCCGGGTCTGATACCATCAAGGTGGGCCTGATCGGCTGCGGCGGACGCGGCACGGGCGCAGCGGACAACTGCCTGAATTCCGCTCCCGGCGTCAAGCTGGTCGCGGTGGGCGACGTCTTCGCGGATCGGATCGACTCCTGCCTGTCCAACTTGGCCAAGCTGGGCGACAAGGTGGAGGTCGGCGACCGCAAGTTCGTCGGCTTGGACGCCTACAAGAACGTGATCGAGTCGGATGTCGATCTCGTGTTGTTGGCGACCCCTCCTGGCTTCCGTCCGCTTCATCTCGAAGCGGCGGTCGCCGCGGGCAAGCATATCTTCACCGAAAAGCCGGTCGGGGTTGATGCGCCAGGCATCCGTCGGGTCTTGGCGGCCTATAAGGCGGCCAAAGAAAAGATGCTGGGCATCGTCGCCGGTACCCAGCGCCGACATCAGGACGACTACTTGGCCTCGATGGAACAAATCCACAACGGCGCGCTTGGCGAAATTGTTTCGGGACGGGTCTACTGGAACCAGGGGGGACTCTGGCACAAAGCCCGCGTCAACGGCATGACCGACGCCGAATGGCAAATCCGCAACTGGCTCTACTTCACCTGGCTTTCCGGCGACCACATCGTCGAACAACACGTCCACAACCTCGACGTGGCCAACTGGGCCCTTGGCGAACACCCCATCCGCGCCGTGGGGATGGGCGGACGTCAATCACGCACCGCGCCGGAATACGGCCACATCTTCGACCACTTCGCCGTCCAGTACGAGTACCCCAGCGGAACGGTGATCCAATCCTACTGCCGCCAGATCGACGGCTGCGAAAACAATGTCTCCGAAACCATCGAAGGCACGCAAGGCAAGTGGACCAGCCAGGGCCATCGCATCACCCACGGTGGCAAGGTCAAGTGGCGCTATCGGGCCGACGGCAAGCGAGTCGATTCGTATGTTCAAGAGCATACACACTTGATTGAGTCTATCCGCAAGGGCGAGCCACTCAATGAACTCAAGACGGTGGCCGAAAGCACCCTCACGGCGATCATGGGTCGGATGTCGGCTTACACCGGCAAAGCAATCGAGTGGGATCAAGCTCTCAACTCCCAAGAAAATCTCTATCCTGCCGATTTGACCTTAGAGTCGTCGCTGCCAGTGCCTCCGGTGGCGATCCCGGGCCGCACCCCGTTCGTGTGATTGGCGGATCTGCTCCACCGTCTCCGATGAGGTGAGTGTCGCCCAACCCCATTGTCGTCGCCGTCGGTCGCCGCGATCGGTGGAACGACAATGGGGTTGTTCATTCGACATCACACGTCCGCCTCGGTCGGCCGCGTCCTTCAAGCCACCTTCGACGAATTGGCTTTGTCGTTTTCTCGCTCGTCTTCTCGGGCACCAAGTCCAAGCCCCCGGGGCTTGGGTCAACCCCACCCTTGCCAGGCAAAGGAGGTCCATCGTGTCGTTTCTGCTGGCGCTGGATCAGGGAACAACGAGTTCCCGGGCGATTGTCTTCGACACGGAGGGCATGATCCAAGGGATGGGTCAGCGCGAGTTTCCCCAGCACTATCCGCATCCGGGTTGGGTGGAACACGACCCGATGGATCTCTGGTCGAGTCAGGCGGGGGTGATTTCCGAAGCGCTGGCTCAAGCCCGAATCGGTCCCGACCAACTCGCGGCAGTGGGGATTGCCAACCAGAGAGAAACCACCCTGATCTGGGAACGCGCCACCGGAACGCCGGTCGGTCCGGCGATTGTCTGGCAGGATCGCCGCACTGCCGAGCTTTGCGAACAGCTGCGCGCCCGGGGGGTCGAGCCTCTGTTCACTCAACGAACCGGCTTATGTCTGGATCCCTATTTCTCGGGCACCAAGCTGGCCTGGATGCTGGAACACCATCCCGGCCTCCGCGCCCGGGCCGAACGGGGCGAACTGGCCTTCGGCACTGTCGATTCCTGGCTGGTGTGGCAATTGACCCAGGGCCAACGCCACGTCACCGACCCCTCCAACGCCTCCCGCACCCTGTTGTTCAACCTGCGCACCGGCGACTGGGACGACGATCTGCTCGGCATTTTGAACATTCCCCGGCCGCTTCTGCCCGACCTGGTTCCATCCCAGGGAGTGATCGGCGAGGTGTCGCACCCTCTGGGACCGGTGGGCCGACCGATCGCCGCCATTCTGGGCGATCAACAAGCGGCGCTAGCGGGTCAAGTTTGCTTTTACCCTGGCATGTCCAAATGTACGTATGGCACAGGCTGCTTTGTGCTGATGAATCTGGGTGACGATCCACGCCCCTCTCGCCACCGCCTCTTGACCACCGCCGCCTGGTGCCTCGGAGCGGAACGCTCATTGGTTTACGCGCTGGAGGGAGCCGTCTTCATCGGAGGGGCCGTGGTTCAATGGCTTCGCGACGGCTTGGGCTTGATTCGCTCCTCCGCCGAGGTCGAGGCTCTGGCCACCTCGGTGCCCGATAGCGGCGGGGTGTATTTCGTCCCGGCCTTCGTCGGTTTGGGAGTGCCCGACTGGGATCCCCACGCGTCAGGAACCCTCATTGGCATTGGTCGCGGCACCAACGCCGCCCACCTTGCCCGAGCCGCGCTGGAGTCGATTGCCTTCCAGGTCGCCGAAGCGCTACACGCGATGCGGGCCGACATCGAAGGCTCCGGCTTCGATCTTGGGGAACTCCGGGTCGATGGCGGTGCGTCGGTCAACCGGACCTTGATGCAGTTCCAAGCCGACCTGTTGGGTGTTGCGGTGGTGCGGCCCGCCGTCACCGAAACCACCGCCTTGGGCGCGGCCCTGTTTGCGGGTCTGGGAGCGGGACTTTGGCGCGACGAAACCGAACTCGAAGGCGTCTGGCGCGCCGCCGAACGCTTCGAACCCCGTCTGGCTCCCTCGCAGGCTCAAGCCCGTCTGGCCCGCTGGCGCGAGGCGGTCGAACGTTCCAAAGGATGGCGACACGACTGATCGCTTGCCCAAACCTAAACCATTGCAAATCTTGATGAGCCAACTCTTCAATCTTCACTTCAAGGGGATTCTGATCCGCGTCAACGTCGCTTCAACCCCAACGCCCTTGATCTCGAACGGTCGCTGTCGGGCTTGCCGATGCGACTCCGAGGAAGTTTCGCATCGCGGCTCGTAGACCATCTCCGACGCGGAGGAAGCACACGTGCTGGCGGAGAACTGGAAGGACCGGAAACACGCGACTTCGGACTCCCTCCCAACGAGGTAGAATGTCGCGTGGTAGGCCGTGGCCGCCGGTTCCTGGAACTTCGGAGGAAGGGTCAGGAGAGCCTAGCGACTCTCCAACAGAAACGTAACGGGGCCGTCGTTGACCAGCTCCACCTCCATCTCGGCGCGGAAGACTCCGGTGGCGACGGTCAACCCGGTGGTCCGAAGCTGGGCGATGAACCGCTCATAAAGCGTTTCGGCCAAGACCGGATCGGCCGATTCGGTGAAACTGGGCCGCCGTCCCGCTCGACAATCACCCAATAAGGTGAATTGGCTGACCACCAACACCGCGCCGCCAACCTCGACAACCGAGCGGTTCATCTTCCCCGCCTCATCCGCGAAGCCTCGCAATCCCGCCACCTTGGCCGCCAGATAATCGGCATGCGATGCCTCGTCCCCCCGCGCCACTCCCACCAAGGCCAGCCATCCCCGGTCAATTCGCCCCACCACCTCGCCGGCCACCCGAACTTCCGCTCGACTCACCCGTTGCAAAACAATTCGCATCAGATTTCCCTCGCGTCGTAAAAAAAGTCCTGATCTTGAAAAATGACACCGCGGTGTCGGCCACGCCATCGGAAGTAGGTCAAGATCTTGTTAAAATGAATTCGAATGGGCAATCAACGGAGAACCGAGGAGTGACACGCGAGATGTCCAACGCGGGGGATCCAAGTCACACCGGTTCGGACGAGTTCGCGGAAGTGTTTGATCGAGCCTCGCGGGGTGACATGGCGGCCCTCTCGCTGATCATTCAACGCTACGAACCAGAGGTCCGCACCGCCGCACGGGCGTTGTTGGGTCCGGCGTTGCGTCCCTACTTCGATTCGTTGGATTTGGTCCAATCGGTGCATCGCAGCATCTTGCGAGGCATGAAGCGGGATCAATACCAGTGCAGCGACCCGGAACAACTGCTGGCTCTGGCTTTGACGATTGTCCGGCGCAAGGTGGCGCGCAAATGGCGTAAGCTTCGCCGTCAGCTTCGAGCCGAGACGATCGCCAAGAGCGGTAGTTCGCGGACCGACGAATTCCACCGTCTGGTTAGCGGCGAGACCGACCCTACCTTGATGACCCAGGTGGAGGATCAACTGGCTCATTTGTGTCGCAGCCTCGATCCCGTGGAACGCAAATTGATTGAGATGAGGCTGATGGGCCATAGCACTGCCGAGGTTGCCCGAGCGATGAAGCTCGACCCGGATGTGTTGAGGGTCCGTTTGCATCGGCTGCGCAACCGCCTTCGTGAACGAGGGTTCCCCGAGCGTTGGGTTTGATCCATCCCCCCCCACCGAAGACCATCAGAAGAAGTCCACGAAGGTAGGAAACAGGTCCATGATCTGAATCGGCGTGGTCACGTCGCGCGGCGACCCCAGCCTCCCCGAGGGCCAGCGAATCCAACATGGAACCCGGTGACCGCCCTCGTAGGAGGTGGTCTTGCCCCCCGCAGTCCCGCGTTGGACAAACCCACGCCGGCGGTCCCGCCGTTGTCGGTCATCACCACGACAATCGTTTCATCCACCAGCCCATTGTCGCTGAGGAACTGATCGAATTCACCAAAGCGCTTGTCGATATGAGCGATCATTCCGAAAAAACCGGCCGGCTGGTCGGGCTTGCGATAGGGGACGATGTCCTTCTCCTCGTCGATGTGGGGCGCGTGCGGCGCGTTGGTGGCCAGGTCGCAGAAAAACGGCTCGTTTCGCTCGGCGCAACGCTTGATCCAGGCCATCGCCTCGTCGAACCAAGCATCGGTGCAGTGGCCTCGTTAGCGTTCTTCGACCCCGTTGCGAAACAGCCGACCATCGAACAACGGCCAATCGAACTCGGGAGTGCTGTACAGCTGACCCCAACCTGGGTGGTCAATGGCGGTGTCGAATCCCCTGTCCATCGGGCGATGGGGATCAGCGCCCCCCAGGTGCCACTTGCCGAACAAGCCGGTGCGATAACTGGCCCGCTGAAACGCCTCAGGCAAGGTCGGCAAATCGGTTCGTATGAACGTCCGACCCGCCGTCACCGAAGTCGCGCCGTTGCGCAAGGCCGCCAGGCCCGTCATAAGCTGCCCACGGGTGGGCGAACA
>Ga0209017_10000577_pt1 | contig 35228 bp, 29 predicted proteins | sample YNPBryunderm2012_FD_185812 | JGI IMG/M metagenome (GOLD analysis project Ga0209017, IMG submission 185812) | Anoxygenic and chlorotrophic microbial mat microbial communities from Yellowstone National Park, USA - YNP Bryant MS undermat 2012... ...
AGCTCTTTTTGGTTTGGGAAGTAGCTCGCATTCCATTGACAAATATTGGGATTGGGAATGCCTTGTCACACTCTTGACCGGGTGGATCCTCATGTACCCTTGGGCTCCTTGGATCGGGCAGATTTCCCATCGCGTTCAGACCTCGCGCCTCGCATTGCTCCTGAAATCCCCCCTGATCCTGTCGCGAACCCTAGCGTTGACCGGTTTGCTTTGGCTTTCATCAGCTCTTCTCGTTTCAGGAACGTATAATCCATTCATTTACTTTAAGTTTTGACACGGGAGGACTCTCGGCATGTTCGACTCCAGCACGCCGACGTCGCCTCGCTGGGCCCAGTGGTTTTTGGTGATCCTCTTCATGGCCACTCTCTATTTACCCGCGTTAACCACGCGCTGGCTCGACTCTCCCTGTTTGCTCATCCCGGAACAACGTCTCGCCAGACCGTTTCCATCGTTTCCTCAGAAGATGTCGCACTGGAAACGGATGCCCAGCAAACTGGAAAACGCCTTGCTTGATCGGATTGGATTCCGTTGCGAGGCGCTTCAGGTTCGTTTGTTGTGGAAGTATGGCCTCTTCGGTCAACTCCCTTCGGGTCTGGTGGTCTTGGGATCGAATCATTGGCTTTATCTGGATGCCTCGCACTCGATTCGACCGAATTGGAATGAACCTCTTCGCCAGCAGATCGTGCAAACCAACCTCGATCGCCTTCGTCAACGCCGTGACTGGCTGGCTGCGCGAGGCATCCCGCTTTGGGTCGTTCTCGCGCCTGAGAAGCAAACCATCCATCCCGAATCTGCTCCTGCTCGTTTCTTAGAACGTTGGAATGAGGAGATTGGCACATTCAATCAAGAGCTTGCTCGTAACCAACTTCAACCTGACAAGCGACTCGATTTGATCGACCTGCGTACGTTTTTAAGTCAAATTGCTCAATCGGGTCAATGTTTGGCTTACCGAACGGATTCTCATTGGAATCTGCAAGGGATGATACACGGGTTAAGACCGATCGTGGCTCGCCTACGTCAAATCGACGATTCGAGCGAATCAGAATCATCCGACTCTTGGGTTGACCTGTTTCGAGTCGATTCAACCATCCCCAAAGAGCAGCCTTTCGACCTGACCCGAATCGCTGGGTTGTCCGAACCGTGGATTCGGCGAACTGGGCTTTCGCGTCCCTTTGACGAACCGTTCGACTCGTTGATCTGGAATCATCCCCATACGGTCATCCAAGTTGAATCGTCTGATTCGACTATCAACCATTATCGTTGCAAGGCGGCTTCGTTGCGGAATCGTCCGCGCGTGGTGCTTCTCCATGATTCGTTTTTTACGTCCGCGACTCGCCTGCTCGCTCATGAATGTTCTGAAATCATTGGTGTCTTCCAAAATGAGTTCCCCGCGAAACTGATTGAGGAGTTCAAGCCCGATCTTGTCATTCAGGCTCTCTCCGAACGTTGGTTCCTCGCGCCTCAGTCACCTCATCTCCTTCCGCCGTCTTCGGAACCCTCTCAACCCGACGCCGACGCATCAGGAAGACTCCATCCCACGTGGAATCTAGCCCGCCCCTTCGAGGAGTCGTCTCCTCGGCTCCGTTGACCGTTCTTCACGATCAACCGCACTCTTACACTCACGGATTCTGGAGTCGTTCAATGCCCGGTCCTTCGTCGCATCGTCATGCTCAAACCCGTTGGTTGGTGATTGGCTGCGGCGGGCAGGGACGCCGCCGAGCCAAGGCGATCGCTGCCACACCGGGACATCGTCTCGCGGCCGTTTACGATTGCGAGCCGGAAATCGCCCATCGTTTGGCCAACGATCTAGGCGTTCCCATGATTCGCGGTCTTCAAGACGCGCTTGATCGACACGAGTTTGACGCGGCGGCGATCGCCACACCCCACACCGACCATGTGGAATCCGCTTATCTTTGTCTTGAGGCTGGTTTGAATGTTCTGATCGAAAAACCAATCACTACCAGTAGCAGTCACGCGTTCCGACTTCTCGATCTGAGTCATCGGATCAGCTCGCGTCTCGCGGTCGGATTCAATCACCGCTTTTTTCCTCCTATCGAAAAGGCGATCCAGTTGATCGCGTCGGGCGCGATCGGCAAACTACAAACCCTCGAAATCGCCATCGGTCACGCCGCGTCTCCCGATTTTCTCGCCGGTTGGCATGGCAAGCGATCGTTGTCGGGTGGTGGAGCCTTCCTCGACAACGGCTCCCACGCCTGCGATTTGGCTCGACTTCTTCTAGGTGAACCCATCGATGTGTCGGCCTGGTCGATCCCTTTGACCCCTCAACCCGACGCGATCGACTTGGAGACACACGCCACCTTCCACTATGCGTCGGGGGCGTGTTGTCATATCACTGCCTCCTGGCGCAAAATCCGAGGCTATCTCGAATTGTGGGCCGTTGGAGATCAGGGACGTGTCGAAGTCCAAACCACTCCCTGGTCACTGATTCGAATTGATCAGCGAGGACGAATCCATCGGGATCGATTTCTCGCTGCCCGAATCCGGGAACGGCTTCACCGAGCTCGGCATGGCGGGGAACGGTCGCTGGTCCGCGAGCTTGTACAGTTCAGCGCATCTCCGCAACCCCAATCCCTTCCTTCGCTCGCTACGGGATACGATGGGTTGCGGGCTGTCCAAATGGTCGAAGCAGTGGAACTTGCTTGTCGAACCGGACGTAAGGTTTCCGTCGCCCAAGCGATGGTCACTCCTCCCCCGCAAGTCGTTTCACACAACACGCCAACTCAACACCGAGTGAGTGTTGGGCTAGACAGATGATTTTACACATGAACGTACCGGCGATTCTCATGTTTCATTCACTGGACACGTCAAGGTCGCCGATCTCGCTGGAGCCAGATCGGTTCGAGCGACTTTTAAACGGATTGGTCGAACGAGGATGGAAATCGATCAATTTCAGCGATCACAACCAGCATTCACAACCCATTTCTGATCAGACCATGATTCTCACGTTCGACGACGGGTTATGCACGATTCGCTGCGCGGTTCCGATTTTGGAGCGGTTGGGATTGTCGGCCACCGTATTTTTAGTCGCGGGACGTGTGGGAGGATGGAATGATTTTCCTGGATGTCGTATCAGGGTTCTCCGGCAACGGTTGTTGACTTGGTCGGAGTGTCGGGAATTGGCTGAGCGGGGGATTCGCTTTGCTTCGCACGGGTGGGATCATCATCCCGTCACTCAATTGGATTCGGCAACGCTCCGCGACGATCTTCTACGCGCGCGGGAACGGATCGCCACGGAGTTGTCCGCAGCGTTTGACGACGCCCCGTTTGCTTATCCCTATGGCGACTGGGATCGACGGACCCGACGGATTGTGGGGGAGTTTCATCGAATCGGTCTGGGGACACGGTTGGGACGTCCCCGTCCGAGCGATTGTCCGCTCGTGTTGCCACGAATCGATGCGTATCACCTTCGCAATCCCTGTGTGGCCGCGCGCTGGATGGGGTCGTGGGGAGACTGGTGGATGGTCCCTCGACGCTCGATTCGCCAACTGCGGACCTCGTGGGAGAAGACGCAGCGATGGTTATCAAGCTCCCTCGGGTGACCAAGAAACGGATCCGTGCGGACTGGGACGACTTGATTTGTCCCGAGCCGTCGTGTTGGACTCCCTTGGACGCTCGTTTGGACGGAAGCCTGAACGAATGCCCTCGATGCGGCCGTCTGCTCACGCTGACGGCGGGCTTACCGGACGTTCGGGATGCGTCCGATCGTTACTTGCCTTTAGACGCGGAGCGGCGGCGGGCTGAACTGCTCGACACCCTAGCTCAACGTCAGCACCTCAGCGCGTTGGACCTGGCTCGGGTGTATTACGCCATCACGGGAGACCCCCGCCGCGAACGGTTCCTTGCTCACCTGGATCGAGCGGAAGTTCGAGCGGAAGGTCTCGTGAGTCAAATTTGTGAGCATGTGCCTTACGGTGGACGGGTCCTGGAGATCGGTTGCGGGTCGGGCGGATTCTTGGCGGCGGCGGCCCGCGTTCGATCCGACTGGCGACTGGAGGGAGTCGATCTGGCGTCGCGCTGGCTGGTGGTGGCGAAACGACGACTGCGTGAGCTTGGTTTCGTTTCAGGATCTACTCGGACAATCGGTTCTGGATATACCGCCAGAGCTTCGATCCGCTTGATTGCCGCTCAAGCTGAACGGCTGCCGTTTCGTCACGGCTGGTTCGACGCGGCCGTAGCCGACTCCCTGGTGGAGCATCTTGACGACCCGCAAGTGGTGGTGACTGAGTTACGGCGTGTCGTCCGGCCGGGAGGCCGAGTGATTCTGTGGTCGCCCAATCGACGCCAATGGCTGGACGATCCCCACGGCGTGCGCCAATCTCGGTCTCTTCGACCACCCTGCATCTTCTCCTCCGCATCACCTTCATCACCGTTTTGGAAACCCCGCTGTCGAACTGCTCGGGAGGCGGCCTCTTGGTTCGACTGTTCAGCCTGGTCAAGCGTCGTGGTGCAACCCGCGGGCGTGACTCGACAGTGGCTCTCCCGAGCAGCTCATGGTTGGGAGCGGCTGCATTCAGTTTACGCGGTCGCCTCTCGCCAGTCTCTTCTCCGTAGTTTGCTGACGGAGTATGGACCACTTTGGCAACTTACCGCCATTCGTTCCGAGTCCAATCCATGTCGATGACTGTTCTTGGTTCCGCGCGTCTTGAAACAGATCCCCACCTTTATTTTCGGACTCTTGTTCATCTTGAGCAACGCCATTGGTGGTGGTGCCTGATGGCGGCGATTGAAACCGCCTGGCTGGATCGTATCTTGATCGGTCGGCGAAACGGCGTGGCGTTAGATCTTGGTTGCGGAGCGGGAGCGACTTTGGAACGACTGGCCAGACGTTCGGAACTCCAGCGCGTCATTGGAGTCGAGCCGGTTGCCGAAGCGTTGATTCACGCCCATTTCAGGCGATCGGCGTCCACTTCGAAGAACCGAATTCCCTACCTCGTCCGCGGAGCGGGCGAACGCTTACCCGTTGCAAGCCAATCCGTTGATTTCGTGATGTGTTTGGACGTGATTCAACATCTGCCGATCGCCAGTCGCCCCGCCCTGCTTTTGGAAATCAGTCGCGTCCTGCGGCCGGGGGGACATCTGGTGTTGCGCTCCAACGCTCCACCCCTGTTTCGATGCCGCGTCTCTTCCGTGGCGCGAGAGGAGCAGCCGATCCATCCACGCGAGCTGTTCAAATGGTGCGCCAACGCTGGTTTGAGAGTTCGACGAAGCTCACGGGCCAACGCGGTCGGATCGCTCTACGAGGAACTCCGCGCGTTGCTGAAGCGGGGTTGGAGACGAAGTCCAACGGCTTCGGGACATCCCGCCGGTCGGGGATTGGTTCTCGATTCTAACGGCGATCGTACCAAGTCGTCTCGATTGGCCCATGCCATCGCCGCCTGGGAAACCGCTTGGGTGGGACGTTGGGGCCTCCCACTTCCAGTGGGTCATAGTTTTTGGTTACACGCTGAGGTGTGACAACACGACGGGCGGGTTGATTCCTTGAAGGGTCCGATCTAACCCACCCGTCGAGGCTTTGAACGGCGTGTGACGAGCAACCGAAGCGATCGGGTTCAAGTCCGAGTGGTTGGAATCGAACGCCGACGCGCCACCGCCACCGCCACCCCCATTCCAGACGCAATCAGCATCCCCAGAGTCAACGTCCCCGGTTCGGGAACTCCTGTATTTAGCACAATGGCTTCAATCCGCGACCCCCCGCCACGCTGCAAGTTCATTACCATTGCTGTGTATTCCTGCGGTGCAGGGAGACCAAACACGCGCTGAACATAACTGATATTAATCAAAACTTGAAATGATCCTAGGTTAGGGCCGTTCGGCAGATAGATGAAGCGTCCGAAATCGTCGTTGGCCAGAACGACCGAACTGGTTCCATCGAAACGGCGATTGTCGGTGAAGCGGTGCAGCACCCCCGGCGCGAGGAAGCCGGACAGATTAGGGTCGAGATTGCCGCCCAAGGTTGCCAACTGGATGCTGCCGGCCCCACCGGCCCCACCCGAGAAGCTGACATTGCCCGGACTGAAGGTGGCTTGGGGAGTCCCCCACTTGGTGACGAAGCGGATCAGATCCAACCGCGCGTCGTTCCCCGAGGCGCTGAGAATCACCCCTCCCACTCCCAACACGACATCCCGCGACATCCAGTTGGGTGAACCAAATGTCAAGGGTGAGTCCACAAAGAATGCGGCTCGATACAGGTCGAAATTGATAGAGGAGCTTCCGGCCGCGTAAATCCCCGGATCCGCGGAATTTCCGAAAAACTCCCAGGCGTCATCCAGCGGGTTGCCGGTCAATAAATTGGCGTGAGCAGACCCCGCCCAGATCGATGTCGTCAGGACAACGAAGAGCGGGATCGCACCGGGGCTTGGTACGAGTATGGCGAGACGAGTCAGCATCGCCGCGATCCTTTGAAGTTGGAACACGTTCAGGATTGCCCGGCATTTTCGTCAAGTTCGCTCGGGAACTTGACGGCGGCCGCCCTTCCCAAAGGGTCGGGAACACGATCTGGCCCGCATCAGCCAGATGAGCTTGTCACCCCGTATGTCGAGTTGAACGAACCGCCAATGTTGTTTTACGTCGTCTACGGAGGATTGGTGACACCCCCTTCAGCTTTGGTGGATGGACGAGTGCAGTTCGATCTCATTTTGATGGTTCCGCAGGCTTACGAGCCGGACGATGTGGGAGGGGGGAATCACCATCGCGCCTCCCGAAGGCGTTTGGGAAGCGCAACTCCACCCGATCCCGGCCGACGATCGCCTCACGATCACTAGACCCCTCATTTTATCGATGAGAGATGAGGGGTATGACGCGAACGGAGGAATCGTCATCGTCTTTCGGCAAAACGCGACTTATTCAATCAACGAAACGTCTCTCGCTTGGCGTTGGACACGAGTGTTGGTGAAAGGGTGGGGGTGGTTCACCGGATGGGTTGGCGTTGCGATGGACGATAAACACGCCAGACGCCGGCCGCGACCAACGCCAGTGACGCCAAAACGATTGAACCCGGCTCGGGGACAGCGCCGTCGTTGGGAACGGGATCAACGCTGCTGTCATCGCCGAAAGGACGAAAGATCAATGCCTCAATGCGCGATCCCCCGCCGCGTTGCAGGTTGAGAACGACCGACCCGAGTTCCGGCGGGGCGGGCAAGCCGAAGACACGGGCAACGTAAGACGTGTTGAGCAGCACTTGGAAGCCGGTCAGTTGAACCCCGTCGGATTGATACATCAACCGACCAAAATCATTACCGATGGCGGGTGTGCCCTGGCCGTCGTAACGAAGGTTCTGAGTCGGGCGATGAAGGACGTTGGGTGCCAGGAAGCCTGGTTGGTTGGGGTTTAGATCCCCGCCGAACGTCCCCAACTGAATACCGCCCACCCCAGCTCGCCCGCCGGAAAAACTCACGTTGTTCGGCACAGAGAAGGTCGCCTCGGGCGTGCCCCACTTCGTCACAATTCGGATTAAGTCAAGGTGAGTCGCGTTGCCCACCGTACTAATCACTTGAGCGGACACCGCCGCGATCCGATCTTGCGACAACCAGTTGGGCGAGCCGAACGGCGTGGGGTTGTTCAAAACAAAACTGGTCTGAAACAGGTTGAAAATGACTGGAAGACTTCCGTTGGAGTAGATCCCCGGCGCGTCGGATCGACCGTAGAGCTCGAAGTTCAGCGCCGAGACGATCTGTTCGGCTTTCTCCGCTTGCAACGGAGTCGGCTCCATCAATTCCGCACGGGCCGCGGGTGAGGCCAATGGCACTTCCCACACCCCGACCATCATGCCCAGCGACATCAACATTGACACTGCGCGGGAGGGCGTCCAACCCAACATCGTGACCTCCTTGACCGATAGTGCTCGCCTTCCAACCTTGCGACGATCCGTTGAATAATGCACGGAACGGAACGATCAAACCGAACGGCTGACGTTGAAAGTTAAAAACATTTCAAACGGGGTGGAGCGGCGTCCGATCATCTTCACTCGATCGGCGGATGGTTGCCGTTTCTCTTTAACAAATTTTCCAGCAACGTGTCAAACCACGTCGTCGGCCATCGGCTCGGCTTCCCGCATTCACCGTTCATCATCGTGATCGTGGCCGCGTCCTTAGCTGGCAATCATCGGCGTCGCAGCGTCGAACACACGACCAATTTTCGTTGCCCTTATTCCCTCATCGAACCAACGCGGTTGGGATTAGGGACGGCGAAACCAGGGGGAGGTCGGAGGGACAGAGAATTCACCTTGAGCGCCTGGTGCGCGGGGATAGCGCGCGTCGATCACCTGATCGATGAGACGATCAGCGGCGCGGGTGTCGGGGTTGACCACCTTGTTGCCGCCGAAGGCGCGACGAAGGTGGCGGTCATTGAGTTCGGCGTTGGGGTTCGTGGGGATTGCCGATCCGTTGGTTTCGGTCTCAATGCCGGTGAGCGAATCGGCGGAAGGATTGGTGGCGTGTCGAGCGGTGTTGGGGTCGAAGTCAGCGCGGGTGGGTGGTTGATCGTCGAAAGGCTCGCGGGAGGCAGCCAGGGCGACGACTCCTTGATCGACGAGCGACGCGGTTGGTGGCGAAACCAAAGGGGTTGACTGACGGGTTTCCGATCCCAAGCGCCGAGTCAGTCCCATCGCGTCCCGCAGGTTGACCTTGGCGTATCCCTTGAACGAGGGCACTTGGAAGACGACCGCGGGGATGGGTTGGTTGACTTCCGGGGAGTTGAGGGTGATTTCCAGGCTCAGTTGTTCGGGTACCCAATCGAGGCGGAACTTGTAGGGCAGTTTGATGGGGGCGGGACGAGGTTGCTCAGGCGTCGCGGGTACCGGCACGTCCTGGTAATCCTGGACGACCGCCCGAGCGAGCAGGGTCTGTCCGTCGTCGGCCATGAGTTGGTGTTCGCGGATCAGCCCGGTGCTTCGGTCAATGATGGTCCGCTTGAGGGTCGTTTCGCCTAGTGAGTTGACCCGACGTTGTGTGATAACCCAAGCGCCGGCTTCGGAGCCGGTGCCTTCCTCGATTTGGGCGTTGGCCAATTCACTACGCTCGAATGGGCGAAGGCCCAGGGCTTCCACAATCCAGTCGGGTTGAAAGGTGGCCTGAACCGGCGACTCGCCAGTGGCGTCGTAGTCGCACACATAAGCTTCGCGGGGGCCGTTGCCTCGGTTGCGCATCCAGAACCAGAAGCCTTCGGTGTTGGATCCGATGTCGGCCTCGGGACTGACCGTCGATTTGAGCGCCAGCTTGAAGTCGCGGGGTTTTTGGAACGACAAGACGCCCGAGACCCGGTGACGCTGATCGGCGGTCTGAACCGCGATGCTAGGACGGGCGCGGAGGCTGACTAGGCGGCGTGCGTTTTGGTTGACCTGGGCCATCGCCTCTTCCACGGTGCGTTGACGTTCCAGGTCAGCGAGGGCGGGGTTGGGAACCGCGGACCGATCGGGACGCATCGCCGCGACGCAGCCGGAGAGGCTTGAGAGGGCGAGAGCCATCCAAACCAACCCCCATGAACCGCAACGTTCCAAGTCGCGTGTCGCAAACGACGGACGCTTCAATGCGACGGGTTCGGTTTGGACGGCCCTGACGGTTTGGTTGACCATCCCCACAACCTCACGGAGTCATCGAACGGGCCACGGCGATAGACGGCGTTCCAACGGTGGAAACCGAAGGGTCGGAAACTGAGCGGCTCGCGCGGGGGATACTGTCACTTCCAACATCATACCCGATGATGCTCGGGCGAGCCTGCGGTCTGAATCAAGCCGACGGACCTTGGGAGTAGAAACAAACGTTTCTTGGTTCTGATCGACCAAAAGCCGCTTATTTCTTGAGAAAATCCGCCAGCGCGTCGAATCCTTGACTCAGGGTTTCGAGGTCGGTGGCATAGGACAGGCGCACGTAGTGGTCGGCCCCGAACGCTTGGCCCATCACCAAGGCAACTCCGGCGGTCTCCAACGCGGCCATGCAGAACTCGGTGGAGTTGGTGACTAATCGTTCGCCCAGGGTGCGTCCATAGTGGGCTGAGACGTTGAGGAACAAATAAAACGCTCCACTCGGAGGTCGACAGGTCACGTCCGGCAGTTGAGCCACCCGTTCCAATGCGTACAAGCGACGACGGGCGAACTCCTCGCGCATCTCCCGCACCGAGTCCTGAGGTCCGGTGATGGCCTCCAGGGCGGCGTGCTGGCTGATCGAGCAGGGGTTGCTGGTTTCCTGGCTTTGCAAGTCGGCCATGAACCCAGCGATCGCGGGCGGAGCGACCGCCCAACCAATCCGCCAACCAGTCATTGCGTAGGACTTGCTCACCCCGGAAATGGTGACGACCCGATCCGCCAGGCCGGGACGGAGAGTGGCGAAGCAAACCGGCTCGGTCCCGTCGAAAATCAGCTGCTCGTAGATTTCGTCGGAAACCACGCCAACTTCGGTTTCTAGGATCGCGTCGGCCAGAGCGGTCTGCTCTTCGCCGCTGTAAACCATGCCGGTCGGGTTGCAGGGGGAGTTGAGGAGCAGGAGACGGGTGCGGGGAGTCACTGCGGCGCGGAAGGCGTCGGGCTTGAGTTTGAAGTCGTCGGATTCGCTGGTGTTCAGAATAATCGGCACCCCACCGGCCAGACGGATCAGGTCGGCGTAACTCACCCAAAACGGCGCGGGCACAATCACCTCGTCGCCGGGATTAACCAACGCCATGAAGGCGTTGTGCAGCGCATGTTTGGCCCCATTGGAGATGACGACCTGCTTGGCGGTCGTCTCCAAGCCGCGGTCTCGATAAAGGCGGGCCACTGCATCGCGGAGTTCAGGGATGCCGGCTGCGGGGGTGTAGCGGGTTTTCCCACGCTCGATGGCCCGCCAGGCGGCTCGCCCCACATTCTCGGGCGTGTCGAAGTCGGATTCGCCCAGAGTGAAATCGAAGATGGTGCGGCCTTGGGCTTTGAGATCGCGCGCCTTCTGGGCCATCGCAATCGTCGCCGACGGAGAAATCAAGCGGGCGCGCTCGGCCAAGCTCAGAGCCATAGCGGAAAGTCCCTGCCGAAGAGTAAGTGAGTGAAAAAGAGAATGGAGGAGAACCAACCTGACTACTTATTAGGAAGACGGCTCGCTCAAACCCGTTTGTTCGTTCCTCCTCGAACCACTCGACCTAGACGATGTGGTCTGCTCCCACTGGTTCGATCCGCGAAGGCGGCAACGATTCAGAGCTAAGTGAACCATGAGCATTTACCACCTGCGGACCCTTGTGAAGAGGGTCGATCAATCAGGATCGGGGCCGGGTCGGGGGTTGCGGGTTTGGAATCGTGGCCGCGAAGAAGGAAAACCGTTGTACGACACCCCGGTTTGCGTCTTGTTTCAAGTTGATTCGTCTCAAGTCGCCTTAAATTTTTCGCGGAATGAATCACGAACTCCAGGATCGACGCGCCCAGTGGACGGGTCAAGGGGCGGACAAGCCAATCGTCGCCTTAGTTCGACCTCCATCCATACCATTTTATTTTACCGAATCACCCCCAACGCCGGAAACCGGGCGTGTCGGATTGTCATAAGAATTGGCGTCGGCTCCCGGGATTGCGGCTCGCCTCGGGTTGGACTGGCGATCAACCCCGGCAGGGTTGCGGATCACCTTCCACGACTTGCCGGGTTCACGGCCTTTGAAGTAGTCCGGGTTGATTTGGGGATTCCGGTCGATACGGGTGAATACAAATTCCTTGGAATTCTTATTTTCGTCGATCAGCATCAGTTGTTCAGGCTGAAAGCTTGAGCGGAGCAGTTTGACAATCGCCTGGTTGAAATTGTCCCGCTCCTCTTCGGTCTGAGGGAGGATTTCGATGTAGAAGGCGTCGTCGTCCTCGCGTCTGAGGTTCATGCGGTACTTGCGCTTGGCTTCGGCGGCCTTGAAATTGAAGAGGAACGGCAGCGGCCCTTCCTTGAGAGCGCGTTCGCGTTCGTCGGTCCCCAGGGGGTAGACTACCACCTCGCGGACCTCGGCGACGTAGTGCCAAACCTCGTCACCGGTGCAGACGAAACGCTCGTAAGGCTTGGCCCTCTCAGGATCGAACCGGGCGTCGGTGGATTGGAAGTCCAGCACCGCGAGGTTGGGCGCTTGCAAGTAGGCGCGGCCTAGAAAATAGGTCTTCTCGTTGAGGACGACATCCTGATCGCGGCGACGAAACTCGGCGTGCAGCGACCTGATCTGGGAACTTCGGCGTTCCCATTCGTCGAGAATTTGATCCATCCGCGCCCGGGCGCGGGGGTCGTCGGCGTTGAAGACAGCCACTTTGGGCTTGGCCGGGGATGGACCGTCGGCGGGGGGTTGCGGACGGGCCGAGACGACCATCCCCACCCCCCCCACGGCGGCCGTCGCCGCAATCGTCGCGAAAGCGACCGTGAGGACGCGGAGGACTCGGTTGAGCGAACAGCACCCCGTCATATCCCTGGACTCCTCTTGGCGCGTGCCGACGATCCATCAGTTCTGTCACACGTGGAGCAACCACGTTGTCCCGACCAATCGGCCCGATCCCATCCCTCTCCACTTCAATCACACCGCCTCGCCCGGTCTGGTGGAACGCGAGGCGTTCTCGATCCTTCCCCGGGACCATTTTCAAGAGGCAAGGCAAGTCGGCTGCGCGGTTCTCGAACCGGCGACGGCTCGCCAAGATACTCAGGAGTTACCACGCCGCGGCGATTTCGACCAGAGGAATCGCAGGGTTTGGTTCCCGAAACCATCGTGGAACAACCCATCGCGCCTAAGGCCGGATTGCCATCTCATTGAACCATCCGGACAATTGCAAGCTCGGGCCAATCGGCTAAAGTGACCCGGTGGACCACGGCTCGGCCACCCACGACAAGACCACGGCTTCCAAGTCAACCGGCGAGTCCGCAAGCTCGTTCCATCCGCGTGTTCTCGACCTCCTCTCCTGGAATTGTTTGGACGATTTAACCCATGCCTCAGGCGCGTAAGTACGTCATCATCATTCCCGATGGAGCCGCCGACGAACCGGTGGAGGCTTTGGGCGGACGCACTCCGTTGCAAGCGGCCCGGTTACCCCACTGCGACCAGGTGGCCGCCGAGGGAATGATCGGCCTGGCCCGCAACGTGCCCGAACGCTTCCTCCCCGCCTCCGACGTGGCCACTCTTAGCCTCTTCGGCTACGATCCTGAACGTTATTACACTGGCCGCGCCCCTCTGGAAGCCGCCGCTATGGGTGTGACCCTGGGATGTCACGACTGGGCGGTGCGTTGTAATCTCATGACCATCCTTGAGGGTCGCATCACCGACTTCACCGCCGGTCACATCACCAATGCCGAAGCAGCTCAACTCATGGCCGCGCTCGCCTCGGAACTGGGATCGCCGCGCTACGAGTTTTACGCTGGAGTCAGTTACCGCAACCTTTTGGTGATCCGCGGACGTCCCAACGAGGATCCCTTCGACGACTCGACCACCACCACCCCGCCCCACGACGTGCCGGATCGTCCCGCCGCCGACCATCTACCGCGCGGCACGGGATCGCAGGAGCTTCGGCAACTCATGGAGGCCGGTTCGCGGATCGTGGCGGCCCACCCCGTCAACGCCCAACGGATCGCCAACGGCCAACGACCCGCCAACGCGATTTGGCTTTGGGGACAGGGACAAGCCCCCGCCCTGCCCCGCTTTATTGACCTCCGCGGTCTCAAAGGGGCGATCATCACTGCCGTCGATTTGGTCCGGGGCACCGCCGCCCTCGCCGGCTGGACCCGCATCGACGCCCCTGGCGCCACCGGCTATCTCGACACCGATTACGCCTCCAAAGGCCACGTCGCCATCGAAGCCCTCCGCGATCACGACCTGGTCTGTGTCCACATCGAAGCCCCCGACGAGGCCAGCCACGAAGGACGCCCCGACGCCAAGGTCGAAGCCCTCGAACGGATCGACGAACTCATCGTCGGCCCCCTTCTCAACACCCTCCGCAAACATTATCCCCGCCACCGCCTCCTCATCTCGCCCGACCACTCGACTCTGTTGCGCACCCGCGCCCACGACCGCGCGCCAGTCCCCTGGGCCATGTCGGGCGAAGGAATCTCCGGCTCGGGTCTGACCTACGACGAATTCGCCGCCCGAAGCCCAGGCTGCCCGATGATCGATCAGGGCTATCGGCTCATGGACCGTTTCTTGGAATCAACCTGAACGTGCCTCTGACCACTGGGTTCCCCGCTCCCCCTCATCTCTCCCTAACGAACGCCCGTTCCCCCCTCTTGTCAGCCTGCCCTCATCCCCCGCGCGTCGTCCCGCCTCCTTCCAACTCGGCCCTTCTCCGATCCAAATCCGTATGAAGGACAACAGGACCGCGGAACCACGTTGCCTCGTGACTCGACTCGTTTGCGAAATTGGAGACAGATAACGTGTCCCTGGTGGTCCAAAAGTTCGGCGGTACCAGCGTGGCGGATTCCGGCAAAATCCTCAGCGCCGCGCGCCGCGCCATCAACACGGCGCGTCAAGGCCACCGCGTCTTGATGGTTGTCTCTGCGCGGGGACACACCACCGACGAACTGATCAAAGCCGCTCTCGAAATCAACGAACGGCCCCCTGCGCGGGAAATGGATATGCTCTTGTCCACCGGCGAACAGGTCTCCGTCGCTCTGATGGCGATGGCGATCGAAGCCCTTGGCGAACGCGCCATCAGCTTCACCGGCGGCCAAATCGGCCTCGTCACCGACAGCTTCCACACCAAGGCCCGGATCAAAAACATCGACCCTCAGCGCATTTTGGCGGCCCTCGAAGATGGATTCATCGTCATCGTCGCGGGCTTTCAGGGGGTCGATGAACATTATAACATCACGACCCTGGGACGAGGCGGATCCGACACCACCGCCGTGGCTCTGGCCGCGGCTCTCAAGGCGGATGTCTGTGAAATCTACACCGATGTCGATGGCGTTTTCACGACCGATCCCCGGATCGTGGCCGAGGCGCGACGGATCGACAAAATCAGTTTCGACGAGATGCTCGAACTCGCTAGCCTTGGCGCGGGGGTGATGCACTCGCGCTCCATCGAGTTCGCCAAGAAGTACGGGGTGCGCATCCATGTGCGCAACTCAATGTCTGACGCGCCAGGCACCTGGATCGTGGGCGACAACGAAGCCCGACGTCTGGGCGTGTGCGTCACCGGCGCGGCCCTAGCCCGCGACGAGGCGCGGGTGACGGTCCTGGGAGTCCCCGACCAACCCGGCGCGGTCCATACGCTGTTCCGCGAGATCGCTGATCGTCGCATCATGGTCGATATGATCGTTCAGAACGTCGCCACCGACGGCCTGGCTGAGGTCAGTTTCACCGTGGCTGCCAGCGATTTGGCCGACACCCTGCTGGCCGCCGAGGCAGCCGCCCGCGCCGTTGGAGCCCGCCGCGTGGTTCACGACCCCAACGTCTCCAAGGTCTCGGTAGTCGGAACCGGCATGAGATACCATCACGGCGTGGCCGCCACCATGTTCGAGGCGCTGGCTTCGGTCGGGATCAACATTCAGATGATCACAACGAGTGAAATCAAGATCAGCGCCCTGGTAGCCCGCGATCAGGCCGCCGCGGCGCTTCGCGCGGTGCATGCCGCCTTCAAGTTGGAATGCCCCCCCCAGGACGACCCGCCCGGTTACGTTCCCCAACCCCCCATCCCCAGCGTTGACCGCACGACCGACGATCTGGTGGTCGAACTGGACGATCCCGAATCTCATCGCCGCTTCCTCGCTCGACCCGACTCGGGAATGGAGGGACTGGTCATCACCGCCGTGGACCTCGACGACACTCAGGCCCGCCTCACTCTGGAGTCGATCCCCGACCGCCCCGGCTATGCCGCCTCCATCTTCCGCGCCGTGGCCGACGCCGGCATCATGGTCGATATGATCGTCCAGAACGCCGGAGTCGCCGGCAGCGCGTCACTGTCCTTCACGGTCCCCCGTCAAGACGGCCCACGGACACTTGAGGTAATCCGAACCCATCCCGAGGTCCAAACCGTCATCCTTGATGAAAACCTGGCCAAGCTAGCCGTTGCCGGAATCGGGATGCGCTCGCACGTTGGGGTAGCCGTACGCATGTTTGGCGCGCTGGCTGCCCGCGACATCAACATCGCGCTGATCAACACCAGCGAGGTGCGGATCAATGTCGCCGTCGATCGTTCGCGGGCCGCCGAGGCCCTCCAAGCGCTCCGCGACGTGTTCGGGATCAAGCACCCCTCCATGTCGAACCCTTGACGTTCCGGTTTCATCGCCCAGCCGGCCCGGCCTTGTCCCTGGCCCGTCCGCTCAGACAAAGCAGCATCCTGGAACTAGACCTTCGCCCTGGCCATCATGCCCTATTGAACATCAACTTTTCCTCGGAGTTAGACTCGTGACGACTCATACCGCTTCCTTCTTCACGGGTCGCGCGCTGACGGTTCTGCTAGCGGTCGCGTTCTCAGCGCTGGCGCTGGGATGCGACGACGCCAACACAGCCGCCCCAACCCCGGTCGCTGGCAAGGGACGCGGGCGGCTCCCCAGTGTTTCTTCGAACCCACGAGGCGCGCAGACCCCCGTGAATGTTGCGCTCATCCTGCCCGACCTGACCGACGCCAGCCGCGAGGTCTGGAAACGGGCCGGACGGGCCGAACTGGTTCGCACCCGTGTCCTCGTCGAACCCTTCCCCTTTCGTCCCGGCGAGCAGGCCCGGACCATCCGCGAGGCCGCGACCAACGGACTCAACCAGGCACTGGTCGTGGTGGTCGAGGATGATCCCGCCACCCTAGTCGAGCCGATCGCCCAAGCACGCGCAGCTGGTCTGCCCGTGGTCCTCATCGGCGACGAGACCTGCGACATCCCCTACCAAGGCCAGCCGCTTCCCCGCGTCGGCTGGCGACCCTTCGCCGAAGAAATTGAACAGGTGATCGCCACGACACGTAACGATGTCAAGGATTACAACCTTCCCCGCCAATCCCGCGCGCTCATCATCCGCGAACCGGTCCTCAGCCGCTTCACCCCGCCCCGGATTCAAGAATTCCGCGACGCTCTGGCCAAGTTGGAAATCCCCTTCGACGAGATCAACCTCAAGGGAACCCGTCGCGATCAGATCAACGCGATTCAAAGCTGGATTCGAGCCGACCCGCTCAACAATCTGCTCTTCTTCGTGGGCGACGTTGCCGCCGATATGATCACCGAAGCTCGCGATCAGATGATCAAGAACGAGGAACGCCCCACCCTAGTGGGTGGCTACTGCGCCTGCGTGGACGGGGTGAACATGGCGAGAATCGGTCGGGCCTCACGCATCGTGCAGCTCAACGTGCCGGGTCTGGTTCGCAAGGCGCTCGAGACCGCCCGCGACCTAGTAGAAAACCAATTCGATCCCAACCGCCCTATCGAACCCGTCGCCCATCTGATCGAAATCGGCGATGTCCGCCGCGAAAAAGCGATCGCCGCCGCCGAGTCGAGCGTGCCTCCAGCCGACAACCGCGACCAATCCCCGCCCGAGCCATGATCAACTGCGTTGTGTTTCTCTCACGGCGAGGTCCTTGGAGAACTTGATCGTCCTTGCGATGAATCTCCTCATCGACGCCGCGAACGGCGTCGCGCCGCTTCTAGAGCCTCCAGCCACGCCCGCGTCACCGCTGCGACATGTTGATCCCAGCCGAACCGAGCCGCCCAAGCTCGGCGCGCTGCGCGCAGCTGCTCGCGCTGCGTTCCCAGTGCGGGATTCCCCGATCGTTCATCCCGAAGCGCTCGACAGGTCCAAACCCGCCAGGCGTCGGCGTCGCCAGGCGGAACCCGGAGAACTTGATCGCCACCGACCTCGCGGATCGCTTCCAGGTCAGAGGCAACCACCGCGCACCCCGCGGCCAATGCCTCGACGATCGGCAGGCCGAATCCTTCCGCATCGCTGGGCAACAACGTCAAATCGGCCAGGCGGTACACTGCGCTTAAACGCTCCTCGGACAACGCACCGGTCTGGATTACGGCATCGGCCACTCCCAAACGTCCAGCCCGTTCCATCTGTGCGGGGGTAAGTCGATCACCGACCTTGATCAGACGCGCCTCGGGCCATTCCCGACGCGCTGCGGCCAGGCTCTCCAATACGAGGTCAAGCCGTTTGCGCGGCACGTTCGAGCCGACATGAAGCAACCAGGGACCGCCACGCTCCATGCCTAAGTCGCGTCGAACCCGTTCGAGCAGCGTGGGTTTCGGTTCCGCCACCACCGACGGTTTGGGACCAAGGTGAGCCACCACCAAACGATCCGCTGGCACCAAACCGGTCTCGATCGCTTGACGCCGGGTCGCCCCGCTGATGCACACCACTCGTTCGGCCCGTCGCAATCCTTTGACGATGCGCTGCACCAAAGCGCGATACCAGAAGGGGCGGGGATCACGTTGGGGATCGAGCAGCGGTTGGAAGGCGTTCAGATCATGCAAGTGACAAACAACCGCCATGTCGGGATCGGCGGCCAACGCGACCTGAGCGTAAGTGTGGTCGGCGACATGCAACACTTCGAGCGGACGACCCGCGGCGGCCTCGCGTTTCAGAATCCTTCGCGCGAGGCGAACTGCTTGCCAGTGACGCCCCCACAACCGATCCGCCATCCAAGCCGCCCGGCCAAGTCGGGAGTCGGCCCCAAACGGGCAAGAGATCCAACGCTTCAAGTGCGGCTCGATCCAGCAGATGTCGAAGCGGGATCGATGTGGATCGTTCTGCGTCAACTCGGCGCGCAGCTGGTGACCAACTAGGTCCATACTCGGCCAGCCTTCCTCGGGCGGATCGAGCGCCACGGCGACCTTCACACGTGAGTCGGGCGTCATGTCATGGTGAGGGAGGAAGGGGAACCGCTTCCAGACCATCCAGCGCGGCGTTCAATTCGGCGGTCAGGTCATCGACCGCCTCCAAACCAATCGACAGACGAATCAGGCCGGGATGAATCCCCTGGCGAGCCCAATCCTCAGGACGTAGACCACGATGACTAGTGGTGGCGGGGTGGCTCAAGGTGGTCGCGGTGTCGCCTAAGCTGGGAGCGAAGGGGATGCGGCCCGCCAGGCGTCGAATCACGTGGTCAGCCTGGGGGCGTCCCCCCACATCGAGCGTCACCATTGCGCCAAAGCCGCTCAAAAGCGTGCAGGCTCGTTGATGATCGGGGTGGGATTCTAAACCCGGATAATGTACCGCGCGGACCTGCGGATGTGTTTGCAATCGTCGAGCCAAGATCAAGGCGTTGGCGCAGGCACGCTCGACCCGAAGCGCTAGGGTCGCCAACCCCCGCGAGGCCAACCAGCAATCCATCGGAGCTGCGGAGAGTCCAAAGGTGGTCACCACCGGAGCGATCCGGTCGATCCAACCGCGAGAACCGGCCACCACGCCCAAAGTCAGGTCGCTGTGGCCACCGATGAGTTTGGTGGCCGAGTGGATCACCAGGTCAGCTCCCCATGTCAGAGGCCGGCCCAACAAAGGGCCGAACGTGTGATCCACCGCCAGCGCGATTCCCCGAGGGCGGGTCAACGCCGCCAGGCCGGGAATGTCGGCGACCCGCAACAACGGGTTGGAGATGGTCTCGACGAACACAAGTTTCGTTGCGGGAGTCAACACCTGCTCAAGCGATTTGGGATGAGTGGGGTCGAACAGATCGTAGCTTACGCCGAACCGCGTCAGTTGGTCGCGGACCAGGCGGATGGTCTTGCCGTAGAGTCCCTCCGCGAGCGCGACATGGTCGCCGCCGCTCAACGCGGCGAGGAACACGGCGGCCTCCGCGGCCATGCCCGATCCGGTGGCCCAGGCTGCTTCGGCCCCTTCCAGACTGGCGATCTTGCGGGCGAACCGCTCCGCTTCGGCATGACCGTCACGGGCGTAGATCAGTCCTTCGGCTCGTCCTTCGTAAAGCGCATCGATTTGTTCCAGGTCCGACACCACCCCCACCACGCCTAAAGACAGCGGAGGAACCAACGGCCGGGTCGCCGAGTTGACCGGTTCCTGTACCCGGGCGCAACGTGTCTGAAGACGCAGAGGGTTGAAATCGTCAGAGGGCATGGCGTGGTCTGGACTTGGAGGCGGGAAGCGAACGACCCGGCAGGCAGGACACGGGGGCGACCGCGACCGGACAACAGACCCAAGTCGATCAGAACGCTCCTACGTCGGACCGAATCGGATCGACTTGGATGGTTTCGCTCACGCGCAAGGCCGTTGTTTTCTCGCGTTGCACCGGATCGGATTGGATCGGGTGGATCGGCGTGGCGAGGGCCGACATGGCGGCAAGGAGAGTTCTCCATACCGCCTGGCCCTTGTGGTCACGCGCTTTCCTTGCGTGAAGAGGGGTCTTGGGCGGAGGTCTGGGGATCGGCTTGAGTTGTCGCTTCGGGGTCGCCCTCGGCGGGCGGATGGGCCGACTCCTCGACCACCCGGGGCAAGGTCGAGTCGAACAGACTCACCTCGCGGCGAACCACCGCAGGGGTGACTAGGAAAATTTTCTCGGTCTTGTCGGGTCGTTCGGGAAGCTCGAACATAATGTCGAGCATGGTGTCTTCAATGATCGACCGCAAACCCCGCGCTCCAGTGTCGCGCTCCTTGGCGAGAATGGCAATCTCGCGGAGCGCTTCGGAGTCGAACTGTAGTTTGGCTCCCTCCATCTCGAAGAGCCTTTGGTATTGCTTGACCAAAGCGTTGCGGGGCTCGGTGAGGATTTGAACCAGCGCCTCGACATCCAACGGCATGAGCGGGCAGATCACCGGCAAGCGACCGATGAATTCGGGGATCAGACCAAACTCCAATACGTCGTCGGAGGTCACCTGATTCAACAGGTCCGCGAGGTTCTTCTCACGCGCCGAATCGCTGTCCCCCATCGCACCGCCGAAGCCGATGGTTTTACGCCCAATGCGCCGCGCGATGATGTTGTCCAGTCCCACAAACGTACCGCCACAGATGAACAGGATATTGGTGGTGTCCATCTGGATATATTGTTGTTCGGGATGCTTGCGGCCCCCCTGGGGCGGAACATTGGCGACCGTCCCTTCGAGCATCTTGAGCAACGCCTGCTGCACCCCTTCGCCGGAGACATCGCGGGTGATCGAGACGTTGTGGCTGGTTTTGCCGATTTTGTCGATTTCATCGATATAGACAATGCCGCGCTGGGCCGCTTCCAGGTCGAAGTTAGCAGCGTGGAGCAGCTTGAGCAGGATGTTCTCGACATCTTCGCCGACGTAACCGGCCTCAGTGAGGGTCGTGGCATCGCCGATGGCGAACGGAACGTTCAAAACCCGCGCGAGGGTGCGGGCCAAGAGGGTCTTGCCCGAGCCAGTGGGACCGATCAGAAGAATGTTGGACTTGTCGAGTTCGACGTCAGTTTCCGGTTCCTCGTCGTGGACCAGCCGCTTGTAGTGGTTGTGGACCGCCACCGACAGCACCTTCTTAGCGCGATCCTGACCAATCACATATTGGTCAAGCTGAGCTTTGATCTCGCGGGGGTTGGGAATCTCGCCGAACAACGAACGCCCCCCTCGGCTGCGACGGTCCTTCTCCAGGATCGACTGACACAACTCGATGCATTCGCCACAAATGTAAACATCCGCCGGCCCTTCCACCAACGGACCGACTTCGCGGTAGCTTTTCCGGCAAAAGGAGCAAATGGCGTTGCGCTTGCCGCCTCCGGGACCGGAAGGAGGTGAACCGCCTCCCGAGTTCCGCTTGCTTCCCGCATGACCTCCCGAATTGTCGCGGCCCGACGCCATGCCCGATCCTTTCGAGTCCAAACGAGAATGCCGCCTCTTGGGCGACCCTGTGCCGCGGGGTCATCAGCGCGCCACGGCGATCCGATCGAATCCAGCCTCGCGTTCCGGCGGTCCCCGCGCATTTTGGTTTGTGTTCCGTAGGGAAAACCGGACGGAGTTAAGACATCTTCTAGCGGCGGGAACACCGCCGGCTCCCTGCAACGCATGGTGAGCAAGGGTCCGCGTACGCTCCGAGGTGACAACCCGCTGTGACCCACCACCACGTTCAGAGCGAGACGAGCGGAATGCCTCACCTCGAAGAGATCCCTCCTCCAGGCGAACCCGTCTTCGAATCCTTCGGGAACGATGCATTCTAGGCGAGGATTGATCACGCCGCAACCCAAACCCCCTCCTCCTTGCTCGAAATGAAATTGAAGAGGAGAGGGGTCGGGGTGGACAAGTTCGGGGAAAGAAAGACCCCAAGGGGTCGGCCGTCTCACCGAAGCGTCGTATGTCAGGCAATCGGCAAACGACGTGTCGTAACCACGCGGTCGAGTCCAGCGTGATCGCGGCGGATGGTCGGCGGGGACCAAAGATCGCCCGCAAACAGGCGGGTCACCGCCTCGCCTTGGTCCGAACCAATCTCCATCGCCAGCGTTCCGCCAGGATGCAGACGAACCGCGGCCTGATCGACCAAGCGACGAATGACATCCAAACCATCGATGCCGCCATCGAGCGCCAGGCGGGGTTCGAAGTTCTTGATGGTGGGCTCCAGGGTTTCCCAAACCGGGGTGGCGACGTAGGGGGGGTTAGAAACGATGAGGTCGAAGCGATCCTCCGGGTCCAGGGGTTCGAACAGGTCTCCCTCGCAGAAGTCGATTCGATCGGCGACGCCGTGGGCTTGAGCATTTTCGCGAGCCACGGCCAAAGCTTCGGCGGAGCGGTCGATCGCCACAATCCGGACCTGGGGGGAACGACGGGCAACCGCCACAGCCAGGCAGCCTGAGCCAGTCCCCACGTCAGCTAGGCGGGGGGTCTCCCGACCAACCATTTTTCCTAACGCTTCAAGCGCTTCGATCACGAGAAACTCGCTGTCGGGACGCGGAATTAAAACGGCGGGGGTCACCTTAAAGCTCAAGGCGTAGAATTCTTTGCGACCCACTAGGTAAGCCGAGGGTTCTCCTTCGGAGCGGCGTTTGACGAGGTCGCGAAAGGCGCTTCGGGCCGCGTCAGACACCACGTCGTCAATATGCATGTAAAGTTGATAGCGGGCGTGGTCCAGAACGTGGGCCAGTAGCACTTCGGCCTCCAGACGGGGCGATTCGAATCCCCGTTTGGCGAAGAAGTCGGTGGTCCAACTCAACAGGCGACGGATCGTCCAGGCTTCGGCGGCGGGGTCGGGCATAACGGCGTGCGTGAGGTCGAAAGAGGGGGGACGAGGCAGGTCGAGCCGCTGCGACGCGGCGAGAACCACAACGACGCCCAGTGTTTGCCGCGGCGGCGGCGAGGCGGCGGTCAGTCAGCTGGCGTTCACGCAGAACGCGGGGCTTGGTACAGGTGTTCCCTGACGCAGTGTATCATACCGGCAGGTGAGGCGACTCGACGTCAAAGCCGCCGAGTTGTTCGCGGCGGTCGTGTTCGATGAGCGGACGGGTTACCAGTTCCAGTTCGCCGGCGACAATCCGGTCCAGTTGGTGCAGGGTCAAGTTGATCCGGTGATCGGTGACGCGGTTCTGAGGGAAGTTGTAGGTGCGAATCCGTTGCGAGCGATCGCCGCTGCCGATCAAGCTGCGACGGGTTTGCGAACGCTGCGACTGGGCGGCATTGCGTTGCGCCTCGTACAACCGGCTGCGCAAAATTCGCAGCGCCTTGGCTTTGTTCTTGTGCTGGGAGCGTTCGTCCCGGCAGTTGACCACAATGCCGCTGGGCAAGTGGGTGATTCGGACTCCCGATTCGGTTTTGTTCTGGTGTTGCCCGCCGGGACCGCCAGCCCGCATCACGTCGATCTGCAAATCCTCGTCACGCAGCTCGATCTCGACCTCCTCGGGTTCGGGCAGAACGGCGACGGTGGCGGCCGAGGTGTGGATGCGTCCCTGAGTCTCAGTGACCGGCACCCGTTGCACCCGGTGGCCACCGCTTTCAAATTGAAGGTGACGATAAGCTCCTTCGCCTCGGACCCCAAACGACGCCTCGCGGAACCCGCCCAACTCGGTAGGCGCGATCTCCAGCGGCTCGAACCGCCACCCCTGACGCTCGACAAAACGGCGATACATCTCGTAGAGGTCGCGCGCGAAAAGCGCGGCCTCGTCGCCGCCGGTGCCCGCCCGAATCTCAACGATCACTCCGGCGTGGTCCGATCCAGTGGCCTGCTCGTAGATCAAGGTTTTCAGATACTCGGCCGATTCCGCCTCCGCCTGGGCCAGCTGATCGAACTCGGCCTGGGCGTATTCCTTCATCTCGGGGTCGGATTCGGTTTCGATCACCTGTTGGACCTCAGCACGACGGCGGGTCAACTCCAGGTAACGGGCGTAGGGGACCGCCAGCTTGGCCAGGGCCGAGCGCTCACGCATCAGCGCGGCCAGTCGTCCTGGGTCATTGACCAGGTCGGGCGAGGCCAACTCGCGGTTGAGTTCCTCGTAACGGCGGTAATCGGCCTTGATCTTCTCGAACACGAGCCGCGCATCCCAGGGCGATCGACCGCCCCCAAACCATGCCTCCTCGATTCACCTCACGCCACGCCGCCGCCACGCCGCCTCGATCTCTGAGTCAGGCCGAGCAGCGGCCAACGCGCCGAGGAATCGTCATCCACTCGCTAGGGGGAGGCTGAACCCCGAAGGTTCAGCGCCGCCCCATTCCCCGATGCGAGCCTCGCCTTGCGTCTGGTCATTCGCCAGCCGGAGAAGACAACCGCGCTTTGATCTCTGCCTCGACCTGCTCATAAGTGAACTGGTTGTTCACGTCTTCCATCGTGAACGCCTTGAGCAGTTTGCCGTCGGTGCTGAAGAAGAAGACGGCGGGGATGGCCGAGATGTCTAACGACTCGAACATCTCGTCAGGGTTCTCGGTGATGTAGTTGGGGAAGACTGCTTGGGATTGTTTGAGGAACTTCTCAGCGGCCGCGAATTCCTTGGCGACCGAGCCGGTGTCCATCGATAGCGAGCAGACCACCACGCCCTGCTTGGCGTATTTCTCATGCATTTCGACCAGGTGAGGGAAGTTTTCCTTGCAGGGACCGCACCAGGTGGCCCAAGCGTCGATGACGATGAACTTGCCGCCGGGCACCTTGAGATTCTTGAGTTGGTTGATCAGATCGGCGTAGGATTTGACCGGAGTGAGTTTGACCTTGGCCTCCTGGGCCGCTTCTGACCTCGTCTTGGGCGACAGGGCCGATTCGGGGGTCGCCGGCAGATCGATTGCCATCGGCCCTTCGCAACCGGCCAGCGCCACCAGAGCCAGCGAGGAGGTGGTCAGGGTCCACAACAGAGTGGCGGTCAGGGTTGCGGGAACAATCCAAGCTTGGCGCATCGGGTGAACTCCAGTGAAGCGAGCCACGAGCATGAAACGAAGCGAAACGAGGTTGGCGTAAACCAACCGCCAACCGGACGCGAGGTTCGACGAATCCAGCCGGAAGCAACCTTCTTTGTGATGCCGACGGTTGGAAACCTCCAATCCAGTCCGGCTCACCATGGTACGCCGAATCAGGTCGCTTCTCCAGTCGCCACGATGGCCTCCCATCCGCGATTCCGTTGGGTTGGTTCAATCTTCCATCCGGGGACCAAGGCGTGGTGTTCCCCGTTCCCGCACCCAAGAGGGGTTGGGCGCGCGTCCTTGGGCCAGCGCCGTCAGGGCGTCGGCCACATATGACCGCTTGACCTTGAGCGGCTTGAAGTCATCGTCGAACGCCCCTCGGTAGCGAATCACTCCGTCGCGGTCAATCACCACGAAGCACGGCGTGGCGGTCACCCCCAGCGCGTCGGCCAACCCGCCGGGTTGATCGTGGCCATAGGGATAGGTGTACTTGCCCGAGTCGCGGATGCGATCCTTGAGCGCCTCGAAGCGATCGCCCGGAATCGCGTTGACACTCAGCGCCACGAGCCGCACTCCGCGGTTCGACCATTGGGCGACCAAGTCACTCAACCGCTCCTCATACTCCTCCACCACCGGGCAAGCGGTGGAGAGGAACGCCACCACCAGGCCGTTGGGAGCCTCGCGTCGCAAAACCTCCCAGTCGATCACCCCGGCGACAGGTTCGCCGGACGCATCGGAACCGGGCAACCACGCGGGAATCGGCGCACCAAAGGGAAACGGCTGACCAACCTTGGACGCCTCGACCATCATGGCTGTCGCCGAACTTGCCTCGTCCGCGCTTCGCGTGGACTTGGCCGACGAAGACGAGAGGGAGGGGAAAGAACCATCGTACCAGCCGCATCCCACCTCGAGGGTTCCGCTCGCCAAGGCGGTCATCAAGCCGATCCACCAAGCGTTGCCGCGACAACATCGCGGGCGGCTTCGTCCAGGCATGACCATTCCCTTCTTGCTACCCACCAACAATGAGACCCGTGACGCGCCTCGGTTTTGGGCAACGACACGGGCCGAAACATCCAACGGCGAGTCAAATGGCGCACGCCTACATCGTCACCACCCCACTTCATTCCCGATGGGAGCCGGAACCTAAGACACAGGCTGTTTCGGTCACCAAGGAGACCGTTGGTCCCAGCCCCCTCTAAAAAGCGAGGCGAACCTGAACTTGAATGGAACACTCAGTTCAGTCTAGGTTAGTTCTGGTAACGAATCCCGCAACCAACCGCACGAGTGGTGGGCGTCGCAACGGTCTCGCCCTTCAGAGCGGCGTTGATGGCGTCCTTCAGGTAAAACTTCTTGGCATTGGCGGGGTTCTGGGGAGAGTCGTCCAGAGCACCGGCGTAGACCACGTTGCGATTCTTGTCCAGCACGAAGAACTCAGGGGTAACCCGAGCGCCGTAAGCCTTGCCGATCGCCTGGGTTTCGTCATAACCATAGACGAAGTTATACCCCTTCTCCTTGACCCGCTCCTTGATGGCGGCCAGGTTGTCCTGCTCGACTTGACCAGGGGCGGTGGTGCAGCAGACGCCCACAAACTTGACGCTCTTGCCCTTGAACGAATCGGCCAGTTCGATGATCCGATCCTCATAGGCGACGACGACCGGGCAGTGGTTGGCTAGGAAGACCAACACCACCACGTCTTCCTTGCACTCGTCCAGCGAGATCGAGGTATCTTCGCCAGTCGGGGTCGTGGCCGGAATGCCCGAGAAGCCGGGGGCCTTTTGACCGATGGTGATTTGATTGTTGTACTTGACGTCCGCGCCGAAAGCCGGGGCGACCAGGAACAGAACGGCCGTGAGGCTCAAAGCCAGGGATCGCATAGAAGCTCGCTCCAAAGAAGATGCGTTTCCAAAGAACCATCATCCTGGACTCATCGCTTCTCCCACACCCGGTCGCCAGGACACGAGGCGGGGATCGATGAACCATGATGGCGGGAAGGACGATACGACGTTGCGAACCTTAAGCACGATTCGAACGGTGCGATCGTCCCACTCTTTTCTACGCGACAATGTCAGGGGTTTGTTTGGTTTTTTCCTTCATTTTCCCGTCGTGATCGGTCCCGAACCGGCAGCTTAGGCGTTTTGGGAAATCCGGGGAAGATCGCGGGCCAAACAGTGGAGGGTTCCCAGCCCCCAGACCAGGTCGCGGGCATGGATGCCGATCACCTCGCGGTCGGGCAGGAGATCGGCGAGGGTCGCTAGGGCCACGCGGTCAGCTGGATCGTTGAAGGTGGGAACCAGGGCTACGCCGTCGCCGAGATAAAAGTTGGCGTAGCTGGCCGGCAGGCGTTGGCCGTCGAAGATCACAGGACGGGGCATTGGCAGAGTCGCCACGTTGAGGGGCTGGTCGTGGGCGTCGCGGGCGTCGCGCAACCGCTTCAGGTTATTCTGGGTGGGCTCGTAGTTGGGGTCGGCGGGGTGGGGTTCGACCACCACAACCACCGTGTTTGGGTTGACGAACCGTGCCAGGTCGTCCACATGGCCGTGGGTGTCGTCGCCAACGATTCCCCGACCCAGCCAGATCGTGCGACGAATCCCGAGGAACCGCGCAAAGGCGGCCTCGTAACCGGCTCGGTCCAGACTGGGATTGCGCTGTTGTACCGTGTCGAGCAGGCATTCCTCGGTAGTCAGAAGCGTTCCTGACCCGTTGGAGTCGATCGCGCCGCCTTCCAGCACCAGACGCCTCAGCGTGCCGTCCACCAAAATTCTTGGCTTAATCCGCTCCCAACCGAAACGACGGCAAAGAGCGCGGGGTACTCGGTTGTCGCGCCGCCAATTGGAATACTTGGCCCAGGCGTTAAACTTCCAATCGACGACAACTGGACGACCCGTCGTCGTCTCCTCAACCAGCATGGGGCCACTGTCGCGCAGCCAGCAACGATCGGTCTTGACCTTGAGCAGTTCGATCGCGTCCAACCGTGTGCCGCAGCGATCCAAGCGGTCGAGGATCGGATCAGTGGTTTCGTGAGCGTCGTCCGGGATGAGCACCCAGACCCGTTCGCGTTGGGAAAGGACCTGGACGATCTCAGCGAAGACCCAAGGGATTGGCCCGAACTTGCCGGGCCAGTCCTCGCGCCGGTGAGGCCAAGCGATCACCGTTCCAGCCCGGGGTTCCCACTCGGCCGGCAGGCGGTAAACCGGTTCCGCTTCGGACAAAGCCAACGGATCGCCAAGCGGGGCAGCCTCCTCAGGAGCGACCAACGGCTCGCCGTTGGTGGAGGGTTCGGGGGCCGACGGCGAGGTCGGACGATCGGCCTCGGGCGGCATGGGCGGCGTGGTCATCGGTGGTGGTCCCCCCAACGTTGGGTAATCGGCGCGTAGGCGTCGATGCGACGATCGCGCAGGAACGGCCAGTGCCGACGAGTCGTCTCAATCAGAGCCGGGTCGCACTCGGCCACCAGAATCTCCTCCTCGCCGCCAGCCTCGACCATCACCCGACCCATCGGATCAGCGAGGAATGAGCGGCCCCAAAACTCGATCCCTCCCTCGGCCGGTCCCTCATGGCCGACCCGGTTGACCACTGCTACATACAACCCGTTGGCGATGGCGTGCGACCGCTGGATCGTCCGCCAGGCATCGACCTGGGACGCGCCGAACTCCTCCTTCTCCGAGGGATGCCAGCCGATCGCAGTGGGATAGACCAACACCTCAGCCCCCTGAAGCGCTGTCAACCGCGCTGCCTCGGGATACCATTGATCCCAACAAACCAACGGCCCCACGCTGGCCCGACGAGTCGCCACCGCCTGAAATCCCAGGTCGCCCGGCGTGAAGTAGAACTTCTCGTAATACAACGGGTCATCGGGAATGTGCATCTTCCGATAAACCCCGCTTAGGGTGCCGTCGGCGTCGAGAACGACCGCCGTATTGTGGTATACCCCGGGGGCGCGTTTCTCAAAGAGCGAGCCGACCAGCACGACCTCAAGTTCAGCTGCCAGACGTCCCAACGCTGCCGTGGTCGGGCCGGGAATCGGCTCAGCACGGTCGAACTGAGCGTGATCCTCGGTCTGACAGAAATAGGGGCCCAGGAACAACTCCGGCAATACGATCACCTCGGCCCCACGCGCGGCCGCTTGACGAATGAAGCCGTCTGCCCGCTCCAGGTTGACCGCCGCGACCGGGTCGATCCGCATCTGAATCAAGCCCACCCGAAACACTCGTCCACCCATGTGCGCTCACTCCACTCACCACCCAATGTTCAACCACCCACCCGACCTTTTAGCGTTCTGAATCTCCGCGTTCCTACGATGTCTTGATAATATCGAATCGGTCAAGACAACTCCGGGATCCGGCCTCCCCATCACAACCCCCAACTACCCGACCGACACCCGCAATTCGGCTTTGCGGCGCGTTGTAATTGCAAATATATACAAATATGAAATTATTTTGATTTCATCGCCATGTTCCGACCGGTCCGAGGCCGATTCCGCCATAATTGATATTTATCAAAATATGAATCTCCAGGAAGCTTAAGGGTTCATTCGCGCTGGCCGTTGCCAATCCTCCTCCCCCAGGTCGTTCCAATCGAGAATGAATGACTCATTGTTGAGAAGCGACCCGCTTCCCAACCACGATGGTTCTCCTCTCCCGACCGCGTGTGGCTCAGGGTGCCCTCGTGGTTGATCCGCTCAGAGTGTTCATCCTTCGACACCCTTCAGCCCCCCCGGCTGCGTTTAGACAAGCCGCGCGGATCGCCGCCGCGCCCCGGTTGCATCCCAAGCGGGGGAACCTTATAAGGTGGAGCGATCGGCTCGGCCCGCGCGACGCCGCCAAGAGGGTCACCTCGAACACCACTCCCGCGAATGAACGCGGCCCGGCGGCGCGTGGAACAAGCCCGCCCACCTTCCGCGTCCGGGATGGGTCGATCATCTCAATCCGGCCCGATGCGACGGTATCACGAACGGTCGCCCGACGATGCTCCCGCCGATCGGCCCACCTCGGCTCGCCTTGGGTCACGCCGGCCAAACCGGGTGCCAACGCCTCGGACCCACCTACACGACAGTCCAACCCCGTTCCGTTCTTTGTCTTTGGAAACCCATCATGGCCACCCTCTCCGCCCAGGTCCGCTCGGCGCTCGACGCCGGCGAGGGGATCGTCCGTTTGGCCCCAACGTGGGTGCCCCGCTCGTTCCTCATGCCGGGCCGCCGCCTCAAACTGGCCGCCCAGGACCTCTACGCCTTGGGAACCCACCGAGGCGGCATCGACGAACGTTGGTTCGCCTCGACCACCCCCGCGGCCAACGAAAATGCGCCACCCGATGAAGGTCTCAGCTACCTAATCGTCAACGGCGTCAAAGGGCCAACCCTCCGCGACGCGATCGCCGAGTTCGGTGCCGAGATGATCGGCGAGGCGATCTGGTCGAAATACGGCAAGTGGCCGGTTTACAGCAAGTTCTTCGACAATCTGGGACCCATCCCCCACCATATGCACCAGTCCCAGGAGCAGGCCCAAAAATTGGGCCGCGAGGGCAAACCGGAAAGCTACTATTTCCCGCCCCAACTCAACTGGACCGGCAACAACTTCCCACACACCTTCATGGGTCTCGAACCCGGCACCACCAAAGCCGAGGTCCGCGCCTGTCTCGAACGGTGGAACGACGGCGACAACGGCATCCTCGACCTCTCCAGAGCCTACCGGCTCAAGCCCGGTACCGGCTGGCTCATCCCCCCCTGCGTGTTGCACGCCCCCGGCTCGCTGGTCACCTACGAACCCCAGTGGGGCTCGGATGTCTTCGGCATGTATCAGTCGATGGTCGAAGGACGCCGCGTTCCCTGGGAGCTCTTGGTCAAGGACGTCCCCGAGGACAAACACCACGACCTCGATTACCTGGTCGATCAACTCGACTGGGATCACAACGTCGATCCCTACTTCAAGGACCACCATTACCTCGAACCCATCCCGGACACCACCCTCGACCTCGATCCGTCCCAGGCGGTTGATCGCTGGATCGTTTATGGCACGATCAACGGCGAGGACCTCTTCAGCGCCAAAGAGTTGACCGTGCTGCCTGGCGGCCAAGCCACGATCCGCGACCCAGGGGCCTCGGGGGTCATCGTGGTCCAAGGTCGGGGCACCATCGGCCCGCTCGACGTGGATAGTCCGGTGTACATCCGATTTGGCGAACTGACCAAGGACGAGGTGTTCATCACCGACAAGGCGGCTCAGGCCGGTGTCACCTTCGTCAACACTGGCACCGAGCCGTTCGTCACCCTCCGCTACTTCGGCCCCGGCCGTCAGGGTTCCAGCGCCCCCAAGATCGGCGACCACCGCAAGCTCGCCGCTCAAGGCTGAGCCGATCACGTCGTATCGAAGCATATCGAAGCGACCGATGATCGCCCTGTAATTAAATCCTCCCTCCCCGTCTCCCCCTGGACTCCGCCCAAAGCGTCCGAGTCCGGTGGGAGATCGTTCTCCCCACGTTCTTCCTCTCCAACCCCCGTTCTCGGAGACGTGCGACGATGCTTGGCAACGGCAATGGCGCGACGACGGCTCATGCGTTCCCCAAACTGCACAACGCCGCCTGGCCCGGCGTCGTCGGCAAAGGACCCGACTCAGAACCACCCATCGACCTGGACACCATGCTTGATCTAACCGCCGCGGCACGGGTGGACGGGGTGGGCTTCGACGGGGTCGATCTCTTTTTGTACGACCCCCATGTGTCGATCGACTCGACCACCGAGGACCTCAAAGCGCTGGCTGATCGGGTCCGAAGCCGCAACTTAGTGATCGGCTCGGTCGTCGCGCCGGTCTGGCCGCCCACCGGCGGCGGCCCGGCGCTCGACGAGGGCGAAGGCCGCGCTCGGTTCCTCCAGCAGGTCCGCAAAGCCTGCGGCATCGCCAAGACCCTCAAGGAACTGGGCATTCGTCCCTACGGCGTGGTGCGGATCGACTCAGCCTGCTCGCCGGCGCAATGGGCCGAAGACCCGCAAGGCAACCAAGCCAAGATCGCCGAGACGTTCAAGCAGGCCGCCGCGATCGCCCGCGACCACGGCGAACGTCTGGCCGCCGAGGGGGAAATTTGCTGGGGAGGAATGCATTCCTGGCGGGTCATGGTGGACCTTCTGGAACGGGTCGGGCAACCCGAAACCCTGGGCTTCCAGGCCGACATGGCCCACACCCTGCTCTACACCCTGGGCCATAACGCCCCTGAGGACCGCATCCTGCCCGAAGACTACGACTGGTCCGACCTCGCCACCCTCGACCAAGCCCTGATCACCCTCACCGATGCGCTTCGCCCCTGGACCATCGACTTTCACGTGGCCCAAAACGACGCGACGGTGTTCGGCTCCGGCTCGCACGACAAAACCGGACGCCACTGCCTGCCCAACGACCCCAACGGCAAGCTCGACATCCCCCGCCACGCCCGGTTCTGGCTGCGCGACCACCACGGCGAGGGTCAACCCACTAAGGCGTTCCAACACATCTGCTGGGATGGCTGCATGTTCCCCAACGCCGTTATGATGAAGCCGGAAACCTGGAACTCGATCCTCTCGGCGATGCTCTCGGTCCGCAACGCCCACGGCTGGGACGCCTAAGCTCCCATACCTGTCGCGCCCCAGCATGTCGCAACCGGTTGGCCCGCCGTCCTTCGCGGTACAGCAGTCCAAACCGACCCGGTGCCCCGCCCCTCAAGAACACGAAAACGCACCCCCCACTCTCTCCCGTTAGGCTCTTTTCATTCCCATGTCTTTCGCTTCCATCGGGACTCTCCCTCATGGCCGCTAGCGTCCACCAAAAACCGTTCCGCCTGGGCATGATTGGCTACGGTTTCATGGGCCGTGCCCACACCAATGGATACAAACGGGTCAACGACTTCTTCGACCTGGAATACCGCCCAGTCCTCAAGGCCGCCTGCGGGCGCGACGCGGACAAAACCCGCGCCTTCGCCAAGAACTGGGGCTACGAGTCAGTCGAGACCGACTGGCGGGCCCTCATCGCCCGCGACGACATCGACGCGGTGGACATCTGCACGCCTAACAACACCCACGCCGAAATCGCCATCGCCGCGGCCGAGGCCGGCAAAATGGTGCTGTGCGAAAAGCCGTTGGCGATGGATCTGGCCCAAGGCAAAACCATGGTCGAGGCGATCGAACGCGCCGGCGTGCCTAACACCGTGTGGTACAACTATCGCCGCGTGCCAGCCGTGACCCTGGCCAAGCAACTCATCGACGAAGGCCGCTTGGGACGCATCTTCCACTATCGCGCCAACTTCCTCCAAGACTGGACCATCTCCGCCGACCTGCCCCAGGGCGGGGCCGGGCTGTGGCGTTTGGATGTCGCTGCCGCTGGCTCCGGCGTCACCGGCGACCTGCTGGCCCACTGCATCGACACCGCCGTTTGGCTCAACGGCTCAATCACCAAAGTCTGCGCTATGACCGAAACGTTCGTCAAAGAACGCAAACATAACCTCACCGGCAAAGTCGAGAAAGTTGGCATCGACGACGCCTGCTCCTTCCTCTGTCGGTTCGAGAACGGCTCGCTCGGCCTGTTCGAATCGACCCGTTACGCCCGCGGTCACAAAGCGCTTTACACCTTCGAGATTAACGGCGAACACGCCTCCATCAAATGGGATCTCCACGATTTGCATCGTCTGCAATACTTCGACCATCGTGACGACTCGATCGTGCGGGGCTGGCGCTCGATCCATGTCACCGACGGCGACATGCCCTATATGAAACACTGGTGGGTGCCTGGCCTGCAAATTGGTTATGAACACACCTTTGTCCACCAGATCGCCGACTTCCTGACCAATCTCGCCCAAGGCCAACCAACCGCGCCTACCTTCCGCGACGCTCTGGAAACCCAGGCGATCTGCGATGCCGTACTGGATTCGGCCGAAACCAACCAATGGGAAAACGTGGTGCCGATCGTGTAAGACCTTCCCTGGACCATCACGATTCGGTCGGATCGGCCTGGGTCCAACCTGGTTTGCCTGCAACCATGCCGGAACCCAAGTCGGGCCCAATCTCACCAACACCCCTTCTCACTTGCTTCTGATTCGAGCTGAGTCGATTCGAGCCGGGTTCGATTCCGTTCATACGAACCGACCGCGACGGTTTGACTCGCCTCCCTCTTGCTCCAGTTCGATTCCTTCACGTTGACCGCGCGACGGCGGCAAGGAATGTCTTCAATGAAGACCGGCATGAATCTGCTGCTTTGGACCGATCATGTGACTGAAGCTCAAGACGGCGTGATCGATGAACTCAAGGCGATCGGCTTCGACTCGGTGGAGGTGCCGGTCTTCAACACCGACGACCTCGCCGGTTACGAGCGTCTGGGCAAGCGTTTGGCCGCCGTGGGACTCAAAGCGACCGCCGTGACGGTCTCGACCCCCGAGGCCAACCCGATTTCGCCCGACCCCGCCATCCGCGCCGCGGCTGTTGTCCGGCTCAACCGGGTTTTGGAATGCTGCCAGGCGTTCGGTTGCGAAGTGCTTTGCGGTCCGATCCACTCGGCGCTGGGGCACTTCTCGGGCGCGGCCCCCACCGACGCCGAATTCCAAGCGGCGGTTGAGGTCATCCGCCAGGTGGCCGACACCGCCGCCCAGCGCAACATTCTGCTGGCGGTTGAATACCTCAACCGCTTCGAGAACTATTTTCTAACCACCGCCGCCGACACATTCCGGTTCGTCAAGGCGGTCAATCATCCCTCCTGCCGAATGATGTACGACAGTTTCCACGCCCACATCGAAGAAAAAAACCAGGCCAAAGCAATCGCGTCGTGCGTTTCGATGGTGGTTCATGTCCACGTTTCCGAAAACGACCGAGGCATCCCCGGCACCGGCCAGGTCGATTGGGAGGGCTATTTCGGCGCGCTTCGCAGCGCGGGCTATGCCGGCTTCTATACCATCGAGGCATTCGGCCGCGCCCTACCCGCCCTGGCCGCGGCCACCCGCGTCTGGCGGGACCTGTTCCCAGACTCGATGGAACTTTGCCGCCAGGGTCTGGCCTTCATCAAGGCTCACGCCAGTTGAGGAAGAGTGGGGTGTGGAGAGTGGAGTGTGGGG
>Ga0209017_10000581_pt1 | contig 35043 bp, 26 predicted proteins | sample YNPBryunderm2012_FD_185812 | JGI IMG/M metagenome (GOLD analysis project Ga0209017, IMG submission 185812) | Anoxygenic and chlorotrophic microbial mat microbial communities from Yellowstone National Park, USA - YNP Bryant MS undermat 2012... ...
TGTTGGCAATCCTGATGTTTCCTGGATTTAGTTCCTCGGCAGCAGCAACTGCCCCAGGTCGGGAGGTCGGACCACGAAGAACAAGGCCGCAGCCACTGTTCTCGAGAACACGAGTCGATCTCCCCTGGTTCTTACCTGAAGGAGGTCACTTGAGCAGCCACACGATCCTGCATCCCCTGCATGCATCGCCGGCGCTCGCTGCGAATTCTCAAGCGAACCACCGGCCTCTCCGTCCCGCTTTGGAACGTGCCTGCCTAGCGGCTAAAATTGCCAGCGACAATAAAGGCCAGGATGTTAAAGTTCTCGATCTCCGTAAGCTTACCCCCGTCTTCGATTTCTTCGTTCTTGCAACCGGTCCGAGCCGTCGCGTGGTGCATACCATCGTCGAAGAAACCGATGCAGCACTCCGGGCTATCGGAGATCAGCGAATCAGCGTGGAAGGTTATGATGCCAGTAAGTGGGTGGTGCAAGATTATGGTGATCTGCTCATTCACGTCTTTGATCCGGACACTCGAGATTATTACAAACTCGAAGAACTCTGGGCCGATGCCACGCCAATTGACTGGCAATCGGAACTCGATAACGATTGCCAGGCCATTGATCCGGATCAAAAGTCGACCGACACGGACGGATCTCCAGATTCCAACATCGGCTGATCGAATGATACCGAATATTATCTGCAACGGATGATTTCCGCGGCGGTGATCACACCATGGAACCGTGCCACCGCCGGTAATCTAATCATATTCAGTCTCACATTTTCTGGATAGGATTCGACATTGTTTGATGCAATGATTCCTTGCTCGTATTGCTCCGAGTCTCGCCCAGGATTGCCTATCCCAGGCCGAAAGTCGCTGAGTTCGAAGTTGATTTCGTCAAGCGCCGACAGAGAAAATGAGCAACCCGGTTTCACTTACCGTTTCCCCAGGCAGCGGGACTTTTGCCGATCTAAAATCTCATGAAGTTGCAGAACGAGCGACCGCTGGAACAGCGGATCTGGCAGTGCCGCCGGCACCGCCTGACACTCACCGCCAGGCCGCTGGTGATGGCCATCCTCAATGTAACGCCCGACAGCTTCTCCGATGGAGGACGATATCACGTTCCGGAACGAGCGATTGAACACGGCTTGAAACTCGTTGCCGAAGGAGCAGATGTTCTGGACATCGGCGGTGAATCGACTCGCCCCGGCGCGGAACCGGTTCCCGAAACCGAGGAAATCGCTCGCGTTTTGCCCGTGGTTCAGGCTCTTGCCCGGCAAATCGCCATCCCAATTTCCATCGACACGATGAAAGCCGAGGTGGCCCGGCGTTGCCTCGATGCCGGGGCCTCGATCATCAATGATGTCTCGGGTCTTCGCCACGACCCAGCGATGATCTCCCTTGCGCGGGAGACAGGTGCCGGACTGGTCGTCATGCATATGCAGGGGATGCCCGCCACCATGCAGCAAAATCCGCAATACCACGATGTGCTTGGTGAGATTGAACATTTTTTCCGCGAACGGATTGCGACTCTCACCATGGCGGGAATTGCCGCTGAGGCGATCACCCTGGACCCCGGCATCGGCTTCGGAAAAACGATGTCTCATAACCTGACGCTGCTGGCTAATCTCGGCCGGTATCAGCGGCTGGGCCGGCCCGTGGTGCTGGGGGTGTCGCGTAAGGGGGTGATCGGCACGATCATCGCCCGAGAACGATCCGAGCGGCTGGCGGGCTCACTCGCCGTCGGCTGTTTTGCCGTTGCTGAAGGCGCGGCTCAGATTTTGCGGGTCCATGATGTTGCCGCTCACCGGGATGCCGCCTTACTCTGGGAAGCATTGGCTCCCTATCGCCTGACTTCTCGTTCGGAGCTGCCACGATGACCATCGCTTGCCCCGACCACACCGACGGCCTCGAATCGCTGTGCCGAACGCTAGCGGAAAAAGCTCGGCACGCCGCCGACAGCCTGGCAATCGCTCAGACTTCCGCAAAAAATGCCTGGCTGGATGCCTGTGCTCGCCGACTCCTCAGCGAAGCCGAGGCGGTGCTGGCAGCAAACGCCCGGGATCTTCAAGCGGCGCCGGAGTACGGGCTGAACCCAGCCGCGATCGATCGCTTGACGCTGACCCCGGCACGAATTCGGGCCGCCGCTACGGGTCTTCAGCAGATCGCCGCTCTCCCCGATCCCGTCGGTGAGGTCCGCGCGGGGGGCGTCCGCCCGAACGGATTGCAGGTGCTCAAAGTCGGTGTGCCGCTCGGCGTTATTTTGTTCCTGTACGAATCACGGCCGAATGTCACCGTCGACGCTGCCGGACTCTGCGTCAAAAGCGGAAACGCGGTGATCCTCCGAGGTGGCAAAGAAGCCATGCACTCCAATCAGGCGCTTTATCGTATCTTGGCCAGCGAACTCCCCCAGCATGGCTTGCCAGCCGAGGCCGTACAACTGCTGCCCACCACCGATCGCGCCGCAGTCGGGCATCTGTTGCGAATGCCCGAATTGATCGATCTGGCAATTCCACGCGGCGGGGAAAGTTTGATCCGCCGAGTTGTTGCCGAAGCGCGGATGCCGGTCCTCAAGCATTACCTGGGGAATTGCCACGTCTACGTCGATGCTGCCGCCGATCCGGCGATGGCCGAACGCATTGTCATCAACGCCAAATGCCAAAGGCCAGGAGTCTGCAACGCCGCGGAAAGCCTGCTTGTCCATACGGCGGTTGCTGAAACTTTTCTTCCCCGGATCGGCACTGCTCTCCGGGCACGGGGCGTCGAGCTCCGCGCTTGCCCGGCTTCTCGCCCCTATTTGCCAGATTCCATCCCCGCCACCGAAATTGATTATGCCACTGAATATAATGATTTGATTCTCTCGATCAAAGTGGTTCAATCACTCGATGAAGCGATCGTGCATATCAATCGCTACGGATCAAAACATACCGATGCAATTATCACCCAGGATTATTCAGCCGCTCGACAATTCACCAGCCGCGTCGATTCCTCAGCGGTGATGGTCAACGCCAGCACTCGCTTCAACGACGGCTTTGAACTTGGCCTTGGTGCGGAAATTGGCATCAGCACCGACAAATTTCATGCTCGCGGACCGTGTGGGTTGCGGGAATTAACCACCACGAAATATATTGTTACCGGCGACGGCCAGATCCGTGAGTGAGGCTGACGAAGCCTTGCCCGTAGCCGACAAGAATGGCGGCGGTGATCCACGGTAATGGTTGCAGCTCTGCGAAGTCAAAAACTCGAAGCACCCCGGACAATGGCTCGGGGCTTCGAGTTCACAACGTGAATGCGGAGTGGGAACGATCGACAGGGTCGGCAGCTTTACCAGTCACTGCCCAGCGGTACGCCGTCCCTGGGCAACAACGCTGCTCGCCAGGTCGGTTGGGTAATGCCCTCGCGAACCACTCGGGCGCTGCCATCGGCCATGGCGACCAGCGAACCGCCGGGGTGGCCTGAACTCGGCCGGCTTGTATCACACTGATTCGGCAGGGGACTGCCCGGAGGACCGGCAGCGAGTTCCGGCTGGATCTGAGGCACCTGATCCCAGTTTTCCGTAATATTCGTCCAGTCGGTATTCACCCGAGAGCGAAATGCGATTTGCGGCATCCATTCCCCGGACCACTGGCCAGTGGGGTAAGCCCACATATTGCCACCATTCGCATTTGAGTTGTATTGTGTAATTCGGGCCGGCGGACGTTGGCAAGCTGCCATTTTCTCACCGAACATAATCGTATTTGAGGTGCCGTCTTTCACGGTGCTGAGCTTCAAGAGCGATGTGTGTAGTGGGGTAACACCGACGGGTGTATCCCAGGGACCGCCGAACAATTGCCAATTGAAGCCATAGGACAGAGCCGACCAGTCATTCGTGTGCGCGCTACGATTATCGGCACCGATGCCATAATCGGCCGGGCAAAGGTAGGGGGGAACGGCCTGCCACCGAACCCGAAAAGTGCTTCCCGGACCAATCGCGCAATCCCAAAATGCGATGTTACCGGAGTGGGGCATTCCTGTAGCCGCATTAATCCCACTGATACAGGCTCGATACAATTGTTCTTGTTCAATGTAGGGTAAAATTCGCAGCCATAATGTCATTTCGGTGATCTGAGATCGCCCTCCACCCGAATTCGTAAAGAATGTGGCCGGATTATTCGAACGCGGGTCGGGCAAGCGTTGATTGAAATTGTCGGAGAAACTGTGGACAGCGAGAGCAATTTGCTTGAGATTATTCGAACACTTGGTGCGATCAGCAGCCTCCCGGACTTTTTGGACCGCCGGCAACAGCAGACCAATCAAGATCGCGATGATGGCAATCACCACAAGAAGTTCAATCAGGGTGAACCCCGCATTCCGTACCCGGCTGGGATACTGTTTGAAACGAATCATGCAAACTCCTTCAACTTAATGAAATGAAAAGTAAGTGTGACCTGCTCCCGGAATTTCTAGCCCAATCGTTGAATATATATCCGCTAAACAACATTTCAAGATTTAACCCACAACTTTTCGAAATGTTACGGGGTTTCAATGAAAAATTTAGAAATTTCACACGATTGCAAATCATGGTTTTGGATCGGGCTGATGTTACCGATCTTGGCTCCACGCGATGAACCTGAACAGTGGCAGCAGCACCCGCTGCTCACTCAACGACGTGAGGCTTCGTATTTACCCCTTGATCACCCCGATCGGCCGCAGGCGTGCGACTTTGCGCGATAAGTCGGCTTCGTGAACGACATTGACCACGTCATCGACATTCTTATACGCTTTCGGCTGTTCTTCCGCGAGACCGAGCCGGCTGCTGGCCATGGCGATGACCCCCCGGGCTTCCAGTTCTTTGTCGATGCGGCGGCCAGCAGCATCGGCCTTGGCGGCAGTCCGGCTCATGGCCCGACCCGCCCCGTGGCAAGTCGTGCCAAAGGTTTTCGCCATGCTTCCGGCCGAGCCGACGAGCACCCACGAGGCCCGCCCCATGTCGCCAGGGATAATCACGGGTTGGCCAACTTGGCGAAAGGCTTCGGGAACCTCGGGGTGACCGGCGGGGAAAGCCCGTGTTGCCCCTTTGCGGTGGACCCAGACCTTTTTCTTCTTGCCATCAATGACATGCTCTTCCAACTTGGCGATATTGTGGGCGACATCGTAAAGCAGTTCCATGCCCAGTTGTTGCCAACTTCGGCCAAAGGTGTTGGCAAAGACGTCCCGAGCCTGCTGCATGAGTAGTTGCCGATTGGTAAAGCCAAAGTTGGCGGCGGCCCGCATCGCCGCGATGTATTTCTTACCTTCGGGGGAATCGACCGGCGCGCAGGCCAATTGCCGATCAGGCAGCTGAATGCCATAGCGGCCCGGCACACTGCGGAACTGGGCCAGCGCATCGTCGCAGACCTGATAGCCGAGCCCGCGGCTGCCGGAGTGAATCATGACGCAGACTTGATGGAGTTCGAGCCCGAATGCCTTGGCCACCGTGGGATCGAAGATCGAATCGACCACCTGGACTTCGAGAAAATGGTTGCCGCTACCCAGAGTGCCACATTGCTCCGCGCCGCGCGTCACCGCATGATCAGAAACCTGACTCGGATCAGCACCGTCGATGCGGCCGAGGGCTTCGGTGTGTTCGAGATCGGCAGGGACACCGAGCCCGCGGTCGATAACAAACTTGACGCCATCGGCCATGATTTTGCGAGTTTCCTGGGCGTTGTACTTATACGCTCCGCCTCGGCCAACTCCAGCGGGAATCGTATTGAAGAGATTCTTGATCAGTTCTCGCAAATGCGGCTTGACGTCGTTCAGGAACAGATTGGTTTTGACCAGCCGGACGCCGCAGTTGATGTCGTAGCCGACGCCGCCGGGGGAAATGACGCCGCCCTCGTTCGGATCAGTGGCACAAACACCGCCGATGCAGAAGCCGTACCCCCAGTGGATATCGGGCATCGCCAAGCTGGCCACTTGAATGCCTGGGAGGGTGGCCACGTTAGCGACCTGTTCGGGTGCCTGATCACTGCGAATCGCTTCGATGAGGGCTTCATTTGCAAAGATAAGACCGTCGACCCGCATGTCCGAGCGGTAATGCCTGGGAATGCGGTAGCAACAGGGATCGACCTGTTCAAGCGGACCCTTGTAAGCAGCTTTTGTCATGAAAAAACACTCAACTTCAATCGCACTGCGTCGTAACGGCAACAACCTTGGGAATCACAGCATCCTGTCATTCAAATATCCACGATCGCTTCCGCGAGCCAGCCGTCAGCCGTGGGTTTCACGGTCAGTTCATGATAAGTGATCGCTTTGACTTCGTGTGCGGGCAAATGCCGGGCCGGGTCGAACGGTTCTCCCCAGAGCCGGGCCGTCAACCCGGCAGGACCGAGCCGAACTTCGCTTTTTGCCAGCAGCCAGTGCTCGGACTCAAACAGCGAAAGCAACGCACGCAGCCAATCAAAGAACAAATATTCCCGATCGTCACCGGATAGTTCCAGCGAGCGTTCTTCCAGCGGTCGAATCGACTCCGGATTATCGATAATCATCGAAAACAACCCGAGTGCCGCTTCAGCAAATACGGTCTCCAGATCGGCGGCACGGACCCGCAAACCGAGATCAGCAGTATGTTCAAAGAGCTCGTACATACCGTTATCATAATCGATTCGAGAAGAAGCCGGTACTCGAGAGAGACAGCAGGTGACAGGTAAGTTCGCGCGATTTGTCATCCGGGCGAGTGGAAACGTGGACCCGGTCCTGGAAATTCTCCCTCGCTAGGCCGCATCGCCTCGTTTTCGCAAGCGAACGAATGAGCCGTTTGGCGGCAATTGTTCATTGTCTGGGTCAAGGCGAAACAGCATTGCCGCATCATCCGGGCCGGACCAGATTCGCCAGCGTGGATTGTCGGAGGAATCGCCCCGTGATTCCTCGACCGGAACGGCCCAGGCCGTGAAGGGGAAAATCTCCATGTCGTCATCGACCGGTTCCATGGCGACTTCCTCTGTCCGAGCCAATCGCAGCTTGCAAGATGCGAAAATCCAGGCCGGCTGGTCCATCTCAGGACCATCGGCCCCAGCACCATCGTCGCGACACTACCAGAACCGCGGAAATGAATCTAGTCAGGATCGTGGATGCGAAACGGCTGGGATCTGGTCAGATTTTCTGGCCAGATCAGCAAGAACAATATTCTTAGGAGCAGTAGAAACCGACTGGGTGGATTGTTCGGCACGGAGCCAATTACTTCTGAGCAACGGCGAGAATTCCCAGCGAACGCAGCCAGGCTTCGCATCGGTCTGGCCAGGTCGAGCAGGGATGTTCACTCGGGCGGAGGCCGAAACCGTGCCCACCCTTGCTGTAAATATGCAGTTCTCCGGGGACTTTGTGTTTCTTTAATTCGAGGAACATGCGGATGCTATTTTCGGCGGGAATCGGATCATCCGCGGCATGAGCAAAGAAACAGGGCGGGGTCTTCTCGCTCACCCGGATTTCCGAAGCGAGTTCATCCGGCTTGTCCTTGGCGGTGAGATACGCAGGGTAGATCAACACGGCAAAATCGGGGCGACAACTTTGCTCGTCACTGCTATCGACTGGGGAATACGAAGGTTTGTCGAAATTGGTGGCGGTCCAAGCTGTGAGATGGCCGCCCGCCGAGAAGCCGAGCATGCCGATTCGATGCGGATCAACGCCGAGTTCCTTGGCCTTGGCCCGCACCAGCCGAATTGCTCGCTGCGCATCGTGCAAAGCAACGGCCGGGGGCAGATCCCGTGGGGTGCCTGGCCGCCGGGGAACACGATATTTCAGGACAATCCCGGTTACACCGATGCGATTGAGCCAGCGGGCCACCTCTTCTCCCTCAAGATCCCAGGCCAGAATGTTATAACCCCCTCCCGGGGCAATCACGACCGCGGCCCCGTTCGATTGAACCTTCATCGGCTTGAAAACATGAAGAGCTGGCTTGCTGATGTTTGTCAAGCGGACGACTGGCTTTTGCCCTGGCTTGGCTTGAATTTCGGATTCCTCGGGAAGTGCCTCGGTTTCGCCCGGTGCCGTGGCCGGCCAGAGAGGAATTACCACCGGGTTCGGGTCTGCCGCCGCCACCCTTGAAGAAAGCATCGCTACGACGACGAGAGAAACGGTCAAAGGCACACGGCACATCAGCAAAACTCCTCGGCGCTTCTGGATCAAACTCGCAAAAAGCCACACATCGGCCGAGTCTAACACAGATAAGCCGCGTGCGAAGAGAAATCTCGGTGGTCGTGAAGACAGAGGAAACGGGGCGGAAAGGACAAGGCTTACCGTTGCCTCCCTGCTCGGATTCCTGAGCTGAGCTTGGCTAGCCGTGACAGCAAGCCCGACCGGGATCAGACACTTCAGGCGGGTTGCAATGCCGGGGGCGTGCTGGCGTAATGCCGGACAATCAAATCATTTTGAATCCACAATAATTTGTTAAACGCTCGCAGGGTGCGAACCTCGGTTTCCCGATCGAGGCCGAGACCGAGGACGGTGGCCAACAAGGCATCGGCGACAAATCCCATCAAGGCATCCATTTGCACAAGAGGCACAAAGATTTCCTGAGATCCCGCCTTGTCAGTGTGAATTTTCCCGACCATGTCGAGATATTCAACCATCTTGTGATCGTAGGGCCGAGTCACCAGCGACACAAGGTACCGGCTGAGATGCTCTTTCCGGAACTTGATCTGCTCATGATCGGGCGTCAATTCACTCAGAGTTGTCGGAACGGGGCCCATGTATCCATGCTGCCGAGGCAGAAAATGACGCCAGGTCGCATCGTAACTGTGCAGCTTGGCATACACGGCATCGACCAGGCTCGGAACCAGCGGCGCGAGCTTGCCGGCAGCACCGTGAATCGCCGCGATGTCGGCTTCGGACATCCCGATGAATTCGCACAGGTACTGGAATCGGTAGCTCAGATCGGATTCCAAACGGGCTTCATCAATCGCTTTCATCAGACAACTCCGAGGCAGGGACAAGAGAAATCGGAAAAGAGGATCAACTTATCCGATTTTAGACGCTCATATCTTTATCCCCGTCTAATACAATGTCAATATGCGATTTCCAAAAAATTCGGGGGGGAGATCATGCTCTCACAAACGGTGGAGTATGCCTTGCGAGCGGTTTGCTACTTGGCGACTCGTCCGGGGGAACCTGCATCCACAGAAGAAGTCGCCGAGCGAACCCGCGTCAATGCCCCGTATCTCGCCAAGATCGTGCAATCGTTGGTGCGGCAAGGAATTATCAAATCGCAGCGAGGTGTGGGGGGCGGCATCATGCTGGCGCGAGCTCCGGAAGAGATGACCGTCTTAGAGGTCGTCAACGCCGTGGAACCACTTCAGCGGATTACGACGTGCCCGTTGGGTTTGAAAGCGCATGGGGTGCGACTTTGTCCACTGCATCAGAAGCTGGACGATGCCTACGCCGCTGTGGAGGCAGCATTCGCAAGCACCACGCTGGCGGATATTCTCGCTGAGACGACCGGCAGTATCCCGTTGTGCGATCGCAGCGATGATGATCCCGGAGCATCACCCGCCCGTGGTCGCATTCCGCTGAAGCCACGGGCTTGATGGAATCGATTCAGGCAATGCCTGGAAAAGCCGGACCCAGGTCGAATCCCCGGCTCTGGAGAATTTGTACGCAGATCTTTGTTTTCAGCCGATGAAATCAATCCTTACCGTCTTTCTTTCTCCGCGCCAGGCTTGGCGACAACCCTGGCAGCCACGGTGTTACCGACTGTGACATTTTGCCGACATCGCTGCTGTAATGAGCTCGGCAGTCGCCGGGCGGGTGTGACTATTTGCACCCGACACCAGCGGGAACTGTTGTTCCCGAACGAGGTGGGATGCCGGACAACTGATGTCATTCACCGACACTGTTCGCTCAGGCAGAGAGCAGATACCTTGAAAAGATCGAAATTTGTGAGTTTCAACAATGATTTACCGCCCTAGTTTTTCCGAATTTGTCGAACTCGCCCGTGAACACACGATTATCCCCGTGTATCGGCAACTGGTCGGGGATGTTCTGACGCCAGTTTCAGCGTTTTGCAAAATCCGCGAAGGCGATCGGTCATTCTTATTTGAAAGTGTCGTCGGTGGCGAACGCGTCGGCCGATTCAGCTTCTTGGGGGCAAACCCGTTTTTGATCTTTGAAGCTTACGGGCAGTCGGTGACGTTGACGTTTCCCGAGGGAACCAGGCAAGAATCGTTTTCCGAAGATCCGCTCCGTGTTCTCGAAGACTTGTTGAATCAGTATCATGCTCCGCATCTTCCCGGTTTGCCGCGATTTCTTGGCGGAGCAGTCGGCTACGTCGGATATGATACCGTCCGCTATGTGGAGCGATTGCCGAATCCACCCCCGGATGATCGGCGAATTCCCGATCTGAGTTTTGCCTTTTATGACCGGATGGTGGTTTTTGATCATATTGTTAAGACGGTATTCGTGATTGCCCACGCTCGTTTGGATCCGCAATCGGCATCGCGACGCGATCCTGAACGACTGCGACAGTTGTACGATCAGGCTTGCCAGGCGGTTGATGAACAAGTCCATCGACTTCAACGGGGCGTGGCTGATTTGCCCCTGAATGATATTGACCCGACCGGACCGGCCGAGAAGCGAACGCCACTGACGATCCTGGGGGGACGAATTCGATCGAACTTCACGCAAGAGGGATTTGAAGCTGCGGTCCGTAAAGCCGTGGAATATATCAAAGCCGGGGATGCGTTTCAGATTGTGCTCAGCCAACGATTTCGCGTGGAAGTCCGTGCTCGGCCCTTTGATATCTACCGCGCTTTACGGGTGGTGAACCCGAGCCCTTTTATGTTTTTTCTCCACGTTGGAACTGTCACCTTAGTGGGGGCATCACCGGAAATCATGTGTCGGGTGGATGAGGGCACGATCGTCAATCGGCCCCTGGCGGGCACCCGCCCCCGCGGTGTTACCCCCCAGGAAGATCAACAACTCGCCGATCAGTTAATCCAGGACGATAAGGAACGCGCCGAGCATATCATGCTGGTCGATCTTGCACGCAACGATGTGGGGCGTGTCGCGGAGCTTGGCAGCGTGCAGGTGGAAGAATTAATGGCCATCGAGCGGTACAGCCATGTGATGCACCTCTCGAGCACGGTGACGGGGAAATTACGGGCGGGATTGTCCGTATTTGATGCGCTGCGGACGAGTTTACCAGCGGGCACGCTTAGTGGTGCTCCGAAAATCCGCGCCATGGAAATCATCGACGAACTCGAGCCGCATCGCCGCGGCCCGTACGGCGGCGCGGTCGGTTACATCGACTTTCGGGGCAATATGGATACGTGTATCGCCTTGCGAACCATGGTGATTGTCGGACAAACCGCTGATATCCAGGCCGGTGCCGGGGTCGTGGCCGACAGCGACCCCTCTGCAGAATATCATGAAACGGTGAATAAAGCGATGGGGCTGCTTCGTGCTCTGGAAGTTGCCGAGGAACAACTGTGATTGTTCGCCGGGTGTTTGCCCGAACACCGGCGTGGTTCTCTGTTATATCATTCTGGCTCAACGCCGAACTTTTTGGAGACATAGTCATGGCCACAGCACGGCTCGCTCACAACGTGTTTTTTCAGTTGATTGACAGCTCGGCTGAAAAAGTTGAAGAACTCGTCAATGCTTGCAAAACTTATTTGAATGTTCAACCTGGAATCGTCTTTTTTGCCGCCGGCCCGATCTGTAAGGAACTCGCCCGCGACGTGAATGATCGAAACTGGCACGTCGGCTTGCACATTGTTTTTGAGGATAAAGCCGCCCACGATCAGTACCAAGACGACGCGACGCACAATCGCTTCATCGAGTTGATGAAGGGGAACTGGGCGAGTGTCCGTGTCTTCGACTCGCTAGTGTGAGCCGCTGCTTGGTGGTGGAGACAGCAGGTTGTCACCAGCCGAGACAGCAACCCGGTTCCAGGCCGCCGCCGTTAAGCAGCGGCAGCAGACGTCGTTCAATCGGCAACGCCAGATACTCATTCCTGTCGAAAACAATTTTCCCGCTCATCAAGGTGTAGCGGACGTGCGTGGTGTGTTCAAAGGGATCGCCATCGTAAAGGACAAGATCGGCGACTTTCCCGGGCTCAAGGCTGCCGTAGTCGCGATCGATTCCGAGGAGTTTCGCGGCATCGATGGTGATGGCTTGCAGGGCTGCTTCTTGGCCCAGGCCGTTGACGGCCGCCATCGCAGCCTCGGCCCGGAGATCGCGAATCTTCGGGACGTAGCCTTCAAAACTGGTCCCCAGGGTGACGGAGATTCCCCGAGCTTTCAGAATCGCCGCGTTGGCCAGGAGCGTATTCACGGTTTCCATGCTGCTACCGGCTCGTTGCATGGTGGGGTGGACAATCACGGGGAGTTTTCGCTGGGCGAGTTCGTCGGCGAGTAAATATGCCTCGGTTCCCAGGGCGAGGATCGGCTTGAGGCGAAATTCATCTGCGATCCGTAGAGCCGTGCGGATATCGTCGGCTCGGTGGGCAACGAAAATCACCGGCGCTTGACCTTGCAAGGCCGGAAGTAATGCTTCCGCCCGGAGCGACCGGGTCAGATCTTTACCCGCCTTAGTGGCATAATGTTGTGCCTCGACAAACGCCTTGCGAATGACTCCGGCGACGCCCATCCGGGTTTCCGGCCCGCCTTTTGTTCCTCGCACCGGCTCACCAAGATTTACGATCAGCGCAAAAGTCGGCTTCAGACTGCAGAGATTGACGGTGGCACCCCGAAGACGGAAGACGCCGGATCGCCCGGCGATGATTGCTTTCCGACCTGGTGTCGAATGAACGATTGTGATTCCGTTGGATCGCAACTGCTCCAGGAGGGGTTCATGAGGGTTGAAGCCATCGAGTACGCGGAGATCGGCTTGATGGGGATCGCCGAGTTCATCTTGATCCTGATCCGCCGGGATATTCCAAGCGCCGGAAAGCCCGGCCGAGCCGAAACAGTCGATGAGTCCGGGGGTGACTTCCGCGGCAAGCAGTTGCGTCGCCCCGGCAGGGATCGGTGTCGTCTTGGCCGGGCCAACGGCGGTGATTTTCCCCGCTTCGATCAGGATCACCCCGTCGCGGATGGTTCCGGCGGGACCCATCGTATGAAGCCGACCGGCCCGAACCGCAACAATTTTTGCGTCGGGCAGTCGCACCTCTTTGCCTGCCGGCATCGGCACTCGTGGCGGGACGGCGACTGGCGGCAGCGTGGGGACCGTCATTCCCCGTGGCAGGGCAAAACCGCCATCTCGGTAAGGGCGATCTTGTTCCTGGGTGGAATCGAAGACTTTTTGACCGTCGATCCAGGTTTCCAGAACTTTTGTGTACACGGAGAACGGAGGACCGCTGAGGATGACGAAATCGGCGTCTTTACCGGGTTCCAGCGAGCCGAGGCGATGATCGAGATGCAGAACCTGCGCCGCCGTCCGAGTGATCGCCCGCAGAGCTGCAGCTTCCGGCATTCCGCCGCGGACCGCAATTGACCCTGTTCGCAAGAAAAAGCGGCTCTCGGTCACGAAATCATCCGTGTTGATGGTCACCGGCACTCCGGCTTGATGCAGAACGGCAGCGTTTTCATCCATCCGACCGATGGTTTCGGCCTTGCCACCGGGACTATCCAGCAGTGTCAGAGAGACTGGGATCTGTTTCTTGGCGAGCAGTTCGGTGAGCCGGTAACCTTCGCTGGCATGCTGTAAGACCAGTTCGAAGCCAAATTCCTCGGAGATTCGGATCGCGGTGACAATATCGTCGGCGCGGTGGCAGTGGAAGTGAACTGTCCGTTTCCGCTCCAGCACTTCCACGAGCGGTTCGAGAGCGAGATCACGGGCCGGGGGGTGGATGTCTTTTTTCCCGGCAGCGAGGGCGTCGCGATATTCTTGCCATTTGCGTTGATATTCTTTGGCTTTGACGAATTCCGCGCGTTGAAGTGCTGCGACTTTCATCCGGGTGAACGGTGCTTGCTGGCGATTGCGGCCATAACCTTTCGGGTTTTCGCCATTTGCCATTTTCAATCCGCCAAGAATCACCGTGCCGTCTGCCAGTTTGCCGGTGATTCGCATGGCCTCGACAGTGTGGCCCCTGAGCTTGCAGTACAAGGTTTGTCCGCCGATGACGTTCCCCGATCCGGGCATGATGTTCGCCGTGGTCACACCGCCAGCCACCGCCATGCGAATCCCAGGATCGCCGGGCCAGACGGCATCATCGGCGCGGACAATGCCCTGCACGGGCCCGCTCATTTCATTACCGTCGGCGTGGGCCGGAATCCCCGGCTTGCCATACAGCCCGATGTGCGAGTGCGTGTCGACCAGACCGGGAATGATTACGGCACCAGCGAGATCACGAATCTGTGCCCCGGCAGGAATCTCTGCCGGGTTGACGGCGACGATTTTCCCCGCTTGAATCAGCAGGGTAGCATTGCGCAACGGTTCATCCTGGGTCGCGGTATGGATCGTGGCGTTCCTGAACGCGATGGCAGGGCTCGGCTCCGCGGAGAACGCATTGCCATCCAGCCAGCCTGATCTGAAAACCAGGAAGGCCGCCGCCAGCAGCGCGGTGAATCTCGAAGACATACAGAACCTCAATCCATGCTCGTTGTCAAAATGTGAAACGCATTGTAGTGGGTCGATCAGCAGTTGTCTTGCGGGAACTGTTCAAAGCAATGTGTCTTGATGAGTGTCCTTAATGAGTCATTCTGCGTGTGCATCGCTCGAATTCGCCGTTACTTGTGTGAGTGATGACGGCATATTGTCAGCGGATTCCCCGGGTAACCGCCATTGACGCCCGTCAGACAGCAACTGCGTTGACCGGAAGCCTTTCAGGCATGACACTACAAGGATCGCTGCAAATCCCCTGACGGAGGCCTGTTGATGTTGCGGTTTTTTGTCTCACCGAGATGGCTGGCGATGATTGCGCTGGGCTTCGGGTTGGCCAGCCTTGTGTCGGCACAAGTCCCTGAGCCGATTCAGGTGTTCAAAGGTCACACCGCCCCGGTCTACGCCGTGGCCCTGTCTCCGGATGGCAAAATCGCCGCGACCGGGAGTTTTGACCAGTCGATTAAACTCTGGAATACGCAGAATGGTGCAGAAATTCGCACCATGGCGGGGAAAAATGGGCATAAAAATCAAATTCTCTCGCTTGATTTCTCACCGGATGGCCGGACTTTGGCAAGTGGCGGATCAGATAATCAGGTGAAACTCTGGGCGGTGCCAGCATCAGAAGCCATCGCATCGTTTCCGTTACCGGCCGCAGCACGTTCGATTGCGATTCGACCCGACGGGAAAAATCTTGCCGTGGGGACGGCCGACGGTGGTATTGCCTTGCTTCCCCCCGAAGGAATGCCTGTCAGCAAATTCAGCGGAGCAGCACCGGGTGTCACCGCTTTAACATTCACCCCGAACGGGCAGTGGCTGATCTCAGCCGGTACCGATCGAATCTTGCGTTACTGGGAATTGACTCAAACAGAACCGTTACGAGCCGCGGTCGGCGTCTCGACGACAGACCTTTCCGGGCTCGGGCTGATCAATAACGGTGCTCAGGCGGTGACGATGTCGATGGCGGGGGAACTCCAGTTCTGGCAGGGTCAGCCACCAAATCTACCCGGGAAGGCGATCCCTGTGTTTCCCGCAGCGATTACCGCAGTCGCGCAAGCTGCGGATGGTAGTGTCATAATTGTCGGGCTGGCCGATCAACAAGTGCAGGTTGGCCGCTGGAACGATGGACAAGTGCCATTCAAGTTCGACAAACTTCCCGCTTCAGTGTCCTCGGTCGCGGTGGCCGGCAACGGAGCGGCATTCGCCGCCGGGCTGGAAAACGGGCAACTGCTGATCTGGAATAATGATGGCAAGCCCCGTGCCACTGTTCCCGCTCATGACGGCCCGATTGTGACCGTTGAATTTGCCAGCCCGACCGAGATTTTTACAGCCGGTGTCGATGGCAAATTCAAACTCTGGTCGATCCCCACCGCCGGCTTCAAACCGACCGATCCACCGGTAAAACCGCAGCGGGACTACACAATTCCCGCAAAGTCGATCACGGCGATTCACCCTGGTTCGAGTCGCTCCGTCAGCATTGACGCGAGTAAGGCCGTCCTGCTCGGCGATCCCGACCCCGCGAAACCGGCGCGACCGCTCGGGACACTGGCAGCCGCGGGGCAAGCCGTGACCATCAGCCGCGATGGTAACACGGTGGCTGCCGCTGCGGGAAAGCAGGTAAAAATCTGGACGATTAGCGATGGCAAAGAAGCCACGCTGCCAGATCTTCCCAGCCAAGTGGCATCCCTGAATTTCAGCCCGGATCGAGCAAAACTTGCCGCCGGGCTCGAGGATGGCACGGTCTGGATTTGTGATCTGGCCACCGCACAGCCCGTGCAATTTTTGCCGAGTGTGGGCAAAGTCTCGGCCGTCCTGTTTCATCCGAATCAGCCGATCCTGTTGACGGTCGGCAGCGATCGACAAGTCGTCCGGCATCCGTTGTTGTTGCAACGGTATCTGCAAGATGCGAACTTGATCGGGGCCGCCTTCGCTGTCACCAGCAACGGCTCGCAAATCTTAACTGCCGGAAAAACGGGTGAGGTGGCTGTCTGGAACACCAACGGAACAAAGGAGAAATCCTACGCGGCAACAGCCCCGGTGACTGCCATCGCCGTGTCGAAGAATAATCAACTGGTGGCAGTCGCCCACGGTGAGAAACCGAAAATCACTTTCTTCCTGGCGAATACCGGGCAAGTCGTTACTGAATTTCCGAGTGGGGCAGCGATATCGGAATTGCAATTCCACCCGACACAAGCCGCTCTGCTTGGCCGCCGCACCGATCAGCGACTGATAGCCTGGAACGTCTTGTTCGACCCCGGTCAACCGCTTCCATCGGAATTTGGTCGTGTTTTTCAAGAATTCGTTCACCCCGGTCCTGTCCACGGCATGGCTATTAGCAGCGATGGCGAACGCGTTTTCAGTGTCGCCGAGGATCGGCAACTGCGGGTCTGGGCATTTGCGACCGACCAACCGTTAAAATCCCTGAATCACCCGAATCTGGTCGATGCAGTTGCCTTTGACCCGAGCGGCAACCAGATCGCCACCGGCTGCCACGACGGGCAATTACGAATCTGGGATGTCGCCAAAGCTCAACAGCTTAAATCGATCAACGCCCATGTTCAGCCACAGCCGAGCGCGATTTACACCGTGGCCTGGACGCCCGACGGAAAGCAAATAATTACCGGAAGTTATGATCGTTCAATCAAAATCTGGGATGTGAGCAACGGCAACCTGGTGAAAGAATTCAAACCGGCCGTGGATCGCTTTCCCCCGGAGCCTGTCATCGGTCAGACTGCGCCGGCAATCCTCGGCGCTCTTGGCGGCGGCTGGTTAAATGCCCCACCGGATCACGGCCACCGCGATCAAGTGTTCACAATTGCCCTCGATGCCCCGCGGCAGCGGCTGGCCAGTGGCTCTAGCGATCGGACCGTGCTTCTTTGGAGTTTTCCCGGCGGCGAACCCATTCAAGCCCTGGCAAACCCGACTTTGCCTCGCCCTGCCCCGGGGTTGTTGCCTGCCGCACACCCGGGCTTCGTCAACGCCGTCCGTATTACACCCGACGGCCAGCGATTGATCAGCGTCGGACCCGCACCCCGAGGGCAGGGCTATCTCGCAATCTGGAATGTCTCCGATGGCCGCTTCCTCGCCGGCTTCGAATTGCCTCACGGTCCGGTCCAAGCACTTGCGATTCGCCCGGACGGTGGGGCAATTCTCCTCGGGTTTGGCTACCGATCGCGGATGCAAACGGAGTGCGATGCCGTCCTGTTCCCGCTGCCGAAGTGACCTGTTCCAGGGATAAACACTTTTCCGCCTCCGGTCTCTGCGGATTCACAATCCTCGCGGTTTTTCCCCGCTATGCCTTAAAGCAAAGCGGGGCAATCCCCCGTATTGTCCCTACGATAAAGCAGTGTGTGATGGCTACGGGCGAAAATCGGAAAGGTTCTCAAGGGGCCCGGGTTCCGGGTGAAATCATGCCGCGGGTGCTTATTGCCGACAAGTTGGAAGCCGCTGGGGTCGAACTTCTCATTGCAGCGGGGCTAGAGGTGGATAATCGTCCGGGGTTGAAAGGTGATGACCTGAAGGCGGCTTTACAATCGGCCGACGCGGTGATTTGCCGTTCGCAACCGAAGTTGACGGCCGAATATCTCGAAGAACCGGGGCGGTTGCGGGCCATTGCCCGAGCCGGTGTCGGCGTCGATACGATCGACGTGGCCGCGGCGACCCGCAAGGGAATCGTGGTGATGAATACCCCGGGCGGGAATACGATTTCCGCCGCAGAACACACGATTGCCCTGATGTTGGCCCTGGCCCGGCAAATTCCCGCCGCCGATGCCACCATGAAATCAGGCGGCTGGGACCGCAACAAATTCGTCGGCACACAACTGGCAGGGAAAACCCTCGGCGTCGTCGGACTCGGCCGGATCGGCCTGGAAGTTGCCCGCCGTGCCCTGGGGCTCGACATGACCGTCATCGGCTATGACCCGTTTGTCACGTCCGCAAAAACCGCTGAACTCGGCCTCAAACCAGTCAGCCATCTCGCCGAGTTATTGCCACAAGTCGATTTCCTGACGTTGCATATTCCGCTGACCGCCGAGACAAAAAATCTCATCGGGGCGAAGGAACTGGCCGCGATGAAAAAAACGGCTCGAATCCTTAACGTTGCCCGGGGCGGAATCATCGACGAACAGGCCCTGGCCGAGGCTCTCCATGCCGGTCGGATCGCCGGTGCCGGTATTGATGTCTTTTCCACGGAACCCGCACCGGCCGATAACCCGCTGCGAACCGCGCCGAATGTCGTCCTGACCCCGCATCTTGGCGCCTCAACGGTGGAAGCTCAAGAAAATGTCGCCGTGGAAGCGGCAGCCTTGATTCGCGATTTCCTCCTGCGGGGGGTGGTGGCGAACGCGGTGAACATGGCGGCCGTCGACCGGGCAGAACTCGAAACCTTAAGGCCATACGCCGATCTCGCTCGCCGACTCGGACTTCTGCAAGCGCAACTGGCCGAGGGGCCAATCCGCAAGGCCAGCATCACCTACCGCGGCGAAATCGCGGCCAAGAAGACAAAGCTCCTCACCGCGGCATTCACCGCCGGGCTCTTGGAATTCCGCCTGGCTGGTAGCGTCAACCTCGTCAACGCCGAAGTCGAAGCTCGCGACCGCGGCATCGAAATTGTCGAATCCGCGAACCCGAAAAAGGGCGATTTCGCCAGCGTTATGGCCACGGAAGTGGAAACCGACACCGGCAGCCACATCGCCAACGGAACCTTGTTCGGCGATCAGTACCTGCGACTCGTTCAACTCGGATGTTACCGGATGGAAAGCTACCTTGATGGCAATCTCCTCGTCTTTCATCACACCGATGCTCCGGGGTTGATCGGCTTTGTCGGCACGATTTTCGGGAAGCATGGTGTCAACATCGCTGCGATGAATGTCGGCCGGGCTGGCACCACACCGGGCGGGCAAGCGATCGGGGTCTTGAATCTTGATTCGCCACCGACAAACGACGCGCTCGCCGAAGTCCGAAGCCACCCCCAGATTTCGAGTGTGACCGTAGTGAAACTCCCACCCGCCGGGGAACTGCCCCCCTGGCTCGGCTAAGCATCTCCCGATTCAGACACAACGATCGCGGTCGAGCGCTGGCAGTTGATCTTGGGGAAATGCTGAAAACCTGGCATAACGCATCGGGCCAGGCCAGGGACAATCCCGTGGATTTCAGGATTCCCCCTGTCCGCCATCGCCCGATTGCGGAGATCCGTCGATGCTGATGCTGCTGACCTCAACCCTGCTTTGCAGCCCTCCATCACCGCCGACATCAGCCCCGCTGATTCCACGGCTGACCGCCGAGCCTCGGCTTGTCCTTGCCGCCACACCATCAGCCCCAAGCAGGCCAGACGAACCACTCAGCGACGCGGAAAAAATTGCTCGCACCCGGCAAATGATTCAGACCGCACAGGATGAATGCAAAAAACTGGAAGCGGAACTCAACGATCCGAATTCCGAATATGCCCGAGCCGAGGCTGAATTCCAGGAGCTTGACGCAAAAATCCGACAACTGACCCGGGAAATCGAGAAACACAAAACCGACAATCAACTCGAGGAAGCCACGCGAAAATCCCAAGAACTGTCGATGACTCAATCAGAATGGGAAGCTGCCCGGGACCGTTTTGATCTCGCAATTCGTCAACGAAAAATCTTACTGGAGAAGATTCAGATATTGAAAGCTCAGGTAGAACGTGGGCAACAATTCCTCGCACCATTTGAAAAAAGCGAACCCGAAACCACGCCTGCCACCAGCGAGGTACCAGTCAAGCCGGCGATCCCGAACCCGGCCCCGGGATCGGTCCCCCCGACAATCCCGGTGGTCCCGAATCCGCCGGCCACCACCCCGACGACAAAAGCCGCTCCACTGATTCCACTTCCGAACCTCGGCCCGACCTTGCCGGCACCATCGACCCCGCCGACATTGCCAACCCGGCCGGAAACAATCATCCCCCTGCCCGAAGATCCGGAAATCCGCCGAGTTCGCGTCCAGCTTCAACGTCGGCAACTCGAACTGGAACAGGCGGAAGCCAAGGCACGCTCAGAGGAAGAGCGAGCGCTGGCCATTCAAAATCAGATCGAAATAGAAAACCGCCTGCTTGCTCTGGAACGCGAAGCCGCCGCAAAGGCAGGGTTAACGCTCAGCCGCTTAACCCAACAACTCGCAGTCGAGGCTCCAAACGACCCGATGGAACGAAGCCGGCTGGAGGATCGCATTGCCGATGCCAATCAGCGATTAACCCAGGCCAACGAGGCCATTCAGCGGATCAGCGATCATCTCGCCGTGTTGCATGAGAATCTTCGCGTGGTGCAGCAGCGGCAACGGGAAATCGCCCAAGAGGCGGAACGGAAACGCCGAGAAGCTGAGGCTGAGGCAGCCCACCTGACCATGTTGCTGAATCCGCTCGCCCCCAGGAACCTGGAAAAATGGTTGCTCACCCGCGGACCGAAATTGCTTGTCATCCTGCTGGGAATCGGGCTCTTGTATCTGGCGGTGCGGGTCGGTAGTCGAAAAATTGTCGTTCTGGTGGCGAATCATCATCATCGCGGTACGAAAACCGACCGGGAAAATCGTGTAAACACCCTGGTCGGCGTGTTTCGCTCGATCAGTACGATGGCAATTCTCGGTGGCGGCGGACTGGTGTTCCTGGATGAAGCCGGACTGCCGATTATTCCCTTGATGGGAGGTGCCGCCGTGCTCGGCTTGGCCGTTGCCTTCGGGGCTCAAAATCTGATCAAGGATTATTTCAGCGGGTTTATGATCTTGATGGAGGATCAATACGGCGTGAATGACGTCGTCCGGATTGGCAATATTGCCGGCCAGGTCGAGCGGCTGACACCTCGAATCACCGTGCTCCGCGACCTGGAAGGCGTCCTCCACTTTATTCCCCACGGAACGATTACAAATGTCTCAAATCTCACGCACACCTGGTCGCGGGCAATGTTCGATATTCCCGTGCCATTTGACGCTGATCTGGACCTTGTGATGCATACCCTGATGGAATTGGCTCGCGGGATGCGTACCGACCCCGGCTTCGGCGGCGATGTGATCGACGAACCTGAAATGCTCGGCGTGGAAGCCTACACCGAATCAGGAATTATCATCCGGTTCATTTTGAAAACCCGCCCACTGCGACAGTGGCCCGTTAAACGGGAACTTTTGCGGAGAATCAAATTGCGATTCGATCAGCTGGGGATCCGAATTCCGGTACCGCATCGGCTGTTGATCCAGCAACCTCCCGATAGCCCGACTGCCCGTGCTCTTGTTGCAGACACGGCATCGCTCAAAACCCGGCAGCCGGAGAGTTACGCCGCGTAACGGCCCAGCAAGTGACGCCTGCATCGTCTCAGAGAATAGCCGGTCAAGAAGCAGCGATCGTCCAGCCCCGTAAAGTGCATGAGTGAACATGAAATCAGGTGACACGCATGCAAAAAGCAAGCAGCTTGCGGCTGCCCATCGCCTAGCTGAGGAATACCGTAAACGAAGATGTCGATCCACGATCGCTGGATCGCTTCTGACCAGTCGATTTCACGAGTGATGAATGCCCCGCCGATCGTTTCAACCAGCCGCTGTGCCTGAACGGATTGTTGATCATCCAGCGTTGCTGGCCGAATGCCTCGATCATCTCCGGGACTGTTCCGAAATCGCTTTTGACACCGAATTTGTCGGCGAGGATACCTTCCGGCCGGAACTTTGCCTGATCCAAGTTGCCACCCGACAGCGGCTGTATCTCATCGATCCGTTGCGGTGTGGCGACTTGCAACCATTCTGGCAACTCTTCAACGATCCGCAGCGGCAGATTGTCGTCCACGCCGGGCGAGAAGAAATTCGGATCTGCTGGTTCGCCTCGGGTTTGCCCCCCGCCAATCTGTTCGATGTGCAAATTGCCGCGGCGTTTGTCGGCTATCATTATCCGATCGGTTACGGTTCGCTTGTGCAGGAATTGCTGTCCGTGCGGATGTCGAAGTCAGAAACCCTCACCGACTGGCGGCGTCGACCGTTGACCGACTCACAAATTCGTTATGCCTTTGATGATGTTCGCTACCTGCTGCCGCTCAAAACGCGATTGCGCCGGCGTCTGACCGAGTTAAACCGGTTGCACTGGGCGGAAGAAGAATTTGCGAGCTCCATCCGCCGGGCCGTCACCGAGGAGCCCAGTCTCGAACGGTGGCGGAAAGTCAAAGGGACCGGCACTCTGAATCCCCGCCAACTCGCCGTCCTCCGAGAACTTTTCCATTGGCGTGAACGTTATGCCGAACGCAAAAACCGACCCGCACGTACCTTGCTCCGCGATGATTTGCTGGTGGAAATCGCCCGACGAGCACAGGAAAGCTCGTTCGACCTCGAACAGTTACGGGGGGTGCCGCGTACAGAACTGCTAGCCATTGCCGAGGCGATCAGCATCGCCTGGGCTCTGCCCCGGGAAGACTTGCCCTCCGTCGCCGAGCGTGAAGTCGATCCGCCTCAGGTCTCGCATCTGGCGAATCTTTTGGCGGTAGTCCTGGCCGACTTTGCCGCCCGTGAACATCTGGCAGCCAATCTGATTGCCAACAGTGCCGATTTGAAAACGCTGGTCCGGGCCCGACTACCTCAGTTCCGACTTCCCCCAGATTCCCCCTTCTTCAGTGGTTGGCGTGCTGCTGCGGTCTTGCCCTATCTCGAAGCCGTCCTCGATGGCCGCGTCGCGATTCGTGTCCTGGATCCGAATTCCCCGACACCTCTGGTTGTAAAACCCTGGCCCGAAGCTCAGTAGCAGAGTCTGGTCAACATCCTGGAAATGACTCAGCGGAATACTTCAAAACGGTATGATCCAGAAGACCGCCGCTATTAACGCCAAAAACAAACAAAGCCAGATCCACAGCGGCTTATGTTCGCCCCGGGAATCTTCCCGAGAGATCGATTGTTCGCAGCGCACACAGTAACTCGCTCCTTGTGAGACGGCGTGACCGCAGTGCGGGCAGGGAAACGTTCTCCCATCGCTCCCGCTCGAGCCCACGAAATCCTCATCGGCGTCGTCCAGGTAAACGCCTTCCGGTAAGTCGTCCTCATCAAATTCCTCATCATCTTCATCATCATTATGTGATCGTGAAGAGCTCGGCATCCCGCCCACCTCCCGTCGCTGGGGCAAGAATTGTGATGAACCTGTATTATTCCTGGATTCTCAAAACTTTCCCAGCCGCGGATCGGCATGATTCTGAGCCCACGGATGTGAAACCAGAGTTGTCAAACCCAGCGGTCTTTTCGCCGTGCCTTCGCAGCGAATTCTCGGTGTTACCGCTGAACATCCGTGACAACATCCGTCATCCACAAAATATCAGCCGTCAAACAATGATCGTCGAGCGGAAGATGAGTCTTTTTCAAGCAAACCGGTGGGAGGAAACAAAAATTCCCCTTCCGGATCATGGCGGCGATAACGCTGCAACGCTGTTTGCCGATTCCGCACCGCATAACAATAGACACAGCCATGCGGGCAAGTATCATACTCGCCGATGTCACGGGATTGATAGCAGGCACAGCCCGGGCGATTACCCTGAAGCGGCGTCGACAGCGGATGCCCAGCGATGTCCGCCAACCGCGCTGCATCCACACAACGGGCCTCTCGCACTTGACTTGTCAGATACACGGGCTGACTGCATACGGTCAGGCGAATCCCGAAGCGGCCGACACACGCGGCGATCCGTTCCAGGAATTGCTGAAACCAGGATTGCGAAGGGTGATACCAAATCAGCCCGTGCTGTTTGGCGGCGATGGCGAGATTCCGCCGCGTTTTCGCGTAGGCATTCACCACCGAGACGACCACTTCATCCGTCGCCCCCGCCAACTGTTTTGCCAGGCGTTCGATCGTGGCGAATTGCTGATCCGCCTCTGTAATGCTGGTCATCACGATCGGGTCGTAACGCCAGACCGCGACCCGGGGGCCGTATTGCTCGGCAATCCGCCGCAGATGGCCGACGGCCGTCTCCGCGTCCACAACCGCTGATTCCAGTGCTTGCGGATATCCCGTAATCGTATGCTGCACAATGAACGGATAGCCACGACGGTGAACCTCGGCCAGCATCGGCAAAAACGGACCGATGTTTTTTGTCCAAAAAACAAAACCATCCACCGCCTCGCGAGTCAGACTCACCCGCAGGATCTGCTGATTGTACGGATTCACTGTCTTGCAATAACCCGCATTGAGCCGATTCAGAAACCAGCGGCCGTAAAATGTCGGGATATCCGTCCTGTAGCTTGCGGAGATAATCATGAGCCGCTTGCCAATCGCGGTTACGTTCTAAACCTTTAACGAATTCGATCATCGTCGCCTGATCGCCGGCAATGTTCCAAGATTCAAGTTGAATAAACCCAGCGACCGAGGATCCGGGCGGGAATCAGCAAAAGCAAGATCCCCAGCCCTGGCCAACCGATAAGAGCAACGGCTAGAAACGCATCTAAAACGACCAGACCGAAGATGCTCCGTTTGACGGCGACTTGGACCCGGGCGGGCGTCGGCCGGCGAATCGCATCCTGAATCGCCTGCCCGACGACTAGACCGAACCCCAGCATCAAATACGGATAATACCACGGCGATGAGCCCGGCGGCAAATGCACCGGCACGAACAAACTCAACCCCACGGCAAAGGCCATGACCGCCGCTGCTCCCATAAGCGGCCAGCGATTGCTCAGGCGTTCCTCGGTCCGGGCAAACCAGGTCACGCCGACAATATACAGCCCGACAATCCCTGCCAGGTGCCAGGGTAACGGCTCATCCAGATGCAAGGCTCCGGCCGCGGAAAAACCGAGAAGCACATTCAAAAACCGACAAAGACCCATCCCCAGCGGGCCTACCGGATTTTGCTTCAATCCGCCATCATAGCCAAAAATTGCCAGCGCTAGCAGCAACGCGACAAACATCGGCGTCGGACTTTGCCCGGAAAAAAGCGATGGTGTCAGCGACGCGGGATCCGTCGCCAAAGCAGCAAACCCCAGCCCGGCAAGCATCAACACCATCCCGACCACGACCGCCGCTGCGGCGGAAACCCGACCGGAAGGGATCGGCCGAAACGGTCGATCTCGCAGATCCTCATGCCGATCAAAATAATCATTCCAGACCATCCCAGATAAGTACAAACAACCTGAAGATAGAAGCACCAATACAAACCGAAGCGGATCCGAATAAATCAAACCGGTCACAGAACCAGCCAGACAAATATCCGCAAAAGCCGTAAACACGTTCGGAATCCGCAGCAATTGCCCGAATGCCAACAATCGTGAAGACAACTGCATCGCTTTGCCTGTTCCTGGGAAAAACGTTTCAAGCCAGATCCACGGAAAACGAGTACTCGGCCGGACTCGCCACGGCATTGTGATCGCCCAAGTGAGCCAACTCCGCTTCCGAACTGATGCAGCGGACATCCCGGATTCCTTCCGCCGCCAACCGGCCCATCGCGACTGGCCGTGCCTCGGATTCTGGGTCCATCCCGACCAAGATTACCGACACCGCAAAGCCTCGGCGACGAAGTTGACCCAAAGCCACACTCGTTTCAACGCTCACCCCGGGCAAAATGGCGATCACCGTTGCCTCACGCGGTAAGCGGGCACCGACTTCCAGAATCAACTCGGCAAAGTGAAGTCCGTCGGTCAGTTCCAGCCGGGCCAAGGCTTCACGGATCTGCTGGAACTGATCAAAACCCCGGCGTGTCTCCACCACCACGGGGCGAAGCCGATCGGATCGTTCCAGCAACTCGTAGCGTTCCCGCACCGCGGACCGACTGGCCATCGCAACCGTGTCTGCAGGCGTCTCGAATTGGCGGATACGCTCGGCCGCATCCCGGCCGTTGCTGGCCAACCCCACCGGCTGATTCATCGACATGATTGCTTCCCCGAGCGAACAGGCAATTGTAATCGCCAATTCCGAGCAAAATGGTTCACTCCGTGAAGGATAGCTTTCTTGATGAAAATCGAGCAACAAGCTCGCCCCAGCAAGAGATGTCGGTTCATACACCCGGCTGTGCAGTTCTCCCGTGCGGGCGGTGGCTCGCCAGTGAATTCGTGGCAAAGGATCGCCGAGATGATACGGGCGGACTCCGGCGGTCCGGGTCGGATCCTCAAACAGATGATTCGCCAAGCGAACTTCCCCGATCGGTCGCCGCGAGGCAAAATCATAGCCCGCCACGGGCACCACCTTCGGATACACCATCACCATATTTGGCGAGCCAAATACGCGATGGCGGCGGTATAAGCCAAAAACGTCTCCCGTCTCTGCGGTGGCCGGTCCGAGCGGATAATAGCCCCGATACAGGAACGTCAACTGATATTTCAACGTCTTTACTTGACCCGGCCAGAGCAATAACACCCGCAGTCGGTTTCCTTTCACGTGGAGCTTTGCCGGCCGTGAAACAAGAGCCTGTTCGGGTAACAATTCTTCGACCAGCACCCAGATGATCGGCAACAGGCCCCGATTTGCCACCCGAACCCGGACCACGATCGACTCACCCACTTCCCGAGCTTCCCGAGGACAATCGCGGTCGATTTCCAGCGACTGAATCCACGAGTCAGCGAGAAACCGGCTCAGGAACAAGCTGCCAAAAACTACATATCCCGCAAAGGCTATCAGCCCGGCTTTCAAAACCAGTGCCAGTCCGAGCAGACCGAGAACGATCAGCAGATAACGCCAGTTGCCAGAAGTGCGGATCATCTTATTTGAAATCATCGGTTTTCATCGCCGCTTCCCGATCTGTGATCGGCACCCGAGCCTCGGCGATTAACTCAGCCACGACAGCATTTGCTGTCTTTTTCCGCAGCCGACTTTCCGGCTTCAAGATGAACCGATGCGCCAGTACCGGCTGGGCTATCCGCTTGACATCGTCTGGAATCACGAAATCTCGGCCCTGGATCGCAGCCATCGCTTGAGCGGTCCGATACAAGGCGATCGATGCCCGCGGGCTGCCGCCAAGCAAAAGATCCTCATGCGTACGACTGGCATGCACAATCTCCAAAATATACCGTATCAGCTTGGCATCGACATGAATCGCCCGCACCGCCTCTTGACAGGCGATGATTTCCTGAGCACTCACCACCGCTGGCAAATCCTCGATCGGGTGGCCTTTTTGCAACCGAACCAGCATCTTGGCTTCTTCCTCAAAACTTGGATAACCGAGACTCAGGCGGATCAAAAAACGGTCCAACTGCGCTTCAGGCAGGGGAAACGTTCCCTCTTGATCCACCGGGTTTTGTGTGGCGATTACCAAAAAAGGTGGCTTTAAGACATACGTTTGACCGTCCACTGAAACTCGACGTTCCGCCATGGCTTCGAGCAATGCCGCTTGAGTTCTCGGCGTTGCCCGGTTGATCTCATCGGCTAAAAGCGTTTGAGCAAACACCGGACCCGGCCGGAATTCAAACTCTGCCGCTTTCTGATTGAAAATGCTCACCCCGGTAACATCGGTCGGCAGCAGGTCAGGCGTGCATTGCAGTCGCTTGAAGCTGCAACCAACACTGCGTGCCAACGCCCGCGCAAACATCGTTTTCGCCACCCCAGGCACGTCTTCCAACAAGATATGCCCTTCACACAGATACGCGGCCATCGCTAGCGTCAATTGCGGACGTTTGCCGATGATCACCTTTTCCATATTGGCAATGACCCGTCCGACCGTGCTGGCTACATCCGTTGCCATAAAAACCCCCAGCTAGCTAGACAGGGTGAGCCCTACGCTCATTCCACCCGATGGATTATTTCTCTAGCCGTGATACAGCGCTGCTGGTTTTCGGCGTCTGCCGGGAATAATTCTGGGAGGTTCGATCAATTCTGCCAGTTTCGCCGCTCAGTGTCCGCTCCCATTCGCTCGGTTCTTGCAAGGATTTCACCAAGAAGCCAACATCTTCCCCGATCGGGCGTTATAATCGCTGTATCACGACATCATTGTTGCAGGTGTGTTCCGATGCCGCTGCGTGTTCTCTCGTGTTCTCTGGCGTTCGCCGCCGCCCAGATCGGCTTACTGCTCTTGCCAGCGGGCAGCCTGGCCCAGCCCCTGGTCGATAACAAAATGCCGGGCCGACCCGACTTCGACTTTCGCGATGAACAGCGAATGCGGGCAATGCGAGACGGAAAAAGCCGGGTCGGCGGTCCCGAAGCCGAGAAAAACGCCGCTGCGATTCGAGCAACTGCGGAATATTTCATCTACGCGGTCAATTCCTCGAAATTTTACGGCTTCGAGTCGGGTGACGGGCAACTCAAACGCCGCGAACAAAATGATTACCTCGATGCCGTTTTTACAGAGCTCCGCCGCTATCTGCTGATCCCCACCGCCGATTCCCGGCTCACCACCGATCAAGCAGAGTACATTGCCAAATTCGGCGAAGCATTGGACGAGGCAATCCGGACGATGCTGGCTAGCCGACATCCCATCGTCCGCGTCAATGCGGCCCGAGCTCTGGCCGTTGCCGCCGAATCCGGGGCACCGGCTCATGCGGTCACCATCACAAAGTTACTTACCGACCCAAAAACCCGACCCGAAGTCCTCCTCTACGCCTACAAAGCGACTGCCAAACTGCTTGCCGCTTACGACCCCCTCGCTGCTCGCAATCCTGATCCCTACCGACATTCCCTGAAAGATGAACAACTGGTACCCCTCATCCAGGCACTCGAGGCTCACATCCTCAAAAATCCGCCAGTCGCTGCTCATGTGGCCATACCCCCGCCGAAGCCACAACCCCCCGATCTCCCAGCCCCCGCTGCCGCGGATGACCGGGATCAAGGACGACTCGATGCCTCTAGCTTGACTTCCGAGCAGATTGCCGTCATTCGCTATTTCCGCAGAGAAGCGGTGCGTGCCCTCGCAGAAGTCCGTTACGACATTGTCGGCGGGAAAAATGAAATTCCCGAAGTTCGCCCCGCATTCACCCTGGCACTGGTTGCAAGCAGTTCACCAAGCATTTCCCCCGGCGTCACCACAATCGAAGTTGCCGATGCCGTCGTCGGCCTGTTGCGGATGGCTCCGAGCAGCAAACTGAACATCGATGAATTGGCTCAAGTGATTGCCGCGGGACTCACCACTATTGTTCAGGCCAAAGGAGTGCCAGGGGCCGAACCCGCTACCCCCGAAGATCATCTGATTTCCTGGAAACTTCTGGCGGCTCGGCTCGCACAAGCCTTTGCCACCTGGCGGAACAACATCAACCGTTATCCACGAGCACTCGCGTTCCAAGAGTTGATCCGCAACTTCAGCGATGTCGCCATGACTGAAGTCGTAGCCCGGCTCGATCGCGATGCCCCAATGGGGCTCGGTGGCGGCATCAACATTAATCGGATCAACGAATGGCGTAATCGCAACAAACCCAAAGATCCGGGTCGAAGTTTGTTCAATGATTCACCCCAGTATAAAGTCTTTCGGCCGGACGCCGAGGGGGCATAAGCATCAGAGACAATTCGCCATCACGGGGTTACACTGGAGAGCTCGGTAGCGATCGAACCAGTTCGGGAAACTTGATAGACCATCAAATCACTACCGCTGACACAAGAGTTTTTTCCTCGAACGCCGTGACCGAATTTGCAGTTTGCGAGGGCCGCTTCCCGATTACGCCACTGGAGGATGTCACGTGAAACGCTGGTTCTGGATTCTCCTGACCGCGGCAATTGCGGTGTCCAGCACTTCCGCACAAACAAAATCCGTGCAAAAACCCGGTTACCTCGCAATTCGGGTCAACCTCGGGGGAATTGCGATACCGACCGAGCCGACGGCCCCCGGTGCATTCCCCATGCCACCCATGCCAGGTGCCCCCACGGGCGGTCCCAGTTCCGGGGGCCCGGGCAACCCCATGACGCCAGCCGCTGCCCCGCCCCCCGCCGACTTCAGCCGCTCCGTGCTCGGCATCGTCCCAGTCACCCGACTCGAAAATCGCCTCTTCTATCCGACGAAACGCCCCTCAGCCACCAATCCCCGGCACCTCGCCGCCATTACCCCCTTCGGCTCCACGCTTTTGTACATCGACAATGCGACCGTGCAACTCTACCCCGTGGTCGGTACCACCCTCGAAGAAGTCATTACCAGCCGGTACCGGAAGCTGAAGAATCTCGATGCCCTTCACGATCTCACCCTCGATGCTGTCAGTGCCGGTCTGAATTCACTGGCCCTGAAATATGCCGGCGAACTCGTCCAGAAATCCGAGGCGGCCGATGCCAATAAACTTTCTCCTCGGGTGACCGCGGCAGTCAAAGCACTCAAGCTGATCCTGCCCGATTTATCCGCCGAACTTCCGCCCGATCCCGAAGTGAGGCTCTGGCGTGAACGCTTTCGAGCCGCAGGCGTCGAAGAAACCGCGCATTATGCCCTCATTCACTTCGGCGACACATTCGTGGCGCAAGAAATCCTGAATAACTGGCTGGATCAACTCGAAGCCAATTACACCGGCTTCTATCTCTGGCACGCGCTTCAAGGAGTTGTGATTCCCTGGCCGAGCAAGAAAATGACAGTTGCTCTGCTGGATCGATCCAGTGAAATTGCTCGAATCCGGCAAGCCCTGGACGGTCAACGGATTGTCTCCGATGCCTTTTATGCCCCGTTGCACCATTTACTGGTGCTGTCGCCAGAGCGGCTCGACGACGCCGGCCGGACCTTCACCCGCTTCGTCCAGACGCTTTATCGTGATGGCTGGAACCGCAGTGAACTGATTAAAGGAATCGCACCCCCGATTGATAACTCACAACCGGAAACAGTCAACGATCAAATGATTGAGATTACCCGGGCGATGACCCTGGCCCTTGTGGATCGCCAAATGCAAGACGAATCACAACGCGCCGCCATCAGCCGGGAAGCGATTCGCCAACTCTATGCTTGCAGCGGTGTTCTTAACCCGTACGTCCAATATCCCCGCTGGCTGGAAGAAGGAATCGGTCACCTCTTTCATAAACCGAAAGGGCCGATTATCACCGATACAGGGAACGGCAACAGTGTCATGACAGTGACACTTCACCACGGCCACGGGGCCCCGAATTATGTGCTGCACCGGCTGTATCGACAAATGCTCCAGCAGAAAGAAATTGCCAACCAACCCGCCGACATGCTCCGCAATACGATTCTTGATCGCTATTACCATGCCATCCAACTCGGTGTCGATCCCGATCCGGTTGCCAAAACTCTGACAACGCGGCCCCGGGAAATCCCCTTGGTGCGGAGTCGAACGACCGGCCCCGCGATCGGGGGCCTGCTCACCGGCCCTGGTGCCCCACCCGGGATGGAAGGCATGAGAGACTCCGCAATGATGGCCCCGATGCCCGGAGCTTCCCCAGAACCCCCGCCAAGCCGTCCGCCTACCGGTGCCGCCCCCCTGCGAAATCTGCTGGCCGAACGGGAAGCTCTGGTGAACCGACTCACCGAAAAATCTCAGGTGACTTCTTGGGCCCTCATGCACTATCTGGCAAGTAATAAATTGCCGGAATTGCTGGCCTTTTTCGCTGAATTAAACCGATTACCCCGGGACGTTCCCCTCCAAGGCGAACAAGTCTTTCAAATCTTCTGTCAGACGTTCGGCCTCTGGAACCCCTCAACGAACACAGTCAACGATGTCGCCTTCACCAAATTTAGCAATGACTGGGTCCAATTCATGAAAACACTGAATCCGATCGGGGTTGATATTTCCGTCAACGCCTTTACGACGCCGAGTTCGTCGGGCGAAATCCAGGGGTTCGGCGCGATGTCGGGGAATCCGTAACCCTTAATCACTTGCTGCAAGATCGAGCGATCCCCACGCCACGTGATCTCCCGCTTAGCACCTAGGGTGGGGACGAATAAGGAATCAGCCAGAGGAGCGATGGATCAGCGGGCGACCTGATCCATTCGCTGTTTCCGCCGCATTTCCCGCTCGGCGATTTCCTCGGCAAACAGCCGGCGCACCGTTGTTCTGGCTCGCCAGTCGACGAACCACGGGGCGAATCGTGATACCAAAAGCAATAGCTTTCCCTGAAGAGAGAAGGTCGCTTCCGGTTTGCCTTTCTCCACCGCCGTCAACGTCGCTTCCGCCACTTCTTCGCTGGTCATCCCACGCAAATGATCCAGTTGGATTTTCGCCTTCTGTTCCAGCATATTTTTGCTGAAATTGGTCTGAGTTAAGCCAGGATTGATGATGATGACATCAATGCCATCTTTGGCCAACTCCGCTCGGATCGCTTCACTGAAGCCTTGCACGGCAAATTTGCTCGCCGAGTATAAACTCCGAGCCGGGAGCGCACGCCGCCCCACCACGGACGAGATGTTCACAATCGCCGGGGTTTTGCCCTCTTTCAGAAGTGGCAAACAAAGCCGGGTCATTTCCACCAGGGCAAAGTAATTGGTTTCAAAAATTGTCCGCAACACCTGCGGGTCGGAATCCATAAAGTGGCCAGTCGCCCCGATTCCCGCGTTATTGATCAGAATGTCCAGTCCGCCAAATCGCTCTTTGGCCGTGGCAATCATTCGCTCGCGATCCACCGACTGGGTAATGTCGCCGACAACAGCTTCGATCGTACCGCCGCTCGCCCGGACTTCCGAAACCAGTTCCGCCAGCAGCGATTCCGATCGGGCCACGGCAATCACTTTGGCCCCCCGCTTTGCTGCGCTAACCACCAGCGCTCGGCCGATGCCTTGAGACGCCCCGGTCACTAGAACTCGCAAACCCGCCAATTTTCGCCGGGCCATGGATGATTCTCCCACTAGACCGCGTCGGCAATCCCCTATGATTGTAAAACCAGCTAAGTAGAAGCCGAAGCGCAATCCCCGAACGCCGTAGTCACACTATTCCGAATCGCTTCGTTAAATTCCCCCGAATCGGAGTCATTGGCAGATGAATCGGCAACGCTTTGTTCATGCCACACTCATTTTGCCAGATCGACTTGTTCCTGACGGCAGCTTGACTGTACGGGATGGCCGCATCGCCGCGGTGGGAAAAACCGATCGACCCGAAAATCATCCATCGGCTGATGATCTGGAAATCATTGATCTTTCGGGCCGGTATCTCTCGCCGGGGTTCATCGATCTTCACGTCCACGGCGGCGATGGTGCGGACTTCATGGATTTGACAGCCGAGGCTTTCGAAACCGTCTGCCGTTGCCACGCCCGGCACGGAACTACCTCCCTCACGCCGACGAGCACGGTCGCCCAAGTCGAGCACTATCACCGTTTTCTCGAATTGTGCCAGGCGTATCTTCGTCAGGATACGGGCGGTGCCCGGATCCTCGGTGGCCATCTCTACGGCCCATACTTTGCCGAGGCCGCGCGGGGCTGTCACCCTCGGCTTGACTTTCTTAGCCCCGATCCAAAACGCGATGCTGAATTCCTCCGCTTTGCCAAGAACGGACTGACAACGATCACGGTCGCTCCGGAATTGCCCGGTGCCGAGCAACTCGTCCGTGCGGCCTATGAACACGGCCTCCTCTGCACTGTCGGGCACTCGTATGCCACCTTACCGCAAGTCGAGGCCGGGCTTAAATGGGGGATCCGTCATGTCGATCACCTCTTCTGTGCCATGTCTGATCGGGCCCGGCTTCGGCAATCGCAAAGCTATCCGATGCGTGGCGGAGTTATGGAAGCGACACTGCTTTTCGATGAATTAACCACCGAGGTGATTGCCGACGGCGAACACCTGTCTGCGGATTTGCTTCGGCTGGCGTACACAATTAAAGGTCCGGATCGGCTCGCCTTGGTGACCGATGCCATGCGTGCCGTCGATCAACCCGACGGGGAATACTGGTTCGGACCGATTCATCAGGGCGAACGAGTCTGCCGTCGGGGCAATGTCGGTGTTATGCCCGACGGCAATGCCCTCGCTTCCGGAGTGATGGGGATGGATCATGCCGTCCGGACGTTTCATCGACTCACTCAGGCACCGTTACCCGAAGTGATCCGCATGGCCAGCTTGACACCTGCCAGGATTCTTGCAAGAGATGGCGAACTCGGCAGCCTGGAAGTCGGCAAACGCGCCGATTTGCTGATTTTGAATGAAGAACTCGAGGTACTAGCAACGATCCGAGAGGGACAAACGATCTATGGGCAACCTCTCTGTAGAGTCAAATAAAAACACCCGGCCGAAAATTCGACCGGGTCGTTAGATACGCCCATCCATCAAAGCAAAATGCGTTACTGGTTGTCTACGCGAGCTTCGATAACGTCTTGGATCGAAGCCGGCACATTCGAAAAGAAATTGTAGCCGGTCATCGATTCAATCGTATCGATGGAGACTCGGTAGCTACGCCAATCGCTGGCAATGCTGTCACTGTTCGGCATTCGGACTGCGATGGTGCGGGTGGAGGTGGTAACTCGGGAAACGTCGTTGCTACCATTCGGAAGAACCACGATGACTTTCCAGGTCCACTGCGGAACTTTCACGGTGATGGTCCCACCACCATGCGAGGGACCAGTCCAGTCGTAGCGGAAGACACCTCGGCTGTCACCACCGGAACCCCAAGGACCAGAAATGATGTACAGTTCATTGCCATTTTTGGCCAGCGATCGGCAGTACGATTCTAAACTCGCCCAGGGACCAGAGTTGTTACGAGAAGACTGGGGAATAATATTCGTGC
>Ga0209017_10000585_pt1 | contig 34917 bp, 20 predicted proteins | sample YNPBryunderm2012_FD_185812 | JGI IMG/M metagenome (GOLD analysis project Ga0209017, IMG submission 185812) | Anoxygenic and chlorotrophic microbial mat microbial communities from Yellowstone National Park, USA - YNP Bryant MS undermat 2012... ...
AAAGAGTCGGGAAATCGTCTCAGAATCGCTGAGGGCTGCTTGGGAAGGGACTGGGCGACATGCTACAATGACGATGGGCGTTTCAGCTCAAGGATTTTCGTGCGCGCCGAGCGTTGTTCATTCTGTGGTAAGTTGAAAACGGTCGTGCGTCATTCGGCAGCCTTGAGATTCTTCCGAGAGGATTCCTTAACTCGAAGTGGAGACCCGACCATGACCAAGCCGAGCGGGGAGAGTGACGCTGCGCGTTCGTCGGGTCCGCAGTCCCACCAGGCGTCTTTCGGGACGGCTCCTTCGGCGTTGGCCGAGACGGCATGGACGCAACCGGAGCATCGAAGCTTGGTGCTGGAAACCGTCGTCAGTCCATTCCATTGCCTTTATCAGGACGCCCTGTTTTTCCACGCTGAAAGCCAGTTGAGACAAACGCGCTCGGAATTGGAGGCATCGCGACTGGCGCGAGCGGCGTTTGTGTTGTACTTGTCGGCCGCGGAAGCATTGGTGCATCAAGCGGCGGTGGAGCTCGGTCGTCCCGAGTTGTGGCCCATGGTGGCCGATCCCAGCCGCCCCCTGCCCCTGGCGGAATGCTGGCGACTGTTGCCCGCGATCGTCGCCGAGTCGCCAGCGGCGAATCACCGATTCGACCCGACTGCTCCCCCGTGGCCTCAATTCAGCGAGTTGCTGGCACTACGGACCGCCTGGGCCTATCCCGGCCCTCCACCCGCCCGTCGCGCGTATTACCGATCGCGTCCCGACCGTCCCGACGAATTCGAGCCGATGGAACCGCACGAGATTCCCGAGGGTCTGGAGATTCCAGCCGATCGATTGAGATTGCCCAAAACCGGTCTACCGCGTGATCCTTACGCCTTGCGCCCGCATCACCTGGACACCGCCCGCGGCGTGTTGGACGCCGCCATCGACGCGCTGGACCGCCGCCTCGGCGGCGCGTTGACCGAACGCCGTCGTCATCGGGCCGAACCCACCCGGTTGATCGTCCCCCACGATCCCCCCACCCAAGGTTCCCCCCTTTGATTTGATTTCCGGGAGGGCAACCCCTGGACTTTCGCGACCCCCTGATATACACTCTTTTCATCACCGACCGGGTAGCTCAGTCGGTAGAGCAACGGACTTCAAACACCTCACCTTAAACCTTCGACCGCCCTCGAAGTTCAAGGTTCCAAGGAGCCTCCCGCGGGAAGAAACCGAACCGCGACGAGTGCATGTCGCTATATGCTGGAACGCCCTGAGAGCCCCCGCCGCCACAACGTCGCTGGAGACGGCAAGCGTGACGGCTGAAAAGCGCGAGGGATTGGGTAATCAGCAGGCAAGACCCCGTTGGCTTCAACGGCGTCAGCCTCAGAGACTCTACGCGACACGCCTGTGATGGCGAAGAGAGAGTCCAGACTTTCAACGAAAGGACGTGTTTCCTTTCGGTCGGTGAAAGCCGATGAGGTACGTTAATCCGTTGGTCGTGGGTTCGAGCCCCACCCCGGTCACTCGACCTCGTTCATCTCGTCAATCGTTTCACCTATCCGTCTTACCCTTGGGATCGCCTCGGTTGAGCGATCCCGATGGTCTTTCGCATAACATAGCGCTTATTGGATTAGCTCTACACAGACGAACTTATGTCGTGTTGTTGGTTTGGACCGGGTGTCCCCGATTCCACATCCGTCACTTGACGTGGACAGCCATTGTCACGTGACGCTCGCTCCATTCGCCTGCGGTTCGCGGGATTTGGGCGTGATAATCGGGCGCTCCCGCGTGGAGCGTGAGGAAGAGCGTCCGGAGCGATTCCGCGACGGGCGTTCCTCCATCTGAAGCACCTCGCGGAGCAGTTGGGCCAAGCGTCGCGCCGCCGGACCCTCCCCTTGAGCCAATTCGTTCATCTCGGCGAAGCTCAGTTGGGGGTCGGGGAACGGCAGCTTACCCTCGGCCTCTTCGGGAGTCGAGGTCAACACATACCGTCGCTTCTCCAAGCGAATTTTGATCCCACAACGGCGAAGTAACTCCAGCTCACGGTAGAAGGTGCGTAGTCCTAAGTTCAATCGCTCCAACACTTCGTCCCTCGTCAGCGCCTCCCGCGACAAAATTTTCACCAGGCGATGCAGCCGCGCCGCCCGATTCATCGAAATACTCACCGACGGACGTCGCCGAGCAGTCGCCGATCTGGCCATGAGTCGTTCACCTCCCCAGTCTGTTCCTCTGCCCACACTCCGGTGTTCCCCCGAAGCCGCCCGTTTGATCTCGTCCTTGGTTGCGACGCCGCGCCGATCGTCAGGGTCATCGCATTGCACGTCAAGCAACGATCAAACCACGTCCGATACGATGCTAGTTTTGGGACAAATCATGCGGACAGAGGAATTGTGACTGACAATTCGCAAAATGACAACCTCTATTGCATCTCGAAGAAAAATTTTCCGAACTTCGGAATGAAGCGGATTTTGAGGGCTGAGGGATGAAGATCCAATTCCAAGAAATGGAGTTGCTTGAGATGAACTATGGCTTGAGAAATAGGGAATAGGTTAGAGAGTGAGCCAGGTTTTGGGGAAAACCACTGAGGGAATTGAAGGGTAGAAGCGATTTTGCCGAAGATAAGGGGGGCCGAGGAACGTGCGGTCGTGGTCAGTCATGGAGGAGGGTTCGTCATGTCGAGTCGGTCGCGCCGTCGGGTCTCTCGGGGTTGCAAGCCAGGGGGCGAGCATTTGGAGGGACGGTGGTTGCTGGCGGCTCAGCTGTCTGGGGTGGACCTCGATGGCGACCGCTGGGTGCTTCAGGTTCAGGGGGCGGGGGATCTACAGGTTGTCAACCAGTTGGACGCGGACGGGAACGAGGTTCCTCTGGGTGAACCGGCGTTGATCGAGTCGATCCGGGTGACGGGAACCAACCCTTTGGTGAGTCGTTTGGTGGGCGTGGTCGAGCGTGGTCCCAACGGTGACGGCAAGGTGTTTTTCCAGCAGCTGGAGCAGTTCGGCGGCGAGACGCAGCTGATCAACGGTCAGGCTGGGTTGTTGGCGATCGATATGCCCAACTTCTGGCTGGGTACAACCCAAACCGAACCGACCGCAGGGGGCGAACAAGGGTCGATTGCGATCCCCGACGGTGTGGTGACGCTGAGGTTCGGCGGGGTAGACACGACCGCGTTCTTCGGTTCCAACCCCAATCTTCGGTTAGACTCCAACGGTCAGGCCGATCGGTTCACGATCAGCCTGGGGCTGCCCAACAAGGTGGGCACCTCGATCATCGTGGACGAGATCATCACCTCTGCCCAGGACGGCACATCGAACGTCGGCCAAACCACGGTGATTCAGGATACGGTGAATCTTAACGTCAGTGGACGGCTCAACTTGTTTGAAGCCAATCGGATTCGAGGCGACGCCGAGCGACCGCCCACGCCGTTTTCCGGCGAAGGCGGCACCAACTTGACGGTCCTGCCCACGGTGGGGAACATCCCCGCGGCCGCCGGCGAAATTCGGGTCAACGGTGACGCGACCAACTTCACCGCCCGCTTGTTCGCCACTCCCAACGACACCTTCCAGCAAGAGTTGGGTCGGGGCGCGGGGGTGGAGCGGCTCAACACATTCTTCGTGGGCGGCGAGGCGACCAATGTGACTGTCACCACGCCGTCGGGCATTCGCAACGTGCGGTTCGGCCGCGGCATGGACACAGTGCTGTTGGGCACCCACGTCATTGAAAATCTGGAAGCCAACCGCGGCGCGATCAACTCGAAGGTGGTGGTCAGTCGAACCATTGGCCGGGCCACGTTCGGCGGTGACGTGATTGACACCGAGATTTATACGGGCTACCGCGGTTTGCCCGGCGGTCAGATTCGGGCCCAAATCGGCGGCGGCATGACGGTGCTGGTCGGCGGAGAGATCCGCAACTCGATCTTCGCCGCGTCGGTCGAGCCTCAGAGCTTCAGCGACCCGAACAATCCCCGCGACTCGGGTTTCGGCACCTCAGCCGATCTGGTGATTCCTCTGGCGGCGATCGACGCCAAGGTGGCCGGTCCGATTAACAACAGCGACGTAGTGCCGCTCGCCCCCGACAAGGCCTTCTTCGCTTCCAGCGTTCGTCTGGAACGCGGCCCCGTGGTACCGCCCAAAGTCAACGAGCCACCCTATTCCCGACCCCTGCCCCGACCCCGTTCGGTAGGGGTGCCGGTCGTGAGGGCCTCTCGGGCCACGCCTCGGCTCGACGGGACACCCACCAGCGCCTTTGGGCCTCAATCCAAGTTCCCAGGCCGGTTGGCCAGAGGCGGTCCCCGCCTCGAAGCCAACCTTCAGGGGCCGCTGTCTATCCGCAACGTTCGGTCGTTGAACGCCAATCGACCGACCAATCCCAATACGGCCAGCGATTCCACCAACGCCGCCGCCATCGACCTGGCTGCGACCCTGTCGCGTCAGCAAGAGGCCGCCACGTCCAGCGCTGTCGTCACCACCTCCACCCCAACCACTCCCCCCGAGCCGCTTGATCCATTCACCCAGGCCGCCTCATCCACCACCGCCGGGGCAACCATGTCTCACTCCGATCTTGGTTCCAACGCTTCAACCACTCCGACCAACTTGGCGACGACCACAACCAGACGCGACAACGACGCCTCCGACCTCTCAGGGTTCTTCAGTGGGATGGATGTGATCTGAGCTCGACATTGACGAAGATCGCGGTTGGAACGGGAGCGTCCCGAGGATTTTTTAGAGCCGCGTGACCGGATCGGGACCCGTCGGGACACCATTATTGATGAACGTGGTGAATGTCTCGGTTCCTATCCCGATCCGGTTCGACCTTCGCACGCCCAGCAAACCACACGCCATCGCCGAGCGAGCTCGTTCCTGCGGCCGCAACCAGCCGGCAGGAACCCACGTTCGACCAGGTGGGATGGCGCGACGTGACGCGGCGTCGCGGATGGTCAACCGGCTTTTTACCCCGAGTTCCGCTCCGATGAAACTGACGTTGCGATCTCTGCTGGGTTGGCTTGACGATATGCTTTCGCCGGCCGACACCGTGACCATCTCCCAACAAGTGCGGTCCAATTCCTCAGTCAAGGAGCTTGCCGAACGCATCAAAAAAGTCACCCGCATGCGTCGTTTGACCGTGCCGGAGGATGACGGTCCTCAAGGAGTTGACCCCAACCTGGTAGCGATGTACCTGGAGAATGAACTGTCGCCCGAGGCAGTGGTCGAGTTTGAACGCAAGTGTTTGGCCTCCGACGTGCTGCTTGCTGAGATCGCCAGTGTTCATCAGATCATGAGTTTGGTAGGTCAGAAGGCCAAGGTGCCGGCTGACGCCAAGTATCGGCTCGATCTGCTCATCAAGGGACAGGACACACCCCGCGGCGGGTCCACCCGCACCCCGACCGACACCGGGGTGGTGGTCGAGCGTCTTCCGCGTCGCGACCAGGAGGAGGCGGACGCCGACCTTGAGGTGATCGCGGAGGAAAATGCCGGTGCCGCGGGGTCACGCTGGAATCCGATTCTGGTGGGAGTGGGTGGATTGTTGGCGTTGGCTGGCATGGTCCTCATTGCCCAACGCGAGTCGCTGCGTTCGGTGGCGATGTTGATGGCTCCGCCCACCGCGCCGAATTTGGCCGCAGCAGGGTTGGACAACGTCGCGCGAGGCGACGGTCTCGTGCGCAACGCCGATGGCAGTCGAGCCTTCCCAGTTGCGGCGCCGATGGGAAGTGGCGAGGGAGGCGGTGTTCGTCTCCCCGCGGACGCCAAGGCACGGACCCCTGAGAAGCCTTCGACTCCAACGACTCCAATGGATCCCACCGCCGTATCTCCCCCCACGGCGGCCGCCACCGAAGAACCTCAAGCCGCCTCTGATGAACCTCAAGCCGATCCAGTCGTCGTGAAGGAAGCGGACGCCCCCAAGCTGTTGGGGGGGAATCGTCCCGCGGTCGGCGGTTTGCGGCTGGTCGAATCGACCGGGTTCGTGTTTCGGCGACTCGCGCCCAATCGTCTGGAACCAATCGCGGCCAACTCCCTGTTGGTTCCCAACGTCACCCACGTCAGTCTCGAACCTTCGATCCAACGTTTGGATCTCTCCGGTGTCGAGGTGAGGGTTTGGGGGGGGGCCGAATGGTCAGTCGTCACTGTCAATCCCACGCTGGTTCGCCTCAAACTAAACGATGGACGGCTCGTGCTGGTTGGACCCGCCCCGGTGCGCTCCTTCGAGATTGACCTGCAAGGGTTGACTCTCAAGCTGTCCCTCGCCCCCGGTTCGGTGGTGGGGATCGAGCGTTTGGGACTGGGGGCCGTCGCCGCGGTGATCTCGGTAGCCGAAGGCGAGGTTGAAGTGACCACCGCCCCCGGCAAGATTGAAACCCTCTCCCCGATGTCCAACCCGGTGGGACGTTTGACCGCCGGTTCGCCCACCTTGTCCCCACTCGAGGAGCCGGTGGCCGGATGGGTCTCCCAGACCCAGCTGGAACCGGCCGATCGGGAACTCGTGGCCCGTCTGGTCACCTTCGTCAATCCCAACGACCTGACACGCTCCCTTGTGGTTGCCCTGGACGACCCCTCGCCCCCTCTTCGAACCGCGGCGGTTCACAACCTGGGCTTGGTGGGCCTGGATGATTTGGTCGTCGAGACCCTCGACAAGCCCGACGATCCTCTGGAACGCCGCGAAGCGATCATCACCCTGCGACGCCTCATGGCACGGTCCCTGGAGCGCCGTAATCGGATCATCGAGGAACTCCGCTCCCGTTTCGCCGATCAAACCGACCTGATGGTTCGGTTGCTCGACGGCAGCATCCCCGCCGCCCCTCGTGAACGTGTTGCGTTCTTGAACGCTGCTGTTGAGGGACTGGCACCCACCCAACCCCTGGGTCTTCGGGAGCTGGCGCTTGATGTCCTCATGAGCGTCTTTCAACGCGACGCGATGGGGTACGAACCGGACAACCCCAGCGATCGGGCGATCGTCCAGTGGCGGGCGCTGATCAATCAGCGTTGACCTCAACACGCCGCGACCAGATCAGGTTCGATCCTCCAGTCGCTTCCAATCCGCGCGATGTTTCAGTATGTTGAATCATTTCCAACGAGCTGATCCTCCTGGCGTGATTGTCAATCGAGCCAAATCCGATGCGTCAACCAGGTGTCAGCTCCGTCCTAGTCGTTTCAAGGATAAACAGTTGTGTCTTCCTCCAGTGGATGGATGGCGCAAAGGCTGGTCGGAATGCGTCGGCCGTGAGAATTACAAACGCGACCGACGCCGACTCGTCTTGACCCCGCGGCGTGATCGTGCCACGCTTGGGTGTCGGTTCCTGAAGTCAAGATGGTTCCATCCCACGACACCGGGCTCCTCGTGATTCGTAAGTCGAAAAAGAGATGTAGGTTATGGGAAAACCTACCCATGTCCGATGACACCGGACTCTTGATGTTCATAAGCGGCGTGGTTCGCAGGTTTGCGAGCCCGCCGGCAAATCATCCTGACGCCGAAGATCAAGGAAGGGGTACGGCATGGCGGCCGATCAATCCATCGAGTCCTCGACGGACTCCACCCACGACATCTCACTCGCGCCTCGGCGTGCTGGAGCAGCGGCCTCGCGTTGCCGCAACCGCGCGGGAACATTGCGCGAAGCGACCCATCGTCGCTCACGCTCGAGCGCGATGAGGCTGGAAAGTCTGGAATCCCGTCTCCTTCTGTCTGCAACTCCCTCGCTGGCAGGCTTGGCCGCCGACGTAGAACGGATCTCGGTTTACCCCAATCCCGGTTTGGGTCCGATGTCCGAGATTGCGGTCCATGATGGACGTCTTTGGTTCGCCGCGGGCGACCCCACGTCGGGTATCGAACTTTGGTCCAGCGACGGCACCTCGGGGGGAACCCAGCGCGCGTTGGACATCAATCCCCACGCCAACGATTCCCGGCCCGGCGGCTTTGTTCAAGTCGGCGATCGTTTGTTTTTCAGCGCCGACGACGGATCGACCGGCCGCGAACTTTGGGTGATCGAGTCGAATCAGATCCGCAGGGTCCGCGATTTGGTCCCCGGCTCGAACGGTTCGGACCCCACTGAGGCCATCGCCTGGGGTGATCGTCTGGCGTTTGTCGCCCGCGCGTCGCGGAACGGCCCAACCATCTGGGTCAGCGACGGCTCCGAGGCCGGCACCATCCCGCTTCCGATCACGACCAGCACCCATCAAGCCCCCCGCAACCTCATAGCACTGGGGGATCGCCTCCTCTGGATTGGTTCCGCCCGACCTCAAGGCGACGACGCCAACCTTCTGACGCTGCCGCGTGAGGGTGGCTCGCCCGTCGCGCTGACGAACTTTGACGCGAACACCCAGGTCATCGAAGCGCGCGACCGTGGCGACGGCTCGGTGGTCTTCACCACCATGCAAACTCACGAGGGACGTCTGGAACTGTGGACCAGTCGAGGCGACCGCGACTCCACCCGCCCTCTGATCCGGCTTGAACCATCGGAATGGATCACGAATGTCGATGTGTTTGGTGGCCGGGTGACGCTGACGGTTTCAGGGGCCGACGGAGTCCGTTTGATGACGGCCCCACCTGGTTCGGATCGTTTGGACGTGATCGGCGGCCAGCGTCTGGGGTTGAGCGGCGAGGATCATCCCGGCGCAGTTGTCGGGTTCGCCAATGGTCTGGGGGTAGTGATCCACGGTGCCACGTCCGATCGTCTCGTGATTGTTTCGGACGACGCCCAGGCGACCGCAACCACGTTGGATCTCGGGACGGTGCTAGGAGGCGAGTTCCGTCTAGAACGCTTGGTCCGCGACCCCGACACCAACGGGTTGCGGGTGGTTGCTCGGGGACGAGACGACTTGGCCCACTTGCTCGTTGTGACCGCTTCGACTGCGGAGCCGACCGGATGGGCGATCCAATCGCTCGCCCGCGTTGAGCCGGGACAATGGTTCGACGCCGAAAAGGCATGGCGTCTCACGCCGGACGGTCCCTTGATGACCCTGACCACGACCCGGCATCCTCACCATGTCGCGCTGGTGGCGTTCGAGGGCGACACGACTCGAATCGTGGCTCAGTTCGACCACTCGGGGGTGCCGACCTCGATGCCATCCGGCTTCACTGTGGTCGGGAACAACGCTTATTTCACCGCTTACCATCCCGAGACCGGTCGGGAACTTTACCGCACCGACGGCACGCCTGGCGGAACCCGGCGGGTCGCCGATCTCCAGCCTGGACCGGCTGGGTCCGACCCGTTCAATATCGTGCCGTTGGGGGCCACCGGCGACATCCTCTTCCTGACCCGCAATTCCCAGGGCGCGGTAGACCTTTGGCGCAGCGACGGCCAGGCCAACGGTCGAACCGCGCTCATCCAATCCTTTCCATCCGAACAAGAGGGAATGTTCGTCCAGGCCCGCGAATTGACACCGACGGCTGGAGGCGCGGTGTTCCTGGTCGATCGAGGCGGCGAGCGGGTCGAGCTTTGGACAACGGACGGCACCGCCGAGGGAACCCGGTCGCTGCACTCGTTCCGAACTGACGGAACGCCGGTCTTCCTGCCCAGGCCAACAGCCGAACCCGCTGCGGATTCCCAACTCGCCCGAACCGCCGTGTCGGAGCGAATGAAGACCCCTCTCAACGCGGCAACCCGCGCGTTTGGCACGGCGGCGTCCTCTGCGCGAATGGCGGTGATCCAAGAGGACGCTTCGATTGCAGTGATGCCGACGTTCGGATCTGTCAGTAACCTCACTCCCTGGAATGGTGGCGCGGTGGTTTTCGCTCCCGATGAGTCGGGCACTCAACAGGTCTGGTTCACCGACGGCCAGAGGCTCGAACCACTCCCGACCGGGTTGCCCGTCGAGATATCTCGATCGATCGACCGCGTGCTCGCGGCGGGCGGATCGCTCTTCCTGGTGACTTCGAATCCCCAGGTTGGTCCGACGCTTTGGCAATGGTCCCAGGGGCGGGCGGTTCCAGTCAGACTGGGAGACGGCGGTTGGATCGGCGAGACCCGCGTCGTGGGCGACGCTCTGATCGTTGTGCGAGAATTCGATGGAACGCGGGTCGAGCTTTGGAAGGTCGAAGGCGGTCGCGCTGAGAGGCTGTTCCAGGCCGAAGCGCCTCGTTGGGGTGATTCGAGCGGCTGGACCTCTTTGACCGAGATCACCCCTCTAGGCGAGCGTGGCTTGGGATTCGTCCTGATCCAAGGAGATCGACCCGCGACTCTGTACATCAGCGACGGCACCGCCGCGGGCACTCGTCCGGTCGAGAATCCGGTTGCCAGCGCTGGCTCGGAATGGGGATGGGGGTGGAATGGGCTAAGCGAACTCGAAGGGGTCGGTTCGACCTTGTTCTTCGTGCAGGACGACGGCGCGACCGGACGCGAGTTGTGGAAGGTTCAGGACGGCGTGGCGGTGCAAGTGGCCGACCTCAACCCCGGCGGCAACTCGTCCAACCCCCGCGACCTGACTGCGCTGGGCGACCGCGTGGTGTTCCACGCTCAGGATGATCGCCACGGCGAGGAGCCCTGGGTCAGCGACGGCACCGCGAGCGGCACGATCATGCTCGCCGACCTCAACGATCAGTCCAACCCTGAAGAGATGATGAATGATCCAATGCTGGCCGATTCGGCGGCGGTTCGCACGGCGGTTCAAGGCGGGACTCGGAGAAATGGTGGCGGTATTGGATCCTCGACGGCGACTCCCTCCTCGCCACCGAATGCGGGCGGGTCGCGTCCGTCGGTTCCCTCAACTGGCCGTTCCGGCCCGCCGAAATCCCGGCCGATCGTTCGGCGCATTTTGGGGGTTCCAGCTTCGCGGTCTCGGGGTCCCGAGGCGTCGCCGACACCCAAGCCGCCCTCCGGCGTGGTGGACCGTGGTTCGCGCGTGGGAACGAATGCACGCCCCGGCATGGTTGGTTCCAAGGCAGTACCCCAACCCCGAGTGATAGCCGGAGCCGACCTGGTTTTGCGACCCGGTCAAACCGCCACCAAGGCGATTCGGGTTGCCAAGGCTGCTAACCGCGAGCTGCGAACCATCGAGGCCACGATCAACGGCCAGCCCTTGAATGTTCCAGGCGGGGTGAGGCCCAATGGAACTATTCTGCTGAGGCTGCCCAAGCTGCCGACGGGACGTCACGAGGTGGTGATCACCGCGATCGATGACTCCGGCGCGGTCGGCAGCGACTCGTTTTATGTGACCGTGTCAAGGCCGAATCGCAAGCTAGTCTGAGGAGTTGAGTATGTGAAGAAAATGAAACACGACGAGCCGCAGCTCCCTTGGAAGAGAGAGTGCGGCTCGTCCTTGGACCGTCATCGGTGGCGGTCGGATTTTGCAGGTTCGGATCAAGACGGTGGGCTGCGGCGAGGCAATGAGGTCAGATCATCTGTTCGCCCGCGTAGGAGGTGCGGCCCTTGGGGTCGTTGAGCCGATCCAGCAGCTTAGTGAGCATTTGCTGGAGCTTGTGGGCCGCCCCTTCCACGGCTTGATCGACCGTCGCGCCGCGATGCGTCACCGATACCGGCTGATGACCCGCCAACCGCGCCTCCATGACGCACCGCTTGTCGTTGTCGCCCCCTTTGTGGCTGTTCTCATCGGAGATTTGCACTTCGACGCGGGTGATCCGTTCGCCGAAGCGTTCCAGGGCGTCGGAGACGACCGACTTGACCTCGTCGATCAGTTGCGCGCCGCCGTCGGTGTGGTTGTCGGTGTTGACTTGGATAATCATCAGACTGGGTTCCCGAGCGGTGGTTCGGGGACAGAAGAATCAACGAGAATCCCGGCCCGCCTCGCAGGGCGTCGGGATGGAGGGGCGAACCAGGCTCAGATCATTCTATCAGACCCGTCACGCCTTGAAGAGATCTTGCCCGGCCGTCCGGGGCGGATTGGACGATTTTTCTAGGAAATCAATTGGGTTTGGCGGTGGTTGCGACCTGGTTTCCGACCTTTTGGGCAAGCGGCCCCGGGATGATTGGTCCACCGAGTTCGAGTGTCCCACTCCAATCCACGGGTCCAAGGGCGGGTTCGAGTGCCGTCTGGAGCGTCCTTTTCACTCATTTGGGAACGATTTGGACCCCGAGCAATCGGTCATGCAACAGACCGCCGGGATTGAACAAAGCGGGCACCGCGTAGATCCAGGGCAGCAATAAGGCGGTTGTTTGAAGGAATTCGCCGAGGTGCGCGTCGATCAGCCCGATCGTGGCGACGCGGGCGAACCCCAAAAGAAAGAGGGCGGGCATCCAAAACGCCAAAGCACGGACCAACGCGAATCGACGGCTCAAAGGTCGGTTGTACGAGCGAACCAGCCGCGCGCCGAGAAAACCGGCGAGAATACCTCCGCGTCCCCAGGTTTCCCAGAGGATCGGCACCAGCACCAGCCCAAGACGTCCCAGTTCGCCCAGTTGATCCCAGGCGTTGAGGATCACCAGGATCAAGAGGGTTTTCAAGGCGGCGAATCCCCAGGCCAGCAACCCGCGTTGCAGGCGTCCCGAACTGGTGGGAGCCTCGCGGGTGCGTTCCAGATCAGCCACCAGCTCGTTGAGTTTTTGATAAGGGGCGACTCGTCCCGAGCCGGCTCCCGGTAACCGTTCGAGCATCGCGTGGGCATGGGTCGGAACGGCGGCTTTGATCCCCTGGTCGGGGCTGGCGATGAGGGGTTGGGCGGATGATTCGGCGGCGTTGGGGAGATGACCGTCCAACGCCAGTCGAACCACGTCACCGAGGAACTTCAAAAATCGGGTTTCGTTGCGTTCGAGGATTCCCGAGTCGGTGGCGGCATGGTCGCGGAGGGGGGGGGCGGAGTCGTTGGGAGAGGCGTGTGTTGAGGGGACGGCGGGACCGTGGCGAGTTCGGGGTGACTCCAGAACGACCGCTCCCTCCTCCAAAGCGTAATCGACCAGTTGAACCGTCCCGTCGGGCAGGATCCAGACCTGATTGACCGAGACCTCCGGCGGCAGCGTGTCTTCTAGTGAAGCCCGTTGATATTCCAAGGCGAGCCGTTCCAAAAGGTGGCGCGCCTCGGCCCAAGTGAGGGTGGTTCGTTCCGCGATCAGGCGATTCAACGGCGTGCCTCGGGGCGCGAGGTAGGCGTCCCAGGCGAGCTGACCATCCACGCCAGCAGTGAGCCAACGGGTACGAATCGAACGCGCCAGATTGCGACGGGCTGGCGGGGTGGTCGGGGACTCTGTACCCCGACGGCACACTACCCAAACCTCGCGCTGAAGGTTGGGATCGACCCCGAGAAGAATCATCCGCATCTCTGACCAGGCCAGCGCTCCTTTGATCCGATAAGGTCCGATTTGGTCGGGAAGACCCTCCCGTGGGATGGGATGCAAGAGGGGCGCGGTTTCCCGCCGGGTCGAAATCCGCGCTTTCAAGCGAGCCAAGGTCATCCGCGGCGAGGGTGGGGCGACGGTCCGGGTTCCGCTAAGGATTTCGTGCCAGCCTCGGAATGTGCGATCCCGTCTCGCCCGTGACCACAGCAGCAGTTGCGGCGGCACCAGCGCCAGGAACATCAAGATCGGATCCAACAAGCCCCCGAGTCCCCCCAGGGCCACCACCGCCAAGCTGGGCGACAGGGCGATCACGGTGAAGAGAATCACCCGCGTCACCACCTGCGTTCCCGGCAGCGTTCCCGCTCCGTTCATCGACACCACGCGAATGCCGAAGCAGTTTTTCCCCGGCGTCGTTCCCAGGATCGACTCCCCCAGGATCAACCAAGCCGCCGTCAGACCCAGAAACCCGGCCCAAAGCGTGGTGTCGCTGAGCATGGTGAACCGGGAAACCAGAAAGTTCATGCTCGGGTGAACAACCGACAGGATGGGCAACGTGATTAGGAAAGCTAGCCCCAGCAGGGCCGGGACGCTTAGATCGATCAGAAAGGCGAGGAACCGCGGCGTGGCTGGCGCAGTGGCGAGGCGGGCGGTCGCGTAGCGCAGCAGGTGCGCCCGCAGTTCACCCACGTCGCGGAAGCGCCGCTCACGAGTCCGTTCTAGGCAGCGGGCGACGATGCGTTCCAGACCTCGGGGCAAGTCCGGCCGGATCTCGCGCAACCGAGGCGCGTCCTCGGAAACGATCCGAGCGACCACGGCCGCGGCGTCCTCCATCTCGAATGGCGCGCGTCCGGTTAGCAGGAAAAACAGGGTCGCGCCCGCCGAATAGATGTCGGATCGTTCGTCCAAATCCTCGCGTTTGACCTGTTCGGGCGACGAGTAAAGCGGCGTGCCAACGAAGGCGTTGGTGCGGGTGACCCGTCCTTCCCGGTTCAGCGGCACGCTCAGACCGAAGTCGCCCACTTTGACCCGGCCATTGGATTCCACGAAGCAATTGGAGGGTTTGACATCCCGATGAATCACGCCCAGACGGTGCGCGGCTCGCAGTCCCTCTAGAACGTCGAGCATCGCCTCGACAGCGTCTTCAGGGCCGAGCGGTCCCTCGCGTTCGACGCGGTCTTTGAGGGTAGTGCCGGGCATTAGCTCCATGACAATGTAGGGGCGGCCATGATCCTCCTCGGCGGCTAGCACAAAGACGCAGCGGGGATGTTCAATGGCGCTGGCGAGCCGTCCCTCGCGGCGGAACCGAGCCATCGCCGGATCGTCTGGACTCACATCGCCGTTAAGACGCTTCAGCGCCACCCGACGACCGGTGCGCAGGTCCTCGGCCTCGTAGACGATTCCCATGCCGCCGCGGCCTAACTCCCGAATCAGGCGGTAGCCACCCAGTCGCGTCGATTCGGCCTCGCTGACGTGGACCAAACTCCCCGACGCGCTGGTTGAGGAAAGACCCGACGCCGCTTGTTCAATACGCGGACAAAACGCCAGGCTATTGCTGCCCGTGTCGAGAGGGAGTACGCCTTCGACTGGAGCTTCCGAATCCCAACCCCGGGGATCCCGTCCCTGCGCCAGGCGGGGCGAGCCAGAATTGGCGGACGGATTCCTTACGAACTCGACCGTGAGTTGGGGATCATGAACGGCGGCAGCTCCCAAATTCACCACTGCCACGATTGGCCTGTTCCCGTCGGCCTGGTTCGGGTGGTCCGACGCGGTGGGACTCCACGACGTTTCAACATCATTCTCAATCTGTTCGAGCGACCTTATCAATCCCGAAGCGATTAGGGGGCCGCCGCAATATGGGCAAAATGACGGCGTGACCGACGCGCCGTCGAGGTTGAATCCCATCGATCGACGGCAGCGATGGCAATCGAACCGAACCAGGTGGCCGTGACACCGGGAGTTCAAGGAGGATCAACCCGCTTGGTCGGGACGCGGGAACCGGGACGGATCGCAGCAGCTGGACCACACCGGCGGCGCGTCGAGCTGCGATCGATTGAGACCGGCCGAATCGAAGGGTGGTTCTCACTTCGCGTCCAGGTCGGTCTCGGCGTATCGACTCCTTAGTGTCACTCCTGCTCCAAACCAACGCAAGACCCCACGATGGCTTGGCCGACTTGATTCGAGGCGGTTCAACCCTGTGGAGAGGCCGTTCACGCCGATTGAGTATCCCACCAAACGTGTCGCATCCGCGTGTTGGCCACGGGCAGACCGGCCCCAACCAAGGAACCAGACTGCTCAGTGGGACGACGAGGCTTAACCCATCCACGTGACCAACTTGAACTCACCAGTAAATCCATTCGTAAGGTGGATCTTGCAGTTGGATTTCCTTCTCGTTGATGAGGAACTCGTCACCTAGCTTGGTGAAGTCGATGCGCAAAGTCTTGTATTTGACGATTTCCCGCGTGCCTTTGGGATCGGTGGCGTTGGGATCGCCGGGGATCACCTGATAACCGTCGGACAGACCGCGAACGTAGATTTTGAACGAGGTGGCGCGTGGATCGACATTTTCAAACAGCGCTACGCCATACACCGCGTCGTCAATCTCCTCACGGGTGCTGGGGGGAATCAGGCCCATGATCGACACCGCGCCGAGCAGAGGGATTCCCTCCTCGCGGGCTTGAATAACCGGGATGGCTTGAGGGATGGTCACATCGTCGTAACGCTTGCCGGTGTTGGTAACCAACGAGAACTGGGGCACGAACAAACGTGGTTCGCCGGTCCGGTTGACCACGCGATACCACAGGTAATAGATTTGCTTGCGGCCGCGTCCGGGCACCTCGATGGTCCGAATCCGCACCGGCTTAAAAACGAAGTCGAGAATCCAGATTCCCTGACGATCCCGTGGCAACCGAGTTGAATCGACTGCGATCTCGTTGAAGCCCAACGCGCCCCGCTTGACCGGAATGGTCTTGAGGGTAGGAGCCGGGGTCGGCTTGGGAAGTTCTGGCGGCGAAGGCCGCCGCATTTTCGGTTCGGCTTCCTGGAGGGCGGGATCCTCCTGGTCCTGAGCGTAAGCCCCGGCGGTGATCGGAAGGCCCATCGGCGCGTCCCCCCAACCTGTCATCGCCAACACCAACCCCGCCGCCAAGGTCAACGCGGGGACTCGACCATCCAAACTGCGTGGACTCGGCGACACGATCAACCCTCCTCGCCACCCAGAACAAAAACGGATCACGGAGCATTAGAACTCGGATTCGGGGAAAAAGTTTTCCTTCCACCCAATCAGGAGGCGACGAATTCGACGCCGACTCACCCACTTTGGTTTTACCTCGTGAGTTTGCGCCGTTCCCGAATCCAACAGGAGACTTGACAACGCGAGTTTGACCCACCCCCTTCATTCGGTCAAGTCCGACCGATCGACTTTGCCCGCCACCCTCGTTGCGATTGGACTTGCCGTTCTGATCGGACTTCGGTAAAGTTCCCTGAATCGACGACCGATCCGACTTGAGCGAGGTCAAACCGTTCGGATAACTCACAACCCGCGCGGCCCGTGTGGTTGCGCGTTTCATTCTTGCGGCGGCGTAGCCAAGTGGTAAGGCAGCGGATTGCAAATCCGTTATTCCCCGGTTCGAATCCGGGCGCCGCCTCTCAACACGAATCGTCGACGTCGTTTTCCAACGCACCTCTCGTCTCCACGGTCGCGTGCCAAGCTGTGCGGTCGCCGTCCTCCTCCCTCAACCCGCAGATCGACGGTAGAGCACGCTACACCGACTTTGAAAAGGCCCGCTCCGGTTCACCAAGCGTCACCCGAGACCACCTCCGCACCCGAACGTGTTCCGAGCGCGCGGAGGACCGAAGAGGCGATCGAGTCCTTCAGGAACCGCCCCGACCCGTCGGCCAGGGCGAAGTTGGCTCCGCCAGGATGCTGACTGCCAAAAGCACAGACCCGAAGCGCGTCGAACGGCGCAAAGTCAGCGGCCGAGTTGATGTTGCTGGGTCGGTTGGCATAGTTGAATCCTAGGCGGAAGTTGATTGGTCCATATGTACTCATCGTTACATCGGAAAGAGCGAAGTTGCCTCCCGAGGCGGCCCACCAACCCCATTGCCACATCGGCTCGATCACCCAACCGACAGAGAAAAACGTGTCGTAGTTGGGATCGACGTGGTTGCGTTCACCAAAAAGCAGGGTGTTGGAGAGACCGTCGGTGACCTCGGCGACACGCACCTGCGAGAACCCGGGCGCGGCGGGCCCTACCGCGTGGAAGATGCCGTCGGAACTCAGCGCGTTAGGCGGGGGGGATCGAGAGCCGCCGTTGCCGCCGTAGCTAGCGATGGCGTACCAACGGGTCGAGTTGGAGACTGGGTTGGTGGGGATCACGTCAGATTGACAAAGAAGGATATTTAGAATAGTGGACGTGTTGGCGGTCCGCCCTTCGGCGTTGGACAGAGGGTCGGCAAAGTTCCAACGGTTGTAGAGCGGTTGTTGGTCCAAGTAGGGCAACATGTTGACGAACAGAGTGAAGCCGCGGAATCGGGGCATGGTGGGAAACGTCAGTTTGATTTGACCCGGTGGAAAGACCCCCATCGACGATTCGTAGTTGTGGGCGGCCAGCGCGAGTTGTTTGAGCTTGTTGAGACATTCCGCCCGACGCGCTGCCTCACGCGCGGCCTGAACCGCCGGCAACAGCAGGGCGACCAACACGGCGATGATGGCGATCACCACCAACAGTTCGATCAACGTGAAACCCTCGTGGACGCCGTGACGCGGTCTTCGACTCATCGAAGAAATCCTTGTGTTTTGTTATTCTTATGTTTGCTTAATTGTGAACTCAATTTTTGAAGGTGGTGTGGATCACTCGGGAATCTCAACTTTGACGACATGAATGGCGATCACCTCGCGGACCCAACGGGCTTGGCGTTTTTCGCCGGGGACCACGATTCGCAGCGGTCCAGCCGGCGCGACCAGTGGCTCGCCATCTTTGCGATCCGCTACCAAGATGATGCGATCCGTGAAGAGTTCGTCCAATTCTGGCAGTGCGAAGACCGCGCGGTAGGCGTCGGATGCTTCGACCACCACGCATAAGCTCATCGCCGAACCTTTGAGGGTTTCACCGTGGGGCACCCCAGCCCGTTTGAGCAACTCGCCTAGGGCGACCCCTTCGTAGCGTCCCGAGGTTCCATCGCGGTCGATCGCCTCGACCGAGTGGCGCGGCAACTTCGCCCAGGCTTGGGCGTCGAGATCCAACGGAGTGGCGACTTCCCCCCTGACTTGGAGTCGAATCGTCGTGGTCGCCGGCGGCTCCTCTTTGGCTTGGGGAGCCGCGGCCCAGACCACTCCTTCGGCTTTCCCTGCCGCCAACGCCAACGTCACCGCGACAATCCCAGACACGGTTAGCAAGACCTGTCGCAATAGATCGTGTTGGCTTGGGATCTTCATCGCCTTCGATCCTTTCTTGGCTCGCAACGGGGTCGGTGGGATTCAATTGGGTTCGAATCCCGACTCAATCAAACAAACTCGGTCGCAAGCCGTAGTCCGTGGTTTAAGGTGAATGAACCAGATGTCAGCCGTCAAAGCAACCGACCTCCGCGGTGACTCGGCAGCGCCAACCGGCGAGTTCATGCGTTGTTTGGAATCGAATTGGTCACCACAAGGGAAGGGAAGAAATCTTCCCGACACTCCCAACGCGTTCAGAGGTCGGACGCACTCGTCAACCAGGCGGTCTTGACGATCCCCTGGATCGTTCACGTTCTGAAGGTGGACCCGACCCCCAACGATTGAACGATTGGTTTCCCAGTGATCCCCGACCCCTCTAAGGACGGGGAATCGGTCCCACCAACCGGGATGGTAGGAGACGAGGTTGCGCGTTGGGAAGGATGACCTCCCCCTATCGCTTGACCAAACCTGCAAGCGGTAAAGACCTCTAGGACACCAGATTGAAGAAAATGGGCGATGCAGGGCTCGAACCTGCGACCTCCAGCGTGTCATGCTGGCACTCTAGCCAACTGAGCTAATCGCCCGACCCTGGTTATCCTAAGGGGTGCCACCTTGCTCGTCAAGACCCTGGCGTGTTGGGTTTGGTTTCTCTGGAGTTTGAAGGAAACAACGGCTGGGGAGTCGAGACCCGGGACCTGTCACGCTGGCTTGAGGGGCCAGCACCGTGGATCACCGCGGGAGAAGGGTGGTCGCTCAGTCCTCGAGAATCTCAGCCGATTTCTTGTCAGCCAGTTCGTTGACCTTCCCTTCGTACTTTTTGGTCAGGTTTTGGATTTCCTCTTTGCACTTGGCACAGTCATCTTCGGTGAGGATCTTGTCGGTCATGGATTGGTCGGCGTGTTTGTTGGCGTCGCGGCGGATGGAGCGGATTGAAACTCGGGCTTCTTCGGCTAGGTCTTTGACCCGCGCCACCAGCTTTTTACGTTGCTCGACCGAGAGCGAAGGGACGTTGATTCGAATGACTTTGTTGTCGGAAACCGGGTTGAGTCCCAGTTCCGACGCCTGGATGGCTTTGATGATGTCGCCGAGGATTTGTTGGTCAAAAGGACGAATTAGGATTTGTTGAGGTTCAGGCGTGCTGAGGTTGGCCAGTTGCTTGAGCGGGGTGGAGTTGCCGTAGTATTCCACCCGGATCGAATCCACCAGACCCGTGGTGGCTCGTCCAGTGCGGACTCCCTTGAGTTGCTCGCTCAAGAGGGAGACCGATTTCTCCATGCGTTCCTCGGCGTCGAGGAGGATGTCGTCGTAGGTCATGGCCGTGGTCTCGATCGGGCAGGGAGGAGGGTATCGAACTGAGTGCAGGGTGGAATTGGAATCCGAGTCGGGGCGATCTTGGACGGGATTGGTCGGACGCGACGATGGCGAATTGATGATGAAGGGGTTGACTGTTAAGAACCCGTCGCATGGGCGGTCCGCGCGGTTGGCCGGGGATGGGAGCCAACCCAGGTGCCGATTGGCTCACCCAGAATGGCTCGCATCATGTTGCCTTCCTTTTTGAAGTCGAACACCAGGATCGGTAGCTTGTTTTCCAGACACATACCGATCGCCGTCATGTCCATGATTTTCAACTGATCCTGCATCACCTGCTCGAAGGTGAGATGATCATAGCGGATGGCGTGCGGATTCTTCTCCGGTGGCGCGGAGTAGACCCCATCGACCTTGGTGGCTTTGAGGATGACTTCCACCTCCAACTCCTTGCCCCGGAGCGCCGCGGCGGTGTCGGTGGTGACATAGGGGCTGCCCGTGCCGGTCACCAGGATGACCACCCGACCATTCTCCAGATGACTCAGCGCCCGGCGTCGGATGAATGGCTCGGCGCATTCATCCATGCGAATGGTGGTCATCAAGCGGGTGGGGATGGATTGACCCTCCAGCGCGTCCTGGAGCGCGAGGCCGTTGATCATGGTGGCGGTCATTCCCATGTAGTGGGCGGTGGTTTCGCGGATCACTTTCGAGCCGCGCAGTGTCGCGCCTCGGAGGATATTGCCGCCGCCGACGACGATCGCCAGACTGACTCCCAGCCGGGCCACCTGGGCGGTTTGACGGGCGATCCGGCTGATTTCCTCCTCGCTCAAACCACCTTCGCCCGGCTTACAGAAGCTCTCGCCCGAGAGTTTGAGCAACACCCGGCGGAATACCGGAGTGGGTGGTGACGTTGGTGCGGGGGCATCCATCGGCGGAACTCCGGAGACCGGTCCACCTCCGATCTGAGATCCTTGGGGGTGAGGATCGCCGATCGACGTGGCAAGAGGACGAAGAACGAGACAGGCGGCAAGGCGACGAGCGATCGTTGAGACGTTGTTGGAGAACGCGGGGTTGAACTAGGTGAGCCTGGGGGTGGGGCTCACCTTCCATCCGGGGCCGGGAGCGCGGGGATGGGGTGAGCCGATGGCGGCAGTTCGATCCGAGTTGCCGAGGCTTGCTTGCCAACAGAGTTGAACCCACCCGCCAAGATGGTCCAGGAGGATTCGCGGGGGAAGACAACCCCGGTCGGTTTCCAACGGGATCGGGGTCTCCGTCTCCGGCCGGGGTGTTTTGGTTGAGCCGAGGCGGATGAGTCAAGTGATCCGACGCGCGGGGGGAACTCACTCGGTGGCCGGGGCTGGTTTCTGGGATTCACCAACGACGTAGCGGACGAATCCCCCAATGGTAACGTTGGCGCCGATGGTTTTGCTCAGATCGGCCAGAGCTTCGCGGACCTTGCGCTTCTTTTCCTTGTCCATGTCCTTGATAAAGTCCTGGTCGAGCAGAACCCCTTCGGCGTACCAGGCTTGGAGCTTGCCTTCGGCGATTTTCTCGCGCATCGCCTCGGGCTTGTCGGCGAGCTGGGCCATGAAGATTCGTTTTTGCTCGGCGATCACCTCGGGGGGGATTTGATCGCGGCTGACGGCGATCGGGGCGCAGGCGGTGATGTGAAGGGCGAGATCCTTGGCGAAGTGCTGGACCTCCTCATGGCTGCCCGCCTCGACCTGGTCCACGTCAAGCTGGACGAGGGCCCCCGACTTGAAGTCGTGATGGATGTAGCATTCGACCCGACCCCCGGTCGCCACGGCGAACCGACAAACCCGCGAGACCGAGACGTTCTCGCCGGTGCGGGCGTTGACAGCGGTGACCTCTTCGGCCACAGTGCGGCCGTCGCGGAACGGCTGGCTCATCAGGGCGGCGACCCGTTCCTCGTCGGTGGCTCCGGTGGGGGCGTGGGCCAGCACATGCGCGGCCAGATCCTGGGCGAACGCCTTGAATTCATCGTTGCGGGCCACGAAGTCGGTTTCGCAGTTGACTTCCACCAGCGCGCCGGCGCGGCCATCTTGGGTGGAGGCGAATTCCAGGCGACCCATCGAGGTAGCCCGCCCGGCCCGCTTGCCGGCATCCTTGACCCCTTGCTCCTTGGCGAGCGTGAGCGCTTTCTCCATATCACCGCCGGCTTGAGCCAACAGCTCCTTGCACTTCATCAGCCCCAGGCCGGTCACTTTACGGAATTCGTTGACGACTTTCGCCGAAATCTCGGACATGACGGGTCAAGCTCCCGTGACGAACGGAGGAGTGAATCACGCGGGGAGGACAAGCGATCCTCGAAACCGCTGAGGGAACAAACTCATAGGACGGGTTCAACTCGTTGGAGGGGGGCGCAACCGCGCCGACAGAACCAACAACCGGCTGGTCTGGTGAGTGGGCCGAGCGTTCACCCCGCCGCCTAACCTGGACTTTCCGTCCAAGTCGAGTCGCTTGCCCTGAGGATGAGGCCACGAGACCGGTTCGGGCAAGATGAACTCGACTCAACGCGGGCGTCTCTGGCGTCGGGAGACGGTGTTTGGGTCGAGTCGATTCCGAAACGGCTTCGGGATTCAACAGCCGATGGTCCCGAGTCACTCCGACGGCGTGAAATTCGCATGATGGAGCCGACGGAGAGCGATGGCGGAACCACGAGACGCTCGGAGGAGACCGGATCAGGCGCTGGGTTCGGGCGTCAGGCCGTCCGCGGGGGGGCCGTCTGCGGGGGGAGTGTCGGACTCCGCGGTGGCGTCAGATTCGGGGGCGGCGTTGGTTTCGGCGGCGGGAGCGACGGGCTCGGTGGCGGACGGCGGGGGCGCGCCCCGCTCGCCGCGCGGCGCGCGACGTTCACCGCGGGGACCACGTTCGCCCCGGGGAGCGCGTTCGCCGCGGCTAGCGGGATCGGGTTCGGCGGGGGCGCTGAGGCGTCCTTCCAAGATGGAGTCGGTCAACCGTCGCACGATGAGTTCGATCGACCTCATGCTGTCGTCGTTGCCGGGAATCGGCAGGTCGATCAGGTCAGGGTCGCAGTCGGTGTCCAACAGCGCGACAACCTTGATGCCGAGTTTGCGCGCTTCGACGACGGCGTTGTGTTCCCGGTTGGGGTCCACCACGAACAGCGCTTCGGGCAAGCGGGTCATGTGGCGGATGCCCGAGAGGTTGCGTTCGATCTTGCGGCGTTCGCGGGTGAGGGTCGAGATCATCTTCTTGGAGTAGGTGGCGGCTTGTTCGCCGTCCAGGATGGCCTCGAGCTCTTCCAGGCGTTCCAAGCGGCTGCGGATGGTGCGAAAGTTGGTGAGGGTGCCGCCCAACCAACGTTCGGTCACATACGGCATCCCGCAGCGGGTACACTCCTCAACCAGGATGTCGGCGGCTTGACGCTTGGTTCCCACGAACAGGATCAGACCATTTTGAGCGGCGATCCGGTGGAAATATTTGCTGGCCCGCAACAGACCGCGCACCGTCTCCTTCAGGTCGATGATGTGGATCAGGTTGCGTTTGGTGTAAATATACGGCTTCATCTTGGGGTTCCAGCGCCGCGCGCGGGAACCGAAGTGGACCCCAGCTTCAACCAAGTCCTTGACCGCCAACGTGGACACGGAATAACCCTCCCGGACTCGAATGGTCCGGTCGAAATGCAATTCACCGGAATCGACACTCCGCGGGCGAACGGCGCGCGGCGATCCGGTACGAGACAGAAAATGATGAAATAACGATGAGTGGGAAGGATGGCTTGGCTGCAATTGGAGCGAGGCCACCCCTGCCGTCCCCCCGCGGGACGGACCTCATCCCGGAGTCGAAGCAGTATCATAGCGAAGCTTCGGGGTGGCGTCAAATTGCCTTGCGTGAAGCAGGTACGCGATTTCCTTGCCTGTGTGCGAGGTCATTGGCTCCTCGAAAACCAAAACCCCCGCTTGGGGCTCCGGCCTTTTCGGATCGGCCGCCCGATGGTACAATCGGTGGTCTTGCCCGCCGTGGTGAAATCCAGGTTGGCGACGATTTCAACGGGTCGGGCACGCTTGACCCGTTGCCCATCTCTTCACCTCTTTCGTTTCGATCTGACGATATCAAACCAATGTACGCGATTTTTGAGGATGGCAGCCACCAATTCCGGGTCCGCGAGGGGGACGAGATCATCGTGGATCATCGTGCCGCCGAGGCCGACGATGAGGTGACCTTCTCCAAGGTCCTGTTAATCGCCGGCGAGTCAGGCCCGTTGATTGGTGCTCCGGTGCTGGAAGGCGCGCATGTCACCGGTAAGGTAATCAAAACCGTGCGCAGCAAGAAAATCATCATTCAGAAGTTTCGCCGGCGAAAGAACTATCGGCGACGGACCGGTCATCGTCAGCGGTACACCAAGGTGTTGATCACCGGGATCGTCGCCCCGACCTCGTGAGCAGGAGGGCGCTTGTCTCCACGCGAATCTCGCTGGGAGATTGTCTTTTGCCCTTCCCCCACGTCGCGTTGACGTTGGAACGAAACGTCATGGAATCTCCCCGAGCCGTCCCGGAATCGTCTCGTCGATGACTCCGGGACGGCTCGTTGCGTTGATCGAGAGTGGCTCGCTCGCGCGTCGTTCAAACCCCTCGGATCGCGCCGGAAAATTCAGCCCGCGATCACCCCTCAATCGCTTGAACTCGCTCAATCAGTAGAACACGAACCCTATTCGTGATTTCCAGAACCACGCGCCATCGCCGTTGTCCTCTTGCGCGATATGGATACCACTGGCGACGGTGTTCCTCTCCCTCATGCCAGTCGATGCTTCCGAGGGAGTCGATTGGTTCGGTCTTGGGTGGCTGTTTTCATCGTGGCCGTGTGTTCCGTTCGTCGAAATCTTTTTCCCCCTAGCGTAAGTCATGGTGGCGACACGGAACTCAACCGAGCCGGGATTCTCTCGTCGTCGTTCCTCGGCTTCGATTTGCGAATCGGACCTCACCCCGAGCGTCTCGGCTCGTTTTTCCCAAGTCCCTCTTGCAGGTCTTGGGAAAAGTCGATAGGGTACATAAGACGACCAGGGATACAACCGACGACCGGTGTAACAAATCCCACTTCGATCCTTCTTGTTGCGGAGCTGAGCTTAATATGGCAACGGTAGGTGAGCGCACGCCCACGGCCCCAACCCAGGATGCGATTCGTTCGACGACGGCCCGTAAGGGATTGACCGTGCCGCGCGTCTTCAGCGACGAGGGGATCAGTCCCTTCGATCAGGTCGAGTGGGACATCCGCACCGCCGAGATCAAGGATGATCGTGGTCAGCCGCTTTTCACTCAAACCGACTGCGAGTTTCCCAAGTTCTGGAGCCAACTCTCCACCAACGTCGTGGCCAGCAAGTATTTCTATGGTGAGAACGGCACGGCGGAGCGAGAACGCAGCGTCCGTCAGCTGATCCATCGCGTCACCCGGACCATTGCCGACTGGGGGATCGCTGACGGCTACTTCGCGACCAAAGAGGATGGCGAGCGGTTCTACGACGAGTTGACCGCGCTTTGCTTGTTCCAGTACGGGTCGTTCAACTCGCCAGTCTGGTTCAACGTGGGTCTCTACCACCAGTACGGCATCGCCGGGTCGTCTACCAACTGGCGTTGGGACGAAGAGACCCGCACGGTCGTCCAGACCAACACCGCCTACGAGTTCCCCCAGGGCTCGGCTTGCTTCATCCAGAGCGTCCAGGACGACATGGCCGATATCATGCGTCTGGCGACCTCCGAGGCGATGCTATTCAAGTATGGCTCAGGAACCGGCACCGACCTTTCGACCCTGCGTTCCTCGAAGGAGAAGCTGGCCGGCGGCGGCCGCCCTTCCGGCCCGGTAAGCTTCATGAAGGTTTACGACGCGATTGCCTCGGTGGTCAAGTCGGGCGGCAAAACCCGCCGGGCTGCCAAAATGCAAACCCTCAAGGTTTGGCACCCCGACATTGTGGAATTCATCGAGTGCAAGGTCAAGGAAGAGCGCAAAGCCCACGCCTTGATCCGCCAGGGCTACGACGCCAACTTCAATGGCGAGGCCTATTCGTCGGTGATGTTCCAGAACGCCAACCTCAGCGTCCGCGCCACCGATGCCTTCCTCAGGGCTGTCGAAGAGGATGGCGAATGGGTCACCTACGCCGTCACCACCGGCAAGCCAATGGGGGTTTACCGAGCCCGCGACCTGATGGAGCGGATCGCCCAAAGCACTTGGCAGTGCGGCGATCCGGGGATGCAGTACGAGGACACCATCCAACGCTGGCACACATGCCCCAACACCGCGCCGATCAACTCGTCGAATCCGTGCTCGGAATACATGTTCATTGACGATTCGGCGTGCAATCTCGCGTCGATCAACCTGATGAAGTTCCGCCGAGAGGATGGCACATTCGACGTGGAACGGTTCCGGGCCGCCTGCCGCATCTACCTGACGGCCCAGGAGATTTTGGTCGATCACGTCAGTTACCCGACCGATCGGATCGCCTTGAACTCGCATCGCTTCCGTCCCCTGGGTTTGGGCTATGCCAACCTGGGCAGCCTGATCATGGCCAGTGGTCGGGCTTACGACTCGGAGGCCGGTCGGGCTCTGGCGGCGGGTATCACGGCGGTGATGCACGGCGAGGCCAACCTCACCAGCGCCCGGATTGCGGCCCACCTAGGACCGTTCGAGGGATTCGCGGTCAACCGCGAACCCATGCTCAAAGTCATGGAAATGCACCGCGACGCGGTTGAACGGATCGACCCGACCCTTTGTCCCGCCAATGTGCTGGAGGCCGCCCGCGCCGTCTGGAAGGAATGCCTGGAGATGGGTCGGGAGCATGGCTTCCGCAACTCGCAAGTGACCGTGATCGCTCCCACCGGGACCATCTCGTTCATGATGGATTGCGACACCACCGGGATTGAACCGGACATCGCGCTGGTCAAATACAAGAACCTCGCCGGCGGCGGCATGCTCAAAATCGTCAACCGCACGGTCCCCCTGGCGTTGAAGACGCTCGGGTACGACGATGAAGAGATCAAACGGGTGCTGGCCCACGTGGACGCCCACGACACCGTGGAGGGAGCGCCGGACCTCAAGCCCGAACACCTCGATGTGTTCGACTGCGCCTTCAAGCCGTCGGGCGGCCAGCGAAGCATTCCGTATCTTGGTCATATCAAGATGATGGCCGCCGTTCAGCCGTTTCTCTCAGGCGCGATTTCCAAGACGGTCAACATGCCCCGCGAGTCGACCGTGGAGGATGTGATGGGGGCCTACTTGACCAGCTGGAAGCTTGGTCTCAAGGCGATCGCCATTTACCGGGACGGCTCCAAGGAGAGTCAGCCACTCACCACCTCCAGAGAGACCTCTCACAATCACAACGAGGAGAAGGGCAAGGAGCAGGGGTTGGACACGGTCTCCCCAAAGGACCACGAGACCGATCGGACGCTCGCCGAGAATTCAACAGTCGTCGCTCCACCCAAGCCCACGGTTGGCGAAGCGTCCCACCAGGTTTCGCCATCCTCCCCGCCTCCCACTGTCGCGTCCGCTCCGGGGGGGGCTCTGGGTCCGCGTCGTGAACGCCTTCCTGAAACCCGGCGCAGCCTGACCCACAAGTTTGACATTCAAGGCCACGAGGGTTACATCACCGTCGGTTTTTACGACGATGGACGACCCGGCGAGCTGTTCATCACGATGGCCAAGGAGGGATCGACCATCGGCGGCTTGATGGATGTGTTGGGAACCGCGATCTCAATCGGTCTGCAATACGGCGTGCCTCTGGAGGTTTTCGTCAACAAGTTCGCCCATAGTCGGTTCGAGCCTTCCGGGTTCACCCGCAACCCCGAGATTCCCATCGCCAAGAGCATCACCGACTATATCTTCCGCTGGCTTGGGATGCAGTTTATCCCGGGCTATCGCGAAGCCAACACGCCAAAACGCGACGAGCCGGTCCCGACCGACCTCCATGCTCCCAAGTCGATTTCAGGCGCGGCGCTGGAACCCCCCGTGGCCCAAGGTTGGCCTGTGGCACCGTCGCCGTCCGACCCCTGGGTTCGCGCGGAGCCGTCCAGCGCATCGATGGTTAAAACCAGCGGTCACCGCACGCCAATCGCTGAGGACGCGATCCTCGCTCCACGCTTCTTTTTGATGGACATGGCGCTCCAGCGTCGCCAGTTCGCCCAGTTCCAAAGCGACGCGCCCTCGTGCGACGTGTGCGGTGCGCTCACGGTTCGCTGCGGAACCTGCTATCGCTGCTTCAACTGTGGCAACAGCATGGGGTGCGGTTGAGGTTGAGGGTGCGTGGCGTTCTTGAATCAAAAGGACGCCGGCCCAAAACAGTCGGGGTGTTTGGCGGCGGATCTTGGAACAACGGTCGGAGGGGGAGATCATTCTTCTCTCCCCCTCCGACCGTTTCGATTTGGGCTGGCGTGAATTGGACATCAATGGGATGGAAGCGGAACTCAGCACGGACGGAGAACAGCCGTCGCGGATGAGAGTGAGTGCGTCGAATCGTGAGAATCCGCACTTGCCGGAAATTTCAATTTGCCGGAAAAACCGTCAGGGAAGTTGAAGCCGGATGGAACGAGGTGACGATAAGGGGTTGCGGGAGAGCCTCATTGTCGGAGTCTCGAGTTCGATCCGCGAAAGGTGAAGCGAGCGCGTTCACAGTGGAAGTGTGGACGCGAGGGAATGCGGGAGCGGGCTGGGTCGTCCGTTGGAAATCTCGCCAAATGGACGTGGGGGATTCCGGCGGTTGGAGAACCAGACTCAGGCTGATGTGAAGCGAGGCGTCACGTTCGGGAGGCCAGGATGGACCAGGGAATGTTCACTCTCGGCGGGTTCGGCACGGCCAAGGATGGCCGGAACCTTCCGCGCCTGGGCTCGAGGTGTGACGACGACGGAAAACCGGGAGGACGGGCCGTGGGGATTCGACGGCGGATGGAATCGGCCACGTCGTTTCGACGCGGCAAGCCCCAACCAGTCAAGGACGGTCTGGTGATGCGATTGACCCCCCTGCGCCGTCGTTGGGCGTGCGCGACCTTGGCGGCGAGCCTGACGTTGAGTCCGGGTTGCCACCGGCTGCCCTACATCGACCAAACCAAGACGGTTCCTCACGATGCGCTGGGGACCATCCTGCAAGAGGATCGAGAAGTCAAGCGGGCCGGGTTCTTCGAGGAAGAAGACCCTCTGTCGATGTTCAGCGACCTACCGGCGATGGCCCCACCCCGCACGACCGAGAATCCCGAGGCCGAGGAGATTTGGCAACTCACGCTGGAAGAGGCGTTGCGCATCTCGTTGGACAACCTGGAAACGGTGCGGGTCACGTCGCTGGGCGCTCAGGGGATCCCGGTTCAAGGCTTCGAGCCCTCGCCGTTGGGGACCGGTGGGGCAGGTCAGGCGTTGGGCGCGGGCAACCTGGCAACGGTGTACGACCCGGCGATCCAAGAGGCGCAAATCGCTCGGGCGTTATCGGTCTTCGATGCCCAGTTCCAAACCCAAATCCTCTGGGGTCGCAACGTCCTGCCAGTCAACGCGGGCTTCCAGGCCGGCGTGTTGGGCGGCCCTCGGTTCCCCGTCATCGCCGACAATCAAACTGCCCAGTTCAACGCCACCCTGACCAAGCGAGTGGCCACCGGCACCCTGTTTCAGATCAGCCAGAACATCACCCGCACGTATACCAACAACCTTTTCAACACGTTCCCATCTAACTATGCTTCGACCCTTCAATTCCAGTTTCTGCATCCCTTGTTGGGCGGCGACACTCAAAACGGCCTTTCCGGTCTCCAAGCCAACCGCGCTCCCATCGTGATTGCCCGGTTGGACTCGGACCGCACCGTTTGGTCGTTCAAGAATTCGATCATGGAACACGTCCGCTCGGTCGAGCAACAGTACTGGGCGCTGGCGCAGGCCCACGTCCAGCTTTGGTCCCGCGAGACCGCCGTCGAGCTCGGTCAGGAAATCGTCCGCAAGGAACAAGCCGAACTCGCCGCGGGCGTCGGCACGATCGCCGACGTCGCCGAAGCCGAACAAACCCTCAAAAGCTTTGAACTCCAACGCATCCAAGCGTTGTACGATGTGATTAACACCGAACGCCAGCTGCGTAACGTCATGGGTCTGCCGCCGGCGGACAACCGCCGCATCGTTCCCGCCACCGCGCCGATCGAAGCGCGGGTCGAGGTGGATTGGAACGCCAGCTTCTCGCAGATGATGGCCTATCTGCCGGACATTGTGATCCGTCAGATTGGCGTGCGAGTGGCGGAGTTGCAACTGGTGGTGGCCCGCAATGGTTTGCTGCCCCGGCTCGACTTGCAGGCCGCCTATGGCTTCAACGGTCTAGGACGCTTTCTCGACCAGACGCTGGGCACTCAGTTCGGTTCGGCCTTGGAGGCGATCGACCCCCGAGCCTCCGCCGCCCAGCAAAGCGCGGGGTTGAATATCCAACCGGGGCGTTACCGCAACTTCGAGAACTGGAACGTTGGGTTGACCTTCTCCATGCCGATTGGGTTCCGGGGTGCGATTGCCGACACCAAGACCGCACAGTACACCCTGTTGCAACAACGGGCCTATTTGCAACAAACCGTCCACCAGGCGGCCCACTCGCTGCATCGGTTCTTCCTGGAGATCGACACGAATTATAAACTGTTCAAAACGGCGAGCGAACTGCGCGAGGCAGCGTTGACCCGTTTGGAAGTTCAGAAGGCCAAGTATGAGGTCGGCAACGTGCTGATCGACCGCTATCTGGAAGCGGTCAACGTTTGGGCCAACGCGGTTTCCGACGAAGCCCGGTTCAAGACCCAGTACAACATTTCAATCATCGCGTTGGAGCAGGCCAAGGGAACGTTGCTGGCCTACAACAACATTGCGGTGGCCGAAGGGCCCTGGCCGGGTCAAGCCTACGCCCAAGCGGCCGATCAGCAGGCGGGTCACCTTTACATCCCCACCGGCGACGATCTGCCCGACAATCCCCAACCGGTCACGGGCCGGCCCAACTTCGACGATCTGCCCCCCGTGAAGATTCCCGGGGTCGATCCGCTGGTCCCCCCCTTCCCCGTGCCGGCTCCAGCAGGCACTTTGGGACCGCCTCCCGCCCCGACCGTGCCAGCGCGTCCTGCGGCGTTGCCACCGGACTTGACCAACAACGGCGGGTCGCCGCTGCCGGGCGTCCTACCTCCCCTGCCCGGCGACCGCGGGGGGCCGGCTCGGGTCGCAATCAATGGCGACCGCGACGTGCAGCCCGCCGGAATCGGCGGGGGTCCTGGCAGCAACGCCATTCCTTCCGCGCCTCCCATCGAGTTGCCGTCTCGTCCCACCCCCCGCACGCCCTCCGCTGGTTTGACCTTGCCCGCCGGCGAGGCACCCATTCTGCTGCCGCCGCTTCCCAAGGAGTGAACGTAAGTTGGTCCGTCTCATGGCGGACAGACGGCCCAACCCGTTCCTCAGCCAGCAAAACGACCCCCGCGGCCCCGCTTGTCCGCAAGCGGGGCCGCGGGGGTCAGGCGGTTGTCGGGCCAGGTCGAGAGAACGGTCCAGACTCTCCCGAGGAGGGGTTATTCCCGAGGCAACACGAAGGCCGCCCGCACCGGGGGTGGCATCGGCGAATCGGCACCCTTGACCGCTTTCCAGATGATCTCGTTGAACAGCAGATCGTCGGCTTGGTCCTCCTCGTCGAGATTGAGCTTCAGGGAAGTGGCCGCGCCCCAGGCCGTTTCGGTGTTGCGGGCGTCCAGATCAACCCGCGCCGGTCTCAAGGTGTAGGGGGTGAAGTCCGGTTCGGCGGTGAACGAGCGATCCATGGGAGTGGCCGCCGCGTCGAACTGACTCATCGGGTCCAGACCCAGGATCAACTCTATGGTTCGGAGCATTGAGGAGGTCGAATACATCGTCGAATCGACCACCTTGCGTTTGACGTAAGGGCCAATCACCAGGGCGACGGTGCGGTGGGCATCCACGTGATCCGAGCCGTTCTGGGCGTCGTCCTCGACCACGAAGATCGCCAGTTCCTTCCAAAAACGGCTCCGCGAAAGACCCTCGACCACCATGCCCAACGCCAGGTCATTGTCGGCCACCATTGCCTGCACCGTCGGCGCGCCGGGACGAGTCCCCGCGGAGTGATCGTTGGGCAGACGCATGGTGATGAGCCTGGGTAGGTCGTTGCCCTCGGCTTCAAACTCCTTCAACTCCTCAAGAAAGCGATTCGCGCGACGGACATCAGTGATGTTCAGATTGTAGGTGGGGAACTTGGGGTCGAAGTGGCCGATGAGCGATTTGACCTTGGGTTCGCCATCGAGGGCGACAAACTCGCCGTAGCTCCGATAGGTGACCCCCTTTTCCGCTGCTTTGTCCCAAAGGTAACCGCCGGCAGGGAAGGCGATCTCAAAGGCCCCCTCGGCCGGGTAGGGAACCCGGCGGTCGCCCCGGTAGCCCAGCGGCCAAATCCGCTCGACGAAGTCGGTCGCGTAAGCCCCCATCGTCCATTCATGGCCGTCGGCGGAGACTTCGGACTCCACGTAGAAATTGTCCAGCAGGACGAACTCCCGCGCCAGGGCATGATGATTGGGCGTGATTTCCTCGGGAAACAGACACAAATCTGGATCGCCGTTGCCTTCGGGGATGTCGCCGAAGACCTGATCGTAGGTGCGGTTTTCCTTGATGATGTACACGCAATACTTGATGGGAGAGGGATCGCCCACCTTGAGAGGGATCGGCCCACCCGGAACCCGCTCAACCCGAGGGGTCCGCAGCGGACAATTCGCCAGCGCGGTTTTGGTCAGTTCGGGCAAGGTCTGGGGAGTCGGCGTGGGCAGAATCGACAAGGTTCCCGGAAAGAGCTTGCCGATGTACTCGCGGGTCGGGTCGCGGCCCGGCACCAACGGGTTGGGGCCGTTGCGATTGGCGCGGGAGGAGCCGCCCTTGCCGTTGGTCACGTAGAGGGTCTGGCCATCGTTGGACAGGCGAACCGCGGTGGGATACCAGCCGGTCGGCACGAAGCCCAACGGGCGGGATCGCCCCGGCGTCTCGACGTTGATGACCGCCAGGTCGTTGGTGTTGGCGTTGGCCACGTAAAGCACCGAGCCGGTGGCGTCCAGCGCCAACGAGCCTGGGGTGCAGCCAGGGGGGGCGTTGGGCGCAATCGCCGTCGAGATGGTCTCGATCGTCCGTCCCGAACCCAACTCCACCACGCTTACCGTGTTGCGGTTGGCGTTGGCAACGTAGAGAAGTTGACCGTCTTGCGACATGAGCATCTCATTAGGATGCTCCTGCGTGGTGAACTCGCCGACCACTTTGGCGGTGTTGAGGTCGATGGCGACCACCTTGGCCCCGCCCCAAAGACTCACGTATAATCGTCCTCGTGGCTCGTCAAATAGAGTTGTGTAAGGATAGGTTTCTTCGCCTAGGGGAATCTCAGCGCGGATGGTTCCGCCTTCGTCGTTGAGGTTGAACAGCGCGACCGAGTGGCCGAATACATTGGCGACGGCCAATGTCTCGCCTTGGGAGGTGATCGCCATGCCACCGGGCACCCGCCGCGTTCGGTCGGGGTAAGTCAGGGTCGTTCGATTGGTCAAGGCGTCGCGGCCGTCGAAGTCGAAGCGGTGAACCACGTCGTCGAACCCACCTGAGACAAACAGGTGCCGTCCATCGCCGCTCCAGACAATCCCCGCGAAGCTGGTGGAGATCACTGCCCCCGAAACTTTGCGGTTGGTTTTGGTGTCAATAAGCATGATTTCATGCTCACCATAACCGGCGTGTTGCACCGCCAGAAGATTGGCGGTCGGGTGGGGGGCGATCATCACTGGGAAGTCCCCGAGCACGATCTGAACACCTGCGGGCTTGAGCGACCAGCCGTTGGGGAGCGTGACGCTTCCTGAATTGTTCATGCCCGGCCAGATTGGCTCGGGATTGACTTGACGCAAGGGAGCCGGCGCGTCAACCGCTTGCCCTGGGGCGGGAGGTTGTCCCCACGCCAACGCCGTAGAAGTCACCGCTACGATCCCCAACGCCCCCGACCAACACATGGCCAACCAAGTCCGGCCGTGCTGAGGGGGCGTGAGCGCTCGAACGTCCAAATGTTTCTGCATTGAAAAGCTCCGTGAATGCCAACTTAACTCGATCACCTGATCCCATCCGTGCCAGCGCGGGCGACGGATTCCCGCGCCCCGCTCAAAGAAGACCATTCCAGCCGGCGACAGCGGCCTTCCGGTCGTAACCACCGGGAACCCCACGCCTTCCAACACGGCGACGGTTGCATGCGTCCCGCGCTGTGGTCCACGTCGCCGTCGAGTCAATCTCATCCTAGCCGTCCGAAATGCCGATCGCCAGCGTTGAGATTATGAAACTTCGATGAATGATGGCGATGGGCTGTAAGGACATGGCATTTTCAGGGCAGTCCCTTGACAGCAAAGCGGACGGGTCGGAGACTAGAAATGACCTCTCCCCTTGGCTTGAGCCGGAACCGACCGATCGGGTTGACCCAACTCGATGGGATGGCTGAGGTTTCGCGTTCGTTCGAGTCTTTGTGACCTGGTGGACATAATGCAACCTGTTCAGGATGTCAATCATCTGGGCATCGCGGTTCGTTCTATTGACGCACATCGACAATTTTATGAGACGTGTCTGGGCGCGGTCTTCGAGTCGATCGAAGAGGTGCCCGACCAGAAGGTGAGGGTGGCGTTTTTGAAGGTGGGCGGGGTCCACATTGAGTTGTTGGAGCCGACTGCCGAAGATTCGCCGATCTCCAAGTTTTTAGAGAAGAAGGGCGAGGGATTGCATCACGTGGCCTACACCGTGACTGACCTGAAGGCGAAGCTCGCCGAACTTCGGGAGGCGGGAGTGGCGCTGCTGGACCAGACGCCCCGCGCTGGTTCGCGTGGGATGGCGATTGCGTTTTTGCATCCCAAAGCGGGCTTGGGAGTGTTGACCGAACTGTGTCAGCCGGCTGGGTTGCACGCGGCTTCGGCGTAAATCAACCCCAGGCCGCCGTCATGGTTGGTCCATGACCAGGTTCCATGACTCAGCGTTGTGGAGCCGGATTCGC
>Ga0209017_10000588_pt1 | contig 34843 bp, 20 predicted proteins | sample YNPBryunderm2012_FD_185812 | JGI IMG/M metagenome (GOLD analysis project Ga0209017, IMG submission 185812) | Anoxygenic and chlorotrophic microbial mat microbial communities from Yellowstone National Park, USA - YNP Bryant MS undermat 2012... ...
CCGCCGATCCCGCCGACGAGGGAACCACCGAGACGCCGCGACTCGAAGCCGATCGGGAGACCGCGGCCACCTCACTCGACGACGAGCCAGAGCATCCTGATTCGGGCGACGTACCGAACTCCTCCCCGTTGCCACCTGAGGCGGCCGAGCCGATCGCGCCCCCAGCTTGGATCGGCTCGCCGCCGCTGATTCACGTGCCTCAGGCTCCGCCAACGCCTCCTTCGGTGCGACGTTCCGATCCACCTCCGATCACCTGGCGACTTCCTGGCGAGGATGAACCAAGCGAAACCCAGGAGAACCAGACCGCGCCGACCGGCTCGACCTGGGCACGAGATCCCCACCCCGAGCGAGCCGGCTCCAACTTGTCCATCCGAGTCATCCTGACACCCGAGGATTCAGACGACGGCGATCCGATCGACGATCCTGCTTCGGAATCGACCTCCTCCTCCCCTCCATCGATCGAGTTTGACGAGGCACCTATGACGCCCTCCGGCGACGAGCTGGAATGGTCCGCCAACTCTGTTTCCCCTCTGACTGGCCACCTCTCAAACACCTCCGACCCACCGTTTGACCGGGGCACGCTCCGCGCGATCGAACTGGTATTGCGTCACGCGGGCCCCGGAGCGCGCGACCCTCTGGCCTTGCTCCCAGCGCTGCGGCGCGGGGACATGATCCCGCCCCAGGCGGCCCGCGACCTGCTCGACGCCCTTCGCGATCTGGAACACGCCTTGGCCGGGCAAACCGTTCTCGAACGCCGCCTCGCCTTTGCCCTTCATCGCCTCGCGTTCGAGGGCCAGATCCTGCTCACTGACGCCGACCACTGGCGTGGAGGGGTCGAAACCGAGGTTGTCGAGTTTCTGAGAATGGTTCAGGAAGCGGTGGACCGGGTGATCTCTGGCCAGGATATCCGGTATTATCAAGCGGACTGAGTGTCGATTCCCCACCACCGCTGGGGACAATCGCGTGGGTCGGGCGCGTTCCCCTTTTGCCGGAGGGAACGGTTGCGTCGGTCAACTCGTCCACCTTGCCCGTCCCCATTGCATTGCCGCCAACCTGCCCTCTTCTCCTTCCTCTCCGGGAGCGCCCACGGTGTGCGAGCCGGACCAATCGTTCCTCCCCCGCCAGGATGATTTGGATTTGCCGATCTTGGGCGACGGCCTGCGAGCCTTCCATTGCGAGCGTCCCCACGACCTCGACGCCCTCAAGGAGGCCGCGCGGCGTTGTGCCGAGGCCGAAACTCCGATCTTTCCCCGAGGCGGCGCGACGGCGCTGGATTACGGCAACCCGCCCGCCCGCTCGGGCGCGGCGTTCGACCTGACCAGACTCCACCGGGTCATCGACTACCCCGCGGCCGATTTGACCATCACCGTCGAAGCCGGGCTGACCCTGCACGCCCTGGCCCGAGTGCTGGCCGCCGAAAACCAGTGGCTGCCCCTGGACGTGCCCGAGGCCGACCGCGCCACGGTGGGCGGTCTGTACGCCACCAACTTTTACGGACCGCGACGCTACGGCTGGGGACGGCCCCGCGACGCGATCATCGGCGTCGGCTTCGTCAACACCCGGGGACAACTCATCCAGGGCGGGGGCCGGGTCGTCAAAAACGTGGCGGGCTACGACTTCCCCAAACTTATGACCGGCGCGCTTGGCACTTTGGGGATTCTCGCCCAAATCACCCTCAAGCTCCGTCCCCGTCCCGAGTCGAACGCTTTAGTCTGGGTGATCTTGCCCAACGCCGCCACCGCCGAACGGCGTCTGACCGAGTTGAACCTCTCGCAAGCCCGACCCACCGCCATCGAACTGCTCAACGCCCCCGCCGCCCGCCAAATCGCCCTTCTCCTCGACCTGCCCGCCCCAGCTCAGGACGACCCCCAAGCCCTGGCTTTGGTGGTGGGTGTCGAGGACAACGCCGACTCGGTGACCTGGCAACTCGATCGCCTGGTTGACGAGCTCAGCCGTACCGACAGCGAATCCGCCACCAACCAACGGCCCGACGTGGCAGCCCTACGCGACGACCGTGCCGGGCCGCTTTGGTCGATCCTGACCGAACTGACCGCCGCGCCCCTCGCGCCCGCAGCCGGTTTGAACGAAGGAGCCCCCCTCCCCGAAACGCCCGCAGTGTCGTTGGCCGCCAACCTGGTGCCCTCCCAAGTCGCCGAACTGGTCAGCAGGTTCGATCCCCGACGTTGGATGGTTCAAGCCCATGCCGGCGACGGCTTGGTGCGGGCCCACCTGATCACCCCCGAGCCTCTGGAGGTGGTCCAACACGACGTCGAGCAGGCCCGGCGATTCGCGGTCGCGGCCAAAGGTAACCTGATCCTGCCCCGCTGCCCCACCGCCTGGAAGCCGACGCTCAACGTCTGGGGCGCGCCGCGACCCGATTGGGCCATCGCCCGCCAAATCAAACAAGCCCTCGATCCCCACCACCTGCTCAACCCCGGCCGCTTCATCGACCGGATTTGAAGTTGACTTGGGATCATGGCGTCTGATTCGCCCCCGGCTCCTCTCCCCCCCCCAGTCAACGCGGTTCCAAACTCCATCCCCCTTCGAGGGAGACACTCCCATGAGCCAGGCCCCCACCACCCCTCATCCCCAATCACCGCCCCCTGTAGAACTCAACCCTTCTTCGCTCCTCCCCCCCGCCAACGCAGACACCCCAAACACGAGCGCGGCCAACGCCATGCCTCGGTTCGAGTTGGGTCACTCGTTGCCGAATCCCAACGCGCCAGCGCGGGGCTCGGTCGCCGAACCAGGAATCGACCTCGATTGGCTCAACCAAAAGATTGACTACCGCCGCTTCCAGGAATGCGTCCATTGCGGCCTTTGTACGGCGAGTTGTCCCACCTACGTCGTCACTGGCGACGAAAACGACTCGCCCCGCGGCCGCATCCATTTGATGCGTTCGATCGTTGATGGCCGATTGGCATTGTCCGACCCGGTGCGTCATCATCTCGACTTGTGTTTGGATTGTCGCGCCTGTGAAACCGCATGTCCTTCTGGCGTGCAATATGCCCACTTGATCGAGCCGTTCCACATTGCCATGCACCGCTCGGCCCCGCCTACGCATCAACCCAGTTGGTTGCGTGCGCTGATGCTGCGGCACTTGTTCCCTTATGCCAACCGTGTCAAGCTGGCGATGATTCCGGCTCGGATCATGCAGAAACTCGGCCTGCTCGACCTGGCCGAGAAGGTCGGCGTGACCAAACTCCTCCCCCCCACCTTGCGACGCATGGCCGCGATGGTGCCCGATGGCTTGGAAGCCCCGCAACGCTTCCCCGAAGTCGCGCCGCCGATCGGTCCCAAGCGAGCCACCGTCGCCTTCCTGACCGGCTGCGTGGCTGACGCCATGTATCCTGGCACCAATGCCGCGACCATCCGCGTGCTGCAACACAACGGGTGCGAGGTCCACGTGCCCAAGGGTCAAACCTGCTGCGGTGCGATCCATTACCACTCGGGAGCTGACCAACCCGCGTTGGCCCAGGCGCGGGCCAACCTCCGGGCGTTCGCCCCCAACCGTTACGACGCCATCATCGTCAACGCCGCCGGTTGCGGCGCGATGTTCAAGGACTATGCCCACATCCTCCCTGAGAGCGACCGCGAGGCCGCCCGCGCCTTCGTGGCCAAGGTCCGCGACATCGCCGAATTTCTGGTCGAGCTCGGGCCGATTCCCCCCACCCACCCCGTCAACGCCACCGTCACTTACCATGACGCCTGCCACCTGCGTCACGGCCAACAGATCGAACGCCAGCCCCGGCAACTGCTGGCGATGATCCCCGGCCTTACCCTCGTGCCCCTCGAAGAGTCGGAACTCTGCTGCGGCGCAGCAGGCACCTACAACCTCACCCAGCCCGAAATGTCGGAGACCCTGGGACGCCGCAAGATGAGCCACATCGCCGCCACCCAAGCCGATTACGTCGCCACCGGCAACGTCGGTTGCATCCTCCAAATCGCCCGCAAGATTAAAGAAACCGGTGCGCCGATGCGTTGCGTTCACCCCATCGATCTACTCGATGCCTCCTACACCGGCCACCCCCTGCCCGCGCCCCCCAAACGTTCTGCAACCTCCTGAACCAACACCCCCAGCCCCCAGCCCCCTCGTCTCCACCTCATCCCACCGCTTGGCTCCTCTCCAATCGGTAGGTCGCTCCCTCGCGCGCGCTTCCAACCCACCCAGCCCACACAACCACCGCAACTCCCGACCCGTGACCGATCATTCCCCGCGATTCGGCTCATCCTCTCTTGACTCCCAGCCGAAATACGATATCAAAGACACGACAGTTTTTTCGTGAGTTCTTTTTCGGGAGTCGTTCATGAGCGATTTGGAGGATGGGGACAGAGCAAGTTTGGGCTGGGATCATGGTCTGCGACTGGCGTTGCTGGTGGGGCTGACGTTGGTTTCCGCCGCGGCGTTGGTTGGGCAACTGATCACGCCGGGGGCGTGGTCGGGGTTTGGGATCACGCTGGACCCACTTTCGGCGATACTGACTCTGCTCGTATCCGGAATTGGCACGGTGACCTTGGTGTACTCCGTGCGTTATTTAGAGGGGCACCCGGCGCGTCGGCGGTTCCTGCGGTTGTTAACCTTCACAGTTGTTTCCGCTTACATCTTGATGTGTTCTACTCATCTTGTGTTGCTCTTTGTAGCCTGGGCAGCGACCAGTCTGGGGCTGCATGGCCTGCTGACCATTGACCCTCGACGGCGCGAGGCGATTCGTCCGGCGCGTAAGAAGTTCCTGATTAGTCGCCTGGGGGATCTGGCGTTGGTTGGAGCGATCGCGCTGATTTACCAAAGCGCGGGCACGTTCGACCTGAATCAGGTACTGGCTCATGTCGGGACGATCCCTGCGTCGGAGATAGGACCAATCGCCATGTTGGTGGCGATCGCAGCGCTGACCAAGTCGGCGCAGTTTCCCTTCCACAGCTGGCTGCCCGAAACGATGGAGGCCCCGACTCCGGTTTCGGCGTTGATGCATGCGGGGATCATCAATGCTGGGGGCGCGTTGGTCATCCGGTTTGCGCCGTTGATCGCACGGGTTCCTGAGGCGTTGCTGCTCCTGAGCGTGGTGGGCACCCTCACGTTGACCTTGGGAATGCTCACCATGTGGGCGCAGGTGAAGATCAAACGAATCCTCGCATGGTCCACGGTGAGCCAGATGGGATTCATGATGATCCAGTGCGGCTTGGGGGCGTTTCCCGCTGCAGCGCTGCACATCGTCGGCCACGGCTGCTACAAGGCGTGGAGCTTCCTGCGTTGCGGCGAGGTTCCGCGGTCCACGTCGTCCAACGGCGTTGGGACAATCGCGCCGGGTCGGGCGTTGGCGCTGGTGAGCTTGGGGACGCTGGCGGCTCTGCCGGGGTTGACGTTCGCCTCCTGGTTGATCGCGTTTTCATGGTGGGACGCGCCAGGTGAACTGGCTTTAGGGATGATCGTGGCGTTGTCCTGCGGGCAGCTTTGGGTCTCTTGGCTGGGGGGCACGACAGCGGGGTTCAAACGAAGCCGGCTCCTTATGGTTCGAGAGGTGTTCACAACGATGGGTTTGACGCTAGCGCTTTGCGTCTGCGCGTTGGGACTCTACCGAGGCGCGACCCTGTACTTGACGCCGACCCTCGGTCCGATCGCGCCTGCCACGGGACCCCTAGCCTGGATCGCCGCCGGATTGCCGGTGGCCGCGATGGTCGCGTTGACGGTGATCCACGCCCTGTTGCCGGTCATCGGTCGGGCCTCGTTGGGTCGCGCGTTCCATGTTCATGCCCTCAACGGTTTCTACTGGGGTGCGGTGGCCGACCGCGTGGTGGACGCCCTTTGCGGCCCTCCCCGTTGTTCCTCCCCTCCATCCTCGCCCATTCCTTCCATCACGTCGGAGGCTCGCCGTGCATCATTTCGTTGAATCCATCGGCGCGCGTCAGTCGGCCGAGACCATTTTGAACGACGCAATTCAAACCTGCCTGCTCATCCCCCCTCTTTGGGATTTGCGCAACTTCGTGGCCGTCAACCCGTTTCTGGGATTCGCCTCGCAACCCTTTTCCCAGGCCGCGCGGGTTTTGACCGACCGGCTCGACGCCCAATCCCTGCCTGTTTTGGCCGACTATCAAGCCCGCTGGCGAATGGGAGAATTTGGGCCGGAGGATCTGGCCTCGGCCGCAGCGCGTGCTGGCTTCGACCCCACGCGACTGGAAGCGATCCTCGAAGGCCGCGAGAGGATGCCCTTGCGTCCCTCGTTGACCCCTCTCACTCTAGCCGAGCGGATTGACCAAGCGCGGGGGACTGACTGGCGAGACCAAACCACCCGCGCCGCGGCCCGCTGGTGCGCTGTCTATGCTAGCGACGGCGGACGGTTCGTCGGAGTTGCGCGGCAACGCCTTTACCCTAGCTGGCGTGAATTCGCCCAAACCGACCGCAGTCTGGAGATTGGAGGATTGCGCGGGTTCCGTCGCTGGGTTGGCACCCTGCCCGAGACCGCCGAGGCGGCCCTGGTCGAGTTGAGCCAACGTCACGGCCTCGATGGCCCCGAACGTCCCGCGCGGTTTCACCGTTTGCTCGGCGGCCTATTCGGCTGGGCCTCCTTCCTGCGTCGCTACGCCTGGGAACGCGACCCCAACGATCCCGGCGACGTTCTGGACCTGCTGGCAATCCTGCTGGCGTTGGATGTCGCCGTGGCCGAGTGCTGCGGAATCAACACAATCTCCTCAGACTCAGACGCTCATCATCTCACACCCCGAATGGTCGAGGACGAAGCGATTCGTGTTCTCCTGCAGGACGCCTGGGAGGACGGGGTCGCGCGTCGTCTTCTAGGACGCCTTGTAGCGCCGCCGTCACGAACCGAGGCCAAGCCGAACCGTCCCCGGGTCCAAGCGGTCTTCTGCATCGATGTGCGATCCGAACCATTGCGGCGTCACTTGGAAGCAGTCGCCTCCGACATTGAGACCCGCGGGTTCGCGGGCTTCTTCGGCGTGGCTTTGGCTTGGCGTTCCGAAGGGAGGACTGACGCGCGCTGTCCAGTGTTGCTCAAGCCGGGGGTGACCGTTGAGCATCGGGTAGCGACCAGTGAATCGTCGAACCGTCCCCGCGCCGGGGCGGTCGCCGCTCAACTTCAGAACGCGCCGGCTTCCGCCTTCTCGTTCGTCGAGATTCTGGGTCCGGCGTATGGTCTGAAACTCACCCGGGACGCTTTGGCGTTGAGTGACGCCGGTTCTTCATGCTGTGGCGAGCATACCGGTGGATTTCAACTGGATCACGCTGAACTTTCCCGCCAGGCTCAGCTCGATCTGGCCGTGGGTATCCTCCAGAACATGGGGTTTGCCGACCGGTTCGCCCGTCTGATCCTGTTGTGCGGCCATGAAAGCCACAGCGCCAACAATCCTCACGCCGCAGGTCTGGATTGCGGAGCCTGCGGCGGTCACGGCGGGGCGATCAACGCGCGGGTGGCCGCGGCTTTGCTCAACGACCCCGCCATTCGCACAGGGCTGGTCCAACGCGGTTGGTCGTTGCCGTCGGACACCCACTTCCTGCCTGGCGTGCACGACACCACGACCGACGAGGTGAGATTGCTCGATCTGGAACGGCTGCCCCAAAGTCATCGGGACGACCTGGAACGGCTGGCGGCCGACCTGAAGGAGGCGGGTCGGCGGGTTCGTCAGGAACGCGCGGCCGATCTCGGTTTGGCGAACCGTCCCTTGTCGTTGCTGGATCGTCGATTCAAGCGACGCGCTGCGGATTGGTCCGAGGTTCGTCCCGAGTGGGGACTGGCACGCAACTGCGCCTTCATCGCCGCGCGACGCGAACGCACCCGGGGCGTCAATCTGGAGGGACGCGCGTTCCTTCACGAATACGACGCGGCACGCGATCCGGAGCAGTCTGTTCTCACCTTGATCCTAACCGCGCCGATGGTGGTGGCCTCTTGGATCAACCTTCAATACTTCGCCTCTACGATTGATCAGGCCACGTTTGGCTGCGGCGATAAGGCGCTCCATAATCGAGTGGGCGGTCTAGGCGTCGTGCTGGGCAACGGCGGCGATCTGCGGGGAGGGTTGGCGGTCCAGTCGGTCCATGACGCTCAGGGACGCTGGTTCCACGAGCCCCTGCGGCTTCAGGTGGTGGTGGAAGCTCCTCGTGAGAAGATCGAGCGAGTTCTGGCCGCCCATCCTTCGGTTTACGACCTGGTGCGTGGGGGCTGGGTGCGTTTATTCGCCCTCGATCCCAACTCGGACCAACTGGCGTTGTACGTCCCGGAACGGGGATGGGAGGCTTGGCGATGTCAGGATCCGGCACAAGCTCGACCCGCGTTCTCTCCAGATTCCACCAGCAGATGATCTCTTCCGCCGACCAAACCGACTGCGTCCAACCGACCTTGACCCCACCCGCATCGCAGTCTCCAGCTCAATCCGCTTCCCCCGCGTCCCCGGTTCAACAGGCGCGGGGGGAGACGGGGTCCAATGCGTCCTGGACGTTTTTGAGCAACCATGCCCACGTGCTTTTGGTCTTGTCCCGCGACCCGGATATCCGGGTCCGCGAGGTGGCCCAACGGGTCGGCATCACCGAACGCGCGGTGCAACGGATCATCGCGGATCTCGAGGAGGGCCGCTACATTGAACGGGAGCGCCACGGGCGACGCAATCGTTATCGCATTCACGCTGAATTGCCCCTCCGCCATCCGGTTGAGTCCCATCGCCGGGTGGCCGACCTGATTCAACTCATTCTAGGGTCGTGAACGGCTCAAGGGTGTGGCCGGTCGCAACAGACTGGGGATCATGGGGAAGATGGGGAAGCGGAGGTCATATGATGATCGAGACGTTTGATCATCACAATGCGTCGTCCTCCCTGTTCGATTCGAAACTCGTCCACGAGTCCCCGGGCCATCATCAAACCGAACCCGCCGTCGCGTAAGCCCAGACGTTGGCGAATTTCCAAGTGGAGAAACGGATCATCGGCGTGGGCGGCGTGAGGCAGACAGGAGGGGTCGAACCCCTCGCCTTGGTCGCTGATCGCGATCTCCAAACGATCGCGCCACCAACTCCAGACTAGATCGACCGGACATTCTTTGCGAAAGCGATTGCCCCATTCTACGGCGTTGCCGCCAATCTCCAACAACGCCAAATGAAGGTGGCGGGACTGGGTCGAGGAGAGTGGAACGCCGCTTTGAAGCCTTAAAACTCCCTCCGCCACCCAGCGCAGCACATTGAGGTCGCTTTGAAACTCCAGGGAGACCCGGGCGATCAAGCCATCGCGTCGTCGTTGTTCCAATCGTCGCAGCGTTTCGCGGAGAACCTCCATCAGGAGATCGGGCCGAGCGAGGCAAGCGTCCTGGGACAACAAGGCGTCCACGTCGGATCGGATTCGAACCGGTGGAATCGGCTCGGCGGTGGGCCAGGGTGGGTTGAGAACCTGATCGCGTCGGACAATCCGAACGAGAGGAATGGCGAGGAATCGGGGATCGACGCGCCACTCGAACAAATCCCCAAGCTTGGAGCGGGACCCCGCGAATGGTTGGGGATCCAACCGCAGAATCCGAGGCGGGCTGTCTGGGTCGAAGCTCGGGGGTTCGCCGGTGGAGGAACCACCCCCGATAACCGCCTCGCGTTCCAAGTCGTCCCGTTCGATTCTCACCACCAAGCCTCGCCGGACCAATAGGTTGTCCAGCCGGGCGGTTTCGTCACCGTCGTCGTATATCAGTCCGATGATTCCGACGCGGCCGTTCCACCGATTCGACTCCACGTTCGTCGCTTCCGAGAGAGTCGAGTGGGGGGATCGACTCGGAGAGGGTGGGATTCCACTCATCAAACCATATTCCCGGAAGACGTAAAAAGGATGAAGGATTTGTGGATCTGGACAAGCGATCTGTCGTGTCGGAGAGGTTCGTCATGTATGAAGTTCGACGATGTCGCAATCGTGCAGTTGGTGGTCGCGTTTGACGGTTTGCCCGTCGAAGACGCCGGTTCCCCAGACCTTGGCGTACTTGAGGGAGTTAGCAAGGTCGCGGTGAATGCGTTCCGCCAGGTCGTGGACTGTCCCGCCGATGGGCAGTGTGAAGGGGTCGGTCATGTCAACCGGTTTACCGGGCGTTTTGGTGTAAACCCGGATGATTCCCAAAGCGTTGTAAATGGTTTCTTTGAGCAATTCAAGACCATCGCCCCTGGTGGCCGAAACGACCAAGATTGGCAGGCGTTCGCTCAACCATTCCTTCAAAAGGGCCAGGCGGTCCTCAGCGTCGGGCGCGTCGCACTGGGTGGCCGCCAGAAGGGTGGGTAGATAGTGAGTGGTTTCGTCCTCGTCGTCCACCGGAGGTTGGGCGACCAGATGAACCTTGGAGGCGGCGAGCCGCTCCAAAGTGACCTCCACCCCGTCGATCAGGTCGTCATCGGCCAGACTAGCCACCAGCAACACGACATCGGCCTGACGCACGAGGCCGGGCAACCACGGCTCCATCACGTCGCGGGAAATGGCCGGCGTATCGATGAGCTGAATTTTGACCCCGCGCGTGGCCATCATGCCTGGAATCGGAATCCGCGTGGTGAAGGGATAGGGAGCGATCTCGGGCTTGGCTGCCGTCAGCGCCGCCAGCAAGGCGCTTTTGCCCGCGTTGGGTGCCCCCACCAACACGACCCGCCCCGCCCCCTCGTGGGGGATTTTGTGTACCGCCTTGCCTTTGCCCGTCCCCGGCTTGCCACCCCCCGACTCGAGATCATCCATCAACTGACTGATCTTTCGTTTGAGCTCCGCCTGAATCTTTTCCGTCCCCTTGTGCTTGGGCAATAAACGGAACATCTCACGCAGCTTCTCCAGTTTTTCACGGGGCTGGGTCGCGCGCTTGTATTCCTCCTCGGCCTTGTGGTATTGGGGGGTCAGGTTGGCGGGCATCGGGTCAACCTCCAGAGAGGGAACGAACTCCATCGTTGATTCATTTTGGCTAGTCGCCACGCGGTTGAAAACCGCCCGCCTTGACAATTCGGGCGGGTCACGGAATTCTCCCCGCGTGTGATGGAGGCATCCCCCCGTCCGTCGGCCGAGCAAAGAGGACGACCAAGCCCAATCCGGCCAGGGGTGGCGAGCAACCCAAGCCAACCAGCTATCCTTTTATGATCATTATGATGGGTGATGTTGAGTCTGGATTAACCCAACGAGGCGGGAGGGAGGACAGAGCGTGAGAGGATGCCGGTCAGGGATAATCCGCCGCGCCCCGACCCTCGCCATGATCCTGAAGGTCGCGGGTGCCGCGGTCGGCATGACGATCGCCCCGTGGTGCCCGGCTCAAGTCACGCCCAGGGACGCCGAGACCTCGGCGATTTTGATCCTGGCCGCGCCCGCCGATCTCGCCGACGCGCCCGACGACCTCGCTCACTCGACAATGCGTCTAGGAGTAGGGTCTCGGCTTCGGGTGCGCGCGCGTCTGGAAGGTGGTTGGGTCGAGGTTGATCCGCCTCCTGGCGTGGTGGATTGGATTCGAGCCGACGATCTGGAGACGCTCGACGACGACCGCGCCCGTGTCCGCAACGATCGAGCCGCCATCCGTACTGGGCGTCCTGGCGCGATTCTCCCTGGCCCGATCAAACTGCGACTTGATCGGGGAACCCTCGTGCGGCGAGTTCCCTCCGCCACCTTGGGCGATCCCTCCTGGACGGCGATTCTCCCTCCTACCTCCGATCGCCGCTACGTCAAACTTCAGCGTGCGACCAACACCCCAACCCAACCCGCCGAACTCCGAAATCAGAGCCTCGGCCCTCAAGGCGACGATCGCCCACTCGCCGCGCGAACTCCCAGAATCGGTTTCCGGGTCGCTTCGGACTCCGGGACTCCGCCAAATGATCGCTTGGACGACAACGCTTTGATCGACATCGACACTGGTTTAGCGACGTTGGATGCCCGCTACCGGGCCATTCTGGCACGTCCCATGTACGCCTGGTCGTTTGAGGATGTGGAGGCTCGTTACAAATCGGCCCTGGACGCCACCGATGATCCGGCCCGCCGCCTGGCGATCGAACGCCGTTTGGCCACGATCGCCCGACAAAAGACGCTCGCCGAGTCGGCCAGGATGTTCCAGGACGCGCTGGAATCCAGCCAACGACGACAGGAGGAACTGCGCGCAGCGACCCGCGAAGCGTTCCGTCAGGTCCAGTCGGAACGCTTTGCAGCGGTGGGCGAATTATATCCCTCCGACAAACAGCGGGCTGGTACCCGACTGCTGGCCCTGTTCGATCCCAACAAGGGCGGCGTGACCGCTTACCTCGCGCTGCCGCCGGGCATGAGGGCCGATCGTTGGATCAGTCGAACCGTAGGGGTCGAGGGAGCCATTTCGTTCGACTCCGACCTCAACGCCCGTGTCATCGACGTTACCGATCTTGAACCACTCGACGAACGTTGATGCGACTCGGGACCGCACCCGCACCCGCCCAACGACCGACCAGCGTGCAAGGAGCCATCTCGTTCAAAGAACCACGAACACCTCTTTTCAATCAATCTCGAACGTTGACTTGCGGTCAACTGGGCAGGACTCGGATGAACCGCTTGCCCAGGCGGGCGAGCCAGTGATCGAGGTCGGAGTCGCGGGAATCGGTGACCGATCCCCAGCGCACCACGGCGGCGAAGCGATGATGGGGGGAATCAGCGAATTCGGAAAGGGCGCGGGCGCTGGGCATGACTAGCACGGGACCGCGACGCGGAGCGGCCAAGGGGCGGGCGTCTTTGACGATCCCTTCGATCCAGGCGATGCGGTCATCCAGCTCCTTCAGGTCGGCCTCCACCCCGGCGATCGATCCCCGGTTCAACGTCACAGAGGAGGCGTGATGATAGCCGTTGGACTCTCTGTTGTGGTGGCCTCCCGGGTCCGAGGCATGGCGCGAAAACCCGTGATCGGCCATCGCTTCAAGTGTGACCGCTTCGGTTCGGCGTTGTTCCCGCGCAGCGCGGTCGCGGACCCGTTCGAGAAGCTCCAGGGCCTCCTCGAACGCCTGGGGGTCGATTCGTTCGAGGGCCGCGTCAAGTCGTTCGACCAGGGGAGAGGGTGGCAGTAAGGCGAGCAACCGGCGATAGGGTTCGATGCGGCGACTCAGCGTGTCGTGGGTCAGATCAGCGGCGCGTTCCCGCAAGTCGTCGAGCAACCGTAGTTCCACCTGGCGACGCAGACGGATCAGACGTTCCAGCGTCGGAGCGGCGGCCAGTTGTCCTTCTTGAAAGATGAGTTCTTCCTCGCCTAACCAGTCGTAACGATCGGCGCGAAAGCCCCAACGAACCAGTTCACGCACCAACGGTTCCCAGACTCGGGCGACCCAACCCAAATGGTCGCGTAAACGCTGGGCCCAGGAAGCGGCCCACGAGCGGTCCAGCAAGAGACGAGATTGATCGTCGCTGGGCCAGGGTTCGGTTCCCAGAGGACGCATCCAGTGATTCCAATCAACGGCGGCCTGAGCGACTTCGGTGGGGTCGATTGACTCGGCCGTGGCTAGGTGGTCCAGACGATCGGGCCAAGCGCGGAAGAAGCCGGCGGGGGTAGTGGGAATCGGGCCGGACTCCCGAGGCGGGTCGTCCCAACCAATTGCCAAGGCGATGATTTTCCAGGCTGGCTCGGGTTCGATCGCGCGGATCGCCTCAGCCATTCGTTCAGCCAACCCGAGCAAACCGTGGATCGCTGGTTCGCCGCGGGTCAGGGCCGAATCGGTCCACAACGCGGAGTGGTCGCATCGGCTGGTTCCGCCACCCCAATCAAGCATGGCCCGGCGGTCGGCGCGGGCAGCGCGGGCTTCAGGTCCCCACCCACCCCGGTCGGCGAGGGACCGCCAGACCCGCAGCTGATCCCGCGTGGGAAGATCGCCAGGGTCGGGCAAGGGCCAAACGGTCCAAGACGCCTCCAGGTCTCGATCGGCTGTCTCGACCGCAACGCTGAGAGCTTTGGAGTTTTCCCGTTCCCACTCCTCTCGAACCGTTCGAACCACGCGACGTGGGACCGGTCCCTTAGCCATGCCTTCGGTCAAAAGCACCACCACCCGACGCTTTTGCAGATCGTCGCGCAACCGGATCAACCGACGCATGAGACGCTCCCAAGCCTCCGTGTCGTAGGCGTCGCGGTCGGTCCCGCCCCGAGTGTCGGCCCACTCGGCACGACCACCCCAAACACTGGCCGATTCCCGAAGCGCCGAGAGGTCCAGCCAGTCCGAGACCACCACCAACACGGTCTGATCGCCCAGATCAGCCGCGTCAGGATTGAACGGAAGTTCGTCGAGCCAAGTCTCGGTCTGGGACCGCGTCATAAGCTGTCCTCGACGGCTGACCGAGTCGAGAGGCTCGCCGACCACTTCGTTGACACTGGGAGCCGGCACAATCAATATACCGGAACGCTCGCCGTAGACGTTGTAGGATTGCCAGGATTCGTTTTCGAGATCACCGAGGATGAGCAGGTTTCGACTTGTCGAATCCCAGTCCAGTTGGAGCGCCTGGCGGTTGGGATTGGCAAATCCGCTGGTCTCGGCCTCGAACCACCAGGCCGGCCGCGGCCCGCCAGCTCTCAGTACACCACGAACTGCCGCGTGGACAAAGCGCGGTTCCAGATCGGATCCCGAAACCAACCGCGATTCCAACGACCGGGAATCTATGCTCGGTCCGTCTCGATCGACCCGGACTGCATAACTGCGCGGCACTTGGGCAGGATCCCCAAGTGGAATCGACAGATCCGCGTTCACCCAGGCCGCTAACGATAAGGGTTGAATCATCGTATCACGTCTCGAATCATCTTCGCCGTGAACCGCCGGATTGCGACCGGAAACCTCGTCCCGGCGGCCTCGTTGGTTTTGTTTCCGCGTCCGACCGACCGACCAGATCAGACCATCATCCTCAAGCGTTTCGTCTTGGGACCGGGACGCGGCATCTCGTCAAACCCGAGGAACCCCTGGCAAAGGGGATCGTGCGTTTCCATCGGGCCTCCTCGGCAAACCTAAATCACCTTCTTTTCCCTTGATCTGATCTGTTGGAAAAAATCCACCCAACTCACCTCTTGCGTCATCTTTTTCAACACGTTGGTCAACTTTAATGGGACGAGACGACATGATTCTGCTAAGTGGCGTCTCCATGCCAATCGGTCTCGACCATGCCCAATGCCCTCCCTCTTGAACCCGAACGAAGTTGGTTCGATAATTGCTTGTGACGAACAGCCCGATCACCAAAACACCAACACCCCGGTCGGGTGGTCGAAGGGTCTACCAGACGCGGTGGGTGAAAGGCGCGGTGTTTCCCCAAGCTCCATCCCACGCTCACTCGCCGGGTTGCGAGGTTCCGCCCCAAGTTCTGCCCATCGCGTGACTTGTGATCGAACATCCCTTCACCCAAGGAGAACGCGATGGGTCGCTGGGCGGGACGAATCGACTCCAACACCCTGGCGCGGTTTTGCCGACTCTGGTCCCAGTCGCTCTCCGGCGGCGTGGACTTGAACCGCACCCTGGCGACGCTTGAGCAACGCTTCGGCCAATCCGGCCTAGGATCGGCACTTGGCGTTGTGCGTCGTTCGCTCCAAGGCGGCGCGACCCTGGTCGAGGCGCTCGAAGACAGTGGAGCGTTCGACTCCTTCTTCGTGAGCCTCATGAGGGTAGCCGAAGCCCGCGGCGGTTACGCCGAGACGTTACGTGAGTTGGCTGACCATTACGAACGACGCCATCGCCTAATCCGAACTGCCCGCGGCGCGCTGATCCAGCCGGCGATCGTGCTGGCACTGGCCTTCCTGGTGACAATTCTGGTCGCTTCCCTGGCGTTGCCCGCGTTCGCCTCGCTCCTGACCGATCTGGGCGACCCCAACGGCTTACCCTGGGTCTCTCGCGCTTTGATCGCCCTCAGTGACTTCATGACCGTTTTCGGCTGGTGGCTGATCCCAGCCGGCGTGATCGGGTTGGTTTTGCTAGGGCGACTCTGGTACGCCACGCCGCCGGGCAAAGCCAGTCTCGACGCCCTGGCGGCGCGTCTGCCAGTCTTCGGCGGACTGGCGCGGTTGATCGACAAGGTGCGGTTTGCCCGTTCGCTCTCGGTTCTGCTCGACGGCGGCCTCCCTCCCGACCAGGCGCTGGAACTCACTGCGGGCACCCTCAATCTCACCGGCTCGCAGCGGATCGTGGAGGATCTCCGCCAAGCGGTTCTCGATGGCGAGGAGATGAGCCCGGTTCTGAGAATCCGAGCCGAAGACTGGTGGGGACCGGAACTGGCCGACGTGGTGGAAAACGGCGAGGAGACCGGGCAACTCCCCGAAGCGCTGGCGCGTCAAGCCAAGGTGGACGAACACGACCTGGAGCAGCGGGTCAAGAACCTCTCGACTTTGGTCAAGCCCCTGATCACCATCGCTTTAGGCCTCCTGGTCCTTTTCATCGTGCTGGCCGTGGTTGTTCCCTACATCTCCGTGCTTCAAAACCTAGCGGGTGGGAGTTGATTCGGCGATGACGGATTGGCGCGAGGCGGACGAAGAAACGCGGAACCTGCTGCTAGGTTTGCTGGCTCTTCACGAAGGTTGGCTCGACGAATCGCAGCTTATCAACACCTACTCGGCCTGGGTCCAAACCGGTTCAGATCGGTTCGAGGCGATGCTGTCGGCATACAACCGCCTGGACACCAGCCAATTGGTGCGTCTTTTCACGATGGCCGCCGATGTTCTAAAACGGCATCAAGGCGACCTTCACGCCTGCGCTGAGGAACTTGGCCAAAGCGCCCTGTTGAGTTTGCTCCAGAGTCGGTTTGGTCGTCCCGACGGCCCGCCCGTTTCGGAGGGGGTCTCCGGCTCGGAGACCCTCGACACCCATCAACTCCAACAGGCCGACACGGTTGACCGATCCAGCGAGTCGCCTCCTTCCCTCAAGACAACTCCGCACGAATCGGCGCGACCATCCTCTGAAATCTCGCCATCGTCGTCGCAACTCGATCTAGCAGGATTCTCGACGGCTGAGACCGTCCAGGTCTCGCGCCCGTCGGCTTCGGGCAGTTCCAATTTCCCGCTCCCCTCCCACAACCCACGCCCAGATGACGATGGCGGTAATCCCACGGTGAATGCCACTTTGCCGACAAGGGACGCCTCCACCCACGCCGCTCCCCCACCCAACGAGGGACGGTCGCCACTCTCCGCACTCTTAGGCGGTTCGACCGGCAACGCCGGGGATCTCACGCCGCCACCCTCTACGCCGGACCGCTTCTTTCACGACTCAGAAAGCGCCGGCGATTCTCCTCAGACGCCTCAAGTCCTCATTCATTCCTCCCCACCCAACCGCAACACCCCGGCTTCCGACACTCCCAAAGGCTGCTCCCCCGAGCCTCCATTCGAGACCTCGACAATCCCCGCGCATTTCCCCTTGACCAGCGAAGCGAGAGAGAACCAGCAGACGCGGGAGAGCCTCACCGGAAACCGCGCCCGTTGGGCTTTATCGACGCCCCAACGGTTCCAAATCGGCCATTTTTTCAAAAGCGGCGGGTTAGGTGACCTGTTCCACGCCACCGATCGGAAGCTCGATCGCCCGGTGGTCGCCAAGTTCATCAAGCCCAGCAAGGCGATTCCCAAAGCGTGTCGCGAATTCATCCGCGAAGCTAAAATCACCGGCTCTCTGGAACACCCCGGGGTCGTCCCGGTCTATGACCTAGACAACACCGAATCGGGTCTGCCGTTTTACACCATGCGCCTCATCGACGGCGAAAGCCTGGAGGATCACCTCAAGCCCTTTCATCAACTGCTCAACCATTGTCTCGGCGAGAGGGAACGTCGGGTCCGCTATTCGGAACTCCTGATTCGATTCATGGATGTATGTGACACGATCGCTTACGCCCACTCCAGAGGGATTGTCCACCGCGACATCAAGCCAGCCAATATCATGATTGGCCGATATGGAGAAACGATCGTGCTGGATTGGGGTCTGGCGCGACGGGTAAGACGAGTCCGCGAGTTGTTCGGCGATCGCAGCGCGGTTCTCGCCTCGGTGTCAGCCGTCTCGCCATCGGACAGCTTAGAGGAAGCGGCCTACCGCTCAACCCGAAACGTTTCGGCGGCCCACTCGTCTCAAACTACACCTACCCCCATCTCCCCGCCCAAGCAATCGGTCACTGACCATCGGGACGCGGGAGGGCCGATTGGCCACCATGCCGATGAGCGAACCTTGGACCAAACCATTTCCTCCACCAACCTAGAATCCACACCCGCCGCCGATTCCCCGTCCCATTCGGCGTCGTCCCATCAAACCCAATCCCATCCCAACCCCCCTTCTGATTCACTTGAAGAGACCATTGAGTTCGCTCATTCCCCCCTGAGCGCTGAGATTCCCTCAATGAGTGGATCGGTCAGGCTCGACCCGGGAATGACCGCCGCAGCGCGTTGGGAGGATGGCAAACTGGTTATCAACAATCCGCTGCTCACCCAGGAGGATGAGGACGAGGGAGATTTCATCAAAGGCACCCCTGAGTTTATGAGTCCCGAGCAGGCACTGGGACTCAATCGCGAAATCGATCATTACAGCGATATTTACAGTCTGGGCGTCACGCTTTATCAGGTGCTAGTCGGTCGCAAGGCGTTCGGTGAACGAGGAACCGAACCTCTGGAGTCGGTGCTGCAAAAGGTGATCCAAGGGATTTTCCCGCCTCCCCGCGCCGTCAACCCCCATGTGCCGCGTCCTCTGGAGGCGATTTGTCTCAAGGCGATGGCGACTGCGCCACAGGACCGTTACGCCAGCGTCCGCGATCTCAAGAACGATTTGAGCCTTTGGATCGCCGACGAACCGGTTTCCGCCTACCGCGAACCTTGGTACCAACGGTTGTTCCGGCACTATCGCAAGCACCAATCCTCCTACCAAGCCGCCGTCGCCGCCATCGCGGTGCTGATCGCCGCTCTGATCGTATTCGGCCTGGCGCTAGGCACGATCCGCACAGCGGAAAAGGACCGCGCTGATGTGCGGCTCTGGGTCTCCACCGAAAGTGATCAACAGTTCCAGGAATTGACTCGAACGCGCTTAAGTCCCAACGGTTCCAAGTCGATTCCCATCTCGCAGATTGAACCCCTTCTCATCGAACAACTCCGCACCCCGCAATTTGAGAAGGATCGATCACGGCGCGTCCGAGCCGCCGTCTGGTTGGCTCTCTTCGCCACTGCCCCGCCCCCAGACGGCCTTGACTACAACCGCGAGTTCCTTACGCATCTCGACGCCCTCTCACCTCAACAAATCCCCACCCTGGTTGAACTTTTCCAACAATCCCCTTCCCCGCGGCGTGACGCGATCCGCCGGCAATTGGAGCAGTGGCTCGCCCAGGAGCAAACCAATAACCCCGGACGCCTCCAAGCCGCCGCCCTCCTCTGCGCACCACTACCCACCTCCCTCGACTCGACCGGAAAAGCGGCAATTGTCCCGGATCCAACCAGTCCAGCATTCGAGTATGAGCTCAACGAACACCAAGTCGCCTGGATCGTCGCCGACCTTGTTGAACAACCGATCGGCGAAATCCAATCCTGGACCCGGTTGTTTCTCAATCAGGCCGAACGGATCCGACCACGATTGCTGAGCGATTATCGTCAGACCAAAACGAGCCAACAACGCTTCATCCTTATCGAATATTATCTCGCGTTTTGCGAAAACGACCTTTCCGCCCTGGTGGATCCCTTGCCGTTCGTCGCGTCGGAGGACTTTGTCAAACTCTTCAACGCCTTGAGGCGTCGGATGAGTGAACCGGGTTCGCTCTCGGCGTTCCAACGCGAAGCGATCATCCAACGTTTGAGAGCGGCTGCCAGCAGCACGTCATTGGAGACTACGATTCGCCTACAGTCGCCCCAGGCATCCGACGGGGTCGAGATTCGCTTCCCCGCCGATCTTGACGACTTGATCAAACGACCCGGCATGGTCTGGTCCAAACGGGGTTGGGTCGCCGCCGACCTCGACCACCGCGAATTGGAACGGCTCGATCAGGCTCTCAGCCGTCGCGGCTATCGCCTGATCCGTTGCCGGCCCTGGCGAAGTTCTCTGGGTCTGCGATTCGCTGGCGTTTGGGATCGCCCCTACAGCGACAAGCCCCGCTCACCTTCCTGGGAACTCGAACCCGAGCTCGACCCCCAACTCAATCTGCACTCCCCCAACCAACAGGTTCCATCGATCGAGTCGCCAGTCCTCAAGACACATCTAGCCAAACGACGCGCTGAGGGCTGGCGACTGATCGACGCCTCCTTCACCCCGTCGCACGACGTTCCAAATCAGCTACCAACCCTTGACGCGGTTCGGTTGTGTCTCCTCTGGCATCGAGACGACCCAAGCGACCCCCCCGCACCGACAACCACGTTGACGTTGCTTCCCAAAATTAGCGAAGATCTCACCCAACTCATTCGACTTGATCACCTCACCACTTCTGATCAACACGAACTCTTTCTGGTCCTCGAGGAGGAAGGTCGATCCAGTCGGATCGTCTCCGATGCTGATCTGGGAATGATTCGCGCTTTGGAGCTCGAAGGGGAAGCCCCGATCGACCTGACGATCGAACCGGTTCCACCGGCACCACCGCATCAGACCGAGTTGATCGAACGACTCAATCCCCTTCTCGGCATCGAAGCGGCTGGCGGCGTGCTGAAGTCGAACGCTCGAATCAACGACGGCGAGACTCCTAAACGCGAGAAGCGCCAAAATCGTGTCGCTCCGCTCACCTATCGGGCTTGGGGTCTGGCGATGTGGGGTCTCTGGACTCGGGCCGGGCGAGACGTGCTGATAGCGCGTTCCGACGAAATGTCTCTCCATCGCAAATGGATCAACGACGCCATGATCGACGCGGCCGCCGATCGGGAAGTCGAGGGTCTCTGGAGGCTTCAAGGCCGTCTTGATCACCAACCCAAGGCGGCTCATCCCGAAGCCGCTCAAGGTGTAGCCTGGGGCCGCGTCGCCAAGATCGTGGAATCGGTTCGACCCAAGGTGGCCAAGACCTTGTTGGAGGGTGCCGCGCGCGCCTTGGTCCAAGCCGAACGCAATGGCTTCGGCAACCTGCCCAAACTCATGGGTCAAACCTTGCCGCGGGCTTTCCAGCATGACAAGGAATTCCAAACAATGCTGGCCCGTCTCCAGGCCGACCAGACCCACCGCCTGGTCCTCGACAACGCGCCGGACCGTCGCGGCTACATCCTGCTGTTTGACCTACCCCGACCTGACCACGCTTCCGCCCAACTCGCCACTTTGCCTGAGACCCTGGCCGCTCCCCCCGACCAGGCGATTCCCACCACCGCGGCCGTTCTCAACCACCAGGGACGCATCCGGTTCGCTTCGGTCTGGCAGCAGATTCTTCCTCCGCCAGAGACCTGCCGCGAACCCAATCTTCAGCTGGCTCAAACCGCCCTGGCGCTCCTGCTGCTAGACCACGACGAGTTGGCGCTACGATCGCTTCGCCTCGACGCGGATCCCACCTTGCGACATCGACTCATCGAGCGCTTGGAAACCGTCATGCCTGAACTCTGCGCGCGGGACCATCTCCTGCCCTTGCTGAGTCGCCTCGCCAACCCCAATGACTTTGAATCGGTTGATCCTGGAATTGTCCAAGGTTTGATTTTGGCGCTGGAGGCACTGACCCCCCATCCCCAGCGCGACGACGCATCGTCGCCTCCCCCCGACGCGATCGAGCTTCTGAAACGGATTCACCGCGACCATCCTCACGCTGGGGTTCACTCCGCTGCCGAATGGCTGCTCAACCGCTGGGGACAACAATCCTACCTCAATGAGTTCCTCCAAAGCCGCGCGGGGCGGAAGCCGGACGAACACTTCGATTGGATGGTCAACTCTGCCGGCATGACTATGATTCGGATTCGCGTGCCTCGGGAACCGATCGAAGTGGGTCTGGCCCCCCCCGAATTGATTCTGGAGCGGCCTCGGGAAGAACGTTTGCGATACCTGACCCGCCGCCATCGCTTGGTTTTACCCATCGACTTCGCCGTGTCGGCCCACGAGGTCCGTCTCCGCGAATATAGACGTTCTCTGGGCCGAGATTCCGTCAACGACTCAAAAGGGTCAGGGGACATCCCCGCCCAAAGCCTCTCTTTGACCGAGGCGCTGCGGTTTTGCCAGTGGTTGAATCATTGCGAGTTGGCCGACCAGCCCAACGCGCTGCCCCCCTACCAAAGAGATAACCCAACCCCAAGAGATACCAATTTCAACGAGCCAGTTCTCGACGAACTGATTCTCGACGACCACTGGCGTGTCTTGGGCGGCTATCGCCCGTGGACCCGAGGCGAGGCGGAATACGCCACTCGCGCTGGCAGCACCGGCCTCACCTTTTTCGGCGACGACCTGAGTTTGGCCGATCGCTACGTCTGGTTCGCCGACAACACTGAGTTGCGGCCCAAACCCGTCGGCCTTAGTCGTCCCAACGCCTGGGGGTTATTTGACACCTTGGGCAATATGTCGGAATGGACCTTCACTCCCCGTGACGATGTCGATCTCAACCGCAGCCTGGGGCGGGATCCGCTTTGGGACGGACGCTCGATTCGACCCGACCACCCCTTCACTGATGAAACCCTCGTGGAGGTGATGGCCACCTCGTTCCGATCCAATCGGTCAGAACTTCGCTCTGGCTTGGTCTTTCAGGAAGGGTTTGGACGCCTCAGCGAGGCCATCGGCTTCCGAGTGGCGCGGGGGTTACCCGAGGGACGTTGGTGACGCGGGAACCCTTCCAAGTCACCGGCCCGTCACCAGCCAGCCCCAACGCGAATCTGAAATCGCCGCGGCGGATCGGGCGATTCACCCGATCCGCCGCAACCGCCTTGAAATGTCATGGCAGGTGGAGTTCAAAACCGAATGGATGAATCGTTGAGCCGTGATCCAACCTTGGCGGACCAACGTAGTTAGGGTTCGTTACGCCAGTCGGGGGGAGGTGGAGGAGGCGGCGGAGTTGCATCGCCGTCGGGTCCGTTGCCGCTGTTGTTGGTACCATCAGCACCCGCGACTTTGTCGAGATCCTGATCCGTCAGATCTGTGCCGACCGGCTCATCCAGGTCGTGGTCGAATCGCTCCTCAGCCATAATCGAAGCTCCTGGGAGAGTTGAAACCCGGCTCACTCAACGAACCGGATGCCGGAGGATTGGGAAGGACGATGAAGTCCCACGCCGCGTGGGCGGGAAATCCATCGCTGACATCGCGTCTTGGGAAGTTTGACTCCGACCAGGTCGCCGGAGCCACGATCCCGGATCGAACAGGGACATGCCCGATGCCGCGTCAGGTCATCCCTTTTGGCAGTCTAGGTTCCATCCGATCCATGGGCCAGCAAGAGGATGTCTTTTTTTGACAACGGGTCCTCCGAATCACTTGAGAGTCACTCATCCACTCAACGTTTCAACCGACGTCACGACCGCCGGCGGATCGGCGTTGGGCGACCCGCTCACTTGGTCCGGTGAAGCAGCCCCTGTCACGATCACCAGAACCACCGAGTTAGCGTTGAAAAGAACATGCGCTACGATGGGTGCCAACACCGAACCAGCCTGCCGGGCCATTTCCCCCAACCCCAGGGCCAACACAAAAATCGGCACTGGCGCTGGCCATTCGGTTGCATGGAGCGCTGCGAACAGCAACGCCACCAACACGTTGGCGATCCAAAAGGCTGGCCCACCTCGCCCTGCCTCCAAGCGTTCCCTGTCCAACCCGGTCGTGGCGGGTTCCCGGGTCACCGCCGCTCCCACCCACGATGAGGTGACCGAATCGTTCGGTCCCCCTAAACCTCCACTTTCACTTTCACGACTTCCCAGATTCTGATTCTCCTGGACACCCCATTCATTAGCGACGGCTTGGGCTTGGGTGAACACACGGCAACCCCACCGGGTGAACATCGGCAGCAGAATGCCCCGAAACAACCACTCCTCCGTCAACGGGGCCAGCACACATCCGGCCAGAATCGCCAACCCCAAGGTGGTCCAGTCCTGCCTCTCGCGCAACATCTCCTCCAAGGGATGTGTCGTCTCGGGCCAAACCCATGTGGCCATCCAGCCCACTGCGTACACCCAGGGCAACACCAGCAACACGCCCCCCACGCCAACGCCCACTGCGCGCTGAAAGCCGCGCCGGTCCAAATCGAGCCCCAACTCACGCGACGCGGGCCTTCCAAACCGGATCGCCAGAGTCAGTCCCCCCAAAACCAACATCACCGCCAAATTGCCGGCGATCGACGCCTGTATTGTCAGCTGGGGCGGCAAGTCCTCGGCATCCGGCGGTTGATCCAACACCCATGCCAACCACGCGCTGGTCCCCACGATCAACGCCGAGACGTAGCCGATCAGAAACACTGGAACCATCCAACTTGGCCAACTCGGACGAGGCAACCCCACCGGATCGACCAGACGGCCCCGAGTTCTCAAGCGGTGGATCGCCCATCCCCACGCGATCAACACGAATGTCACCAGTCCCAAAAGATACAGCACCACGACTCTCCCCTTTTCTCGCTTGTTCCGCTTCAATGTTTCGACGATCCAAGCCGAACCGCCACTTCGGCTTTTAAGAAGCAGCCGCCCTATTTAATCATCCGCGAAACCCAAATCTCCTGACTCAAAGCAGGACGCTACAACACCCTTGGCGCTGCAACGACTCGGGATGTCCGCTCACCCTTCCGAACAAAGGGAGAATTCGGTATTCTGACGAGGATTCAGGGAAAACGACGGCGTCCTTCCCTTCCAACTCCACCCACCCCACCACGCGAGCTTCGCCTCCCACGACGGCACTCGCTCTCAGAGTTCTAGCGTGTCGCCAAGTCTTCGTTCCAGCGTGTCGCCAAGTCTTCTTGGATCCGATTCCGGAGTGTTGTTCGGTGTCCGACCCCTCCCCAGCCCCTCATGCCGGTCCGCCCTCGATCCCATCCGGCGTTTTCCTCTCGGCCGCGGAACAATGGGCCATCCTCTGCCGCGGAGTTGAAGCGGTCGTCCCCGAAGAGGAACTGCGCCGCAAACTGGAACGCTCGGTCGCGGAACGCCGTCCCCTCCGGGTCAAGTACGGCATCGACCCCACGGGCATCAATGTCCACCTCGGCCACACCGTTCCCCTACGCAAGCTCCGCCAGTTCCAAGACCTGGGCCACACTGCCGTGATCATCATCGGCAACTCCACGGCGCTCGTCGGCGACCCCTCCGGTCGCGACGAAACCCGCGCCAGGCTGACCCGTGACCAGGTCGAGGCCAACGCCCGCGACTATCTTGCCCAGGTCGGACGAATCATCGACCTCAACCGCGCCGAGGTCCACCACAACGGCGATTGGTTCAACACCTGGACGTTTCTTGACGTGCTGGATTTGGCCCGTCGGGTCACTATCTCCCAACTCATCGAGCGAGACGACTTCGCCAAGCGTCTCAAGGCCGGCAAGGCGGTTTTTCTTCACGAATGCCTCTACCCCTTGATGCAAGGCTGGGACTCGGTTGAGGTCAAGGCCGACGTCGAACTCGGCGGATCGGAGCAACTCTTCAGCCTGATGCTGGCCCGCGACCTTCAGAAAGAACAGGGTCTGGAACCCCAAGTCGCCCTCACCATGCCGATCCTGGTCGGCACCGACGGAACCCGCCGCATGGGCAAGAGCCTGGGCAACGACATTGGCGTGAGCGAATCACCCGAGAATCAGTTCGGCAAGCTCATGAGTATCCCCGACGAACCGATGCGGCAATACTTCACCCTGCTAACCGACCTGCCCGCTGACGAAGTGGATCGTCTGCTCGGTCCCGACGTCAACCCCCGCGACGCTAAAGAAGTGCTCGCCCGCGCCATCGTCACTCAGTACCACGGCGCAGAAGCCGCCGAACGCGCCGCGACCGAGTTCCGCAAACGCGCCGAACGAATCGACCCTGACGAGATCCCCCAAGTCAACCTGGAACGCGCAGCCCTTGACGCCGAAGGTCGCATGATGGCCGCCAAACTCGTGGTGGCGCTGAAGCTGGAAAGCAGCAACTCCGCAGCACGTCGCCTGATCGAACAAGGTGGCGTCACTATCGGACCCCACCGCCAAGTCCTCACCGAGCCGACTGGCTTGATCCAAGTGACTCCCGGCCTCATCGTTCGGGTCGGTAAACGCAAAATCGCTCAGGTCAACTTAATTTAGAATCAATATGATACATAGTTGTTTTGGCATCATCTCAACTCTGAGCCGACGCCCGTCCCACCGCCCCGCTTGGTCAACGAGTTGGGTTGTCCTCCCTTAACCCGACTCCCTACCCCCACCCCAGCTTCTCACCGCCCCTCTGACGAGAAAGGAACCACCGATGGCCGATCGAATCTTCGGCTTCGGGATCGTGGGATGCGGCATGATCGCCGAATTTCATGTTCGGGCGATCAACGAGTTGCCCAACGCGCGGGTGACTGCGCTTTACAGCCGCAATCCCGACAACGCCGCCCGCATCGCCGCCCTTGTTGAGACAGGAAAGGGTACGCCCGAGGTCTTCGACGACCTGCCGACCATGCTGGCTCGTCCCACGGTGGAGGTGGTTTGCATCTGCACTCCCAGCGGAGCCCATCTCCAACCAGCGCTGGCCGCCGCCCAGGCCGGCAAGCACGTGGTGGTCGAAAAACCGCTCGAAATCACCACTGCCCGCTGCGACGCGATCATCAACGCCTGCGAGTCCCACGGCGTCCAGTTGGCGACCATTTTCCCCTCGCGGTTCTCCCAAGCCAACCGCGACCTCAAGCGGGCGATCGACCAGGGACGGTTCGGCACCCTGACTCTGGGCGACACCGCCGTGAAATGGTGGCGTACCCAAGCCTACTACGACTCGGGAGGCTGGCGCGGCACGTGGGCACTGGATGGCGGCGGAGCGCTGATGAACCAGGCGATCCACAACGTCGATCTGCTCCAGTGGCTCATGGGCGACATCGAAAGTCTCTCGGCCCAGGTCGCCACCCTAGCCCACGACCACATCGAGGTCGAGGATACCGCTGTGGCCGCGCTGAGGTTCCGCAACGGCGCGCTTGGCGTGATTCAGGCCGCCACCAGCGCTTGGCCGGGTCTACTCAAGCGTGTCGAGATCCACGGCTCCTCTGGCTCGGCCCGAGTCGAGCAGGACGACGTGACCTTGTGGAACTTCGCCGAGCCCCGCCCCGAAGACCAGGCGATCCAGGAAGCAATCGCCCGCGCCAGCGGATTCGCCGCGGGTGCCTCCGATCCCAAAGGGATCTCGCACCTGGGCCACCGCGACCAACTCGCTGACTTTTTGGCCGCAATCGAGCAGGGACGTCCTCCCCTCATCGATGGGCGAGAAGGCCGCAAGGCTGTCGAAATCATCCGGGCAATTTACGCTTCGGCCCGCTCAGGGCGGGTCATCGAGCTTCCCCTCTCGGCCGCCGACGAATCCATTCTCAGACCCACCGATCCCCCTGAATAACCAACCGGGGACCACAATCTCCACGGTCACGAAGGGGTTCCGTGGGGCGGGGTGGTCATCGCGCTGGCCCGCCGAATCGCCGTGTCGGAAACCGTCGGGGGCACGAAGTTGGAAACCAACGTCCGGCCCCCAACGATTTCCTGAAGTTCTTCCACGGAAATCTCCGTGGAAGGGGCTTCGTGGTGGATGTCACTCGGTCCCGGATCGGACTCGGCTGGCCGAGATGGATCGGATGATCGAGCCTTCCAAAACCAAGTGAACATTTCGGGTGCCTGCCTCTCTGTCCCGAAGTGGAGGTACACCCGCCGTGGAGGCACGGTTCACGACGGACCACCACTCGCCGTCCAGATTTTAGACGACAAGTCACCCCTTTGGCAACTTTTTTCTTCTGAGGTGCCCCGTGATCTCGTTCATCGAGGCAGGGGTCATGGCCAAAGGAATCCCTCCGGATCGTTCCACTATTCCCAACGATGGGAAAGGGCATGACCGCGGGTGGGAATGCCGCTCGTCGATCATCCGGACAACCCCTCGATCCGAAGGAGGATAACTCAGCGCAACCCCAACAAATCGCTCAGGTTAGAGCGACCAACCCGGTTAATTAGAACTCGGTCGGGATGCGATCGGCAACGGATTTGCGTCCAAGGTTCTCATCACGCTGGCCGGGGAGAGCGCGCCAATTCATCACTCGCCGCTTGGAGGATTTCCTCCCACCGAGACCCTCTGAGGCAGGCCTGCTCCCCTCTTGGCCGATTGTGCCTTCCGCATCTCGTGACTTCCGCGAACGTCAGGAGCCCATCCTTGACTCCCGTGTTCACCCGACGCGCCGATCAGATCATGGCCGCCGCGCTGGTTGGCCTGATCCTGACGGCCCTCAGCGTGGTCGGCTTCACGTATTACTACGCGATGCCCTCCTACACCCGGGTCGGCTACGCCCCCACCCAACCAGTGGCCTTTTCGCACAAAATCCATGCGGGTCAACTCGGCATGGACTGCCGTTACTGTCACACCCACGTCGAAGAATCGCCCCACTCCAACGTGCCCACCTCCCAGGTCTGCCAAAGCTGCCACACCCAGATCAAGGCCAATAGCCCCCTGCTGGCCGAGGTACGCCAAAGTTGGGCCACCGGCGAGGCGATCGAGTGGGAGCGGATTCATAAGGTTCCCGAATACGTCTACTTCAATCATTCGATTCACGTGAAGCGTGGCGTTTCCTGCGTGAGCTGCCACGGCAAGATCAACGAGATGACCGTGGTGTATCACGACCAACCCCTAAGCATGGGCTGGTGCTTGGAATGCCACCGCAACCCAGAGAACCACCTGCGTCCGGTGGGCGAGGTGTACAACCTCGATTGGGTTCCTCCTACGGGCGAGACCCAACAGAACATCGGTAAGGAATTGGCCGAATTGGCCCGGATCAATGCGCCCCAGCATTGCGGAGGGTGTCACCGATGAGTTTGGAATCCGCCGGCGGTCCCTCCTCTGGCTTGGTTCTGGCCGAGTCCGGCGTGGAGAGTGTCACGCAGTCGAATCCCCCCACCCCCGCCCCCGCCATCGCCGTGGCGACCGCCGATTTGAAGCGCCCGCCGGGAAGCGGCAAGGCGTTTTGGCGTAGTCTCGAAGAGTGGGCCGACACCCCTGAGTTCCGCGAGTACGTCGCCAAGACCGCGCCCGAAGCGGCTGAGCAGCTAGTGCGAAGCGAAGCCGCCGGGGTGGATCGCCGCCGCTTTCTGCAACTCATGGCCGCGTCGCTGAGCCTGGCCGGTCTGGCAGGCTGTCGGCGGCCCTCGATCAAGATTTTGCCCTACGCCAAGAAGCCCGAGACGGTCACACCGGGGATGCCGACCTTCTACGCCACCTCGATGCCGCTCAAGGGTTCAGCGATTGGGCTGTTGGCCGAAAGCCACGACGGCCGCCCCACTAAAATCGAAGGCAACCCCGAGGATCCCTTCAACAAAGGCAAAGCCGACCTGTATGCGCAAGCGTCGGTGTTGAGCCTCTACGACCCCGACCGTTCGCGGTATCCGGTGCGTCGCGCCGAAGGACGCCTCAGCCAAACCACCGCCACCTGGGCCCAGTTCGACGAGTTCGCCGCCAAGGTGGCCGAGCGCGCCCGGTCCAAGGGCGGCCAGGGTCTGGCGATCCTGTCAGGGACTGTCAACTCGCCGGTTTTCGACCTCATCCGCGACCATCTGAGTCAAACCCTGCCCAAGGCGGTCTGGTATCGCCACGAACCCATCGACAACGCCAACATTGTCGCCGGTTGGAGCAAAGCCCTGGCGTCCCCGGCGCTGCCTCGGTTCCACTATGACCGCGCCAAGGTCGTCGTGGCGCTGGATTGCGACTTCCTCGGGGTCGAGGCCGAGGGTCCGCGTGACCTCAACGCCTTCGCCCAAGCGCGCCGGGGCGTCTCGCTAGGCGGGACGATGAATCGGCTGTACGTGGTGGAAAACCACTTCACCTTGACCGGCGGCATGGCCGACCACCGGTTGCGTCTGCCCGCCTCCCAGGTGCCCGACTATCTGGCGGTGCTAGCACGCCGGCTGCTCGAACGTCTGAGCGACGGCGAGGCCGACGCCGGGGTTCGGGCGTTTCTGGCCAACTTCACCCCGACTCCTGAGTTCGACGCGGATTGGGCCGAGAAGGTCGCCGACGACCTGCTGGACGAAGCGCACAAGGGTCGCTCGATCGTGGTGGCGGGTCGCCGCCAACCCGCAGCGGTGCACGCCTTGGTCGCGCTGCTCAACGCCAAGCTCGGCAACCTGGCCCCTGAGACCGGCCCGGTTTCGGTAGTTGCGCCGCCGATGGACGCGCCCGACCTGACCGACCTGGTCGCGGCGATCGATCGCAACGAGATCGAAACCCTGGTGATTCTGGATTCCAACCCGGTCTACTCCGCGCCGGCGGACCTCGAGTTCGCCAAGAAGATCGGCCAGATCGCCACGGTGATCCACATTGGCGAGGAACTCGACGAGACCGGCAAGAAGGCGCTTTGGCACCTACCCATGGCCCACTATCTGGAGTCCTGGGGCGTCTCCCGCACCCCCGAAGGCGTGCTGCTGCCGATCCAACCATTGATCGAGCCGCTGTTCAACGCCCGCGTCGGCACCGAGCTGGTGGCCAAGCTCGTCGGTCTGGAACCCTCCCACGCTCATGAGTTGGCCCGCGCCGGGTTCGCCAAGGCGCTGGGACTATCGGTGGACTCCAAAGAGTTCGAGTCCGCCTGGCGGGAATTCCTCCACCTGGGCGTCAAAACCGGAATCGCCCCGCCCAAACCCGCGCCAGCCGCGACGGTCGATCCGTCCAACGTCGCCGACGCGCTGAAAGGCTGGAGCCGGGGACCAGAGTTGTCGCGGCTGAACCTCGAGTTGGCCTTCCAGCGCGACGCCTCGATGGATGACGGTCGCTGGGCCAACAATGGCTGGCTTCAGGAAGTTTCCGACCCGGTCACCAAAGTTTGCTGGGACAACTGCGCGTATGTCAGCCCAGCGACTGCCCGCGAGTTGGGCATCCGCACCCCAACCTCAACCCGTCAAGAAGCCGAACTGGTCACCCTGAGCGTGGGAGACCGTTCGCTGACGGTACCCATGATTGCGGTGCCCGGCCACGCCGACAGCTCGATCACCCTCACCTTGGGGTATGGACGCACCGAAGTGGGCCGGGTTGGTCAAGACACCGGCTTCAACGCCTTTCTGCTGCGGACCACCGAGGCGCTGGACATCATCGCGGGCGGGGTCAGGGTCGAACGCCTAGGACGCTCTTATCCATTGGCGCTGACTCAGGACCACCACCCGATCGAGGACCCTGGGATCGCCAAACGGATCGGAACCCTCGTCCAAATCGAGGACTACCGAACCGCCCAGGCCAAGGAGAAAGCCCACCACGACACGGCTCACGGCCAAGAGGACGGCCACGACCAGATCGAGGGAGGCCACGGCGCGGATCAAGCCACGTCAGGCGACCACGGCCACGGCCAGGCGGGCATCGGCACGCTCAACTTCGACGCGGGATTGCCGTTCCGCTACGGCAACTCGCCTGAGCATCCCAAATTCTTCGACGATATCCAGACCCAGAACCCCGACCTCTGGAGCGGCGAACAGCAGTGGGGCATGGCCATCGACCTGAATAGCTGCGTGGGCTGCAACGCCTGCGTCGTGGCTTGCCAGGCCGAAAACAATATCCCAATCGTGGGCAAGGACGAGGTGATCCGCGGGCGCGAGATGCACTGGATTCGCAACGACCGCTACTTCACCGGTACCGACGCCGACGATCCGGGCATGGTGTTCCAGCCTTTGCCCTGCCAGCACTGCGAAAACGCGCCATGCGAGGCGGTCTGCCCGGTCAATGCCACCGTTCACAGCGACGAAGGCTTGAATTTACAAGCCTATAACCGTTGCATTGGCACGCGATATTGCGCCAACAACTGCCCATACAAAGTGCGGCGGTTCAACTGGTTCAACTACAACGAGCGTCAACTGGGCTACACCAACTTGCGTTGGCCCAAGCCATATGGTCCTCTGACGCCTCGAGCGATGGAGGAAACGCTCAAGATGCAGAAGAACCCGGACGTGACGGTGCGGATCCGGGGAGTGATGGAGAAATGCTCGTTCTGCATCCAGCGGATCGAGCGGGCCAAGATCGGCGTGCGGGGGGCGGCAGGCCAAACGCCGGGAGCCGACCTACGGGTCCCCGACGGCGGGATCGTGACGGCCTGCCAACAAACCTGCCCGACCGAGGCGATCGTCTTCGGCGACATCAAGGACCCCAACAGCAAAGTCTCCAAGCTCAAGAGCCTGAGCCGGGACTATCTGCTGGTGGGCGACATCAACACCCGTCCCCGAGTGAGCTATCAGACGAAGTTGACCAATCCCAACCCCAACTGGTCCAACGCGGGCCGTCCCGGCGGGTCCTCACCGTCGCGGTCGGGTGAAGGCGGGCCGGTGGACGCGGCTCCCGCCGGCTCGGTGACCGGTCTGGAGTCGGGCGCGACGGTGAGGACGGCCGACGCCGCGGAGGTAATTCAACGATGAGCAGCGCGTCCGTGGGCCGGGGGGCCGAACCGGCCACCTTCGTGCCCCAACCCGACGGCGGTTACTCCCGCCCGGTCCTAGTCGAGGGTCACCACCGGATCAAGGACATCACGACCCTGGTCGCCGGGGTGATCGAGAAGCCAACGCCGCGCTGGTGGCTGCCAGCGCTCTCGGTGTCGGCCTTCGTGATGTCGATCCTTGTGACCATGATCGTCTATCTGATCTCGACTGGGGTGGGCGTTTGGGGGGTCAACCAGCCGGTGAGCTGGGGCTTCGCCATCGTCAACTTCGTGTTCTGGATCGGGATTGGTCACGCCGGCACCCTGATCTCGGCAATTTTGTTCATCTTCCGCCAGAAATGGCGGACCTCGATCAACCGCGCTGCCGAGGCGATGACCCTGTTCGCGGTGATCTGCGCCGGCATCTTCCCCGGAGTTCACGTGGGACGGTTCTGGGCGGTTTGGTTCATGGCCCCGCTGCCTAACGCCAACGCCATCTGGCCTAACTTCCGCAGCGCCTTGTTGTGGGACGTGTTCGCGGTCTCGACCTACTTCACGGTCTCGGTCATCTTTTGGTACGTCGGTCTAATCCCCGACCTGGCCACGATGCGGGACCGCTCGACCGGCTGGGCGCGAAAGCTTTATGGCTTCTTCGCGCTGGGCTGGCGGGGTTCAGGCAAGCTCTGGAAAAACTACGAGGCTGCCTATGTGCTGCTGGCCTGCCTCTCGACCCCACTGGTACTGTCAGTGCACACGGTGGTGTCGTTCGACTTCGCCACCTCGGTCATCCCCGGCTGGCACACCACGATCTTCCCGCCCTACTTCGTGGCCGGGGCGATCTTCGGCGGCTTCGCCATGGTCTGCACTCTGTTGGTCCCCACCCGGTCGCTGTTCCCGGAACTCAAGGACCTCATCACGGTCAACCACCTGGAGAACATGGCCAAAATCATGCTGGCCACTGGCATGATGGTCGGCTACGCCTACGCGATGGAGGCATTCATCGCCTGGTATGGGGCCAACTCGTATGAGCGCTACACCTTCTACAACCGCTCGTTCGGGCCGTACTGGTGGGCCTACTGGATCATGTGGGCCTGCAACGTGATCTCACCCCAGTTCTTCTGGTTCAAGCGGTTCCGGCGCAACCCCTGGTTCATTTGGTGGATCACGATCTTCATCAACATCGGCATGTGGTTCGAACGGTTCGTGATCGTGCTGACTCTGCACCGCGACTTCCTGCCCTCCAGCTGGGGCGAATATTGGCCGACCTGGGTGGATGGTTTGAGCCTGTTCGGGTCGTTCGGCCTGTTCTTCTTCCTGTACCTGCTGTTCATCAAATACGTTCCGGTCATCGCCATCGCCGAGGTCAAGTCGATCATGCCCGAAGCCGACCCGCACCACCACGGTCACGGTCACGGCCACGGCTATGAGTCCCACGCCGACCCCGGCCACGACTCGTCCGAACCGCGACGGGAGGGCCACGCCTGATGAGTGCCCAACAGCTCAAAACCACTTTCGGGGCCATTGCCCGCTTCGAGACCACCGCCGAGTTAATCTCGGCGGTGGAAAAGGTTCGAGCGGCGGGCTACACCCGCTACGACGCTTACACGCCGTTTCCCATCCACGGCCTCGATCACGCCAAAGGCGACAAGCGTTCGATCCTGCCAGGCTTCGTCCTCGTGGGCGGCATGACCGGCACGGCCACTGCCGTTCTCCTTTGTGGTCTAACCAGCGCGGTCGATTACCCGATCATCGTGGCGGGCAAGCCGTACTTCTCGATCGAAGCGTTCGTGCCGATCATGTTCGAATTGACGATCCTGTTCGCCGCCTTCACCGCGTTGTTCGGCATGCTGATCCTCAACCGCCTGCCGCAGTTTTATCACCCCGTCTTCAACAACCCAACCTTCCACACCCGAGCCGCCGACGACGGCTACTTCCTGGTCGTGGAGGCGTCCGATCCCCTGTTCGACCCCACCGCGACCCTCGATTTTCTGGCCGAGCTGGGCGGACGCGACCTCGACTTGGTGGAGGAGTAAACACCCATGATTAAGTACGTGGTGGGCGGTTGGTTGGTGATCAACCTCGCCCTGGTGGCGATTCTCGGCTTCCGAGGTCAAATCAGTCCCAACCGGCCCCTGATGCTGCTGCCGGACATGGATTATCAACCCAAGTACACCACCCAAGCCAAAAGCGAGTTTTTCGCCGACGGCCGAACCATGCGCGTTCCCCCCGAAGGCACGATTCCCTACGGCGGAGGCGGGGGCGATTACGCCGCCGACGCCGGAGCGATCGTCCGCAACGCCGACTTCCTCCAAGCCGACCCCGAACTCTTCGAGGGGAAAACGGCCGACGGACAGTATGTGGCGGTCAATCCCTTGTTCGCTCGTGCCGAAACGGAAGAAGAACGGCTGGCCCTGCTGCAACGCGGACGGCAACGCTACGAGATCTTCTGTGCGGTTTGCCACGGCTCGACCGGCAATGGCAAGGGGATCACCACCGAGTACGGCATGCAAGGCGTGGCGAATTA
>Ga0209017_10000589_pt1 | contig 34825 bp, 26 predicted proteins | sample YNPBryunderm2012_FD_185812 | JGI IMG/M metagenome (GOLD analysis project Ga0209017, IMG submission 185812) | Anoxygenic and chlorotrophic microbial mat microbial communities from Yellowstone National Park, USA - YNP Bryant MS undermat 2012... ...
GCGCTGCGCTTCCTTCTTGACCTTGAAGCCGGCAGCCTCACCGAGGAATTCGGGCGCAGTGTGTCCGGCTGCCTGGCTGTGGCGATGGGCAAAGTGGCCTGGGACAGAAACCAGGTCAACCGCAGCCTTGTTGTTCGGGTTGGCGCAGAGTACCCCGAACTCGATGTCTTCCGCGCGGCATTTCAGCATTTCGGCAAAGGCCGGCTGGTGATCTCGGCCAAGGGCGAAGCCTTCCCTGCCTCGCCCAGCCCGCTGCCGGAACTCATCGCTGCTAACCTTGCCGCAGAACGGCACTGGTGCGCCAGTTTCACCGGGCTTTGCCAGGAGAAAAAGGATTTTAAGCAACTCACTTCCCAAAAAGGAGGATTGGCCGCCATGACCAAAGCCATCAAAGACGAGGACGACCGGGCCATCATTGCCATTTTTCACGAAGCCTGGCGGATGACCATGGGCGCTCTCAGCGAACGCGCGCAACGGGAAGGCAGTGACTTCACCGCTCTTGTCGAGCGCGAGCGCGAACGTACCCGCAACGCCATCCTGCGGGCCAAGACCGCCGAAGCCCTTGCCGGATGGTTTCTGCGCTTCTGCGCCGATGCCACCAAAGGTGCGGCGCTGGCTGGCATGAAGCGCAACGCAGCCCGCGTGCGCGAATTCATCTTCAACCCCCGCAACTTCGAGCGATTCCAAAACCTGCTTCTGTTTGCCCTCGTCAGCTATGTGGGCAAGGAAGAAACCATGAGCGAAGGAGGCATTGACGCATGACGACCCACTACCTTTACGCCACGATTCTCACCGGCGAGGCTGTTGCCGCCAACAATCGCGGTGACAATCTCGGCAACACGACAACCCTTCAAAAGGTGTTTCATCAGGATGACGTGCACACTAGCATTTCGGCCGAAGCCATCCGCTTTGCGCTGCGCTACCGCTTTCAGCTCGCTGGCCTTCGCGTCAACCGGCGCTACGACGGCGAAAGACTGTCCTATGAGGATGAAAAGCGGACGTACTGGGGGGGTAGCCAACCGCCCTTCATTGACGACGACCTGATGGGCTTTATGGACGCCGCTGCCGCCCAGGCCGAACGTGAGGATGGAGAAGTAGAGCCTGGGTCAGCGGCAAAATCCGGTAGGAAGAAAAAAGGAACGGTAACGAAGCGTACCAGCCCGCTGGCCGTAGGACGCGCCGTGTCGCTGCGCCCGTACCGGGGCGAGCTGTCCTTCAACTGCGTTAGCGGGGTGAAGGAAAAGGGCAAGCTGTCGCTCTACAACGCTGAAATGCACACTACAGAGTATCAATACAGCATTGCCCTCAACCTCAACGATGTCCTTGACAAGCAGAATATCGGTCACCTCATTGATGCGCTTATCGATCCGCCCCCGGTCGCCGGCAATCACGCGCGGTTTTACTATGACTTTTCGCCGGCTTCGATTGTCTTTCGCGTCACCTCTGCCCATGCCTCCAGAATCCAGAACTGCTTTGAGCACGATGAGGAAAGACGCACATACACCGTCGCCCGGCTTATCCAGCGCGTCGAAAGCGGTGACATTCCGGCAGAAGAACTCGTCATCGGAGGCGAGTTGTCACATACCGATGAGGGGAAAAAGCTGGAGGAACTGGGTGTGACCGTGCTCGATGGCGTTCGCAAGGCGGCGGATGAAGTCAAGCAGCGCATCGCCCAGCGGGACAAAGTCTTTGCCGTTCTTGCTGAAGGGAGGTGATCGCCATGATCACACTTCACGTCGAAGTACCCTACGGAAGCTTTCGCAAGTCCTACGCGCGGTCGCTGGCCGAAACCTATCCGCTGCCGCCGCCGGCCACGGTGTACGGCATGCTGCTGTCGCTTGTGGGCGAAGGTTTCCGGCGCCGGCACGCAGGCGTCCGCCTAGCCTTGGCCTTCAGTGGCAGTTACAGCGACGGAAGCCGGCGGCATTCGCCTTTTCCCCGTGTAGCACAGACATTGCGCAAGCTGAGCCGTTACAAGTACGGCGTGGCATCAAAACAGTCTGAACAGGGGAATACGCTGGACTACATTGAAACCCTATGCGACATCGCGTTTCTATGCTGGGTGGACTCCGCACAGGAAACCAACCCGGCGCCAACGCTCGAGATGCGTCTGCGGGAAGCCCTGGAAACACCGGAGACGATCACCCGCTACGGCGTTCTGAGCCTTGGACTCAGCGATGATGCCGTCAATGACATCGGCCTTGTGGATCGCCCCACCGGGATTTGGCACATGCTGAAGCCAAGCCGGGAAGGATCGCTGGAGTTGCCGGTGTGGGTTGATCACGTCGGGTCGCGTCATACCCGATGGCAACGCTACGAATTGGAGCGCAGTCCTGTCACTCTGACCGGGCCACCTTCAGAAGCCGACTGGACGATCATCCAGCCGCCTTCCTGAAACCGGAAGCAAGACATCTGTGATGCCGCAAGGCGTTTCCCTGCTGGCTTTTGAACGCAGCCTAGGGATGGGTAATTCCAACCAGCGTTGTCCGGCAGGAAGACCATCTTTCCAAGGTTTGATGCCGCAAGGCGCTGAAAACCGGCTTATGACCTGGGAGGACCGTATGGGAACACCGGATGATGCTGTGCCACTGACGCGCGTCATGGCGTTGCATGCACTTGCCTATTGCGAGCGGCTTTTCTACCTGGAAGAAGTCGAGGAGATTCGCCTTGCCAATGATCGCGTCCATGAAGGCCGCCGTGTCCACCTGCAGGACATCAACGAAGGTATTGAAACCCTGACATACGAGATGGAAAGCGAACAGTGGGGCATTCGCGGAAAGGTAGATGGCGTGCGCTACCGGGATGGGTCACTCGTCGCCTTCGAGCACAAGAAGGGAAAATCCAACCGGCGTGCAGCCTGGCCCTCGGATCGTCTTCAGGTCATTGCCTATTGCGCCCTGTTGGAGGAAGCCACCGGGAAGACCATTCTGGAAGGACGCATCCGGTATCACGCTGACAATGTAACGGTACGTGTCGCCTTTGATGACGCTGCCCGCCAGGAGCTTCGCGCGGCGGTTGCGCGCGCTGCCGAACTCCGCCAGCACATTGAACGTCCGCCGGTCATATCCGATGCGCGGCTTTGCCGCCACTGCGCTTTGGCGCCGGTATGCCTGCCGGAAGAGGATCGGCTGGCCGCCATGACGGTGAATGCTGCCCATGATGAAGTCGGACCAGAAGATGCCAAGGTAAGACGCATGTTTCCTGAACGAGATGAGCGGCGCATCCTGCACATCACCGAACCGGGCACGCGCGTTGAACGCGCCGCTGAAGAGCTAGTTGTTGAGATTCCCGGACGACCACCCCTCAAGTTCCCCGGCAGAGACATCAGCGCGGTTATCCTGCACGGGGCAGTACAGATAACGACTCAGGCAATTCACTACTGTGCCGCCAACGACATTGCCATCCACTGGTTGACGGGCGGCGGGAATGTCGTCGGCAGTTTTTGTGGCGGGACGCCCGGCGTACAGCGACGGCACCGGCAGTATGCAGCACTATCTGACCCGGCCTTTTGCCTTGGATTGGCCCGGCGTCTGGCCATGGCAAAGGTAGAGAACCAGATACGTTATGTGCTGCGGGCAACGCGACCGATGGCGACGGAAGCTGGACGCGAGCCGGAGCTGGAACAACACCTGACGCAGATGCGCCATGCCTTAGCACAGATTTCCAGAGCGGCGGAACTGGATGAGATTCGGGGCTATGAAGGATCGGCCGGGCAGGCCTACTTTGCGGCATTTGCATCACTTATCCGTACTTCCCCCGGTGAACGGGGCGGCTCGGCAGGTTTTGAATTTGCGGGACGCAATCGGCGTCCGCCACGTGACCGGGTCAACGCCCTGCTGAGCTTTTTTTACGCCCTCGTTTACAAGGATTGCCTGGCAGCATTGATAGCCGTCGGCTTGGAGCCGTCGTTTGGTTTTTTGCACACGCCCCGGAGTGCTGCGCACCCGCTGGCGCTCGACCTGATGGAGCTGTTTCGTGTGCCACTGGCTGATATGCCAGTTGTTGCTTCGATCAACCGAAGACAGTGGGATGCCAAGGAAGACTTCGTTGTTACGCCACACAAGGTTTGGCTTTCGCTGGAAGGAAAACGCAAAGCCATTGCCTTGTATGAGGAACGGAAGCAGGAAAGCTGGCAGCATCCGGTCTTGCGTTACTCGCTTTCTTACCAGCGCACGATTGAACTTGAAGCCCGTCTGCTTGAAAAGGAATGGACTGGTGCTCCGGGTTTGTTTGCCAGAATGCGGCTGCGTTGAGACAGTCTTACGGAGGACATAAGCATGGGAGAAAGGCGGTGGTATCTCGTCAGCTATGACGTACGTGATCCAAAGCGATGGCGTAAGGTCTATGAGCGCGTCAGGGGGAATGCGGAAAGGGTACAGTTTTCTGTCTTCCGCATGTACTGCACCAGGACTGATCTTGAACAGTTACGCTTTGACCTGGCTACACTGATGACGGACGAAGATGATTTACTGGTCATTCATTTGTGTCCCGGCTGCGCAAGGCGTGTGGTTGACACCTCAACCAAAACTTCCTGGGATGAAGAACGCAAGCGGATTGAAATCCTGTAGGCGGGTGGATTCACGCATGTCGGTGTGGACAGGATGCTTTGCCGGTGAGTGTCTGGTAAGTCCTTTGAAGCGAACGCTTTTCCTGCCTGAATGTGGGGAAGACTTGCTTGAATGGGCCAGCGTGCTTTATTTTGCAGGAGTTACGGGCATTACCCGGCAGACGGGAGGCGGCTTGCCGCCTTTCCGGTTCAGGTGCTTGAGCAAGAAGCAGTTTTATGTGGCTAGTGCTTACCGTTTGGGGGCGCTGTGCAAAAATCTTTGATGCCGAAAGGCGTTGATCACGCGTCAAATACAGCTTTGCCTCGGCTGCACGCCGGTGCAAAAATCTTTGATGCCGAAAGGCGTTGATCACCTTGTGCTCTAGCGCGATATACACGGTTAGCAGACCTGTGCAAAAATCTTTGATGCCGAAAGGCGTTGATCACTCGAACAAGAAAGTTTGAGAGCGTGAACGTATCCAGTGCAAAAATCTTTGATGCCGAAAGGCGTTGATCACTGACTTTCGCCGCCTTAACGAACTTCAACCCACTGAAGTGCAAAAATCTTTGATGCCGAAAGGCGTTGATCACTGTGGAAACCACTACGACATCTGGGTTGGTTACGGTGCAAAAATCTTTGATGCCGAAAGGCGTTGATCACACGCGCTGGCGGCTATGCCGGCGACGGCGACGCAGTGCAAAAATCTTTGATGCCGAAAGGCGTTGATCACTTCAGTTCGGCAATCAGCGGCGCAAGTCTGGCGGCGTGCAAAAATCTTTGATGCCGAAAGGCGTTGATCACACAGTGAAGAAGTTGCGTGGCGGTACGACGGGAACGTGCAAAAATCTTTGATGCCGAAAGGCGTTGATCACCCGTAATGCGCCCGCGCGTCGTCCAAGCGAAGTCGGTGCAAAAATCTTTGATGCCGAAAGGCGTTGATCACTTCGTCTCGGTTTCGATTGAGCAGGAGCGTGCATTACGTGCAAAAATCTTTGATGCCGAAAGGCGTTGATCACTTTTTATCTTCTGGAATCAGCAACCCGGCGTTTGTGTGCAAAAATCTTTGATGCCGAAAGGCGTTGATCACCTGCTGAAACTGTCCGGCGCAAAGCACAAGAAAAACTGTGCAAAAATCTTTGATGCCGAAAGGCGTTGATCACACGAGTTAGAATCGGTACCATCACCAGAAGAGCAACTGTGCAAAAATCTTTGATGCCGAAAGGCGTTGATCACCTCTCGAGCCCCACTGTCATTGACTACACTCGAAGTGCAAAAATCTTTGATGCCGAAAGGCGTTGATCACTGCTGCACCTGAAAGCCAAGCTCCGACTGTGGGTACGTGCAAAAATCTTTGATGCCGAAAGGCGTTGATCACTCTGGCTGTTATCCTGCTTATAGCGAACTGCACGGGTGCAAAAATCTTTGATGCCGAAAGGCGTTGATCACTCTGGCTGTTATCCTGCTTATAGCGAACTGCACGGCAGTGCAAAAATCTTTGATGCCGAAAGGCGTTGATCACCAGGTTGACGTTGTAAGGCGAATTATAGCTGCGGGTGCAAAAATCTTTGATGCCGAAAGGCGTTGATCACTCGCCGGAGTCGGAAACTTTCTCGGCGGTGGCGCAGTGCAAAAATCTTTGATGCCGAAAGGCGTTGATCACAAAAGCGCAACACCAAAGACCCGCGGCAAGCTTACATGGCAGTGCAAAAATCTTTGATGCCGAAAGGCGTTGATCACAGTTTACCTCCGTTGTTGATCGCACCGTCGCAAAAGGTGCAAAAATCTTTGATGCCGAAAGGCGTTGATCACTTTGTTTCGTTCAGAATTGGCAGGTTTGCCGGATGTGCAAAAATCTTTGATGCCGAAAGGCGTTGATCACGGACTCGAGCCTGCCTTCTTTGGTCTTTTTCTTCTGTGCAAAAATCTTTGATGCCGAAAGGCGTTGATCACATCAAGACTAGAGACAAATCCGTTCTGGACGCCGTCAACGGTGCAAAAATCTTTGATGCCGAAAGGCGTTGATCACGGAGTGCAAAAGAGACAAACTCACTCGCACCTTTTCTCAGTGCAAAAATCTTTGATGCCGAAAGGCGTTGATCACATTTCACGATCGCGCGCTTTAGGGTCTTTGATCTTCGTGCAAAAATCTTTGATGCCGAAAGGCGTTGATCACTTATTTTGGATACCGATGGCGTCCGACTAGCTGCGGTGCAAAAATCTTTGATGCCGAAAGGCGTTGATCACGAGTTATCGCACTGAAGTCCAAGCAGCGTGGGACGGGGTGCAAAAATCTTTGATGCCGAAAGGCGTTGATCACTCGAGCGTGCGCAATACATCCTTGCCAAGCTTGAGTGCAAAAATCTTTGATGCCGAAAGGCGTTGATCACTGAACGGCGGTTCTTCAGTAGATTGAAGTTCGTTAAGGTGCAAAAATCTTTGATGCCGAAAGGCGTTGATCACAACGGCGGAAAGCTTTGCTTGACGCGCTAGCGCAAAAAGTGCGAAAATCTTTGATGCCGAAAGGCGTTGATCACGGTAGAATGACAGTCATTGGTTCCAAGCAATTGTGCCGTGTGCAAAAATCTTTGATGCCGAAAGGCGTTGATCACGAACGACGTTGAGAAATATTTTCAGGCAACGAGAACGAGTGCAAAAATCTTTGATGCCGAAAGGCGTTGATCACCGCACCACGTCACGCAAGACACCGCTTACGTCCGGTGCAAAAATCTTTGATGCCGAAAGGCGTTGATCACTAGACCTAAAAAAAAAGCTCGTCACGGCAAAAGCGTGCAAAAATCTTTGATGCCGAAAGGCGTTGATCACAGCTGGGATAATCTCGACACTGGGCAAGCTACTGGGGTGCAAAAATCTTTGATGCCGAAAGGCGTTGATCACAACCGGTATCTCCACAAGAGCTCACCGTACAACAAGTGCAAAAATCTTTGATGCCGAAAGGCGTTGATCACTTGACAGGGCAAATTGACCGGAACGCGCGGATTGGTGCAAAAATCTTTGATGCCGGAAGGCGTTGATCACCTGCCTTGTGCTTGATACGCTCCAGGTCGGAAAAGTGCAAAAATCTTTGATGCCGAAAGGCGTTGATCACCGTTATAAGCGGTTTTAGGGGCATTGGCGGCTATCTTGCGCAAAAATCTTTGATGCCGAAAGGCGTTGATCACTTACGTAACGCGCTGGCAGTCGCTTGTGCCGAAACGGCTGTGCAAAAATCTTTGATGCCGAAAGGCGTTGATCACTAGCTAAGGGTGAAGATAGGCAACGGCTGCTTAGTGTGCAAAAATCTTTGATGCCGAAAGGCGTTGATCACCAATAGGGAAAAGTACAGGTTTATCACCATTGGAAGTGCAAAAATCTTTGATGCCGAAAGGCGTTGATCACCCCGGCTGCTATCCTAGCTACAACGAACTGCATAGTGTGCAAAAATCTTTGATGCCGAAAGGCGTTGATCACCCGGAATTCGAAGTTCTTACTTTGAGCCACAATTGGGTGCAAAAATCTTTGATGCCGAAAGGCGTTGATCACCTTGCACGGCCTATGCCGGAGCGTTGCTCTTGCAGGTGCAAAAATCTTTGATGCCGAAAGGCGTTGATCACCGTCCGTGCAACGAAGGGTTAAGGTGAGGGTGGAGTGCAAAAATCTTTGATGCCGAAAGGCGTTGATCACAGCCAAGTCTAGGTGAACCAAGTGGGCTTGGTAGTGTGCAAAAATCTTTGATGCCAAAAGGCGTTGATCACGGAGAGTTGAACCCAAACTGGTGGATGCTCTCAGCGAGTGCAAAAATCTTTGATGCCGAAAGGCGTTGATCACCGGACGCCCTCTACTACCTCAAGCGTTTGCCGCCATAGTGCAAAAATCTTTGATGCCGAAAGGCGTTGATCACTGCCCCCTTGCTATCCCCTCTCCACCATCCCTGATTCCTTATTCACGCGCACGTATCGTCACTTGCAATGTTTCCCCTTCCGTTGCAATGGACACCCGCGCCCTTAGCCGATCAGCACAAGTGGATACCTGCCCGGCCGGCACGGTCACAGTCACATGCTCGCCATTGAGGCGCACGCTGCCACCAAACTCACGCGCCACAGTCACTACCTGGGCTAGCGCTATCCCCCGATCTGCTACCACCAGACGTAAGGTCGCTGCTCTGACCGAGGCAGCTACCTCTTGAGCATCGGCTGCCGAGCCCGGCTGCGCCTCAGAAGGCTCCTTCATTTCATCGCGGTTTCTGTTGGCGCGTGACCTCTCGGCAGTCCTAGCACCGGACAGACGCCCAGCCACATGCGGCGTAGCACCCATCTCTGGTGACGGGGACGTAGCCGAAGGATGGGATTTACGCTGCTCCGCCGTCATCGCTTCTACCTCATGCGCCACTTCATCTCCCGCTAACGGTGCACCCACAGCAGATGCTTGCTCCGCTTGTTCTCCTGCCGGAGCAGCTAGCGGCAAGGGCGCTGATGAGACCTTTGACTCTTGCGCGCCTTCCATCGCATCGGTCGAACCAGCCGGCGGCCCTAACCCCTTTGATTTCCTCTCCGGTGATCCAGCCTCCGGTGCAGACGGTTCCTTCTTCTGTGATGTAGCGTCAACCAGTGCCGCTTCGCCAGGCCAGACCGAAGGGGCAGTATCCTCTGGCTGGGCCGGCGCTGATCCCGGCTGCTTCGGACGTGCCGGCAGCTCTGAATCTTCAGACACCCGTGACTGCGCCATTTCGTCCGGCGCCGATGGGCCAAGGGCCCACCACAAACTACCCCCAACCAGCAACAACGCACATGCCGCTGCCCCAAACGCCCAGGCCGGCGAACGAACATTCCACCGCCAGGGCATCCACCCAGCCAACCACCATGCAGACTCTCCGGCCGACTGGTCAGACTTAGCCGCCGACGGCGACGTAGCAGGATGCCAGCCGGCGCGAGCCAGAATTGCCCTAGCCGACGGCCACTCAGTTGGCTCTGGTACGTCCCACTGCGTCCCTTCCAACCACTTGCGCGCCATTTGCAGTTCTTCCAACGCCTCCCGCGCTGCTGCAGAACGCGCCAGAAATTCGGCAACTTCTTGGCGGCGTGCCGGCGGCAGCTTACCGTCAAGGTAATCCTCAAATTCGCCATACAGTGGGTTGTCGAGGTCGTCAGGCGCAGATGACATAGTCGGCCCTTTACGTACGACGCAATCAGCAAACTGGTAGTCGCTGCTGATGGAAAAAGGTTCCAGTTGGCAGATTGAAGGCACTCAAAATTTTCGGTGCAACAACCCAAGCATGGTACAAAGCATAAACAACTACCGCCATTCAGCCGGTTATGAACAAACCCTTTCCTCGGCCATAGCTGTTTATACCACGATGTCTGAACTCGACGTGCTTCTGATGGCGCTCCACCGCTTTGCTTCTTCAGCCCCGTGTCGCCTCGCGCTAGCTACTGTCGTAAGTGTCACCGGCTCGTTTTATCGGCGTCCCGGAGCACGCATGCTCATTGCCGAAACAGGCGAAACAGTCGGTAACATCAGCGGAGGGTGTCTCGAAGCCGATCTCATCGAGCGGGCGCAAGCAGTTTTAGCAAGTGACAAACCCCAGTTGGTAACGTACGACATGCACGATGTTGCCGCCGATATAACTTGGGGAACAGCACTAGGTTGTGAAAGCAAAACCCTCATTTACATTGAGCCTTTCCATGTGCAGCAAGACCACCACCCGCTCGAATTGCTGGCTACGGCCCGCGCCACCGGCGAAGATGCCGCCATAGCCCACGTTTTCCAGGCCGAAGGTAAGTTCGCCGATTGTGTCGGCTTTCGTCTGTTACGCACTGCCACTTCCCTTGAAGCTGACTGCCCACCGGCCAAACCAAACGATTGGCTTCGGCAACTCCGTCTTGAATTACAAACATGCCTGTCTGAGCGCCGCTCGCGACAGATGGTCTACACAACAGAGCACGGCAGCCTGAGCGCCTTTATCGAATTCTTGCCGGCGCCACTCCGCTTGACCATTCTGGGCGCCGGCGATGACGCCATTCCACTGGCACAACTGGCCAGCCAACTTGGTTGGCATGTTACGGTGGCCGACTGGCGCCCGGCCCTAGCTACCCCAGAACGTTTTCCCGCTGCCCGGCAGCTCCTTGCCGTGCCAACGGTCCACGACATTCCACTGCGGGTACATGACTACGTTGTTGTGATGACTCATCACTACCCAAGTGACAAAGCCATTGTACGTCGCTTAGCCGAGGTTCGGCCGCGCTATGTCGGCTTGTTGGGTCCACGGCGGCGCACCGAACGACTGCTCGGCGAGCTGGCCGATGAAGGCTGTCATATCGATCCAGAGATTGTTGAAGGTTGGCACTTCCCGGTTGGCCTCGACCTCGGCGCTGAAACGCCCCTGGAAGTAGCAGTCTCCATCGTGGCTGAAATTCTGGCCGTTACCAACCGGCGCAACGGACAGTTTCTCCACCGTCGGCAAGGCCCTATCCATACGCCCCTGCCAGAGTCGCCCGTTTTATCACGATGAACACGGCGTCCACAACCTTCCCCCCAGCTGCTATTCTGCTGGCCGGTGGTGCTGCACGGCGCATGGGCGGCCGTCCCAAGCTTTTGCTGTCCGTTGATGGCGAGTCACTTCTCCAGCGCTCCCTGCGCCTGGCGCGTGCTGCCCAGGCAGACCCCATCATTGTTGTATTGGGCTGCCACGCCGGAAGCTACCGCGATCACCTCGCCGACAGTGGCCCCGAGGTTGTCATCATTGACAACCCAAAGTGGGTAGAAGGCATTGGCGCCTCACTGCGCTGTGGCGTTGCAGCGCTCCCGCCGAACCGCCCGCCAGAAACAACGTTCTTTGTTCTTGCGCCTGACCAACCGCTGGTGTCGGTCAACCAGCTCTACCAACTCCAGGCCGCTCTTTGCACCCATCCTGACGCTACGGCAGCCGCTTGCGCTTATGCTGGCACCCTTGGTGTACCGGTACTCTTCCGGTACCTCTGGCGACACCGACTACTTAGCGCACACGGCGATATCGGCGCTCGACGTTACCTGCTGGAATACCGCCACGAGGTGACGGCGTTGCCTTTTCCCGAGGGGGCATGCGACATTGACACCGACGAAGACTACGCCACTTTTCTGCGCCGGTAGCACCCACCACCCATGCCCCAGCCTACCGCTGATGTGCCGCCCTTGCGCCCTGGCTTGGTCATTGGCGACTACTGCCTTGACGCCCCGCTCAAAGCAGATGTTGGCGACGCCGCCTGGCGTGGGCAAAGCACGTTGGATCAGGCTGCTGTCCGCATTGATGTGTTCCAGGCCACGCCGGCCACAAGTCCCCTGACTCGCATGGCATTTGAGCTGGCCAAGCTCCCACCACATCCCCACCTGCTTCCTGTGTTGGATGTCCTAACAACGGCCAACCTGACGCTTGTTGTGAGTCCCTACGTGCCGGTGTCGCTAGCCGAGCGGTCGCGTCCGTTTGCGCCCGAAAAGGCCGTTCACACCGTCCAACAAATTCTGGCAGCGCTCCAGGTGTTGCATGAACACGGGCATGTACATGGGCAACTTGCTCCAAGTTATGTCGGAATTGAAGGCGAACAAGTCCGCCTGCGAGGCTACGGTTTCAGCTCCATCCGCCCCCGGTCAGCAGAGGCACTGCCCTATGTTTCCCCGCATGCCCTCGATGCCCCGCCAACCCCCCAGGACGATATTTGGTCTGCCGGCGTACTGCTCTTTGAGCTGTTGAGCGGTGATCTGCCCTTTCCCCACCAAAACCACGAGGAACTGCTCCTGGCCATCCGAACTCTCTATCCCGACCCACTTCCGCAAGGTCTCCCGGCGCGCCTGCGACATATCGTCTCCCGCGCCCTCGAACGCGATCGCCGACGGCAATACCCTACTGCCCACCAGATGGCCGAAGAACTGGCAACATGCGCCAAGGAAATTTCTCAGGAAAGTGCTGCACGCACGTCATCGCCGTCTTTGCGTCCCCTTACCGCTGCCCAGAGCGGGCCCTGGTCTGGACGCCCCACGGGACGCTGGGCACTTCTAGTTATCGGACTCATGAGTCTTCTAACCGTGACCGGTATCTGGCTGACCATCCGGCACTTTGAAAGTAAAGACCTGTGGCAGATGACCACGCGCGAGACCGTCGTCGCCCCGGTAGGTGGCGACTTTGCAACCATTTCAGAAGCTATCAACTCAGCCCAGATAGGCACGCGCATTCTCGTGCGTCCGGGCGTGTACCGTGAAACCGTGGTCCTGACAAAAAACGTTGAACTCGCCGCCGACGGCCCGGCAGGTAGTGTCATTATTGCCACACAGGATGCCCCTTGCCTGCGCCAAAACCTCGGCTCGCAAGTCGTGCGCGGCTTGACGCTGTACAGCCACAATGCCCCGGCTGTGCAACTCAACGGCGGCGCACTGACGATTGAAGACAGCCAGATCACCACCGACAAAGGCGACAGCGTGACAGTAAAAGGTCTTGGGACACGGCTCGTCCTGCGCCACACCCGGTTGCATAACAGTCCAGGCAACGGTCTTGCCGCAACTGACAACGCCCGGCTGGAACTCGTCGAATGTGACATTATCGGACACGGCAGAGATGGCATCCGGCTTACCGGGCAAGCCCAACTCAGAGCGTACGACAGCCGCATTGCAGACAACCGGCAGGCCGGCGTCCGCGCGCTCGATCAGGCGACTGCCCAGCTTGAACGGTGTACGCTAGAACGTAACGGCCAGGCAACGGACGGCAACGTAACCCTAGGGGCGCCCACCGGGAGCACGCAACTCCAGCCCGGATTTTTGAGAAAGGGCCTTCCAGGCAGCTAGTTGTGCGCCACACTCGTTACTGGCAAACTGAACCGGCAAACTGACTACCTGCCAATCCACACATAAGGTTCGACACATCTGTTCAGCGTGCCACTTCGCTTACGCACGCCGCGCGACTTACGCAAGCCGCGCGCAACCAGATCGCCCTAAGCCAGCAAGCCACTACGGCACTGTACGAACGTGCCCAAGCGTACAGCCGAGCACATTGTGCAGGCGAATACCCAACTGCTCGATACATACGGTTCCCCAATCCAATGGAGACCATCCAAGAGGTGCTTCTCACTTTACGGCCGTTGCTGACCAAAAAGCCACCTATCTGCACAAGCAAGCTTAGAAGATGCGCGCGGAGATGCAACGCTTTGTATGAAACGCAACATCGAAACCTACAACGAGAAAGGTTTTCCCTCAAAAAGGAGGAAAATGTACGATGAATACTTCCTGCGCCTAACCGTCTGGGGGTTTCTCCTAGGCACCTTAGTGGCCTCAGCTTTTGCACAGCAAAGAGCACAAAGGCCCATCACTCCACGCGCTCGCCCGGCCGTGCTTGATGGGGCCGTAGCGATCATATCCTGGGATGAACGACACAACCAAACGGCTGAGAAGTTGGGCCAGACCCTTAAGCCCGTAGTGGACGCGATCGTCTCGGGCGCGACGCTCTCTAGATCAGATGCCGCCCGAATCGCTCAGTCGCCAGAGGAAGTCCAGAGGCTACAAGCATTCCTCACGAACGTGATCCAAGAAAGCCGTTGGTCGCAAAGGCTCAAAATATGGGTCAATGCGCAAGATGTAAGTAGCGGGGGAACGCAGAAACAAGACAACAAATGTCCAATTTGCGGCTCTAATACCCATGGGTTTTGCTATCGCTATTTGGATTACGAGAAAGTAGAGCTTGAGGAATTCCCTATTGATGATCCTGAATTGAGCTGCCTTTGCTTAGCAAACGGCGTTTGCTATCCTCCAGACTGCGGGAGTAACCCAGGCAGTGCTACTGGCAGCCCAGGTCGCCTAATGGCCCCAAGGCGAAGCGTGGTCGTTTTCCTTCTTGCGGATAACCTCCAGCAAGTCATGAAGGAAAAAGAAACCTTGCTGCACCTTCTCAAGGCCTCCTTTGAAGAGGTACTCACAGGCTCACCTCGATTGACCATTAAGGTGAAGAGCAGTCCTCCTTACCGGGCAGGCCCAGCTCCGGGCCTATGACAGCCGCATTGCAGACAACCGGCAGGCGGGCGTCCGGGCGCTGGAGCGCGCTGCCGCCCGGCTCGAACGGTGCACGCTGGAGCGTAACGGCAAGGCAACGGACGGCAATGTGACCCTGGGGCAATTACCGGGAGCGCAGGCTTCCAAGCCGGCATTGAAAGAGGGACTTCCAGCCCGCAGGCAGCATTGCGCTTCACACGTGTTCCCGGCAAACTGGCGACATTCCACTCCACACACAGGTTTGGTGCACCATGGCCCTGAATGACATCTCACTTGCCGGCAAGGTTGCCATCGTCACCGGCGGCGGCCGCGGCATCGGCAAATCCATCACGAAGCATTTTGTCGCCGCCGGCGCCAACGTTGTCATTGCCAGCCGCAAACTGGAGGTTCTCCAGGCGACGGCAAAAGAGTTATCAGATGCGCCGGGGCGCATTCACTGCGTCGCTTGCCATGTCGGACGCAAAGAAGACCTCGAAAACCTCGTTGCCGAAACCGAAAAGGTATTTGGCCCGGTGGACATTCTGGTCAATAACAGTGCCACAAACATCGGTCAGGGCCCATCGCTCGATGTGACCGATGAAATGCTCGACAAAATGGTGGATGTCAACGTGAAGTCTGTGCTGCGGCTCATCCGGTTGACCGTGCCCAAGATGATTGAGCGCGGTACAGGCGGCTCCATCATCAACGTTGTGTCCATCTCCGGCATCCAGCCGCAGTACCAGGGTTTGCTATACAGCTTCACCAAGGCTGGTCTCATTATGATGACGCGCAACTGGGCACAGGAATTTAGCCCCTACGGTGTCCGGGTCAATGCCCTAGCGCCGGGTCTTGTTCGCACTGATTTCAGCGAGTTCTACTGGAAGAACGAAAATCTGATGCGCCGCCTTGAAGCTACCCAACCCATTCCACGCATCGGCGAACCAGACGATATTGGCTTTGCCGCGCTGTTTCTGGCTTCCGACAAGGCAGCGTACATGACCGGTCAGGTGTTGACCGTGGACGGCGGGGCGCTTATCCAGCGGGTACTGTGAATGGCAACACCGGCCGAAACCTTCCGGCAGCAGTTTGGCACCGGTGGCCGGTGTTTTTCAGCTCCCGGACGGGTCAACCTCATCGGCGAACATGTGGATTACAACGCCGGCATTGTGCTGCCGATGGCGATCGGGCTGCGTTTGTGGGTCTGGGCTAGTCCTCGTTCCGACCGGCAACTACATATCATCGCCTACGACCTGGGAGAAACGGATGTTCTTGACCTCGATGCTCCCTGTCGGCGCACGGGTACGTGGCGCGATTACCTTACCGGGACGGCCTTTCACCTTGAAGCTGCCGGTTTTCGCCTAACCGGCGCAAACCTGCTCATCACAAGCGACATTCCAAGCGGGGCGGGCTTGTCCTCCTCAGCCGCCTTGGAAGTCGCCGTCGGCTTTGCCCTGCTGAGCCTGGCCGGACATACGGTTGACCGCCTGGCGCTTGCCCGCGCTGGACAGGCGGCCGAGCACGATTTTGTCGGGACGCGCTGCGGACTGATGGATCAGTTTGTCGTGGCGCATGGACGTGCCGGGCATGCCGTCTGGCTGGACTGCCGTTCTATGGACTTCGACTTTATTCCGCTCGATACGAGCCGGTGCGCCGTGGTGGTGGCCGACAGTGGCGTGAAACACCAGTTGGCGGCTTCAGAATACAACGCCCGCCGGCAGGAATGCGAAGCTGCACTGGGCGCACTCCAGCGCATGTTTCCCAACCGGACAACATTGCGGGATGTCACTGAAGCCGAGCTGGCGCAGGCGGCCGGGACGTTGCCAGAACGACTTTTGCAACGCGCGCGGCATGTCGTGACCGAAATCGAACGGGTGACAGCCTTTGCCCAGGCGCTGCGCGCTGGCGATTGGGCCCATGCCGGGGCGTTGCTGACGGCTTCCCACCAGTCACTTTCCGAAGACTATGCCGTGAGTTGCCCGGAACTCGATGCGCTGGTGGCCGCCGCCGGGCAGATTCCCGGCTGTTACGGGGCGCGGCTGACCGGCGGCGGGTTTGGTGGATGTACAGTCAACCTTGTCGCGCCGGCAGCAGTGGAGACCTTTTTGCGTGAAGTCCCACGGGCTTACGCCCGGCACACGGGCAGCACGGCCCGGATGTGGGTTGTCCAGCCCTCCGATGGCGTCGGCGAAGTAGGGAGTAGCCCATAAGGCCCCGGCCAAAAAGAGGCCGGACGTTTGTTTAACCACGTCAATCGTTCTCTTTCCACGATAGCTTGGCTTGACGTTGCGGTGATATTGACACCTCTGAGTTGAAGCTAGCTATGTCTAGTGTTCGGATGCACTCATGGTGCGCCACTGTTTTGACCCTGCTGTGGCTGACCGTTGGCGTTTCAGCCCAGACGCCTAACCCAATGGCGATTACCTCGAGCAAGCCGTCGCCGAGGCCCTGCAACGCAACCTCAGCATCCTGGCCGAGCGCTATGAAATTCCACGGGCGGAAGCTGAAGTCATCGCGGCCCGGCTGCGTCCCAATCCGGTGCTGAGTCTGGGTGGAGACCACCTGGATGTACTCGGCACGGGCTACGACGCCATCAACAATGCCGGCCCGCCGGAATATGCAGCACGTGTGGACTGGCCGCTGGAACGCCCAAGCAAGCGCCGCGCCCGGATCGCCGTCGCTGAACAGGCCCGGGCAGCAGCCGAATTTCGCCTGCAAGACGCTTTGCGCCAGCTCACACTTGAAGTCCAGCAGGCGTTTGTCGAACTTCAGGCCGCCAAAGAAAGCCTGCAACTAGCGCGCGCTAACCAACGGACTTTTGAAGAACTTGTCGCCATCAATGCCGCCCGCGTACGAGCTGGCGATCTTGCCCCAATTGAACTGGTACGAACGCGCGTTTCTGCCATCCAACTCAACCAAGCGGTCACCCAAGCAGAAACCCGCTGGCGTGTGGCGCAAAATCGGCTTCAAGTCCTCATGGGACGGGCCGAGGCCTTAGATACCTTTGAAGCCGTCGGCGACATGCGCCGGGATGCACTTCCGCCAGAGCTTTCCCCGTTACTGTCTCGTGCGCTCGCCAAGCGTCCTGACCTGCTTGCATTACGCGCCGAGCAGGCGCGGACGCTAGCCGATCTCAAACTCCAGATTGCTCAGGGCAAAATCGAGTACACGGTAGGCATAGAGTACCGCCGCCAACAGGGTCTGGCCGGAAGGGGCAACTCGCTGGGACTGTTTCTGTCCCTGCCGTTGACCATCTATGACCGCAATCAGGGCGGGATTGCCCGGGCGCAGGCCGAAATCCGCCAGACCGAACTGCGCATTGCGGCCCTCGAACGGGAAATTCGTTCCCAACTCGAAACCACTTATGCCCAGTGCCAGTCCGCCAACGCCATTTTGCTGAGCTTCGAGAGCGGCTTGCTCGAATAGGCCCGCGATGTTCTCAATGTGACCGAATACGCCTACCGCCGGGGCGAAGCCAGTTTCGTCGAATTTCTGGATGCCCAGCGAACCTACAACGAAACGATGCAGGGCTACATTGACGCCCGCGCCGAATATGCGCGGCTGCGTTTTACGCTCGACAACCTGACCGCCCAGGGAATGCCATGAGAGATGTCCTGAAAACCCACGCCGGCCGGCTGGCCCTGGCCGGCTTTGCCTTGAGTCTGGCCATTGGCTGCCAGAAACCGCCGGAAGCGCCGGTCAATCCGGCCCGGAAAGACGACTGGAAACAGGAAATCCGGGTCGAACCCGTGACCGTCGAACGTGTGCCGCGCGATGAAGTCATCGCACCCGGCAAGGTCGAACTCGATCCCAACCGCATTGCGCGCATCATGCTGCCGCTGCCCGGACGCATCACAGAAGTGCGCGTGCGCGTGGGCGACGCCGTCCGCGCCGGGCAGCCGCTGGTGACGCTGGAAAGCCCGGACGTGGCAGAAGCCATCGGGGCGCTGCGGCAGGCCGAAGCCAACCTCGTACAGGCCCGGGCTGGTCTGGCGCAGGCCGAAGCGGCGCTGGCCAAAGCCGAACAGGATGCCGAACGTGCCAAAGACCTCTACGAACACCGGGCCATTGCTCAGAAGGAAGTGCTGGCGGCCGATAACGTCGTGGTGCAGTCCCGCGCAGCCGTTGAGCAGGCCCGCGCCGTCGTGGCGCAGGCCGAAGCTGGACGGGAGCAGGTGCGGCGGCGGCTCGAAACCTTTGGGTTGGATGACAGCGGACGCGAACAGCGCATTACCGTCCGCGCCCCGCTCAACGGCAAGGTCCTTGAACTCGCCGTGGTTCCCGGCGAGTACCGTACCGATACGTCCGTGTCGCTGATGACCATCGCCGACCTGAGTCGGCTGGTCGTCACGGCCAACGTCCCGGAAGCCAACCTCTACCTTGTGGAGGTGGGTGAAAACGTCGAAGTCGAACTGACGGCTTTTCCCAACGAACGTTTCACCGGGCGGGTCATCCGCATTGCCGATACGATTGACCCGCAGACCCGAACGGCGCGGGTCATTGTAGAACTCACTTCTGGCGCCGAGCGTCTGCGCCCAGACATGTTTGCACGCCTTCGGCTCTCCAACGCGCCGACGCCCCTGCCGGTCATTCCAAAAACAGCGATTGTTGAACGGGAAGGCGTCACCGGGGTCTTTGTTGAACGGGAAGCGGACAAGTTTGACTGGCGTCCCGTGCGGGTGGGCGTGGCGCTTGGCGAGCGGGTCGCCGTGCTCGAAGGTCTCCGGCCGGAGGAACGGGTCGTGGTCGGGGGAACGATGCTGCTGTACCGCAATTGAAGCGAGGGCAACCATGATTGAACTTCCAAATCTGGCGCTGCGCTACCGCGCCGCTGTCCTGGCCGCAGCCCTGCTGCTCATCGGCGCCGGCGTCTGGGCGTTTCAGAACCTCAAGGTCGAGGCATACCCGGACATTTCCGATACGGGTGTCGTTGTCATTACCCAGTTTCCGGGCAACGCTGCCGAAGAAGTCGAGCAGCAAGTCACCATTCCCATCGAGCGCGCCCTGAACAACACGCCCAAGGTTATTGCCCGTCGTTCCCGGACGATTTTCGGGTTGTCTGTCGTCGAGCTGACCTTTGACGACGGCGTGGATGATTACTTTGCCCGCCAGCTTGTACTCGAACGTCTGCGGGATGCCGAGCTACCGGAAGGCGTCCAGCCCAGTCTCGGGCCGCTCACATCGGGCATTGGCGAAATGTATCGCTACCGACTTGATGGGGACGGCGTCCCGGAAATGAAGCTGCGCGAAATCCAGGACTGGGTGGTGCTGCCACGCTTGCTTCAGGTGCCGGGTGTAGCGGACGTGGCTACCTTTGGCGGGTTGGTCAAGACCTATCGAGTCGAACTTGACCCACTGAAGCTGGAAAAATTTGCCCTCACGGCTAAGCAAGTGGCCGATGCCATCAGCGCCAACAATCGCAATGCCGGTGGCGGTGTAGTGGATAATCAGCAACAGAGCCTCGTTGTGCGTGGCGTTGGGTTGGTCCGTTCACGGCAGGACATCGAGCGCATTGTCATCGGGGCCTTCAACGGTGTTCCCCTGTTTGTCCGTGACGTAGCCCAGGTCAGTGTGGCCCCGGCGCCGCAAACCGGCATTTTTGGTTACGACGATGTCTCCGGCGGCGTCGAGGGCATTGTTCTGTTGCGCCGGTGGGAAAATCCAAGCGACACCCTGGCCGCGCTCAAGGAAGCCATTGCCGAACTCAACAGCCAGCTTGCTCCCCAGGGCATCCGCCTTGTGACCGTCTATGACCGGGGCGAACTGGTTTCCAATACGCTACGTACCGTCTCACGAACCCTTATCGAAGGGCTCATCATCGTTACGCTGGTACTGTTTTTCTTCCTAGGCGACGTGCGGGCAGCGCTGCTGACGGCCGTCACCATCCCTATGTCGCTACTCTTTGCCTTTATCTGTTTGAAGCTGGCCGGTATTCCCGCCAATCTGCTCAGCCTAGGGGCGCTTGACTTTGGCATCATTGTGGATGGCACGCTGGTTATGGTGGAACACATCGTTCACCGGCTGGCGGACGACCGTCATTCTCGGCGAAGTGTGTTTGAAACCGTTCGGCGGGCGGCGCTCGACATTGAGCGGCCGGTGTTTTTCTCACTGGTCATTCTGATCTCGGCCTACCTGCCGCTGTTTACCATGGAGCGCGTCGAATACCGGTTGTTCGGCCCTATGGCGTTTACCGTGTGTAGTGCGCTGTTGGGCTCGCTTTTGCTGTCCCTGACGTTGACGCCGGTTTTGGCCAGCTACTGGCTGACACGCAATGTACGGGTGTGGGAAAACCCGGTCGTCCGGTGGCTGCGGCAGGGCTATGCCGCTGTGCTGGAAGTGACCCTGGCGCGCCCCTGGCTCACTTTAGGAATAGCCGGAGCCTTTACGCTGGTGGGACTTGGCATTGGGCTGCGTCTTGGGACGGAATTTCTGCCGCAACTTGATGAGGGTGTCATCTGGATTCGCGCCAATCTACCGCCCGGTATTTCCCTGACGGAATCAGCCCGCACGGCTAATCGCATCCGCGCATTGATTCGGGAATTTCCCGAGGTTTCCGGTGTCATCTCCCAAAGTGGACGCAACGATGATGGCACCGACCCGTTCGGCCCTAACCGCAATGAGCTGCTGGTTAACCTGCATCCTTACGAAAGCTGGACGACCGGACGCACCAAGGCCCAACTCGTGGCGGAAATGTCGCGCCGGCTGGAAGCCAGCATTCCTGGAGCAACGTTCAATTTCACCCAGCCCATCATTGACACCTCGACCGAAATGGCCACCGGATCGAGTGCCGATCTGGCCATCATTCTGCGCGGCCCCGATCTGAAGCAGTTGCGGGAACTGGCCAAACAAATCTTGGCTATTGTTCGGCAGATTCCGGGAGCAGCCGACAGCTCCATTGAACAGGAAGCTGACCAGCCGCAACTGCGACTGCGCATCAACCGCGAAGAAGTGGCGCGCTACGGCATCAACGTTGCTGACGTGCAGGACCTCATCGAGCTAGCCATCGGCGGTCGTCCGGTCGGGGTAGTGTTTGAGGGCGAGCGGCGGTTTGACATCGTTGTGCGCTATCTGCCGGAAGCCTGTGCAAACACGGCTGCCATTGGCAAGCTCCTTGTACCAACGGCCGATGGGGGGCGCGTGCCGCTGTCGCAACTGGCCGAAATTACTGTTGTAGAAGGAGCCAGTATCATTGCCCGGCGCGAAAACCAGCGTCAGATCACGGTGCGCACCAACATCCGGGGACGTGACCAGGGGGGCTTTGTCCGCGACGCCCAACAGGCTGTGGCCGCCAGGGTGACTCTCCCCGAAGGCTATGCCATCGAGTGGGGTGGCCAGTTTGAGAATCTCACGCGCGCGCGGGCACGACTGACCGTTGTGCTGCCGGTGACGCTGGCCATTATTTTCGGGCTGTTGTTTATGACGTTTGGCCGGGCGCGAGATGCCTGCATCGTGCTGGCCAGTGTTCCCTTCGCTCTTGTGGGCGGGCTGGTGGCCTTGTGGCTGCGGGGTATCAACCTGAGCGTTTCGGCCGCAGTCGGCTTCATCTCCCTGTTTGGTGTCGCGGTCATGAGCGGCGTGCTCATCGTGTCGGAAATCAACCGCCTGCGCGAGGTTGAGGGCCGGTGTGTACGGGACGCCATCTTCACCGGCGCCTGTCAACAGATGCGGCCGGTGCTGATGATGCTTGTCGTGGCGTTGCTGGGGATGATCCCGGCGGCGCGCGCCGTCGGGATCGGCTCGGATGTCCAACGTCCGCTGGCAACCGTCGTCGTGGGTGGCCTCTTTTCGGCCCTGATTCTGACCCTACTGGCCTTGCCCAGTCTGTATGCCGTTCTTGTCGCGGAGGAAAAACCGTCGCTTCCCGAAACTACAGTGCCGCCTGCATGATACCTCAGCAGGCAAGCACTTACGGCCGGCAGGCATTCCCATCGTCTGTGGCATAGGGCTTGGGCAGCGTGTTCTGACAGAGATATTTGAAAATACCCTTCGAGGAAAGAAAACCGATGGGTTTGTCCTCGTCGTCCACAATCGGCACGTGGCGGTACTTGTGCACGGCCATGAGATTGAGCGTTTTGGCCAGGGTATCGCCGTGCCGTACGACCCCGGGGTTGGGCGTCATGATGGTATCCACCGGTGTGGTATCCAGCTCGGTGATGCGATTGGCGACCTTGTAGAGCATGTCGCGCTCGGTCACGATGCCGACCAGCTTCCCGCTGCGGACAACCATCGCGCAGCCAAACCGCTTTTCCCGCATAGCCCGCAGGGTGGCCCCAATCGAAGTGCCTACCTCGACCGTAATGGCCGGATAAGGAAAGAGACGGTCAATGGTGTCTTCGGCTAGGGGCTGTTGAATTGGAAGCTCCGGTTCATCCATCTCTACGGCTGTGAGGTCAGAACCACAGGCCTCACAGATTTCTGCACCAGGTAGGTTTTCAAAGCCACAAGCAGGACACTTCATGACGGGCCTTCCTCCAGGGTAGGAATGGTACGCACCGAATAGACCAGGTTGGCAATGTGCGGGGAATCAGAGTAACACGATGCCAGGCAGGTTTTCAAAGCCACTCGTTGGTACAGCGTCACCCGATTGAAAATGGTCTCACCACTGAAACTGTTCAATCGTGCCTAGAGCCAAAGCCCAGTTGACGCGCGCCATGACGTGTTGCGCCAGCGCTTGAATCCGCGCGGCGCGGACCTGACTGAGCGCCGACTGCGCCTGGAAGACCTCTAGATTGTCGGCGACACCGGCGGCAAGGCGTTCTTCGGTGAGTTCGACCTCACGCTGCACCAGTGTCACCGCCTGTTCCGCCGCGACCACCTGCTTCGCCGCAGCCGACAACATGACCGCAGCCGACAACATGACAACGACATGACAACGGCCAGCCTTCCCTCTTGCTTGATCTGCCGCCGCACATCGGCGACCTCCAAACTCACGCCGGCGGGTACGGCTCTTTTCGGCAACCAGCCGGCCAAACGAAGCGCCACCGTTGAACACCGGACGTTGACCCGCACCCCGAACGTGCGCGTCGGTAGGACAAAGCGGTTCAGCCGCATGCCGTTCAGGCTGTGATTCGACATTCCCTTTTTCACAGACGAACCGCTCGATGTTTTCGAGCACGATGATGGCATCGTCAATGACGACGCCCACCATAAGCGTCACTGCCAGTAGCGAACGGTGTCCAGCGTGTAGCCAACCCGGCCAGACGCCAAACGCGCCGATGAGGGACGTTTGGATGGCAAGGGCGGCGATGAGGGTCAGCCCCAGGCCCGGAGAAACACCAACACCACGAGACAGGCCAGCAGGCTCCCTTCGAGCAGATGGGTTTTGACATCGTTGACAGCAGCTTCGATGAAAATGGACTTGTCGCCGACTTCGGTCACGGTGACTTCCGGGGGCAGACTGGCACGGATTTCCTTCAGCTTAGCCTTGACGGCAGCAGCCAGCGCCGCGGCATTGTCGCCGGCCCGTTTGGAGACCTGCACGATGACGGCCGAATGCCCATCCAACGCCGTGATGGTACGGGGCAGCGGCGTGGTTTCCTCGACGTGGGCGACATCCGCCAGATAGATGGGATAGCCTTGGTGGTATAGGCAAGCGGCAACCGGCGCAGGGTGGATGCATCTTGGACTTTGCCTGGGACGCGCAGGGCCGTTTCGCGTGCGCCCTGCTCCAGCGTCCCGGCTGGGGCGTCGCAGTTCTGGCGTTCGATAGCGGCAATGGCGTCGAGTGGCGTCAGGTCGTGGGCGCGCAGGCGCAGCGGGTCAAGTGTGACGCGCACTTCGGGTTTTGCCACACCAAGCAGTGGCACCCGCACGACGCCATCGAGGGTTTCCAGTTGTCCTTGACCTGGCGTCGTGCTAGATGTGTCGTTCCAACCAGCGGATGGGGTGTGAACGCGGCTAGCCAGATGACCAGTGAGGCATTGGTTTCAAACTTCCGAACCGTAGGCGGCTCAATGTTCTTGGGCAGTTCGGGGATGACAAGGTTGACCTTGTCGCGGACTTCCTGGGCGGCCACGTCGAAGTCCTTGTTGAGTGAAAACTGGATATTGACCTGCGAGATGCCTTCAACTGAAGTGGAGCGGATTTCTTTGACGCCGCTGATGGCATTGACGGCTGACTCAACTTTCTCCGTGATGTCGCCCTCGATTTCGACGGCCGATGCGCCGGGATTGGTGACGACGACGGTGACAACCGGAAAATCAACATTGGGAAATCTGTCCACGCCAAGTGCTCCGTAGCCAACCAGCCCAAAGACGGCAATGGCCACGATGAGCATGGTTGTGAAAACCGGACGCCGGATACAGACTTCAGCCAGCCACTGCATAGCCTTGTACCAATTGATTTATTTGTTGAACTACAGGATTAGAGTAAATCAAAATGATTATCTGTTTTCTGACTTGGATTTTTTTATCTTTGATTGGTTCATTAATCTTTATATCTTTTTTTTCATTCCTCATTGAAAAAAAAGATATATCATATATGCTTGTCAATTATTTTTTTATAGCTATATTTGCGGGGTCTTTAATTCTAGCTAACTTTTTGCTTATAATTTCTTTCATAACCCCTCTAAGATTAAATTGTCTTTTGGGAATTATACTGATTTTTATCATAAGAATATTCTGTATTTTTGATACAGAATACTTGAGAGAGATACTAAAAATCTTTCTCGTCAAAATTCACATTTTGGCAATTTCTTCTGTAATTACATTTTTCTTTATAAATATACCTTACGAAAGCACTGTTGATATGCTTACCTATCACATCCAACTCTCGAGATATTTACATGACTATGGTTTAGTGAAGGGTCTTGCATTAATTTCAGCACAACTTGGACATCAATCAATATGGTTTGCCCTGCCAGCCCCACTTGAAGATATTCTCAACGTTTATTCAAGTTTGATAGTTGGTGCTTTTTCTTACTTCCTATCAATCTGTCAACTTCTACAAAGTCTTTATAACATTAAGGAAGGAAAGAAAGAGGAGGTCTTCTTAGCTTCATACCTTCTCTTTTGTCTAACATCACTAAGTGTCATGGTACAACCAACTTCAGTTGAAATGGCAATTAGCTTTTTACTTGGAACATCTATTTTCTTCTGCATAAAAACAATTACAAAGCCACATAGCTACAATGAATACAAAGAAAATAAAAGCTATCTTACTTTTTTTTGGATAACATTAGTACTATCGTCAAGTTCCCTTGGACTAAAATTAACTTCAATTCCCATTTTTCTAATTGGTGTATTTTTATTCATACATAATCTTAAGTTTTCTAAGATTCAAAATTTTGCCAATCAATCTATCAAATTTTCTATGCTTTTTATATTCTTTTTCTTGCCCAAAACTTTTGCACTAATCTTAGCTTCTGGTTGTCCTTTTTATCCATCAAGTTTTCTTCATGTCAAAGTACCTTGGTTTGTAGGAGAAGAATTTTCAAGAACACTTGTAAGACATATCTCTGCCCATGCCAAATTTGGCACACTTGATTACCCGGAGCATGTGTCTAACTGGTTTTCTCTGTGGTCCAGCAGGTATGAGGGGAAATCAGTTGTATTTTTTATATATTTCTTTATCTTTTTGCTACCGTGTACTTTGTTTTTTCTGAGATATAAAATTTTAGAGCATTATAAATTATACATAGCTGCTAAACTCCCCCTGCTTTTGGGTATAATATATACATTTTCACTAGCTCCAAGTGCCAGGTTCATTCTGCCATATATAATTGGAATAGCTGCACTGCATGTTTTTTTTATTTCTCTTGAGAATATAAATATTTCCTTATTTGCTATGATACTTTCATTATCTACTGCAGAGTCCCTCTACGGTGGAATAAAAAGTACAGCAGCTAATTTTGTATTATTATTCCTTGTAGCAGTTTATTATTTTATAAATGGCAAATATCTAACCACCCTTCTAAAATTTGTGTTTCTGAAAAACTTCCTACTAAACTCTTCATACTACATAACACTTAGTCTATATTCATTCACAGAGAATCCACTTATTCTGCCTGACAAATCATCTTTGGTAAGAAACTTTAAGAAGATCGAAATCAACTCAATTAACTTCTTCTGTCCAACAAGTCACCCTACTTGTGGCTACTCACCACTACCCTGCTACCAAGGAAAACTTTGGTTTGAGATGCCACTTGAAGAAGTTGAATTGATTGATAAAGAAAAAGGTATTGCCGGTGGCTTCAAAAGAAAAAACTACAGCCCGGAGTAGCCTTCATCTATCTGTACTGGAAACAGCTTTCCCGTCCTCCAGCTTCTCCAGCCCGGTCACAACGACACGTTCGCCGGCTTCCAGACCGGACCGGATTTCGACTTCCTCCCCAATGCCTTCCCCCACCTGAACCACCCGCAGCCGCGCCCGATCCCCCTCAACGACATACGCCACCTGCGCGCCCAGACCCGGATGCCACCGGACAGCCGCGCGCGGGGCCATCACCCACGGCGTACGCTCCGGCAGCAGCAGCCGCGCCGTGACGAACATCCCCGGACGCAACCGCTGCTCCCCATTCGACACGATGACCTCCACGCGCAGACGGCGCGCATCAGCTTCCACCAGCGGGCGAATCGTCGTGACCTCGCCACGAATGACCCAGTCAGGGTAGGCGTCGGTTGTGGCTTCGACCGCCTGCCCCCGCCGAACCCGCCCGGCTTCCCCGGCCGGCATCTGAAGCTCCAGCTTCAACCGTTCCAGTACCACCAACTCCATCAGGGGCTTCTCTGGCGTAGCATGTTCGCCCATGCTGGCAAACCGCTCGGCCACATACCCGGCAAAAGGTGCCCGTACGGTGGTGTCTTCCACGGCTTTCTGCGCCAGTGCCACGGCCGCCCGCGCTTCGGCAATGCGCGCCTGTGCTGCCCATAACCCGGCATACTCGGCCCGCAACCCGTCCAGGATGGCCGCGTAGCGGCGGCGCGCAGCCTGAACCTGTGCCTGCGCGGCTTCCAGCCGGGTGCGGGCCTCATCGAGCACCGCACGGGTGATGTTGTCATTGCGGGCCAGCCGCTCGTAACGTTCCAAGGTTGCCCCGGCCAGCCGCGCCTCGGCTTCCGCTGCGGTCAATGCCGCCTGGGCTGCCTCGGCCTCCGGCGTCTGACGTGGGTCAAACACCTCGCCGGTGAGTCCCAGCCGGGCCCGAAGCTGGGCTTCGGCCGCCTCAGCCTGCGCCAGGGCCGCCTCGGCCTGTGCCAGCCGCTGCCATGCTTCGCGGTCATCGAGTCGCGCCAGCGTCTACCCTTCACCTACTAGAGCGCCCACATCAACCGGGATGTCCACCCACCCTCCCCATTGCCACCGAAGCCACTGCACTGCCGCCCGCCGCCACGGAACGACGTTCCCGGTCGCCAGAATGGACTGTGGGCGCGAATTTTACCTACGACGCACCACCATCACAGGCGTCGGCGCCTCCGTTGCGGCCGATGCCTGGTTTTGGGGCCAGACGCTGACACCCAACCCCTAGAACCGGCGCCACCAGACACAGCCCACCCAGCCGCCGTGCCACGGCTATGGCACTGGCGCATCGGAAACCGCTCCCCTTCCCTGCGCCCTTATGGTCACGTACCTGTCAGTTCCGCACCGGCGCGGCCGGGCGCTGCAATCCAGGCAAGGAATCAGGTCGCATACCTGCTGCCGTTGGCGGCCGACGGGCGGCGCTAGGCCGAAACCTTCGGCAAAGTAGATGCCGTCGGCTGCAAATCGGACGGCCGTAGCCGTTACTTCATCCACACCATCCGACATCAACAGCCGATGCCAGCGGTCATAGGCCGCTTGAATCACTCCCAGCAGTTCAGGGTTGACGGCCAGTGCCGCTAGGAAACTCACCAGGTCGCCCTGCCCCAGGCCTAAGGTCAACGACTTGTTCGGATCAACTTCGGCAAATGAAGCCCGCACACACATCCGCAACCAGTGCCCCGGCTTTTCCGGCTCGGGATCACGGGCATATTCCCGCGCCATGGCGCGATTCCATTCGGCAATGAACGTCTCCACCAGCGCCCGAACAAGCGCTTCTTAGTTGGAAAGTGGTACAGTAGTTCTCCCTTGTTGACTCCGGCCGCGTGAGCAACAGCATCAAGGGTCAACCGGGGCAACCCCTCCTTGGCAACGCCCCACACTGTTGCGCGAAGCAGTTCGTCACGGGTCACCTAGGCCGGTGTGGCAGATTTAGCTTGGGAACGACCATGGCACGCACTGTACCATCCAGACGGTACAGTGCTAATCACGATAACTCGCCGGCACGCCCCTCTGACCAGTGAGGTTGCGGCTATGAACCCTCCCTTTGCTTTTACCGGAAACGCGGCGTCGAAGTCGGTGTAATCCGTGCCAGCGCCAGCTCGGCCGTCTCCCGGACGCTGAAATGCTCGTCCTCAATGGCCGCCCGCTCCAGCGTCGGACGCACATCTGTTTCGCCAATCCCTACCAGCAATCCCAAACCCCGTGCCGCCGCCGCCCGTACACGCCATTCCTTGTCGTGTGTGGCTTCAATCAGCGGCACGACAACCTTCGGATGGCGCATTGCTGCCAAAGCATGAACATAGCGCCAACGCATCGGTAGCGCCGTGTTTTTGAGATTAACCAACAGCATATCGAAGGACTGCATCTCAACCCGTACGGTTGGGACAGCCGGGGTTGCTTCTGGGGGCGGCAGAGAACGAATCATTCGCTCACGAGCAATAGTGAAGTTTTTCAGACCATGCCGAGCAGCAGCCCGTACCAGTGCATTCTCGTCCCGGACCGCCAACCGCTCAAGCACACGCTGCGCCTGCTGGTACGGCTCAAGGCGTCGCATCTCCATCGTGCTCAGCATGGCAACGGCCTGAAAACGCAAGTTAGGGTGCTCTTCCTCTGTTGAAGCCACCAGATTTTCAACCAAACGGGCTTCTTCATCCGGGATATAACCAAAGCTGGCCAGCGCCAGCATGGCCTCGACCCGGATGCCTACCTCCTTTGCCTTGCGCATTTCAATCAGTAGCGGCGAAACGGCACGTTCATCCACAACCCGAGGCGCACTGTCACAGAGCCGCAGGTGTGCGCGCCAGACTTCCCGGTTGCGTGCAGCAAGCAAGGTTTCTAACACCTCTTCACGCCCCAGCCGAACCATTTCTGAGGCCGTCCAGGCGCGAATCGTCCAGTCTTCATCATCGAGCAGGCGGATGATCTCCGGCAGCGCTGCAAAGTCCTTCAAGCTCACTAGCGCCGAAACCGTCAGTCCACGCACTTCGGTTGAGTCATCATACAGCCGCTCTCGTAGCGGCTCATTGGCCCGAGGGTCGTCAAGTTTGCCTAGCGCATCCACGACTACAGCCCGGACCTCTGGCTCAGGGTCTGATAGATGCCGAAGCAAAGCATCTACTGCTTCTTTTGCCTCTACGCCGGTCCGTTCGGCCAGCTCACTTGCAGCGCGTACCCGGCGCGTCGGCCGAGCATGCTCTAAGTTCTTCAGAATCTCCCGCAGAGGACGCCGGCGTGGCTGCGCTGCCCGCCGGTAAAGCCACCGTATGGTCAGCACAATTGCCGCCGCCGTACAAAATGAAGCAAACAGGGCCCAGAGGACGGGGATACCTTTCATGTGATGTGCCTTCTCTTGCCAGCCAATGATGCCAGAGTAACCTGCTCGTGGTCGTGAAGGTAGCTCTAATCTACGATAAAATTGCCTCGATGCACAGAGGCGGCGGAATGCCGGATTTTCTGCCCTCAACTGAAAGTCCGCTTCGGCCTTTTCTTACGCATGCTTGGCAACGGCAACTCAAACCGCCTCGCCACGCTTGAAGCACCCAACGGTAGCACGTCAGCCTATGCGTTTTACTGCTGCCTGTCGTCAATTCCGCCACAGGGTTTCTCCAGCCTTTAGTGCCGTTCTGGTTGCTTTGGTAGGTTTGGTCACACCGGTGGATTTGACGAGCTTCGGCCAGGAACTCAGTACCCGGGTCGGCACTACGCAACCCGTGCGGGTTGTGCGGCTCACCCCAAGGCGCGCAGCCACCGCCCTGCGGCTTTCAGAAGAAGATCGTGCCTGGAATACCATCCGCAACAGCAGCGATCCAGAAGCTTTCAGGGCCTTCTTGGCCAAGTATGGCGCCAACAGCAAGTACGGACGCCTGGCCGAACAACTGGCTGAAAACGCTGAAATCGAGCGCTTGCGCAGTCGGGACAAAGGCAACACAGATGCTGCGCTCATCACACGCGAACTAGCTTTTGATGAGTTTCAGACGGTGGACCTTACCCCCGAAGGCAACATCATCAACCCGCGCATTCTCAAGTCGGAAGTCGTCGCTATCGAACTCGACCGGGAGAAAGGGATTGTCCTAGAACTGGTTCGCATTCCCGGTGGGGAGTTTCGCATGGGATCGCCGGAGTCCGAAGCCGGACGCCTGCCCAACGAAAAACTCCACGAGGTAGCCGTACCGGAGTTCTACTTGGGACGCTATGAAGTCACCCGCCGGCAGTGGGCCTTTGTGGCGGAGCTGCCCAAGGTTAAGGATGACCTGCCGCCGAATCCCTCCCAGCCGGAAGCGCCGCGTGGACGACGCTCGCCCCGCACGCCCCGGGACAATGTCAATACGGACTCACTTCCGGTGGAAAACGTCACTTGGTCGCAAGCTGTGGAGTTCTGCCGCCGACTCCAGGCCGTCACCGGCAAGCGGTTCCGGCTGCCGACCGAAGCGGAATGGGAATATGCCTGCCGGGCCGGCTCGACAAAGCCCTTTGCGTTCGGCGACACCCTTACGACGCGCGTCGCCAACATCAATGGCGAAGTGCCCTACGGCGCGGCCAAAGTGACGCCGACGGCCGGACGCCTGCTGCCTGTCGGCTCGCTGGGCATTGCCAACGCTTTCGGACTGTTTGACATGCACGGCAACGTTTGGGAATGGTGCCAGGATGCCTTCATTGAGGATTACGACAATGCACCAACGGATGGCAGCGCTTACGATGTCGTCAACCCAATCTATCGCGTGCGGCGCGGCGGCGCAGCTATGTACAAAGCCGAGCTATCCCGCTGCGCTATGCGTGGGCGGGCAGAACCCGAACGCACCGGCCCTTGTCCAGTGTGCACTGGTAGCACGGGACTGCGGGTTGCCATCTCAGCAGAAGACCTGAAACTAACCGATGATGACGCAGAATGATGCAGTAATGACGCTCGAGCCTAACTTTTCGTCGCCGGACCAAGCTGACAATGCCCATCTACTTGGGCCGACTCTAGCTATTTCCCGGCCGTTCTGTGGGGAAGTTAAGTGCATGCTCTAGGGCACTTTGTTGCGTTGTGCCAAACGGTAATCGCGGCGAAGGCAAAAACGGGCAACTCGATTAGCATTCGCACGACTAGGATGGCGACGTAAATTGCGTACTCAATTTCCATCTGGCAAAAGTGACGGTCGTTTGCTGCCCGCGCGTTGGGCTTGACAACCACTTCCAGTATCATGCTTGAACTTCAAGAAAGCTAAGGCTGGCAACAGGATACTCCTGTCAACCAAACGCCACTTACTCTGGACAACACAGGTCAAGCACGCCCCATGCCTATTTTAGAGTTCCCACCGGTCGAGGAAGCCGATGAACACGGATTACTGGCAGTGGGTGGCGACCTCCATGTGTCTTCCCTACTGCTGGCTTACAGCAACGGGATTTTTCCGTGGCCACACGAAGGCTACCCCATGCTTTGGTTTGCACCGGCAGAACGGGCGATCCTAGATTTTGACGACTTTCACATTCCGTCCCGCCTGGCACGTTACCTGAAAAAGGTCAACTATACCTTCCACATCAACACCGACTTTGCGGCAGTTATCCACGCCTGCCGTACCAGTGTGCGTAAACGCCAGCAAGGGACATGGATTACCCCGGAAATTGAAGCTGCCTACATTGAGCTTCACGAAGCCGGATATGCCCACAGTTTTGAGGCGCGCACCCCAGACGGGGAGCTCGTCGGCGGTATGTATGGCGTTATGATTGGACGCGCCTTTTCTGGCGAAAGCATGTTTTTTCGGGCACCCCATGCGTCGAAGTTCGTCATTGTGCAAACAGTTGCTTACTTCCGCCAACATGGAATGACCTGGTTTGACATCGAGGTGATGACGCCCCACATGGCGATGTTCGGCGCAAAGGAAATCCCACGGGCAGTTTTCATGCAACGGCTCAAGCAGGCGATTGCCGAACCACCTATTCCGTTGCCGCCGCCTAAGCGGCGACGTCTTCCCCGTTCGGCACTATTTTCCTGAGCCACTAACAGCGATAGCTCTTCTACCCTGACGATGGGCTTCATCGTCTTTGACCTCAACGGCAAGGCATTGATGGCTCAGAAAGACACCATCACGTTGAACATCCTGCCGGAGCGGCTGGCGCTGTTGCCTGCGACCCAGGACCACATCCTGGCGCAAGAAAACGGCAAAGAACGATTACTCCAGGCCGTACGCGCGCTATCGAAGGCTTTTGCGCTGGCCGTGCCTCACGAGGAAGCGCTGCGCATCCGCGACGACGTGGCGTTTTTCCAAGCGGTGGCGGCGACGCTGGCCAAGCGCGCGCCGGGTGCGCCGCGCACAAGAGGAGGAGTTGGACCACGCCAACCGGCAGATCATCTCGCAAGCCATAACCCCTGGAGGAGTCGTGGACATCTTCGCTGCCGCTGGATTGAAGAAGCTGGATATTTCGATCCTCTCGGACGAGTTCCTGGCCGAAGTCCGTGGGATACCGCAGCGCAACCTGGCGGTGGAACTTCTGCGCAAGCTCCTAGAAGGCGAGATCAAGACCCGCCGGCGCAAGAACCTGGTGCAGGCGCGGTCGTTTGCTGAGATGCTCGAACAGACAATTCGCCGTTACCAGAACCGCGCTATCGAAGCCGCGCAGGTGATCGAGGAGTTGATCAGACTGGCCTGCGACATGCGCGAAGCGAACGCCCGCGGCGATAAGTTAGGGCTCACCGAAGAAGAACTAGCCTTCTACGACGCCTTGGAGACTAACGACAGCGCCGTCAAAGTCCTCGGCGAGCCGACACTGCAACAAAATGCCCGGGAGCTGGTGGAAGCCGTGCGGAGTAACGTGACGATTGACTGGACGCTGCGGGAGAACGTGCGGGCGCAGTTGCGCGTGCTGGTCAAACGTATCCTTCGCAAACACGGCTACCCCCCAGACAAGCAGGAGAAAGCGACACAGACGGTGCTGGAGCAGGCGGAGGTGCTTTCGGCAGAATGGGCGGTGGCATAATTTCGGAGAAGGTCGAGAGCTGGACGTTCATTCCAGCATTGCTCTTTTCTCTGTAAACCTTCTTGTGAAAGAATATTCGCGATGCGCTACTCAGTCACTCCGCATCCCATCGAAACCCTATTGACCTGGGTGAAATCCGGCGAGATCGCCATACCCGAAATCCAACGGCCCTTCGTCTGGGATGCCACCAAGGTGCGCAACCTGCTCGATTCCCTTTACCGTGGGTATCCCGTCGGCTACTTGATCACTTGGCGCAACCCCACGGTCAAGCTCAAGGATGGTACGTTATCCGCCGGCAAGCGCATTCTGATTGATGGCCAGCAACGGATCACGGCGCTGATGGCAGCCCTCCTGGGCAGGAAGATCATCACCAAGGACTACGATACCGTCCGCATCCGGATTGCCTTCCACCCGCAAGAAGAGCGCTTCGAGGTCAGCAACCCCGCCATCGCGAAAGATCCTGCCTGGTTGGAGGATGTCGCCGAGCTGTTCTCGCCCTCCGCGAGCGTTTTCCAGATCGTGACAGATTATTGCCAACGGAACGCGGGTACCTCAAAAGATGCCGTGTTCGCCACCCTCGAGCGACTGCGGAAGATCATTCACAACCACGTCGGCGTGATCGAGCTGGCTGACGACTTGGACATCGAGACGGTCACTGAGATTTTCATCCGTGTGAACTCGGCGGGTGTGGAGCTTTCCCAAGCCGACTTTGCCATGTCCAAGATCGCGGTGAACGAAAAATACGGGGGCAACCTCCTGCGCAAAGCGATTGACTATTTCTGCCACCTCGCAGTCGCTCCCGAATTCGCCTCGAAGATCGAAAATGGTGATCCGGATTTCGCACGATCCGAGTTCTGGCCGGCCATGCGCTGGCTCAAGGACGTCAACGACGACCTCTACGACCCCACCTATACCGACATGCTGCGCGTGGCGTTCACCTACGAGTTTGGCCGCGGCAAGCTGCAGGACCTGGTGGCGCTGCTTTCGGGGCGCAATTTCGAGACCAAGCAGTATGAAGAATCAATTGCTGAGGAGTCCTTCGCTAAACTCAAGTCGGGCATTCTGGCCTTCATGAACAAAACCCATTTCGATCGCCTGACCATGAT